>Ga0194128_10000280_pt1 | contig 95061 bp, 132 predicted proteins | sample TA2KigCa65mmetaG_FD_148650 | JGI IMG/M metagenome (GOLD analysis project Ga0194128, IMG submission 148650) | Freshwater microbial communities from Lake Tanganyika, Tanzania - TA2015037 Kigoma Deep Cast 65m | ecosystem: Environmental > Aquatic > Freshwater > Lake | place: Tanzania: Lake...
TATACTCAATAATTTTGGTGAATGGAAAAAGCTTTATGGTGGAAAGCACAACGAATAGGTGTGTGGTTTAAGGAAATAGGACAGCCAGCGGAAGGATTGCACGTAACCTGCAGGGACCTGCCGTACACAATATGGTTAGCTGCTAAATATGCAACACGAATGGCGTCTTTCAATACTGCGATCCTAACCGTCCTCAAGCACGAAGGTGGCTACGTCTGTGATCCTGCGGATCCAGGCGGCGCCACTAATTTTGGTATCTCCCAACGGGCCTATCCGCACCTCGAGGTTAAATCCCTCACAAGCGTCCAAGCAAAAGCAATTTATGAACGCGATTATTGGCATCCACGCTGGAATGATATTCCTGATCAGGACCTTGCGACGTTCCTCTTGGATATGGCCGTCAACATGGGGCAGGTTCCTGCCATAAAATTACTCCAAGAAGCAATAAATAGGGCAGGGGGACGCTGCACTGTGGACGGCGTATATGGCAACCAAACGTTTGCTAGCCTCGTAGCAGTTGGATGTGACCTCATCCTTGCAGAAATGAAATTAGGAGCATGCCGGCGGTATATGGCGATTGTAGATAAAACGCCCACATCGCTCAAATTCCTCCGCGGGTGGTTGAAGAGGGTCCTCGGATAAGAGAACACACATGGCAGCAGAATTCTTTACCCCAAATATGGCTATGGATGTTATCATAATGCTGGTTGGCTTAATTGTTTCTACCGCAGTAGGAGCCATATCGTGGTGGATCAAACGGGCTGTAGATTCTATTACATCAATCAAAACAACACTCCAAGGAATTGCCATTACCCTCACAGAAACGACAGGCAGCCTTAAACAACACGAACAATGGCAAAACATGCATAGCCAAAACGATGACGATAAATTTAATAGTATTATTGGTTTATTAGAGCGGATTGAAAATACACAGGAACGGCACCTTGATCATCATGCCAGCACATTAAATGGAACTGATAATTAAGGAGGATCCTATGAAATTTGATGCGAATATTGCAACCAACGTCTTCGGGTCCATCGCAGCATTTTGCACAGCCGGTGTCGCGTATATCAAATCAGGCGGAAATACTCACGATCCCGCGTTCTGGTTCGGAGTCATTGGAGCCGGCGCAATGGGCGCGTGGGCGTGGTATACTAACAAAGTAAACGCTGAAAAAGCCAGTCTAGAAGAAAAGAAGCCTGGATAACATGGGAATCACTAGCGCCATCGCAGCGGTATTTACATTTTTCTCAAAACTCCTTTACTATTTTTCTGGCGATAAATCCAGAGAAACCATATCGTTCGAACAAGAAGTCGCAAACGCAGAACGGGAGGCGCTGGAGGCCCATGAGGAGGCTACACAGGGCAAACCAGGAGGACTTGAGCGGGCCCAAGAAGCACGGGCCAAGTTAAAAGCCCTGCGGCAAAAAGCCAGCGTCCTCGGGCTCCTCCTCTGTATGGCTGGAATGGTGGGAAGCTGCACGACACCTCCACCAATTGTACCATTTTCTGGCGAATGCGAGCGGGCCGTGGCCACGGAAACCAATTTGCCAACATTCCAAGCCATCGCACTAACTTCTAAGCCTGGTGACGTCCTCATTTCAGGAACGTGTTACCGCGAATTCCTCCAGATCCAAGCTAACCTTGCGCGGTACCTAGCCGGCCACAAATAAGGATTTGTATGGCGTTCCCAACGAACCGCACAACCTTTATAGATTATATGAAACGCAAACTCGGGCATCCCGTTGTGGAAATCAACGTGGATAACGAGCAAGTGGAAGATGCAGTTGATGACGCCCTCCTCATGTACCGCGATTACCATTTCGATGGGATAGAACGCGTCTTCCTTAAACACACCCTGACAGCGGAAGACATTACCAACAAATATTTGACGCTCGATAACACCATTACCGGCGTAGTCAGTATTTTTGACGTAGGCCTGAGCCAGAATATCAATAACCTCTTTAATCTACGATACCAACTCCGCATGAATGACCTATTTGATTTTTCCAACCAGTCCTATGTCTCTTATGTCATGGCCATGCGGCATGTTGAAACCCTACAAGAAAACTTTGTCGGGAAAAAACCCATCCGCTGGAACCGCATGACGCACCAACTCCACATAGACCTCGATTGGAAACAAGACGTACTTGCTGGTGATATCATCATCATTGATTGCTATAAAATCGTTAATCCAAACACCTACACAGATATTTGGAACGATCCCTGGCTCAAAAAATATGCTACCTCCCTCCTCAAAAAGCAATGGGGCAGCAACATCAAAAAATTCGGCAACGTTCCTATGTTGGGTGGATTAACGTTTAATGGAAAAGAAATTTATGATGAAGCAGAGAAGGAAATCAAAGATGCCGAAGATGAATTGAAAGCCGCATGGACCCTTCCAACCTTTGATATGGTAGGTAGTTTCTTATTGTGTGTCTTAACATATTATGCTGGCCTTTAAAACTGAGACTACCATTATCCAGCCCAATCAATCTTCCTAACCTGCCATAAATAGTAGGTATGGCTACTAACACCTATTTTAACAATTATACCTACGGCCGCCACCAGTCCCTCCAAGATGACCTCCTCATTGAGGCCATTAAACAATTTGGTATTGACTTGAAATACATGCCACGGACCGTATTCAATCAAGATATGCTCCTTGGCGAAGATCCTTTGTCACGGTTTTCTACAGCCGTCGATATTGAAATGTATGTCAAGAATACGACATCATTTGACGGAGACCAAGAATTCCTCGGCAAGTTTGGATTAGAATTACGGGATAGCATCACCCTTGTCCTCGCTAAAAAACGTTGGGAGCAAATAACCAACGAACGGCTCATGGATGAAGTTGGTTATAATTACCAACTCCAAACAGCAAATACAGCAGCCTATGGTAATAGCCACAGCATCCTCCTTGAAGCAGGCTCAGCCAATGGATACAGTATTACATCACCGCGCCCCATGGAAGGCGACCTCATCTACTTCCATCCTTCATCGTCCATTTTTGAAATTAAATTCGTTGGAGTCGAAGATCCCTTTTACCCACACGGCAAGAGGCACCTCTATACTTTGAAATGTGAACAATTCCGCTACTCCTCTGAGCAGCTCAGGACTGGTAATACGACAATCGATGCGGCTGAAACTAGCCACTCATTAGACCTCCAGTTATTCCAGTACCTTACCGAAGATGGGGATAACTTACAAGACGAAGAATCAACAAGCTACCTCATCCAAGAATTTAGGATTGAAACCCAAGCTAAAATAGCCAACAACGAATATATTATGAAACACGCGCCAACGTTTTTGTCATTTAGTGAAACGAATCCTTTTGGGCAAGACGATAGGATGTAACGATGCCAGGATTTGGTGCAGAACATTTTTACAACCAGTCGATTAGGAAATATACAGCCGTCTTTGGCAATATGTTTACGGACTTAAAAGTAGTCCGGCTCGATAGTGCTGGCACCGTGCAGCAAACCCTCGCAGTTCCGTTGCATTATATACCACGGGAAGCATGGCTCGTACGGCTTACCATGGATCCCAATATAGACCGCAAAGTCCAAGTCCAATTACCTGGCGCGAGTTTCGAATTAACGAAAATAAGCTATGATCCAACGCGGATCAGACCCGCCCTCTCAAAAGAAGTATCCCAATCCGGAACCGACAAAAATCGGGCCTATTTACAGTATGCTCCAAAAGCATGGGACCTCAACTATTCACTTTATTTTTATGTGAAAAACGCAGACGATGGGGCCCAACTTGTTGAACAAGTCTTGCCGTTTTTCGCTCCAGAATGGACCCATACAGTTAACCTCGTTCCATCTATTGGAACTGCACTCGATATACCCTGTATCCTAAACTCTGTATCTGTGGAAGACACCTATGAAGATGATTTCAAAACACACCGGGCCATTATTTGGACGTTAGAGTTTACGATGAAAGCATACTTCTACGGACCGGTAAAGCATAAGGGTGTTATAAAAATCGCCAAGACAAACCTCTATACTGCCCTCTCTAGTAGCAATCCTGCCAGGGATGCACGGGTTATTGTTCAACCGGGCCAATATGCGAACGGCCAACCCACGACAAATTCTGCGGCTTCTATTAGCAAGAACCTTATTGCTGCGAATACTACATGGGGATTTTGTGTTGACCATTACTTTTTTACCGAGGGAATGCGGTATAATCCAAAAACGGACCAGGATGTCTAAAGTAAATACCCAACTCGCTAAAATTTTTGGGCTTCCGCAAGAAAATGTGGCCACTGTGGCAGCCACAATTTCTCAGGATACCACTGTCCTTAAACCACTTCCTATCCCTGCACCAGTAAGCCCACAGAAAACTGAATTAGAAGAAGATTTTGAAGCAGCACGGGAAAATATCAAGAATATAATGGTAGAGGGAAATATGGCCCTTAAAACCCTTTTATCATTAGCGAACAATTCAGAACATCCCCGTACTTTTGAAGTAGCCGCGGTTATGATTAAAACATTGACAGAAACAAATAAAGATTTACTGGCTTTACGTGAAACAAAAATAAAAATAGAACAAGCTAAAGAAAATTCTACTGCAAAGACAACACATTCAAGCCAACCAGTTGCGATTGATAAAGCAGTTTTTGTTGGTTCAACCGCTGAATTACAAAAATTATTGGTACAACGTGATAATAAGGAGAGGGACACAGAACCAAGTGATCCTGAATTGGATGCGTGACTACTTTTGCTCCGTCCCGGGGTGGAGACAGAATTATATCATAGAAATACAATCCTGTCAAGTGGACTACCGCACGATTCCGGCTAATTCGATACTCCTATGACGACACCATTTTACTTAGGTAACCATTTACTGAAACGTGCAGGGGTAAAAACATCCTTCACAAAGAAGCAGGTTGATGAATACTTAAAATGCGCGAACGATCCGGAGTATTTTATTGAACGGTATGTTAAAATTGTCAATGTTGACCGTGGGCTTATTAAGTTTAAATTATACACATACCAAAAAAAGCTAATTTGGTCGTTTATTAATAACCGCTTTACCATCGCCAAGCTGCCGCGCCAATCTGGCAAATCAGTAACCGTCACTTCCTACATGCTCTGGCTCGTACTATTCAACGACCAACAGAATATTGCAATTTTAGCCAATAAAGGAGCCCTGGCACGCCAACTTTTAGCTAAAATCCAGTTAGCGTATGAAAACTTGCCAAAGTGGATCCAACAAGGCGTGGTGACATGGAATAAAGGCGACATTGAATTAGAAAATGGATCAAAAATCCTGGCAGCCTCGACCACATCATCGGCAATCCGCGGCGGGAGTTTTAACCTCATCCTCCTTGATGAATTTTCATTCATTTCACGGAACATCGCAGAAACTTTCTTTGCATCAGTCTATCCTACTATTTCTTCTGGCGCGACTACGAAAATAATTATTGTATCTACACCGAATGGCCTTAACCACTTCTATAAAATGTGGGAGGATGCTAAACAGGGGCGGAGCCTTTATTATCCCATCGAAATCAATTGGTGGGAAACACCTGGCCGGGATGAAAAATGGAAAGCAGAAACGATCCGCAATACGTCTGAAGAACAATTCAAGTCTGAATTTGAGACGGAATTTATTGGATCTTCAAATACGTTGGTTGCTGGTGCTAAATTACGTGCAATGCCGTTTAAGAATCCAATAAAAATTTCTGCCCTTGGTGTCAAGCTATATGATTTACCTGCTAATGGGCACATTTATACAGCCTGTGTGGATACGGCCCATGGCGTCGGCCTCGATGCATCTGCATTCTCTATCTTTGACGTAACCACGATGCCGTTTGTCCAAGTAGCAGCATACCGCAATACCAACATCAATCCCGCGTCTTATCCAGACGTAATTAGTAAGACATCCCGGTATTATAACAATGCAATCGTTTTAGGTGAATCGAACGATATTGGTTACCAAGTCCTTTTGTCTTGCCAAGATGACCTTGAATTGGATACTATTTTAACGACGGTCCAGACTGCTGCAAGGGGGCAACAATTATCAGGAGGATTCGCAAGGACCTCGCGGCTTGGAGTCCGGATGACATCCGCTGTTAAACGGATAGGGTGTAGTAATTTAAAAGAATTGGTTGAAAAAGACCAGCTAATCGTCCAGGATTTTGATACAATTTCGGAATTAGGATCGTTTGTCAGTAAAGGGCGGTTTTATGAAGCAGAAGAAGGCCAGCGCGATGACCTTGCAATGGGGTTAGTGTTATTTGGCTGGCTTGCACGGCAACCCTACTTTCGGGACTTTACAAACACCAATTACAGGGCCAGGCTTGCGGCTGAGCGGCTGGCTGCCATCGAGGAGGACCTGATCCCATTAGGATATGACGATGGGCGAAGTGATTTCAACGATCCTATTGGCCCACTTGGTGACGAAATTAGTAATCCGGACGACATTGCCCGCATGGTGATGCGGCTTTAAGCTGTTTTTATAAATAAGGTTGATCTCGTTGCCGGAATTCGGCACCGGGTTTTCTGACAAAGGTTAGGAGGACATTCAATGGGATTCCAAGTCTCGCCAGGCGTAAACGTCAGTGAAATTGACCTGACTTCAGGCGTACCAGCTGTTAGCACAACTGAATGCGGTATCGCAGCCCACTTGTCATGGGGTCCGGTAATGAAACGGATCCTCACAGCCGATAAAGATATCTTGGCAGAACAATTTGGGATTCCAAATGCAAACACCTATGCTGATTTCTTTCCGGCTTCAAACTTCCTTGACTATGGTAACAGCTTGCATGTTGTCCGCGTAATCCGTTCTAGCAATGTTGCAACACTTTCCACCGATACCGTTGCAGGAAGGAATGCAACAACAAACAGCGCCAATACCAAGAATACCATTATCAAGAATTCAGACGATTATGAACTTAACTATTCCTCTGGCATTTCTAACATCGGACGGTGGGTAGCCAAATATCCCGGTGCCTTGGGCAATAGCTTACGGATTTCTATATGCCCAACAGCGAATGCCTGGCAATCGACCTTGTCTGGCACCCTTTCGTTCACAAACAACTCAGTTACAGTTACGGGTTCTGGTACAGCATTTAGTACCCAATTAACAGTTGGGGACATCCTTGTTTGTGGTCCTGACAGGCTCTTGTTAAAAGTTGCTGCGATTGGAAGCGCAACGTCACTAACCCTGCAATCCAAATATATTGGCAATACAGTGACGGGATTGACAACGACACGGCGTTGGGAATGGTCAAACCATTTCGATGCTGCACCTGGTACATCAGACTATGTGTCTATCCAGGCTGGCAGCGGCGATGAAATGCACATAGTTGTTGCGGATGAAGATGGCCTTATTACTGGCACGGGGAATACGGGATTAGAATACTTTGCAAAGGTATCTAAAGCCGCTGACGCCCAGAAGGCTGACGGCACAGGCAATTACTATGTGAATGTTATTAATAACACAGCCAAATGGGCATGGTGGGCTTCCCATCCAACCGGAATCACCAATGCAGGTAAGAAGGCAGCTGGTGTGTCATTCGGAGCGGGCATCCAATCCAAGCCAATCAATGATAGCTTTGTCCTCGGCCGCGACGGCGCGGCTCCGCGGGATGCTGACTATATCAACGGATTGAATTTGTTTGCTGATCCAGAAGAAGTTGATGTATCGTTCGTTCTTGGCCAGGAAACAAACCAAACAAAAGCACTGCATATTATCAATAACATTGCAGAAGTCCGGAAGGATTGTTTGGCTGTATTGTCACCACGCCGCTCAGACGTAGTGAACAATAACAGTTATGTTGGAAAAGAACAGGAAGATATTATTACATTCCGTAACTTATTGCCATCATCTTCTTATGGTGTCTTGGATTCTGGATACAAATACCAGTATGATAAATTTAATGACGTATTCCGGTATGTGTGCCTATGCGGAGACATCGCGGGATTGATGGTGAGGACTGATACAGAGCGCGATCCATGGTGGTCACCGGGTGGCCCGAACCGAGGCCTCATTAAAAATGTGGTCCGTTTGGCGTACAACCCCCGCAAGTCTGACCGTGACCAACTCTATAAAAATGGCGTGAATCCCGTTGTGACGTTCCCTGGTGAAGGCACTATGCTGTTTGGTGACAAGACCCTGTTAGCCAAACCATCAGCATTTGATAGGATCAACGTCAGGCGGTTGTTCATTGTTTTGGAAAAAGCGATTTCCACGGCCGCTAAGTTTAGCTTATTTGAATTCAACGATGATTTTACACGGTCCCGCTTCCGGAACATGGTTGAGCCATTTTTACGGGACGTCCAGGGCCGGCGTGGAATTATTGACTTCGAGGTCGTTTGCGACAGCCGGAACAATACTCCAGAAGTCATTGATAGCAACCGCTTTATTGGTGATATTTACGTGAAGCCGAACCGTACGATCAATTTCATCCAATTGAACTTTGTGGCGGTTCGGACTGGCGTGGACTTTAACGAAATAATCGGCCGCTTCTAATTAGATTATAGATAAAGTAGTACGCAACCAATAAAGGAGCTAACATGGCTTTCTCAGTCAATGAATTTGCTTCAGCAGGATTACCACTCGGTGGCTCCCGTGCATCCCTCTTTAGTGTGATTGTTGACACGCCAAATGGTGTACCTAATATTGGTGCGCGGATATCCTTTACATGCTCGGCAGCTTCATTACCACCTAGTGTGCAAGGTGTTATCGAAGTACCTTACTTTGGCCGAAAGGTTAAGATCAAAGGTAACCGGACATTTGAAAATTGGACCGTCACAATTTTGAATGATGAGGACTTTCAAATCCGCCATGCGTTGGAGGTTTGGTCAAACCTCTTGAACAGCCACGAAGCGAACCTCCAAGATGTTGGCTTTGCAACTACAGCTGCATACCGTACCACAGCCCAGGTGACGCAATATGCTAAAACTGGCGCACAAGTCAGGACCTATGAATTTGTTAACATTTGGCCTGTGAATATCAGCGCGATTGAACTCAACTGGGAAACAACCAATGCAGTTGAAACGTTCACCTGTGAATTTGCCTATGATTATTGGAAGCCGATTGCGCCAGGTACGACAGGTACATTTGACGTTTAAAAATTACGCGGTGATGGAAGTTTAAAAGAATTGGAGCAGCATATATGCATATATTATATGCTTTTGGATTAGCTACGGTGTTTGCGGTAGGGCTTGTTGGTTGTACGACTGATCAGTTGGCTAAGGCCAAAGAAAATATGACTCTGGTTGCACAACGGGCGTGCCAAGAACTTCCAACTGCCGAACTAGCAGCAGCTCTGGCCGAAGCCGTTGTGTCCCAGTTACCGGATGGTACTGATGCCACAAAAGCTAAGGATGTGGCCGCAAGAGCGCGGCAGCTCGTAACACACCTCAAGAGTGCTTGCGCCCTCGTTCCTCCACCGGTTCCTGGAGAAGGCATTACAGTATCTCAACCGGTTCCAGCCCAATAATGTTATGCGCGGGCCAGCGCATAATATAAAGGATATGATATTACTCACTCCTACCCAAGTAAAAGTATTTTAACATGATAGAACTATTTGGTTTCCGCCTCGGCCGTACACCTCAAGCCGCTGAAAAAACTGCTGAACGCATTCCTTCCTTTGTACTCCCTTATAACGAAGATGGTGCAGTTGAAGTTGCTCCAGGTGGATCATATGGCATGGCCGTTGATTTTGAAGGCATTGCCAAAACTGAATCCGACCTTATTACAAAATACCGCGATCTGATCCTCCAGCCCGAAGTCGAGAACGCCGTTGATGATATTATTAACGAAGCGATTGTTATAACGAAAAAAGTTAAGTCCGTTGAAATCATCCTTGGCGAAGTAGCCCTCACAGAAGAAATCAAAGAAAAAATCCGGCAAGAATTTAGCACGATCCTTGACCTTTTAAATTTTCAGAACCTTGCGTTTGATATTTTCCGCCGCTGGTATGTAGATGGCAGGCTGTACTACCATATTATGGTTGATGAAGAGCTGCCACGTGAAGGTATCAAAGAATTACGGTATATTGATCCGCGCCGGATGAGAAAAGTACGTGAAGCGGTTACCAAAACACTAGGGCTGCGTGGATCTTCAGCGGATATGAAAGTACCCGCCGTGCAAGATTATTACATTTATAAAAGCGAACCCCAATATCCACAGATTACGGCCCTTAGCACCCAACAGGATGTCCGGGTAGCGCCAGATTCAATTTGTTATGTCCATTCGGGGCTCTTTGATCAGCGGAACCAGATGGTTTTATCATACCTCCATAAAGCCATCAAACCCATGAACCAGTTGAGGATGTTAGAAGATGCCACGGTGATTTACCGTCTGGCCCGTGCCCCAGAGCGCCGCATTTTCTACATTGACGTAGGAACATTGCCGAAAGTCAAGGCTGAACAATACCTCCGCGATATGATGGTAAAACATAAGAACCGTTTAGTCTATGACGGAGCGACGGGGGAAATACGTGATGATAGAAAATTTATGACATTGCTTGAAGATTTTTGGCTCCCCCGCCGCGAAGGTAGCAAGGGAACAGAAATTACGACATTGGCTGGTGGGCAAAACCTTGGCCAGATGGAAGATGTTGAGTATTTCCGCAAGCGGCTCTATAAAGCATTGAATGTGCCAACAAGCCGGTTAGAAGCGGATGGAGCCTTTAACCTCGGAAGGCCGTCAGAGATTACCCGTGACGAATTAAAGTTTGCGAAGTTTATCACGCGGCTCCGGGCCCGCTTCACCCACCTCTTTGATAACCTGCTTGAGATCCAGTTGTCCCTCAAGGGTATTATGACACGGGAGGAATGGGAACAAATCAAGAATTCCGTTAGTTATGACTTTTTGGAAGACAATTATTTTACTGAGGCCAAACACTCTGAAATCTTAACGGCACGGCTGACGTTACTCCAAACCATCGAAAGCCAAATTGGGAAATACTACTCTAAGCAATGGGTCCAAAAAAATATCTTGAGGTTGACGGAAAAAGAACTGGTAGAAATTCAGGTCCAAATAGATCAGGAATCATCTACAGCTAAAAATAATGGCGAAGATGGTGCTGTTCCAAATGGTGAAGAAACCCAGCCTGATGAGCAAAAGAACGAGGATGTAGAGGAGAGGAATAAGGAAGAGAAAGATAACGGAGAAGGTGGCGGGAGCGGGGGCAGCGAATACGCGGAGTCTGAAAAGAAAATCGCCAAACGGATTGTAGAAGCAGAACTCCTGGCCGCCAATATTAGAGAAGGTAATAAAGCGTTTGCCTCTTTAATTGAGGAATTGGGTGGAATACCCGTGCAGGAATCACAAACAAATGCGATAAATAGTGGCACACATACGGAGGAACGTTCTTATGCCTAAATCCACGCCATCTTCAAAAGACTTGCTCCGCGCCACTGCACATAAAGACGCGGTCGCATTTAAGAATATCACAGAAACACTGTTACGCGGCAAGCTGCGGGATGCTATTGGCATCCAAAAAATTAAAACCGGCTTGTTATTCTTTCATTCGAAGAAAGACCAGTAATTATGCCATTTAAGTCACAAGCCCAACGGGCTTATATGCACATACACCATCCAAAGGTTGCGGCGCGGTGGGAAAAACATACACCAAAGGGTAAAAAATTGCCAAAGCGTATTGGAGAAAGTACAACAAAAATATTTAAGGATTTGATGGAGGTCCTTGTAACTCCGCTTGAAACAGCAGACGAAACAGGCTATCAACCCCGCGCAAAAGGCGAACGGTCATTTGTTGATCTCCATAAGATTTTGGTTACTGAGCCAGCACCACAATCCAATGGTGTCCACCGTACCGCGGATAATGTAACCAAAACAAAACGCGCTACAGGCGGACCTTGGGAACCAAGACACGGCGAACGGAGCCCAATCGAACAAGGATCATCAAAATTAAAAGATAAATCTGGTTTTAAAGGCCGGCAGACTAAACTGAACCGTGGTGATAAACGGGTAGGTGACTTAAAGCACGTTAAAACTGCACCATCGAGCGTAGCCACCAACGAAAGCAAAATAACGTGGAAGAGCATTGCTGAACGGTTGGTAAAGAAGGCATTAACATTACAAGAATCCCCAGGTTCCTCAAAAAAGAGAAAAAAATGAAACGGTTTAAGGCGTTCCTCCGTGAAGATAAGAGTTGGACCCATAAAGTTTATAGCTATCGGAGCCGCGGATGGGAAAACGATCCGATTCAGAAACTGATAGCTACAAAACAATTTAATTCACCTACTCCCTTTCCTAAAGAAGCGCATGAGTGGTTTTGGAATGTTATGAAAAACGTAGCTTACGGTCCTATACTAGCCGTGAAGCCGGCGCGGAACATGTACAGGGATGGAGCTGGAACTATTTACCAATTGGAATGAGTGTTGGATAATTAAAAGGAAAGGCTTACGCAATGGCCAACGGAATCCTTACAAAAAGTGTTAAAGGTAGTAGCGGTTATGTAGTCCTCCGGTTTGTATCGTCAGGTGGATTGCGGCTCAATGCGAACTCTTCCTTTTCGGGTGCTAATGCAGTTGGTGAAGTTGTCCAATCCATGAATATTGTGGGGATATTCTATTCGTGCGGGAACAATGTGGTTTGGACAGTCAAGCGTGGGGGTAATACTGTCCTCCAGTTATCTGGCGCAGATAGTGCCAATTTCCAAGAAGGTATTTTGCCTGATACGCTTGGTGGCGAACCACAAGCAAATGTCACTGTCACCAAGGTTGGCGCAGGACATTCTGTTCTTCTTTTGAAATTACATAAACGTTCCGCTGTCACAGGAGGCGCCTCGTATTAATGCGAACCCATAAAGTCATTATGGGCCACTTAGTGTATGGGCGGAGCCCTGGGCAGAAGCGTCTTACGACAGAACAACCGTCCTGGCCATCCGGAGCAATGTTGAGGATATCCGCTTTAGCTCGTGGTGAAGTAGACCAGAAATGGTTAGATGAAGCAGCTAAACTTATAAAAGATTCTATTACTGCTCCGTATGTAGCTACACAAATTAGCACCTTAGGTGGAGGTGCGGGCCCAGTGTTTAAACGGGCTGCTATATTAATTACAATTTCGTTACAACCCAAAAATGATTGGCCAAACGGAATATTAGAAAATTCTACATATGGCCGATTTAGTTTAGATTCTACTGGTGGACTAGAAATGTTTAGCGGGCATGCCAAAATGAAATTGAGAAAAACAGCAGTCAAAACAGTCGAAGAAGCAATTAAAAAATTAAACAACTGGGTATTAGTAAATAAATGAGTCTAGAAGTAAGAGGAGTTAGGATCCTGTGAAACTTATTTGCGAATACGCAGAACAGCCAAAGTTGATTGTCGAAGCCGGCGCCGGTGGCGTCAAGCAGTATTTCATCGAAGGTATCTTTATGCAAGGCGACGTGAAAAATAAAAACGGCCGGACGTATCCAACTGCAATCCTCGCACGGGAAACAAAGCGGTACCTCCGTGATTACATTAATGAAAACCGCGCGTATGGTGAATTAGGCCATCCGGATGGTCCGACAATTAATATGGAACGTGTTAGCCACATGATTAAATCCCTTACCCAAGATGGCAACAATTTTATTGGCCGTGCAAAGATTATGGATACCCCAATGGGCCAGATTGTTAAGAACTTTTTAGATGAAGGCGCCAAAATAGCTGTGAGCAGCCGTGGTATGGGTAACCTCCGTGAACGCGGAGGCTACCAAGAAGTTATGGAAGATTACTTCTTATCTACACCGGCTGATATTGTGGCTGATCCATCAGCTCCTTCAGCATTTGTCAATGGTATCATGGAAAGCAGGGAATGGATTTGGAATAATGGAATTTTCAAAGAAGCAAAATTGGAAAAAGCCAAACGTAGGGTCGAAAAAGCCAGTGGTACTGTTCAAGGGCTTTCAACAGCAGTACAACTAGATATCTTTGAAAGTTTTTTAGCTAGCCAACGGTAAAAACCTCTTCTGTATAAATAGCCGGGAGATTGGTTCTACTATTACTTTGAACAGGAGCGACCGATGAAAAAGAAGGCAGCCGTCAAGAAAAGCAAGAAAGCGTTAAAGGAAGCGTTCAGCGCGTCCTATGGCGCAGATGCAAGCACCCAAAGTGGCGACGGTGTGAAACAGGTCGCACCAAACCGCGGAGACCAGCGCAATGCTGAAAAAGAACCACATGCCCAGGGTTCTGGCATTAAGCCAGGGGACAGGGCAGTTATAATCGCTGGCATTGTGGACCGTTTGGCGGAAATGTCTGATAAAGACCTTAAGGACTTTGAGACAGAAATGGACGATCCTGAGGATTATGAAGAGCAACCAGGCATGCAGAAGAAAACGAAAGTGGGCGAAGAACATGAGGATGACGTGGAAGAAGAAAATGGGGATGATATGGAAGAAGAAAATGGGGATGATATGGAAGAAGAAAATGGGGATGATATGGAAGAAGAAAATGGGGATGATATGGAAGAAGAAAATGGGGATGACGTGGAAGAAGATGGACGTTTGGCAGCATACGAAGATGATGACGAGGAAGAACCGGTGGTTGAGCAGGGATATGTTGATGAAGATGATGATGATAAAATGGATGAAGAAAATGGCGAGGACGAGAAAAAGGTGGACGAAGAAAACGGTGATGATGAAAAGATTGATGAAGATGATGACGAGAAAGAACCGGTAGACGAAGAAAATGGTGATGACGAGAACGAAAAGAATGGTAAGAAAAACGGCAACAATGGCCTTGCCGAAAAGAATGGTAAGAAGAACGGCAACAATGGCTTAGCCGAAAAAGACGATGAGGATAAGACCATTGCCGAAAAGGACGATGAGGATAAGAAAATTACAGTTTCCGAAGCCATTGCAAAGCGCACAAAATTTAGGCGCAAAGATTTGAGCCTCACCGAAGACATAGCCGCAGCATTCCGTGGTGCTGACCTTACAAAAGAATTCAAGAAGAAAGCAACGGAACTTATGGAAGCAGCGGTCATTACAAAAGTGAACCGGAAGCTTAGGGGCCTCCGGAAATTGGCCGAAGCTGATATGGCAAAAGCTGTTAACCGCCGGATATCGAAACTAACCCGCCGCCTTGATAACTACCTCAATTACGTGGTTGAGCAATGGATGGCAGAGAACAAGTTAGCGGTTGAACACGGCCTGCAAACTGAACTGGTTGAATCGTTCATGGACGGTATGAAACATCTATTTACCGAACACTATATCCAAGTCCCAGCCAACAAAGTCAAGGTGGTTGAACAATTGGCCACAAAAATAGAGAAAATGGATAAGGACTTGAACGAAGAAATCAACCGCAACCTGACCCTTACTAAACAAATTGAACAATACGCCCGTAAGGACATCCTCGCCGAAGTTACTAAGGATATGAGTGATGCCCAACGTGAAAAGATTACGGCGTTGGCTGAGGCGATGCAATTTAATAATGCAAAAGCATTCAGGGAAAAGGTTCAAAACCTCTGTGAATCCTATTTCCCGAAAAAGGGTGGTGCCAAGCGGTCTGTGTCATTAGACGAAAACCAACGGTTAATTGATAGTGACAAAGAAAAAGCCACTCCAGGCATGGATGCTTATGTCAAAGCCATCTCAAAACAAGTGAACCGTGCGGGCCGTATTGATCCAGTGAAATAAACCGGGTTTGTATAAATAACCATAACGGGCGCCAAATTAAGGTTGCCAAACGTAACGCAAAGGAGACCGGTGTATGTACCTGAATGAACAGTTGCAAGAGAAGTGGAAGGCGGTTATCGAGCATCCTGACTTGCCAGCCATTAACGATATTCACCGTCGCTCTGTGTTGGCGGTCCTTTTGGAAAACCAGGAATTCAGCGCCAGGGAAGCACAAGGCAATGAACGTCGGGGGTCCATGTCGCTCTTAGGTGAAGCATCACCAACCAATGCGATGGGCGCCTCTTCATCGACTGCCGCGGCAGGCAATGTGGACATTTTCGATCCTGTCCTCATTTCTCTCGTCCGTCGGTCTATGCCAAACCTGATTGCGTATGATATTTGCGGTGTGCAGCCAATGACTGGTCCAACAGGACTGGTGTTTGCAATGCGCTCCCGCTATACCTCGCAAACCGGTGCAGAAGGTTTGTTCAACGAAGCGAATACCTCGTTCTCCTCATCGGCGGGTGGGAACACCGCGTCAATCTTCGTCAAAGACGGCTCAGCTGGTACTGGCCAGGTTGGCAGTGATCCAACTACCGCTGCCAGTGCTTCAGGATACACCGTGTCAACCGGTATGTCCACTGCCAAGGCAGAAGCCCTCGGGGATGCATCTACCAACGCATTCCGGGAAATGGCATTCAGCATTGAGAAGGTCGCTGTCACCGCTGTGTCAAGGGCCCTGAAGGCTGAATACACAATGGAATTGGCGCAGGACTTAAAAGCAATCCATGGATTGGATGCGGAGACGGAACTCAGCAATATCCTCGCCGCTGAAATCCTCGCAGAAATCAACCGTGAAGTCGTCCGGACCATCAACTATACCGCGACGATTGGAGCGCAAGAAAACGTCACGACTGCCGGCACCTTCGACCTTGACGTTGATTCTAACGGACGGTGGATGGTAGAAAAGTTTAAAGGCCTCTTGTTCCAGGTTGAACGTGAGGCGAATCAAATTGCCAAGTCAACCCGGCGTGGGAAGGGCAACTTGATGGTCTGTGGAAGTGACGTAGCCTCGGCCCTTGCGATGGCTGGTGTCTTAGATTATGCGCCTGCGATGTCAAATGACTTGCAGGTCGATGATACAGGCAATACCTTTGCAGGTACGTTGGCTGGCCGGATCAAGGTGTATATTGATCCGTACTTCTCGTCCAGCGCAGGTAAGCAGTATTTCACTGTCGGCTATAAAGGCGCGTCGGCGTTTGATGCTGGTTTATTCTATTGCCCGTACGTGCCACTCCAGATGGTCCGTGCAGTAGGACAAGATACATTCCAGCCAAAGATCGGATTCAAAACACGGTACGGTATGGTGGCTAATCCCTTTGCTACCTCTGCTGGTGACGGGCAGATCCTGTTCGCCAACAAGAACATCTATTACCGGCGTGTGGCAGTCACCAACATACTCTAATCAACATTCTACAATAGAGTAATGAAAAGGGCTCTTCGGAGCCCTTTTTTTTGCCTATTACATTCCAACCCCACATCATAAACTAAATAGTCTTAATCTCTTAATACCGACCAAAACTCAAGAATGCTGGCATTTAATGCGATTTAGGCAATTTATCCGTGAAGCGAAAGATGAAGAGGCCCACTTGGAGGCATTAAAAGCTTGCAAGGATGACCTTAAAAAGGTCCTTAAACAGTACGGCGCGCACTTAGTTGGTACCCGTTTCGGTGTACTCATTGCTAAGGGTGAAGGCAATAGGAGGATTAGGTTATAGCGGCGGGCCGGGATGGACGCAGCAGGTATTATTTTAGGAGGATTAAATGCAAACATTCTTAGAACACTTGAGCGAAGAAACGTATGCTGATAAGTTTGAACGTATGGGTGTTAAGGATGCGATAACACACTTTGACAAGCTACAAAAACAACGGAAAGACAAGATCAGGAATAATCCTTATGGTGGAGTAAGCCAGACCATGTTTATTGATAAAGAAATTTATGCACTTATGTCATGGTTGCGTAAGAAAGGGCAATCCCCTGACCCATCGGTGCATGGCTGGTCATGGCGCCCTGGTGCTCCGGTAACAGAAGCATCAATCAAGAGCGAATATGCTGATAAGTTTGAACGTATGGGTGTTAGCGGCCGCGCGGCCCACCTTGAGAAACTGATGAAACAGCGGAAAGACTTGATCGCTCAACACGGTGGCCATCCCGGCTCCCTGCTTATTCCTATTGATAAAGAACTTTATGCGCTCGCGGATTGGTTAGCCAATAAAGGTAAAGGCTTGAAGGATGGGGTCGAAATGGAGTCTCCATTTTTCATTTACAAGAAGAAATAGAAAAGGCTTAAACAAAAGATATGCCATCCATTGTGCAAGGCACACCGGATAATGTCAACTTCCTCGGGCAAAATGGATTCCAACTCACCCTCCTACGTTTGCCTCATGTTGTATATTTTACCCAACGGACTGAATTACCATCCCTTGACATTCCCGCGGCAATAACATCATCACCATTCAGCCATTTGCCAAAGCCAGGTGACAGGATTTCTTGGGCGCCCTGGACACTCACGTTCAAAATTGATGAGAACCTAAAAAATTATTATGAGATTTACCATTGGATACGGGAGATAGGCCATCCGGTTAGTTTAACTGAAACGTCCACGGCTGTTACTGCACCCTGGCACCTCGAAGCAAAAGGAGCTGCCCGTGCGGCAGCTTTTATGACAGATGGTACCCTTACAATTTTATCAAGCTCAAAAAATCCGATTGCGTCAGTCATATTTAAAGATATGTTTCCCACCGCCCTGAGTGGCCTAAATTTTGAACTCACCGCAGAAACCGTAAATTACGCAGAAGCCACCGTTACGTTTGCGTACCGTATGTACGAATTGAAACCAGGTACCTCCCGCTAACTTTCCTCCCAAAAATTTCTACTCTTTACCACGACCCTTGACAATCCATACTATAATATGGTAAACTTCATCGTATGATGAGCGTTTGTGCGTACTATGTAATAAGCCAAAAAACGCTATGGCAAAATGAGTCTAGTATTAGTAAATAAATGAGTCTAGTTAGTCCACAGAATATGGAATATGTGGGTGCTGCTGTCGGTGCTGAACTTGGGCCCATTCTGGCGGTCCGTAGAGCGATTAAATGGGTCGTTTATACTGCCCAGCTGGCGCCCTTATTCCAGGGGATGGCAAAAATAGGCCAGCTACGTTGCCCGGACCCTATAAAAGCCATAACTATCTTCCAATTATGGGAATCTAACTGTGTCTGCTAATACAAGCCAACAACAAGTCAAAATGTCTCCCCCTACCTTAATTGAAATGTGGGAGGCTGATGCAAAATTTGACGATACTGAATTAGATACAGAATCGTTTAAAATTCCAATCCTCCATGCCAAGTATTTGAAAATTTTGTCACAAGCCCGGCTCTGGGCCAAACGCTGCCACTATGAACGCCGCGAACTATTTGCGAAGCTGCGTGATTATTACCTCGGTAACTTAAATGGCACTGAGGAACTAAAAACAATGGACAGGCCTCCCATGTTAGTCCGGCACTTAAAAAACGAAGTCCATACCCATATTGAAGCTGATACAGAATTGATTAAGCAAGATGCCCGGATTGCGATTGCGGAAGAGTCTTGTGCGGTGGCTGAAGAAATCCTTAAGGCGATTAACAACCGGGGATACCAGATTAAGAACGCTATTGAGTGGCGCAAGTTAACACAATTTGGACAATAAGACACACATGGCGACAGTCAATATTAAAAACGTCAACCACACATATATCCGTGTCCTGTGTGATGAACCAGCGGTTACGCGTGAACTTTGGGAACAACTATCATTTGACGTACCCGGTGCCAAATTTATGCCAGCGGCCCGCCGTGGCTATTGGGATGGGCAGGTCCACCTTTATAATATACGCACCGCGTTAGTCTATGCCGGATTACAACATAGGATAGAAGCATGGGCCGCACAATTTGGGTTTCCTGTTACGCATGACCATGAAACAGCGTCACGCCGCATTTCCCCCAATTCTAAGGCATTAATAAAGTGGGTGGAGAGCCAAGCCCTTCCCCATGCACCGCACCAACACCAACTTGATGCTTTTGTATTTGCTGTCAAAATGGGCCGGGGTATTGTGGTGTCGCCGACAGCGAGTGGGAAATCCCTCATTGCTTATTTGCTTGCCCTTTGGTATTTGGAGCAAGGACAGCGACCATTAATTATTGTTCCAACAAAATCTTTGGTCAAGCAATTAATAAGCGACTTTAAAGAATATGGCTATACAGGCACCACCCACGGAGTGTGTGAAGGTGCGGACAAAGATGTAGGTGCAAACATTACCGTAACGACATGGCAAGCGGTATATACAGAAGGGCCAAAATATTTTTCTGCATTCAGCGCTTTGGTAGGTGATGAAGTCCACCTTTTTAAAGCAAGGTCCCTTTCAGGAATTATGGTTAAATGCCCACATATCTACCACCGTATTGGGTTAACAGGTACACTTGATGGCACAAAAATACACCAATGGATCCTTGAGGGTTTATTTGGACCCATCCACCAAGTAGCATCTACCACAGATTTACAACAACAAGGACTCCTTGCGCCTTTGAATATTTCTATGGTGTTGTTAGAGCATCCACCAGAAGTAAAGCCAAGGAGTTGGTTATACCATCACGAAATTGAATGTTTGGTTGCATCCCACGCTAGGAATAAGTATATTACAAAGTTGGCCACAGCGCTTAAAGGCAACACCCTGGTCCTTTATACTTTGGTGGAGAAACATGGTGAGACATTATTCCGCTATATCAAAACAGCAGCGAACAAGCAAGATGCTAAAAGGCCGGTATTTTTTGTCCATGGAAAAGTTGATGCAGATGAGCGCGAAAGTGTCCGCTCCCTTGTTGAACAAGAAAATAATGCGATCATCATTGCTAGTTACGGTACCTTTTCAACCGGCATAAATATAAAACGTCTCCACAATATTATTTTTGCAAGTCCATCAAAAAGCCGTATCCGTGTGTTCCAATCTATTGGCCGCAGCCTTCGTTTAGGAAGTGGTAAAACCCATGCCAAACTATTTGATATCGCAGATAGCCTCTATACGAAACGCCGTAATTTTACATTAGGCCATGCCGCTATCCGGAAAGCATACTATGAAAAGGAAGGTTTTCCGTTGTCCACATTTCATGTACGATTGAAAGGTTAAAATGCCGCGAAAGAAATCTTTCCTCAACCTCAAACAAAAAACCAATCCGGCAAAACCAATTATACAAGTGGTACCACCGAATGCTTTGCCCATCATTGTTTTAAAATTAATAACTGGCGAAACGCTTGCCGCGCAAATAGTTGGGGAATTCTCCCATGTATGGGTTATCTCTGATCCACACGTAGTAGTCCAAGATTGGAGGTTGCCTGGTGCTCCTATTATTTTGTTGCCATGGATCAGTGGTGCTGCAAAGATTGTCAATAGGTCCATTATGGATTTACCAAAAACGCAAGTGGTAGTCGCAGGCCCGGCCGATCCTAACCTTGTGTTATCCTATTACTACAAAAAAGAACAGGAAGAGGGAATGCCCAACAGCAATACTGTTTATGATTGGCCAACTGATTCATCTAATTCTAATCCCACTTACCACTAAATGAACTAAAAAGATTATATGTATTACGTCACAGTTTGTAAAAACACTATAGCGAGCAACCTAAAACACGGAACAAAGAAGCCTGTCATCCGTGTTAGCCAAGGTAAGTATGGCAAACCTAAACGGGTCCATACTTTTACACACAAGGGAGAAGTTACTGTTCGGTATAATCCAACCCATCCACTTCCTTGGGGTGCGCGTGTTTGGTTAGAAGTTACATAACGGAACCATGTATGCTACCTAATCTATTAGCCATTAATAAACCAAAGAAATCGGTGCATTATGTAGATAATGACGAGCTTTTCAGGGCCTTGGTGAATTACAAGAAAGAGATAAACCGTGCTATCCGCGAGAAAAAACCTCGCCCGATGGTGACTGATTATATTGGTGAGAGCATTATGAAAATCGCCACGCATTTAGCATTCCGGCCGAATTTTTCATCTTATACATTCAGGGATGAGATGGTTTGCGATGGGATAGAAAATTGCCTCCAATACATTGACAACTTTGATCCCAAAAAGTCTAAGAATCCATTTGCATATTTCACTCAGATTATTTACTTTGCTTTTGTCCGGCGTATCCAAAAAGAAAAGCGGTACCAGTATACCAAATATAAGATGATTGAACGGGCCAATTTAATGGAAGAAACGGTTGACCGGCAAGATGGTGACACAGAATCACGCGGGCGGCATTCCCAAGAAGTGTCGCAGAGCGAATGGACCAAAGAACAGATGTATACCTTTATGAATGAGTTTGAATCGTTCAAACGAAAAAAGCGTACTAAATCCCGCCGGAATTATAAAGCACCAAAGGGCGTTAAAGGTCCTTCAAAATAACTTTCTATTGACATTTCCACACTAATCATGTAAAATATTATATCAACTGGGTTGAAGCATCGAGCCTATCAGCCCGAATTAACAAAAGGTTTAATCGAAGTGGCATTTTTGGTCCATAACTTACCTCCTATTTCGTGTTTTGTAAAAAAAGAATTTCTATATGATTTTGAAAAAGGTCACGGTGAATTAGAGCCATGTATTTGGATGACAATGAAATGCATCAAAGGCCAAGCATTTAGAATTGAAGCATTATTGCCAAACTATGGCGCTTTATATGACAAACTACCTTTACATGCTTTTGTGTCACGGCAAACAAATTTGAACGCACCGCTTTTGCCTTTGGATTACTTGCAAATTTGGGACTGTTTGAGTTATAATTTTACTGTCATTGAAAAAGACAACCTTAAGTTGTTAAAATGCAAATTTTTAGACAAAGAAAGAGTGTGGCATTTCGGCGATTACATGTTTACGGTTGATTTTTGTCAAAACGATCCAGGTTATTTAAATACAGGATTTTCTGAAACAGCAGATGAGCATAAGAGCTACAATTTTATCAAGTTGGACAATGGGCAATTTGCTGCACAACCCAACAACAGAACATTATTCTTTGATGCTTCTTTGACAGTATCGGAAGCTAAGGCATCAGATTTTAAGATAGCAACAAAGATATATTCAGTTGAAAAAAATATGAAATATTCTGCGAGAAACAGTAACGATTTCTTTTATGACTTTAAGGAAGTAAAATGACTCTTCCTGAATTGTGTTTTTAAAATGTAGGGCGGCGGGGCCCCGCACGGATTCGATAATAAAACCGGATGGAGCTTAGTGGGATTCCACTTCTGGTTAAAGAAGGGCCTCCGTTACTCGCATTAGAAGAGCAAGCTGGAATCAAGCCCAGCCCCTACATTCAATTAAAGACTATCGCACTATAATGAAGATTGCAATTTTAACCGACACGCATTGGGGCGCCCGTGCTGAATCGCCGGACCTCTTAGCGCACATGCTCCTATTTTACCGGGAGCAATTCTTTCCATACCTCGACCTGCACCGCATTAAAACTGTTTTTCACCTTGGCGATATTGTTGACCGCAGAAAATTTATCCAATTCTCGATAGCCCATTACATGCGGCAAAACTTTTTTGTGCCATGTGAAGAACGGGGCCTTGACCTCCACATCCTGATAGGCAACCACGATTCGTATTTTAAAAATTGCCACGACATCCATGCAATGCAAGAATTATATGGCGCGCTCGGTGATTCTAATGCCTGGCGCCCGACGATATACTCGAAACCAGAAATCATTGAAATGGGAACCTGTAAAATGCTTATGCTGCCGTGGATCAATGACGGAAACGCAGAGGTTAGTTTTACCGCGCTACGTGAATGGCAAGCAGACGTAGTTTTTGGCCATTTGGAAATTAAGGGATTTGAAATGTACCGCGGTATGCCAGCGCATGAAGGATTTGATGCAGAATTATTCTCCCGTTTCAACCAAGTTTATTCTGGGCACTTCCATCGCAAATCACAACGCGGGAATATTTCATACCTCGGAGCTCCCTATGAAATGACTTGGTCGGACTTTGATGATCCCAGGGGATTCCATGTTTTTGACACAGAAACAGGAAAAATGAAGTATGTGCAAAATCCACGTCGTTTATTCCACAAACTATGGTACGATGATACACTTGAAAAGCCACCTATTGATGCAACCATTTACAAGGGATGTTTTTTGAAGGTTGTTGTTACGGCAAAAAACGATCCCGTTAAATTTGATCAGTACATGGCGAACCTGTATGCAGCAGGCCCCGCTGACGTACGGGTTGTGGATGATCATTATAATTCCCAACAACTTACTGATGAAGAACTTATTGACCAAGCCGAAGATACTATGGCTATCCTTGGTAAATATGTGGCGAGCTTGGAAGGCACCGTTGATAAAGTGGCGCTAACAAAATTATTCCAAGCACTCCACACTGAAGCTTTAAATATGGAATCCCAACACGATTAATGGCAAAACTGCACTTCACAACAATCCGCTGGAAAAATTTTCTCTCCACCGGCAATGCATTTACAGAGCTTCGGCTTGATAAATCACCAAACACCTTAGTTGTTGGTAATAACGGCGCCGGTAAATCCACATTTATCGATGCTATTTGCTTTTGTCTCTATGGCCGCCCTTTCCGGAAGATTAAAAAAGACAAACTCATTAATTCAATTAACCGCGGTGATCTTAGTACCGAAATCGAATTTGATGATGGGTATAATGAATACAAGGTGGTACGTGGCGTCAAACCAGCTGTGTTTGAAATCTATAAAAACGGCATATTAGAAAACCAAGATGCCGCGGTACGGGATTACCAAGCCTACCTTGAAAATGAAGTTTTGCGGATGAACTTTAAATCCTTCACCCAAGTAGTGGTGTTGGGCTCGGCTAGCTTTGTACCTTTTATGCAGTTGCCAGCAGGTATCCGCCGCGAAGTCATTGAGGATTTTCTTGATATACGCATTTTCTCGAAAATGTTACTCCTGCTTAAAGATCGGATTTTATCCAACCGCGAACAAGTAATCAACCTTAATGCAGATATTAAAGCCGCACAAAAACTGATCCAAGTTTACCAAGAACAATTGGCCCATACGACTGCATGGCATGAAGAAGCCAAGCAAGGGCATGATGAAGAAATTGTCCAGCACGTAAATAAGATAGGAGAACTGAAAGCTGCTGCCGCGGCTGCTAAAATGGCATGGGATGCGGTGAAGGCTACCATTGAAAAATTAGCTCCTAATGAAATGGAACTTGCAAAAATTACCGCACTCCTGAGTAAGTTGGATAAACGAAAGGTCAAACTTAAAAAGGATATTGCGTTTTACGAGAAATCAAAAGAATGCCCAACCTGTGCCCAAGAAATTGCCGCGGCATTTCGGCAAAAACAAGTAGCAATTAAAAACACGACCCATGCAGAAGTTGAATTAGCTATTACCCAACTACATGAATTTCATGTAAACGTTTTGCAAAGCGTTACAGACCTCGAGGATGCCAGGAAGCAAGCAGAACAGGCTGAGCGAACGTACAACACTACGTCTAGTGAATTGTTAAGCAAAGAAGCGGTTTTGAATTCGCTTAAACGGCAAGCAGAAAAAGTGGCGGAAGCAGATAATACTAGCGCCATCCAAGCTAAGTTAGATGAAGTGGAGAGCCATGTATTCCTATTGCAAAATACCTATGCTGAGGTGCTAAAAGATAAAGAAACATTAGATATGGCAGCAGTCGTCCTACGGGATGATGGTATTAAAGCTAGAATTGTAAAACAATACATCCCCGTCATTAACCAATTAATCAACAAATACCTAGCTGCGTTGGACTTTTTTGTTAACTTTGAATTGGATGAAAATTTCGAGGAAACGATCCGCTCCCGGTACCGGGATGATTTTTCATATGAAAATTTCAGTGAAGGAGAGAAAATGCGGATCGACCTATCCTTGTTATTTACATGGCGCACAGTAGCTAGGCTCAAGAATAGCGCCAATGCCAACCTTTTAGTTTTAGATGAGGTCTTTGATTCTAGCCTCGATGCTGCTGGCTGCGAAGAATTTTTGAAACTTATCCATGACCTTGAGGGATGTAACGTGTTTGTGGTAACACATAAAGGGGATTTGCTTATGGACAAATTTAAGGACGTGATTAAGTTTGAAAAGAATAAGAATTTTAGCCAACTTATTGCATAGGAGGAATTATGGTGACGTTTGATGGACAGACTAGCCGTTTACAACTTTTACCAGAAACCGATCCAAGGCTCCGACAAGTATGTGAGGATTTTAATATCGAAGGCGATCCGAATGGTGCATTGTTATTGGCCAATGCCCTTAAAGCACTCCTCATCGAATATAAAGCCGTTGGTTTAGCTGCTCCACAAGTCGGGGTAATGGCCCGGGTCTTTGCGTTTGGTAATTTCGCTGATCCTGAAAGTATTGTGGTAGCATTTAATCCCAATATCTTAGATGAATTTGGAGAGAATGTGCGCTATGAGGAAGGATGCGTATCATTTCCAGGCTTATTTTTACGTGTGACGCGGAAGTCCGCTATCCGGGTACGTTATACTTTAGCCACAGGAGCGACAGATACAATCAAATTTGATGGTATGACTGCTCGTGTATTCCTCCACGAGTACGACCATTTGAATGGAATTACGTTTACAACTAGGGCTTCTATGTCTGAGCGTATCCGCGGCCGCAATAAGCAGAAGCAATTACTCAGGCGTATGAAAGCTTATAAGAAAACACATAAAGGAAAATTGCCAACCGAGCCAGTGGTTCTTAATGAACAACCGGTTATTTTAGACGATACAAAAGTAAGGATTCCAATTGGCTCGCCTGAAACAGAATCTTTGTCCTTGACAATATCCTCATAAACCGCTATACTATAATTATGCAGACCCTTGATACTTGGTTGCCAGGTGTTCGAGAAGCCGAACCTATGGCGCCAAAAGAAATTGCTGGCCACGTACTTTGTACTGAAACTTGGCTGCCAGGCGTTCGGGAAGCCGAACCTGTGGCACCAAAGGAAACCGCTGGCTACATACCTTATACTGTAGCTGATATGAACCGCGCTAGTGAAGCAGCTAAGTTTACTGTCATTTCAACTTTCGCTGGCGCAGGAGGTTCTTCAACAGGTTATAAGTTGGCGGGTGGCAAAGTCCTTGTCTCAAATGAATTTGTTGAACACGCCTACGAATCTTACCGGCTAAACCATCCAACTACCCATATCTTTACAGGCGATATTAAAACATTACAAGACAGTGATTTTTTAAAAGCTGCTGGATTGCAGCCAGGGGAATTGGACATTTTTGACGGTTCACCTCCCTGTACCCATTTCTCTATGAGTGGCAAACGTAAGAAGTCTTGGGACCAAGAAAAACTTTACCACGGATACGTCCAAGTCCAAATTGAACGTTTGACCGAAGAAATGATCCGTATTGCTAAAGGATTGCAGCCACGTTGTATTGTGATTGAAAATGTTAAAGCGTTATCAGCTGGCCGGGCCCATGATTATTTGTCTGCCTTTATGGGTGCATTGAACGCCATTGGCTACCGCTGTGCATATAAAATCCTCAATGCGTCTTACTATGGAGTGCCACAAAACCGGCAACGAACATTTATCATTTGCATTAGGGAAGATATTGCCAAAGTATTAGGATTAGAAGAATTACATTTTCACCAGCGTGTCTATCCTGCTCCTTTTGCTAAACAAACAACACTCCGTGATGGATTGGCTAATATGAAGCATGTGGAGGGATTTGCTGCGCTTCGGTTAAAGGAGCTTGCAGATGTTGTAGATGGCAATCCCGTTGTCCGTGAAGTTTTAAAGGCCATTCCCTATAATCCAAAGAAACAGATGCAGTTTTGCAAATTCCTTATCACGGTGGCCCGAACACATTCGACCATTCCTGAATTAGCTAAATTCAAAAACCGCATGTCTTATTTCAATTATTTTCGTTGTGCTTGGAATGCGCCAGCGCCGACGATTACAGGACGTTGCCACAGTTATTTCTTACCAGATGAGGACCGATGTTTTACCCGCCCAGAACTTATGCGGATCATGTCGCTACCAGATGATTACAAATTTGCACCCGGAACAGAAGAAGATACAGAAGAACGGATCGGATTGATGGTGGCGCCATTACAAATGTACGCGATTGCAAACCATCTATACAAAGCGATATTACAACCAGCAAAGGAATGGGGGTTATGAAAGAATTTGTAGTTGTTGAAGACATTGGGTTTCAATCTGCCATGCGGTACCAGGGGCAAATTCCTTCTCCAGAGGATTATGATACTGTCCTTGATGCCGAAGTAATTAATTGTGATTTTAAAGTTTTGGGGCCCCGTGATATTTTTGGTGACCGTCCCCTCTTAGCTGCGATTAAACGCCATGCGTTTACTGATCAGGATTATACAGACATTAAAACATGCCTTGACAGCATTAACATTACCTCCGATCTTCGTATTGCCCAAGCAGGACCTTGGGATCCAAAGGAACTCCTTAGGCAGTATAATTGGGTTGAAGGTGTGGATTATAAGTTTAAGGGCGGAAATAAGAATGCCATGATCCGCCGGAAAAAAGACGGAACATGGGATACTGTCGCTCGTGGACGTCCAATCCATTCTGTCTTAATTGGATATAAGCGTGGTAGGTTTACGGGAGAAATAGAATTAGATGCGTGGTCTAAGAAAAATCCAGATAAATTAGAAATCCTTAATCGTATGAACGTGATTGCGGATGCAACTTATCAAGAGATTGCACCATTTGAATATGCGGCGCAACGTGCTTTTGCAGATGATAATATTCCAAAAACTTACCATCTTGGTGGCACGATTTTTACAACCCTTTCAGCTAACAAATATGAGGATGACGATACATCTATGATGGGCTACCATATTGACGCAGGGGATTTGAATACCAGCCTAACGTGTTTATCGGTATTCCATATTGGCACATTTACTGGCGCATTGTTTGTATTGCCACAATTTAGGGTTGCCATTAGCATTGGAGATGGTGACGTATTTGTTGGCGATAGTAGAAAGCAGCATGGGGTATCTCCTATTGCAGGTAAAGGACGCCGGCTCTCTTGTGTTAGCTATTGTGATACCCGCCTAGCCAACGATCCTAATCTACGATATACAGAGGATTAAATGGATTTAATTAATACTCATTGGGCATGGTCATGGCCCTGGCAAGATACTATCAATGGTATGTATGAGTTACTTGCTGGAAGCTTAATTGGATTTAACATTCGTCGTCTTTATATCGATAAAAAGGTCCGTGGCGTTTCAACTTTTTCAACTATAATTTTAACGTCATGGGGATATTGGAACCTTTATTACTATCCGTACCTTAACCAATGGCTATCATTTTTTGGCGGGTTATCTATGGTCATATTTAACACTATCTGGGTTATCCAGATCATTTATTACAATCACCTTGAAAAGCGAAGGAGATAAGAAATGGAATCATTTAATAATATCAAAATCTATGCTGTCAATGGTGAATCTTGGAAATCAGAAAAATGGAGTGAGGCATTCATAGTGTTATCTAATAGTAGCTTAGGTAGTGACTTTGTTACATTGGCGACTCTTGATGGCGATAGGTATTGTGTTGCTGCGACCGACTTAAAGAAGGCAATCCAGAATGCCACAAACATTTAAACCTCGTATAATCGTCTGCGATATAGATGGAACACTTTGCCGATCAGAAACCCATGATTATGTAAATGCAGTTCCCCAGGTCGAGGCTATCGAAATGTTAAATTTATGTTATGATTCTGGGGATTTTATTATCCTCCACACTAGCCGCGGTATGTTGAGCCACAATGGCGACTTGGAGAAAATTAACCAAAAAGTGCGGCCCGTATTAGAAACATGGCTCAAACAGCATGGCGTGAAGTACCACCAGTTAATTATGGGAAAGCCTTATGGGGATGTGTATATCGACGACAAATCCCACCATCCTAAAGAGTTTGCTAAAATATTACCATGCCCGGCACAATCTTAACATCCGTTAAAGTTAATGTCATTATTCCTGCCGCAGGTCTTGCGACAAGGATGCGGCCCCTGACGAATACTGTTTCAAAGGCTATGTTGCCTGTGAACGGCAAACCATGTTTGCAGTATATCCTTGATGCCTTTAAGCATTATAACATAGGTGAAATCGTCGTGGTTGATGGGAAGTTGGAAGATATACGCCAGCGGTTTCCGCACTTGAAATATGTGCAACAGGAATGCCCAACAGGTCCTGCTGATGCTATTAAATTGGGATATGCTGCACTTCTAGATAAAGAATCTCCTGTGGTTGTCTGGTTAGGAGATACGATTGTGTTAGATACAAACTTACCATTTGGAACAGACTTTTTAGCGGTAGCAGAAAAACCAGACCACTCGGAGTGGTGTGTAACAGATGGAAAAACTTATTTTGATAAGCCCGTGGAGTTCCATACTGGGTTTAAAGCGTTGGTCGGCATTTATGGTTGGCAACGCGGGCGGCTACTCGGCTCCCATCTTGGTGATTCTACTATTGGGCCGGAAATCAGTAGTATTTTGCAACTCCATAAGGAATTTAAATTGGTAAACGTACAGCACCATTTTGACGTAGGAAATTTTAACAATTATTACGCCACGGCTGCTAGTCTGAAAAGCCTTACGGCTAGAGCAATGAACCGTCTTAAAGTAGATACATTCTACGGTACGATTGAAAAGACCTCAGAAAGCCACGGTGATAAAATCCAGAAAGAACGCCTTTGGTACCTCTCACTAAACGAGGAACAGCGGCTCTTTACGCCACGGATTCTTTCGGGTCCGAATTTAAAAATGACACTGGAACCAGGATTCCCATTAGCGGACCTTTTAGTTTATGACCAAGTGCCTATGGCGACGTGGCGAATGCTTCTCGAACGGTTATACCGTATAATGGAGGAAGTGTTTTGGAATGATCCACGTAAACAGCACCTCAATAACGAAGCAGCTAATTATGCCATGTATATTACTGAACCCGGCAAACGTATCTTACCCGCTACACAACACCTTACTTCGTGGATAGTGTTTCAGGGTATACAAATGATGAAAGATGCCACGTGGGCACCCGTTATACACGGTGATTTTCACACAGGCAATATTTTGTTTGAGCCCGCAACGGGTAAGCTGACGTTGGTAGATCCACGTGGGGAATTTGGTGTGATTGGTACGGCTGGGGATAAGATGTATGACCTTTATAAGCTTTATCAAGACCTGTACCATGGTTACCATTTTATGCTATATGGTATTAACCCTCCACCTGCATTGATAGAAATACGCGACATGCTTGCTGAATTGTCATTTATGTTTGGTTATAACCACACGAAGTTGGTGCGTGGCGGCCTGTTCCTTTTGGCCACCTGCTTGCCATTCCATGCGGATGATCCAGCGAGGCAGCAACGGTTTTTGGACTATATTAATAGTTGGAAATCACCACTAGATTCAGTAATACTTACAAGGAACATTGGTAATGGGTAACCATATCCTCGTCGGTAAATTTGGTATCAGTCTGCGGTTCCACCCACGGCACCAAGACAACATAGAATTTGTATCCTCATTTGGCGCGGATGATGCAACGAAGTTTATTGTAGTCCTAGCATACAATAATCCCAAGGACACATTCTATATGGTTGGTCGTTCCGACCTTAGGGATTTAAGCCAAGCACAATACCAACACCTTTTTCCCAACCGCAATTTAATTGATGTATGGGCAGGAATTACAGACGCGACAGGCAACATGTGGCGCTGGCCAGCGCAGTATTTTAAAGAGCGGGGCATTACAGTTACGGGTGGAGCGTTATTCCTTGGTGTATCTGCACGGTATAATTTACTAGGCGTTTCACGGACCCTAGCAGGAGAACTCGCACAGCCTTTGGCTTTTGCTGTCCGTAATAATGCGCCCATTATCAATATCCTCAATGAAACTATGTGCCCGTGGGTAGCCCTTTGCGATGATCCCCGGTCATTGGTAGCACAATGGGACCTTGTAAATGATCCTGTGGTAATTGCGTCACAATATAATGGCGCATTCGAATTCCAACGGTTTGATAATACCACTGACCAACGAGTCGTTGACCGCACAGTACCTGTGAGGTATGCGGGAGTAGAATATTGCTGCACCTTTGATGAAGTGTTGCCGAATCCAGAGGAACTTATCTCTACCTCTACAAAACGGCCCATTGTATTTGGTATAGCCCTCAATAAAGGCGCCGACGGTAATGGAGGAGGACGGATAATCCAAGAGCGCTGGCCAATTTTAAAAGAGTGGGTCTTAGATGTATTTCCATCAGCCCATGTTTACGGTGACTGGCCAGATGACCGTATCAATATGATGAATGATCACGGTCAACAAATTTACCGTGGTAAAGTTTCGCGGATTGAAATTCAGCGTATTATGCAAACGTGGAAAACGTCGTTGTGCATTCCTATTGCTGATGGTTGGGCCACTACAAAATATTTGGAATACCTTAAAAATGGTGTACACCCATTTACCCACCCTGGATATGACAACCAGAAGAACACACAAATTGTAGATTTTTACCGGATAACAAATCCGAACGAATTACAATATCATGTTGAGAAAATTTATGACCAACCAAAATTAGGACAATTACATTTTATTGATACTTGGCAACGGTGCATACAACCATACCTTACGTCTGGTGCATCCCTCTGTGGTATCATCTATACCTTTTTAGGGCTCCGCCCACCAACTTGTTGGACTAGCCGTGATCTTTGGACCGTCCGCGATAAACCCACCAATTTAACGTCTTTTTTCTAACTACTATCCTCCCTAACCTGTTGTTTTTACAAGGAAACAAATTCCTTGACCTTCGTGCTTTATCTGGTGTATAATAAAGCCAAAATGAGAGGAAATCATGGAAAACACTAAGCCCGTTATTAATGAAGCCGCCAAAGCAATTTTAGCTCGTTTATTGGCGCAAGAAAACATTACAGTAGAACACTCCACCACCACAGACACCGCACATTTTGAACCGAAGCACCGACGGCTTACTTTGCCAAATTGGTCTAACATCGATCAGCATGTTTATAGTATGCTAGTTGGCCATGAAGTTGGCCATGCCCTTTGGACTAAACCTGAAGAATGGTACACCACAGTCTTTAAACCAGGAGAAGAATTCCGCAAAGAAATTTTTAAGGGTTACCTAAACATTGTTGAGGATATCCGCATTGAGCGTAAAATTAAAGCTATGTATCCTGGCCTTAAACGCGATTTTATATTGGGCTACCAAACTTTAGTTAAAGGTAATTTTTTCCGGCTCGATAGTACAAATACATCCCATTTACCTTTTATTGATAGGCTCAACATTTATACTAAAGTTGGTACGGCTTTACCCGTCAAGTTTTCATTAGAGGAACAAGCATGGGTTAAACGTGCTACAAATACTGAGACTTGGGAAGATGTGGCGCAATTAGCAAAAGATATGTACCGTTGGCAGCGTGAAGTTGCACCAATCAAATTTTCCATAGAAAAAGAGGATAGAGAAGAGGAAGAAATACAAATATCTAACTCGCCGAATGAAGATATTGATGACGATATTGAAAATGAGTATGGTGATAAGGAAGAGAAGAAGGATGATAAAACCGAGGTCCTATTCGATGATTCTAATGCCGAGCTAACGGAAGATGCCCCACCTCCATTGACAAACGAAACCATGAATCAAGCCGTAAAGGAAACCTATATTCAAGCATCCGGCACAGTGCCAATCTATATTAAGTTACCGCAAATCATTCCACATGATGATTATGTGATACGGTACCAAGATGTATTAGCTGAATTGGCCTCGATGTTTAATGACCCTGAGGGAACGTCCATGCGGTGGCGGGCAGACGTTGTAGATGAAGATGGCAAGCAAATTGTAAAAGATTCAATCGATAAAACCGCCACCATTAACCAAAGAAAAGCCGCGCACAAGATGAAGGTGCAGCGTGGGCATGAAGTCGCGTATACCCGCGAAGAAATAGCGAAAACTTATCACAAATTTTGTATTGAAAATTCTAGCATAGTGTCGTACCTTGTCCAAGAATTTGAGGCTAAGAAAGCGGCGTCATTGTATTCGCGTTCTAAAACTGCTCGCACAGGCACGTTGAATATGACTAAGTTATCTAACTACAAATTTTTGGATGATATTTTTAAGAAAATTACAAAGACTCCTGAAGCAAAAAACCATGCTCTTCTAATGTATGTTGATTTAAGCGGTTCAATGTCGGAACATATTGAGGGCACTATCCAGCAATTAATTAACCTCGTAATGTTTTGCCGACGGTGTAATATTCCGCATCGGGTATTTGGATTTACAGACATGGGTCGAGGAACGCTAGAACTGCAAAACAAATATCCTGACATGAAAGCGAAATTTGATCGCAGAAAAAAATATGTCGGAATAGATGGTGAAATTGCAGTGGGCGCACACCATGATGATGTTTGGTTGATCGAATTTTTTAATAATAAGCAACGGCCATTTGAATTTAATCAAATGGCAGCTTACCTCATAAGTGTCTATACGCCTCGCATGACACGCCCGGGCTTCCCGAATCGGTACCTACGGCCGGCAATGGCATATGGTATGTTCGGCCTCGGGTCGACCCCATTAAATGAGGCCATATTTTTAGCACGATATCAAATACCTGAATTTCGCCAGCAAACTGGAGCAGAGGTGGTTAATGTTATCTTTTTAACCGACGGGGATGCTACTTCTGATATGGTCTACAGCCATGATTGGCCAGACTTTCCGCACGGTCGATGCCATTTAGACAACTATGGGAATTATCAATGTGATGAATCAGGGCATATCAGTCCCAGGGCAGTGGACAAGAATAACATGCCGCTAGTACCAAATTACATTTTACAAGATAATCGAACAAAAATAGAAATTAAACTCTTTAGAGGTTCTAGGTATTCTTATGATGAAACACAATATACTGATTCATTGGTACGCATGTTGCGCCAAACTTGTGGCGTCCACACGCTGACATTCTTTGTGGCTTCTGGAGTAGATGCTACCCGTAAAATGCGAAGAATGTCGGTATATGCAGAACAGTATATCCATGCTTGGCGCCGAGATCGCTATGTTGCTATTCCTGGTGGGATGGGATGCGATGAATTTTATATTATTTCTGGTGGTACCTCTCTTCGAACAGAGGACCACAGCATGTTGCTTTTAAAAGAAGGGGCAAAGATTACCGAGATCACCCGTGCCTTTAAAAAAGCTTGTGGTGCAAAACTCAAAAACCGGGTAATTTTGTCCCGGTTTATTAATATGATTGCATAATGAAAAGAGAACCAATAAACCTCCTGAATCTGTCCCCTACAGGGCCCGAAGTATCTCGTCCATGGGCTACTACCCTTACTACCAAACAAACCCCCTGTAGCCTGTCTTGGCCCGCTTCTATAGCTAATAAAATCAACCAGTTATGGCATAAGATTTTTCTTGACAACAAACCACCTTTAACGTATAATGATTAAAGTACGGTGCAGTTAACTTAACAACAATAGGAGAAGAGAGCAATGGCAAAAAGTTTAGAAATGAATATGGCGTTTTTGGAAGCAGCCCGGAAACACTTCGGTGAAACAGCTAAAGTGAAGGCAAAAGACCTTTTTACTTTTGCCGAAGAGAACGGATTCCGTTATCCGGGCGTGTGGCTCCGTGAGAATTTTTTGGTGACCCGCGGTATTTTTGCGTTGGACGGCAGTACTGCTGGTGCGCCAAAGCCTGAGAAAAGTTTAAAAGACACGGATCCAGTTACTCCACCCACTGATGCCCAACCCAATGCCGTCGCACAAGTGTTGCCATTTCCTTCCCAACCACGTGCGCCAAAACCATCCTCAGTTGTATTCGATCCAAATGCGGTTAGCGACCATGCCTATGCAGCGGTGCCTGCCAAGGACTCCAATTATGTGCCGTTCGGTGACTATAAGATGATTGAACAAGTCTTGGCCTCTGGCATCTTTTTCCCCATCTTTGTTGCCGGATTATCTGGCAACGGTAAGACCATGTTGATCGAACAAAGTGCAGCCCGTACCAAACGGGCATTGATTAGAACCCAATGTACCACTGAAACAGACGAGGACGACATTATCGGTGGGTTCCGTCTTATCAATGGGGAGACTAAGTTTATTAAGGGTCCTGCTGTTAGGGCCATGGAATTGGGTTGCGTTTTGCTCGTGGACGAGGTTGACCGCGCAGACCCTAATAAGATCATGTGCCTCCAGGGTATTTTGGAGGGTAAGCCGTATTACATGAAAAAGACTGGCGAGATTATCTACCCACGGCCTGGGTTCAATATTTGTGTAACAGCGAACACCAAGGGACGGGGATCTGATAATGGACTCTATACGGCTGCAAAAATCCTTGATGATTCGTGGTTGGAACGGTTTGTCGTTACAATCGAACAGCAGTGGCCTTCCCCATCAGTAGAACGCCACATCCTGAGAAATGTAGCTAAGAATGATCCCGAGATGGATGATTTTATCAGCCACCTCGTCAACTGGGGGCAAGTGGTGAGAAAAACATTCGATGATAACGCAATCGAAGAAGTTATCTCAACACGCCGTCTGATTCACGTTTTAAGAACCTTCTTGTTATTTCGTGATAGGCTGGATGCCGTTAGGTATTGTGTCGCTAGGTACAACGAGAATACCAAAACAGCGCTTTTGGAACTGTATAGTAAGGTCGATGCATCGGTGAACCCTGATGTGCCTCTACCTCTAGAGGTCAATGCATCGGTGAACCCTGATGTGCCTCTACCTCTAGATCAGAATTCCAACACGGCGCAACCAACCACAGTGAGCAGTCGTGCGGCAGAGTTTATGACAGATGGTAGCCTATTTTCAGGTGCGGATGAAACCGAGCGTGAAGCGTGAGCCGGCTTTTTGAAATGCCTACCCTTGACATATCATCCATAATGTAGTATGATAATTAAGTCTGGCAGTAAGCCAAAAACGGCTCCCGGCCGCTCCGGGAAATTTAGTAGGAGGTTTTAAATGAATAGTTCCATTTCTCGCCTGGTTAAGGCCCTTGTCGATGGAAACAATTTTACCAAGGGACAAATCAGGGAACGCTTCGGCATCCGCAATGTTACGGGTGCTATCCGCGCAGTCCGCGGTCAAGGTTATGCGGTGTATGAAAATACCCGATACAATTCTTGGCTCGCACCTATGACAGTGTTCCAAGTCGGCACTCCGACGCGGCGCATTGTTGCTGCAGGTAATGTGTCCCTGGGCCTAGCCTAGGCTTAACCAGCAACAGGATGTTACGGAACTCACATCCTATTGCTGGTCTTCCCAGCATAGGGTGCAGGTTTTCCTATTCTCCTCTTCCTCATCCTGTGCTGGTCCCCGCGGCAGGGGAAGGTTGCTCTCCCTTCTCCTGCCGCATCTTTAGAGCAATTAAGAGCGAAAGGCAATTAGACCATGAAACCCTATCACATAAATTATTTTAAACCCTGTGCTTCTGGATTCGAGAAGCCAAAATGGATACCCTTGACACAGGTACCTGAGCTGGTACGCAATACTCCTGCGCTTGTTTACGCATTAGGATATTTTAAGAATTATGAAGAACTCTTACCATTTATAAAATCAAAACTACTTCCGTGCTATATTCCGCAAGTGTTTGACATTGGACAAAGTGGTGACGATATACTTTCCTATGACACAAAGGGCCGCGGATTGAAGGGATCGGATGTTGCTGGACCAAAAGAGAGACTACAAGAGCATATATGCAGCTTGCGTAAGGGTATCAGCCATGAGGCAATGTACCTCTTATTCCGTAATGCATTTCCCTACTTACGCAACCCTGACGGCACGTATAACATAGATTCAATCTATGCATGTATTATGCGTGTTAAGTCAAAAATAAAGTATAAAGGAACTTTCGTGAAGAGTGCAGAGGCTAATCTTTTGCTTAACTACCAGCTTACTTTCGACCATCCACCAGTAATGAACGCTGACAGATATTATCGTTGTGAAGTAAAGACATTGCTTGACCAGATTAGGCGTGAGGAGGCTATAAGATACAACGGCAATTTACCGTCTAATTTGTGCGCCAAAAATAAAGAAAGCGTGGCGGCGTTTAGACAAATGCGAGCATTAACTCATAACCTTATACCGTTTATCGATAAAAATGAGGAATATACTCATGGCTAACTATATCAATATAGAGGATTTTTCCTCCGCCAGCCCTCTGCATGTACCGAAACGCGGAGAAACATTCGGGTATAGTTGGCCCGTGCTTCTATTGCTTTTCATGTATTTGGGTGCTATCGTACTCATCGCCATTATCCTATTTTCTTTACAAGGAGAATCCCTTGCAATTGGTGACTGTTATATTGGAGGCGCATTGGAAAAACAAATGAAGGATTCATGGATATCCAGAGGCACTATCGGGCAGCATAAAGTCCTTGGCATTGGTGATAGAACTATTTTAGAAGTGTTTATACTAGCAGGAGTGCCATTGGTAGAAATTACTGCAAAACAACCATTTAATGGTAATTGGCTGAATGTAGTTAAAGTGCCATGTGGCGAACAATTATCACCTATCACCGCACAAACCACAGGTAAATACACGGGAACAGTTATTTGGCAGAATCCCGTATCTCGCTAACGAAGCGGCGTCTAATCGAAAGATTATGCGGCGTCTAATCGAAACACACATTTGACAATAGCAGCGAAATTGCGTAGAATAACAAGAATCAAGAATCAATTTATTTTACCAGCCATAAGGAACTTATATGCCAGAAATTACGATTGATATTGGTGAACTTCGCAAACGTCGCATTTTTGTAGCTACGCCGATGTATGGAGGGCAATGTTCTGGCCAATATTGTAAATCCACAGCAGACTTGGCTATCCTCGCTGCCAAATATAACTTGGACGTACGATTTTTCTACCTATTCAATGAATCCTTAATCCAGCGGGCCCGGAACTACCTGGCTGATGAATTCCTACGGTCGGGATATACGCACCTAATGTTTATTGACTCTGATATTGGCTTCGATCCTAATGACGTTTTGGCATTAGCCGCATTGGCTACTCCTGGTTCTGATAAAGATATTGTCTGTGGCCCATATCCAAAGAAATGTATTTCTTGGGAAAAAATCAAACGGGCCGTCGATAAAGGCTTTGCAGACCGTGATCCCACACGCCTCGAAAACTACGTTGGTGACTTTGTATTCAATCCAGTTATTACGCAAACCACGATTGCCATTGACCAACCAGTTGAAGTTTTAGAATCTGGCACTGGATTTATGATGGTGCAGCGGCATGTCTTTGACGCTTTTAAAAAAGCATACCCGCAGCAGGAATACCTTCCTGACCATGTGCGTACCGAGCATTTTGACGGCACCAGAACAATTATGGCATACTTCGATTGCCCTATTGATTCAGAATCTAAGCGATACTTGTCAGAGGACTATATGTTTTGCCAATGGACACGGAAAGTAGGCATGAAAGTATGGCTCTGCCCATGGATGAAACTCCAGCACATGGGCGCATACGTTTTTTCGGGTTCATTGCCAGACCTTGCACAGATTGGAGCATCTGCGACTGCTGATGTTAACCAATTAATTAAAACTCGGATTGGTGCCGCCAAAAAAGAAAAGGAGAAGTAAATGAATACTACAGAATTAAAAGACCTTACTAAATCCATCAAAGACGGATTGCTTTCAGGAGGATTACAGTGGATTCCTGGAATTAACTCAACTATGACTGTAATAAGATCAAAACCAGAATATAAATCCAAATACCGTTATGACGAGGACCGGTCTCTTGAGGAACTCAAGAATTATGTGGATAGCACATATGGTGAACATTACGCCAGGACGCGGATTCAGACAGGAGAATACTTAGAAGGATTAAACATTGGTAGTGATTTTTACCGCGGTAATATCATCAAATATGCGTCACGGTATGGCGTGAAAGGTGGTAAAAATAAAAAGGATTTGTTAAAAATCTTACATTACGCATTGATGCTCCTTTCACTCCACAATAAAGAAGAAGCCTAATCCACTTTACATATTATGCCGCAACTTTCAAAATAACAACAACAGGACTTGCGGAATCCTGTTACACACGGAGGACACATACCACACCATGAAATATCCTAAACTCAAACTTTCACCTGAGACTATTTTAGTCTTGAAAAATTTTGCCACGATTAACCAGTCCCTTATCTTTAAAGAAGGGCATATCCAGCGGACAGTCCAGCCGCAAAAAACAATCATGGCCCAAGCTACACTCAAAGACAAATTCCCAAAAGAATTTGCCATCTATAATTTAGCACAATTTATTGCCGTTCTTGATCTTTGCTCTTCTTCAGAATTAGAATGCGCTGATAACTATGTAATGATCCGTAGTGGGCCAACTGCTGTAAAATATTTTTATGGCTCAAAGGCCCACGTTACAACTCCGCCAGAACATGCAATTAAATTACCGTCTGAGGATGCTAAATTCACCATCGAAGCAGAAGCCCTAAAAGCAACACTCCAGGCGGCCGCCCTCTTGTCATTGCCTGAAATTATGCTGTTTGGACGGGATGGCAAATCCTACATTGGTGCAACCGACTTGCGGACCGAAGGGTCCAATGTCTTTGAATATGAAGTTGGTGGAGCTGAAACTAACTACCGTACGGTATTCAAGACAGAATATCTCAAAATCCTACCAGGCAAGTATGAGGCAAAAGTATCTACCCAAGGCCTTGCGTATTTAAAGACTAACATTGCGGATAGCGTGACTGTTGAATACTGGCTTCCCGTTGATATCAAAACTAAGGAATTATAATGAAGCATGTAGAACAATTTCTTTGGACTGAGAAATACCGTCCACAGAAAGTTTCTGAAACTATCTTGCCATCTGCAACTAAAGCAATATTCCAGCAATTTGTGGATGATAAAAACGTACCGAACCTTCTCCTTTTTGGAGGTCCTGGTATTGGCAAAACCACTGTCGCCAGAGCTATGTTAGAAGAATTGGGTTGCGATATCCTTGAAATTAATGGATCACTCCATGGTAACCTGGACACGCTGCGGACAGATATTCTGGCATTTGCAAGCACGGTTAGTTTTACGGGTGGCCGGAAATATGTGTTACTTGACGAAGCAGATTACCTTACTCCGCATACACAGCCAGCACTCCGCAATTTTATGGAATCCTTTGCATCTAATTGTGGGTTCATCCTGACTTGTAATTTCAAGAACAAGATCATTGAAGCGTTACAATCGCGGACGTCTTGCATTGAATTCAGATTGACAGCCGCAGAGAAGGTGGTCATGGCCGCGCAAATGCTTGGACGGCTTGAAACAATCTTGAAAGCCGAATCAATACCATTTGATAAAAAGGTCTTAGTTGAATTAGTCAAAAAATACTTGCCCGATTGGCGCCGCTGTATTAATGAATTGCAACGGTATGCAGCTACAGGAAAGATTGATACCGGTATTCTTGCTACCATCAACAATACAGATATTAAAGATTTGTTGGGGGCTATGAAAGAAAAGAATTTTGGTGCAATGCGGACATGGATCGCACAAAACCAAACCGAAGATACCGCAACCCTCTTCCGCAGGTTTTATGATATGGCTGTAGATGTCTTAGATCCTAAATCAGTCCCCATGTTAATAGTGACACTGGCCGATTATCAATATAAAGCTGCTTTTGTGGTCGACCAAGAAATTAATTTAGCAGCTTGTTTAACAGAAGTGATGCACTCCTGTACCTTTAAATAAAGAAATAAATGATTATGAGCAATCCCCGCCACCGCGGCCGCGCAGCCGCACAAAAATACCGCGATCTCTTTGCACTTGAGACCTATAACCGGCATGCAGGTCCAATGGATAAAAAAGTATCCCGCCATAAAGAAAAAGTCAATTGGTTACATGATGCAGAATTAGCCATAGATGAGGCAGAGTTATTGGAAAAAGAAGAACTGAAATTATTAAATGCCGATAAACTAAATAATCTTAACAGCCTTCTCGAAGCTAGTGTTAATAACCAAGAGGAGGACTATGTTTGACGATATCGTTGAACGTAAAAAGCCATTTTTAAGTGTCGCAGATGAAAGCAAAGCTTACCGACTGGGAGTAAACGACCAGAAGATTAAAATTTTCAATCAACCAGAAGGTCTATGTTTTTCGTGCCAACGATCATGGATTTATAAAGACCAACATTCCAGCGGATATAATGTTTTTTGTGCTTACCACGAGAGGCTTGTGTCGATGCCAGAAACTATTGAATGGTGTAACCGTTATAGCAAAGAGGGTGACCTCACCCTCCAGGACTTCAAAGAACTTGCAACCGCTATTGACCCTAATGATTCGCGGCTTAAACAAGTAGGATTTCAAAATGATGTTACCGGAAAAAACAAATAAATATAACCTCGATTTAGATCCCTTTGAATCGGCAATCCTTAAAGATTTGTTAGTGGAATGGACAACCCACCCAGGAACGCTTTGTATACCAGCATTACCTTCTGTTATAACTGGAGAGGTTCGTGAAACACTAATCCGGCTTGAAGCTTGGCGCCAATTAATCCACGAGCCGGTCCTTTTTATGTTGTTTCAAGGTACAGATTACCAAGCATTCAATGATGTAGAAGAAGCCATAAACCGGTACCATGAATTTTCTGATGTAACAATTTTACAAATAGATGCGGATGATTGTGAGGAACAGTTTCAAGCCGCTAAAGAAGCTAACCAAAAAATTATTATTGTCATACCTATTGAAGCATTTGGCAACCTCACACCAGAACAAGTTAAAACAGGTATTTTGCCACACGACACACCATGGCGCCAATATCAACACATTATCAAGGCATTAAATCAATTAGTGCCGTTTCCATTATTGGTATATTATGATGCCCACGAATCAGCTTTTATGAACGTGCCAACATCATACATTACAACCGCAATCATCATTGATAAATTAGTCAAGAAATAGTTTTATGGCTGCAATAAATCCATTTAGTTATGTAGAATCGGCTGGTACAACTAAAATCCACTCCATGTGTGGTACAGAAAACGACCAGTTAGCAGAAAAAGATTATCTGCCATTCCTCATTAATAAAACCTTCTCATTCCATCCTGACACTATCGAAGAAGCCCAAGATATGAATATGCGGGCGGCATTACCAACCCGCCTACAATATGATTATTACTTCTATTCTGTTCGACCGCGGCGCCGCCCAAAACGAAAATGGGGCGAAAAACAAACTAATGCAAATATTGAATTAGTACAAGAAGCATTTGGGTTTGGATACAAACGAGCCCTTGAGGCTTGCCGCATTTTAACACAATCTCAATTGGCACAAATTAATACCCTTATGACGAAAGGTGGAAAAGAAGATGGAGAGTAAAACAATCATAAACACTATGGCCGAAGTGCTTCTACCAAAACCAGATGCCTTTCTTATTATCCGCGAAACCCTCACACGGATCGGCCATCCAAATGCTGATAATGATGTCCTCACCCAGCTTTGCCATATCTTACATAAGCAAGGACGGTATTTTATTACCCATTATAAAGAACTCTTTGCCCTTGACGGAGCTGAAAGTACCTTTAATGATAATGACAGGCGCCAACGTAATACTGTCATAAAATTACTGGCTGAGTGGAAATTGGTACGGCCAGTTGATACAAATTACCAAAACTGGGATGCAGCAAGTTTGAGCGAAATTAAAATCATCCCATTCCACGAAAAGACAGAGTGGATGCTCGAACCAAAGTATCACATTGGTAAGAAGAAAACAAAACCATATAGGAGTAAGGAGTTAGTTAATGACAGCCGTAGTTAAAGAACCAACAAGCACGATTTTTTCCAATGAGGTTGTGCTGCTTCAACTTATTACTGGTGCGATGGTGATTGGAAAAGTATCCCTTGGATCTAATTCTTCAACAATCACAATTAAGAAACCTGCCGCTATTCTTATGGGTATGGACCAACAAACAGGAAAAGGCATTGTCCACTTATCAGACTTCTTACCATTTAGTGAAGATACGCCAGGTGGTAAAGAAGTCACCTTTGCTTTGAACCATGTACTGTTTTTCTCTTCTCCTGCAAAGGAAATGTTCAATAGCTATAATACGACATTTGGATCTGGCATTGTTATCCCTGAGCAGGCATTACATACAAATCATCAGATACCCAAAGGGTTTAAGCCTAAATTAGTTGATTGACTGATTCTTCCAGTTTTGCTATCATAGAGTATGGCTTTGAATTTCTATACTAATGCCTTTACCAAAGGCAATGAAGTATTCATCCGCGGCATCCGCAACGGCAAACGGTTTGCTGAGAAAGTTCCCTACCGCCCCCTCCTATTCTTTCCTAACGGCGAAGAGCCAGGGCCCTGGCGCACACCAAGTGGCCAGCTTTTGACCGCGATGCGGCAAGCAAACATTTATTCCGCCAAAGATTTTATCAAAAAATACGACGGCGTTGAAGGTATGCGGATTTATGGATTACCGCGCTTTGTTTATGCATTCCTCAATGAAACCTATAACGGCATTGTTGAATTTGACCGCAACCTTTTACGGATTGTCTTTATAGACCTTGAAATGGATATGGACGAAGGCTTCCCAAACATGAAATTGGCCAACAAACAAATCACAGCTGCCACCTGCCAGGATGCTAATGGTATTTTTGTCCTCGCACTGGGTCCATACGATGCAACGAAACATAAGGAAGTAGAAGGACTTAATGTTGAATTCCACCAATGCCAGAATGAACGTGAACTCCTTACACGCCTACTCGATTATTGGGTTAACGTCCATCCCGATATTGTAAGTGGATGGAGTGTTGACAGATTTGATCTTCCCTACCTCTATAGCCGGATTAAATCTGAGTTGGGCGTGAAATATGCCAATAGGTTATCACCCTGGGGATTGGTTTCAGAACGGATAGGTTATGATAACTTCGGTAAAGAGGGAACGTGCATTGATATTGGCGGTGTCAGTATCCTTGACTACTTGGCCCTATACCGCAAGTTTACTTACAACCAACAAGAATCGTACAGGCTTGGCCACATTGCCAATGTTGAATTGGGTACAAGCAAACTGTCTTACACTGATTACTCAACACTTCAAGCCATGTATGAGCGTGACCACCAACGGTTTGTAGAATACAATATCCAGGATGTGCTACTGGTCCAAAAACTAGATGAAAAAATGAAATTGATCGACCTGGCGTTAGCAATGGCGTATGATGCCAAAGTCAACTATACCGATGTAATGACGCAAGTCCGTTTGTGGGATGTCCTTATCCATAATTATTTGTGGGAGCGGCAGATTGCTGTTCCCGTCAATAGTGGTGGGCATAAAAACGAAGCGTATGCAGGCGCGTATGTAAAAGATCCACAGATCGGATCGCATGATTGGGTATTGTCGTTCGATTTAAATTCCATGTATCCAAACCTTATCAGAATGTTCAATATTTCACCGGAAACAATTCTGAACCAATGCCACCAAGATGTTACGATTGATAAGTTATTGGCTGGCAAAGTGCCTGCCTTTGCAAAATCCCACACCGCACTAGGTGCGAATGGTTGGGTCTTCAGGACAGATGTGCGCGGGTTTTTACCAGAAATGATGGAAAAGTTTTATGGGAAACGGGTTGAATACAAGAACGCTATGCAAGCCGCGCAAAAAGACCTTATTGCTATTGAAAAAGAAATAGATAAGCAGAAGTCAAGAGATAGGCAAAAAGATTTAACAACCGTAAGTTTGACAGCTTTGAAGGAACTTGAGCGCTTCCGTAATATGAAAGAGCAGGAGATAGCCAAATACAAAAACCTGCAATTGGCTAAGAAACTCCAGCTTAATTCGTGTTACGGAGCGCTCGGTTAGGTAACGAGCATTTTCGGCACTTTGATATCCGCCAGGCAACAGCAATTACTTTTGGTGGCCAATTGGTTATCCGTTTTGCTGAACAAGAAATCAATAAAGTAATGAATGCCCTCCTTGATACAAACGGCAAAGATTACGTTATTGCGTCTGATACGGATTCCCTCTACCTTAAATTTGCTGGTGCTGCGGAAAAACTTTTAGCAGTAAATCCAGCATTGACGCAAGAACAGCTAGTAGAAAAACTTGATAAAATCGCAGAGAAGAAAATTATTCCAGCTTTTGATGAAATCTTTAACCGGCTCTCTCAGATGCTTGGTGCCCAACAAGGCACATTGGTGATGAAACGCGAAGCTATTGCGAACCGTGGTATTTGGACAGCTAAGAAACGGTACATGCTCAATGTATTTGACAATGAAGGTATCCGGTACGATACCCCAAAAATCAAAATCATGGGTATCGAAGCTGTAAAATCTTCTACTCCATCTTCTTGCCGTAAAGCTATTAAAGACGCAATTGGTGTCATTATGTCAGGCACTGAAAGGGATTTACAAGAATTCATTAAAAAGTACCGTCAAGAATTTCAGTCCCTACCATTTGAGGACATCGCATTTCCACGGGCAGTGAACCAAGTTACAAAATATCTTAATTTAGAAAAAGGTGTGCCGATACACACAAAAGGCGCAGTCATTTATAACCGTTTACGGAAAGAATTAAAGCTGGAAAAGAAATACGAAGAAATCCGTAATGGAGAAAAGATCAAATTCTGTTACCTTAAAGAGCCCAATCCCATCATGTCCCATGTCATTTCAGCTATTGCATTTTTGCCAGAAGAATTTGGCTTACGGCCCTATATTGACTATTCCATGCAATTTGACAAAGCCTTTATAGAACCACTCAATGCTATACTTAAAGTCATTGGGTGGCATCCAGAACCGAACCAAACGTTGGAGTCCTTCTTTTAAATGGAAACCTATTATTCATCAAACGAGAAAAAGGTTGCACAAGGCCGCCTCGGAGAAATGATCGTTGGGAGGTACCTCAAGATTGCTGAAGGTGCCGAAGTGGTATATTCTGATAACCAATTCGATTCAGAAAAAGATATGCTGGCTAATGGTGTATCAGTTGAGGTCAAGACTATGGAGGAATTTCACACCCAACGAGCCTTTTCATTCGCACAAAACCAATTATGGAAATGCCGCAATGTTGGACGGTTGTTTATGATAGCCCTTAATTCAAGGGACCGCAGCCGGAGCGGCAAGTGTTATGAAATTGATCCAAAAACATTTACCACCAAATTTTATACGACACGGGACAACCGCAATATGATCCTTATACCCATTGATCAACCAGCCGTAAAATTTGCATTCCAAGTCGAACCAAAAATGGTTGCTCAACTACATAAATTTTCAACAAGTGAATGGGGATTATAAAAAAACCTGCCATTATTGTGGACTTGGATGGCACCCTTTCTATTCGTGCTCCCAGCCGAGACCCTTACGATCATTCCTATTGCCAAGAGGACGATGTATCTGTTCCGGTCCGTGAGGTTGTCCGCCGCTTTGCAACCGACCACGCAATTATCTGTATAACTGGGCGTAGCAATAAATTCCGACGCCAAACAGAGCAATTCTTGTTTTGGCATGGTGTACCATACACGGATTTGATAATGCGGCCAGAACGTGATAGGAGAAAGGATGATATTGTTAAAGAATTTCTTTACCGGTTTGCCGTGGAGCCAGAATATAGGGTGACGTTTGTTTTGGATGACCGTATTTCCGTGGTGGCAATGTGGCGCCGCATTGGCTTAATCTGCTTTCAGGTTGCAGAAGGAAACTATTAAGAAGGTTTGATAATGAATAAAATTGTAGAAATGGTCTTTGGCTCGCACCTCTATGGGTTGGCCGGGCCAAACTCCGATAGGGATTATAAGGGCATATTCCTACCGTCAGTAAAGGACGTGCTTTGCTGCACAGTCAAGGCGACGGCGCATGATAACACAAAGTTAGCCGAACATACTAAGAATACAGCTAATGATAGGGACATGGAAATGTATTCCCTCCAATATTTTTTCGCGCTGGCAGAGGAAGGGCAAACCGTAGCAATAGACATGCTCCACGCACCTGCCCAAGCTATTTTGGCTACGTCGGATATCTGGGAAGTCCTTGTGGCCCAGCGGTCCATGTTTTATTCTAAGAATATAGCAGCCTCAATCCGGTATGCCAGGGCCCAGGCAGCCAAGTATGGTATCAAAGGTTCCCGGCTCTCGGCTGCTAAAGCAGTGCTTAACGCTTTCAAAAGCGTGGATAGGAATTCCCGTGTCAATTCCAAACGGGATATCCTTCCGATAAACGAACATTGCCAATGGGTCCGCGAAGATGATGACGTTGAATACTACCAAGTTTGTGGCAAATTATTAAATCCTAGAGCGTTTGTACGTGAATACCTGCCAGTATTAGAACGGTTCATTGAGGAATATGGTAGCAGGGCCAGGTTAGCTGAATTAAACCAGGGTGTGGATTGGAAAGCAGTTAGCCACGCGTTCCGGATAGCATATCAAATCCGTGCAATCCTGCGAAATGGTGGGTTCACCTATCCGTTAGCCGAAACGGCATACCTACGCGAACTGAAAACCGGAAATCTTCATTTCACCAATGAAGTATCGCCACGCTTAGAAACCCTCATAGAAGAGGTCGAGGCCCTTGCAAAGGTCACTGCGTTGCCTACAGAGGTCAACCGGACGGCCACACGTAACCTACTCTATAAACTCTTGCGGGCCGCATACAAGTTTTAAACAAGCCACGTGATAAAAAAGCCACGGTAGTGCTACAGTTACCGTGGCTTTTTATTTGACAAAGTGTCTTTTAAGTAGTATAATGATATGTCACCTGGAGGACATATGAATAAAAAGAAAACAACCGATAGTCTTGGCATTTTTCAAAGTATCTTGGATGAACTTGACGATCCTAACACCCATATCGCGGATGAAGCCACATCCTCAGCAGAATTCTCTGGCTGGATAGATACGGGTTCCCATATCCTGAATGCGGCCCTTTCAGGAAGCCTCTGGGGTGGCATACCAAACAATAAAGTCACTGCCTTGGCTGGAGAAGAAGCCACTGGCAAAACTTTCTACCTTTTAGCGGTATTGAAACATTTCCTTGAGCAACACCCGCAAGCAGCCGCGTTTTATTACGATACGGAAGGTGCGGTAACGAAAAAGATGATGGTTGAACATGGTATTGACGCAAAACGTGTTATTATTGTTGAACCAGAAACAATCCAATCCTTCCGTACCCACGCAGTCCGCGTCCTCGATAATTATGCGAAAGTACCCGAAGAAGACAGGCCGCCCTTGATATTCGCATTAGATTCCCTTGGCGCATTATCAACTACTAAAGAAGTGGAAGATACCGGCGAAGGAAAAGAAACACGCGATATGACTAAGGCACAACTTATTAAAGCCACGTTCAGGGTCCTTACCCTCAAATTGGCTAAATTAAAAGTGCCGATGCTTGTTACCAACCATGTCTATAATATAATCGGTACTTACGTGCCAACTAAAGAAATGGGTGGCGGTGCAGGATTAAAGTATGCGGCCAGCACCATCCTTTTCTTGTCGAAGTCCAAAGATCGTGACAAAGATAAAAATATTGTCGGAGTGATTATTACCTGCACAATGAAAAAGTCCCGTTTCACAAAAGAAGGTGTGCGTGTCAAAACGAGGTTATCATTTCAGAAGGGGCTTGACAGGTACTATGGGTTGCAAGAACTTGGGGAAGCAGCTGGGCTTATTAAAAAAGAAGGCAACCGCTTCGTATTCCCAAACGGTGAAAAAGGATTTACGAAGGACATTGATGCTGATCCTGAACGGTTTTTTACTAAAGATGTTTTAGATAAATTAGAAGAAGTCGTTAAAGCGGCATTTTGTTTTGGGCAAAGCGAAGAAGTCCGTGGTATCACACAAGAAAGCGTAGAGGAATAGTGGCCACAGACTTATCACTTGATCGGTTAATCCTCCAACACCTCCTCTATTCGGATGGGTATGCTTGGAAGGTCTTGCCATACCTTAAGCCAGAATATTTTAGCGATCCATCTGAACGAAAAATCTTTGAACGGACCGCGGCGTACATGGAGAAATATAAAGCCCGCCCAACGGCCGCAGCCCTTACTATCGAATTTGAACAAGCCAAAGACATTCCCGAAGGCGTCTATGCTAACATCCAAACGCTGTTACCCACTATTACAACGCCACCCGAAGCACCAGCCGACCAATGGCTTATTGATTCAACAGAAAAATTTTGTTCTGAACGGGCCGTCTATAACGCAATTATGGATGGGATCAGTATTTTGGACGGCAAAGATAAAAAGAACCGCGACAAAGGCGCGATCCCAGGAATCCTCCAAGAAGCCTTGTCCGTGTCTTTTGACACCCATATCGGGCATGACTTCATTGAACATGCAGACGAGCGGTGGAATTATTATCATTGCACAGAAGAAAAAATACCATTTGATATTGACATCCTCAATAAAATCACCAAAGGCGGGCCATCTAAGAAAACATTGAATATTATCATGGCAAGTACTGGTGTAGGTAAAACGGCTGTCATGTGCCACATGGCAGCTGCCAACCTTATGCTCGGTAAGTCTGTCCTTTATATTACGATGGAAATGCGGGAAGAGGAAATTGCTAAACGCATAGATGCCAACCTCTTAGATGTAACGATTGAGGAACTTTTGGCCCTGAGCAAAAATGAATACGATAGGAAGTTTAGTAAACTCAAGAAGAAAACCAATGGTAAATTAGTCGTTAAAGAATACCCGACCGCCACACCGCACGTTGGGCATTTTCGTCACCTCACCAACGAACTCTACCTCAAGAAAGATTTTAAACCTGATATCATTTATATTGACTATATGAATATTTGTGCATCTAGCAGGGTAAAAATGGGCAGCACAGTTAACTCCTATACCTTTGTCAAACATATCTCAGAAGAATTCCGTGGATTTGCGATTGAAAAGGGCGTACCTGTTATCACCGCCACCCAAACTAACCGGGCAGGATTCAATAACTCTGATCCAGAACTTACTGAAACCTCAGAAAGTATTGGAGGACCAGCTACAGCCGACTTATGGTTGGCCCTCATTTCTACTGAAGAACTAGATGCATGTAACCATATTATGGTTAAGCAACTCAAGAACCGCTATGCCGACCTGAATAAGTACAAGCGATTTATCGTTGGATTTAATAAAGCTAAGATGCGGCTTTTTGATGTCGTAGATCCCACCAATGGTATTATTAATGAAACCCCATCCAAAAAAGAAGATATGCCCTTATTCGATAAGTCTTCCTTTGGAGAACGGATGGGCGAAGAAGCCGGATTACCGTGGATTGAGAAACGTCAACGGAACCGCGATTTTTCAGATTTGAAAATATAATTTAATATTAAAAAGCCGGCTTTTGAGGAAATAAATACAAATGCAACCAGGAGGGCATATGCTTAAACAACCTTCTGTCTGTGTTTATGGTGGCTCTAAAGAATTCCGTGCCACAATAAGAAAAGCCGCGAAGTGGATGATTGTTGAACTCCTTGGCAGCCGCCTTGCTACTAACATTACCCTCAGGATATCTTTTATTAAAGGACTCGAACGGCGGGAAGGATTTGTGGGAGAGTGTTATTGGACTGATCAGAACCTCCGCCCACGTTATTTTTCTATTCCCATCGACCGCGAACAATCAAGACTCCAATGCTTACGGACGTTGGCCCATGAACTTATCCATTTAAAACAATTTGCTACTGGTGAAATGTTCTCCTATGCTTCAAATGAAAACATCACACGGTGGCGCGGGCGCAAGATCATTGATGATGACGTAGCATATAATAAACAACCCTGGGAACGTGAGGCAAATCGCCTCGAATTCGACCTCGTTAAGGCCTACCAAAAGGCCATACAAAATCAATAAATACCTATATTATGAGACTTGACCGTGGGGCCGAATTAAAAGGGAGCATTGTTTTCCATAGCCTACTGAAGGCAGGGTTAAACCCGGCCAAAGTCAAAAAACACCATCTTAAACTACAAGCCTATGGCAATGCTATTGCCGAACGGGCGCAATCCTCTGCCGCCTTAATTGACAAGGCTGGCCAGAAACTCCTCAAAATCCCACAACAGTCTTACGAAGCTGGTGTTATTTTATTAAACCCCTTTAAAATTGCGCGGTTAAGCGGATATTAATCCTTGTTATAATCCTGGCTTTGTGGTATACTATTATGGTGATGAACAAAGAAAGGGATAATATGCAGTCATTCATCCACTACCTTACAGAAGCGAAAAATACCCACCTTGAGCATGTCGAGGACCTCCTCTTTTCTGAAGGTATTCCTGGAGCCAGGCGTATTTTTGATTACCTCAGGGACGTCCGCGATATGCTGGCTGGGCATAGCGATTCACGGACAAAATTGAGTGTAAAATGGGACGGAGCGCCATCATTTGTGATGGGCATTGATCCAGCCGACAAGAAATTTTTTGTTGCCAAAAAGGGTGTGTTTAATAAGGTTCCGGTTGTCTATAAAACCCATAGCGATATTGATAGGATGGTCGAAGGACGGTTAAATGGAATATTCCACTTAGCCTTGGATGTTTTGAAACCGATTGCACCACAGGATGGCGCCGTCCAAGGCGACCTCTTGTTTACGAAAGACACCCTTAAAGAAATTACAATAGGCGGCGAAACATTTATTGCATTCCATCCGAATACCCTGGTTTATGCCATACCCATTAACTCGCCCTTAGCAGCTAAAATTATGGCAGCTGATATTGGATTGGTATGGCACACACAATACAAAGGACAAGACCTCAAGACACTGAATGCCACATACAATGCCAACATTACATCGCTTTTAGGTACCTCACACAGGGTGTTCCAAGTTGATGCGGTTTACCGTGACTTATCGGGATACGCAACTATGACATCCGAAATGACAGCGGCATGCAGCGCTGCCCTTAGTACTGCGGGGAAAATCCTAAACCAAATTCCATCGGCGGCATTGCGGGCCTTGGGCCAAAATGTTAAAACAGTTGCATTTATCGCACGTTACAATAACCAGCAAGTACGGAGTGGTGAATGGTTAAAGAATCCCACCGAATTAGCACGGGGCTTACTTAATGCTGCTGTGGCTGAAGGTCACGACGTAGCTGCTACCATTGCAAACATAGGTTTGAATACCTTTATCCTTTGCTACCAATTCCTTTCCTGGATTACAAATGCCAAACTTATCCTTATACGGCAACTTGATTTGACAGCGAATACGAAAACGTTTTACCAAACATCACGGGGGTATGAAGTAGCAAACCCAGAAGGGTATGTCGCAGTAGACCGCATAGGAAAAGCGGTGAAATTAGTTGATCGGCTAGAATTCTCACGCTCGAATTTTTCTCCTGATATCGTGAAAGGTTGGCGATAGTGGTACTACTCAAGTACGGATTCCAACTCCTACTTATCATATTAACCCTAATTGGTACCAGTTTACCTACGTCAGCAGCCCGCCCATTTCCTATGCCAATCCTTTCGTGTGGCATTACCCCTGACTCTTTTAACCATGTTCCTACATTACTCATAGAACGTAATATGCCTCAAGGATTGACGGCTGAAGCATACGATCTTACTGGGGATACTGCAATCGATTTTGTCATTTATTCAGTTACAATGCTGGGCTTTGACAATAATGAATTTCTACCTAATCAATATCCTTATAAGCCACTTTTTTATGAAATTGATGTAGATGGAGATAATAAGCCTGATGCATTGTATATTGATAAAAGGGGTGATGGATTGTGCAAGGACCTTTCGATTTATATTAATTACAATGATAATCCTTTTGGAAGGTTACCATTTCTTACATGGACCAAACATGATGCTGGATGACCTGCATTACTTCTACTTCGTACCGACGCGCAGTCAGAATTATATCATAAAAATAGGATCCTGTCAAGTGGACTACTGTATAATTCCGGCTAGTTAACAATGGACCTGTTTGGCTAAATATAATATGCCTGCAACTGCTGTTTTTTCATACGGAAGATTGAATCCACCGACAGTTGGCCATGCTAAGTTGGTGGATAGATTAGTAAATTATGGTAAGGCAGAACATACTAAGCCGGTTTTGTTCCTGAGCTATACGCAACATAAACGGACAGATCCACTGAGTCCGCATGATAAGTTATATTTTGCGAAGGCGGTGTGGGACGACTTGGGTACAGTAGATATTCGGCTTGCTCCTGGTGCGGGCACTATTTTTGATGCCATGGAGTGGCTTGATGCAAAAGGATATGATAGGGTGGTCATGGTTGTCGGTAGCGATAGGGTGAATGAATTCCGGGATTTGCTCAGGAAATATAATAATCAGGCATACCATTTTAAGTCTATCGCTGTAGAGTCGGCTGGTATGCGGGACCCCGATGCCGAAGGTCTTACTGGTATATCAGCTTCAAAAATGCGGGCTTGGGCTGCTGCTGGTGATAAAGAAAATTTCTTTAGCGGATGCCCGCCCTCCATGTCCAAGGCATTAATGATTAAAATGTACCATGCGGTACGGGCAGGTATGGACCTTCAAACAAAAAAGAGGCTTGGTGAGAATATGAAAAAAGAAGAAAATACTAACTTTATTGGGACCGATGCCATTAGGAAAAAGTATGCTAAGGACACGCCGGGCCAATCTGATGATATCCAGGTAACTGAATTTTCTGAGGATAGGCTTGATGATTTAGAAAGATTTGGCAGGTGCAAATGCCCGGACCGGGACATAAATCCAGATGCTGCTTTGGACGATGTATCCCTTAATTTGTTCAACCGCATTAAGCGAGCCTTGCAAGGACACAGGGTGTAATATGCCATCTAAAAATTTATCAGACTATAAACACGATCCTCCTACATACCATATGCTGAAAATAGCTTTGGATACAGTAAAGCATCCGATGAAAGCCCTATTAGGCGGGCCCTCGGTTGAACAGGCGCGTGAAACCTTAAAGTCACACGGAATTACCGAAGCAGAAGCACCAGTGCCTGATAAGGAAACTTTAGGCTGGAAGAAGATCAAGCAACTACTCGGCCTTGAGAAAGTTTCCAAAGAAAAGCCGGTTGGTGAAGCGTTTTCAAAATCAACATACTATGCTCTTATTGATCCTTCTAGAAAAATAATTGATAAAGGTAGTAAGCATGATATGTGGAAGAAAGTGAAAGAGTTAAACAAGCAACATGGAAACGGAAGCTACCGTTTAGGTATTACGACAAATAAAATTGGTGATAAGTTTGATGAGAAGCCTTTTTGGGCCAAGGAAAAGCCGGTTGGTGAAGCGGGGACTGGGATTCCTGCTTGGGGACGCTCCGATCTTCACGTTGTTTTTGATGCTTCTAGCAAAAAAATAATTGATAAAGGTAGTAAGCACAATATGTGGAAGAAAGTGAAAGAGTTAAACAAGCAACATGGCAGCGGAAGCTACCGTTTAGGGTTAACGACAAAGAAAATTGGTGATACGTTTACTGAGAATGCTAAGAAGAAGCCTTTTTTGGCCAAAAAGGTCAAGGAATCTCCGGGCCCATTAGTTGCAACCCCTGGTACTACAGAACCCAGCACCTCTAATGCACCGGCGCCGAAGAAGCAACAAACGGTTAATGGTGTCAAGGTTTCAGTTGCCAATACAGCTATCAAGTTATCTGGTGAGAAAGACCGCGTCGATATGGAACCAATGCTCGATGAAGTTGCAATGATTAAACCTCCCAAGCAAGAGTCTGAACCAGACAGGCAAGCGCGGCTTATGGGATTGAGTAGTTATGGCAAAGGCCGTTATGGACGTGCTAATGCTGTTACGCATGAAGTAAAAAATGGGCAACTTGTGCGCCTGCCACAAAGTTATACAAGTTACACTGTCAACAAGGACGGTAAGATCGAACCCAGGAAACCGACAGAACTCAAAGACAGAACCAAAGTTAGCGAACGACATTTGGCTTAGGATTAACAGCTATGCCAAAGGATACCGTAGGTACCATTTATTGTGATATGGATAATACTCTAGTTGATTTTGATGGTGGTTGCCGGAAGCTATTTGGTGCAGGATGGGAAGGATTTATTACACCGCAACAAGCTGCTACAATCCGCCAAACACCAAATTTTTGGACTGGACTTGGATGGACCGCAAGTGGCCAGGACCTTTGGCAGTACATTAATAAATTCAGGCCCCACATCCTCACCGCTTATGCTGTCTGGGATGCAGAACACTGTATCCGCGGAAAGTATATTTGGATTGCAAAGCACCTTGGTAATATCTCTAAAAACCATATCCATATGGTAAAAAGGCAAGATAAACGCCAATTTGCCCAAGCTAATGGTACACCGAATGTTTTAGTCGATGATTATAGCAAAAATATAACCGAATGGGCATCAGCCGGTGGTGTGCCGATCCTTTATACAGGTGTTTCTGACACGGTAAAAAAGCTGCATCGGCTTGGTTTTTAAATTATAAATATGTGGTGATGCGATATTATGTCGAGTAAGCTGGCCGATAGGCGGCTAGCGGAAAAGTAAGGAGCTCCCATGCCACTATGGAAATTCACTAAAGATTCTGCACCTGCAACTGGCGCCAACACCCGCGCGGGCATACTTGCTGGCGGTGTACCATATACAGAAAGCCAAAGGCAAAAGCGCAATATCGTCCTCACGAACAGCGGTTGGGTCCGCCGGCAAAACAAAACCGATATGCACAGCAATGCCCGGCTCATTGACGAAGTCGTGGTCGCCGCTAATCCGGCTACTGGAGCCAATAAGGGTTATGCCTCAAATACTAGCCTCAGGTTTCCAGAATTAGTCCAGGTTTTTGTGTCGTCTAATTCAACATTTGGTACGTCGATTAAACGGAATGCGTTAGCTAATGTTTACATCGTGTTTAACCATTCAATAGCGTTCTCGTCTGGGAGCGGCAAACTAAAGCTAACCTTGGCGAATACTATTTCGGGCAATGCAATGGTTTTAGCCAGCAACACCACCGTTCTTAGGGCTAATAACACTGTGATCCTGAAATTCAAACCAACAGTAGCAGGTACCTATAAAATCAATGCCCAGACCCTGACAAATGCGACTGCAACAGCGGTGGTGATACGTTCTAAGAATGCCGGGGCGCAGGTTGCAAACCTCGTGTTGACGGGTGCTGTGTCCAATGCATTGGGAACCTTTGTTGTCCGGACAGCAACAGCCGATTAATAGAGAAAGCGGAACGTTATATGCAAGTTTATGTTTTAAGTATGGGTACCGCGAATATGGGTTGCGTGATTTTTGGAGTTTGGAAGAGTAAGGACGTAGCAATTAGTCAGAGAATACAGCTCATAAAGGATGGATATCAGAATGTCCGTATTACACAGCATCACTTATAGTGAACTACTGCTTCTTTGCGGCGGTGCGTATATTATACTGAAAAGGCTATTATAAATTTAAGGATTAAGGATTATGGCAGATAAAAAAGTAACCCAACTTACTGCTCTTACGAGCGCAACGTCAGAGGACCTCTTCCTCATTATTGACAATCCAAATGGTACTCCTGTCTCTAAAAAGATCACGGTCAAGAACCTTTTTGGCACGGTTCCTTCTAATACTGCTATCAATGGTAGGACCACACTTGTTGGCAACACCGTTTTAAGATGCTCAAATACAGTAGCCACCTCCAATGTTACTTGCACGGCCCGCCTGAAGTCGAATGTCCATATCGTAACCTTGGGCGCGAACCCAGCAAGTAATAATGCTTCTAGTGCCGGTAAAGCACCGCTACAGCTTTGGTTCTCCAACACTTACCTTTACATTGCTGTTAATGCGACTACCATAAAAAGGGTGGCCCTTAATACGTTCTAATTATGGTTTTATCTACACCACTGGATGATCACAACATTATACTTTATGCCGCAAAACATTATACGAATATAGGCCAAGGCGGACTTTATGAATTTTATGAAGACCTCGGGAGAATCCGTAATATCCGCAGGCTCTTCCGCCGGTATGCGAAATCAGGAGAACTCAAAGAACGGCTCCTTGTGAACCATATTGTGGCCATGTATAATGTGTTTGAAAAAGAAGCGCTCACGCGAATCCTTGTGTTTAAGTTGGATGAATTTTTAGATTACCTATATCCTGTATTGCTGTTCCTAGGGCATTGGCCCACTAATCCGATTGTGGTGGCTAATTTACACCTACCCTTGGATACAGTCATAGAAGCTGATGCGGGTATCGTTGAAAAATTGAAAGCACTATAATGGCTGGTCCACTCTTAGACTCTTATTTGTTATACCAATTTTTGCGGCGCCTCGTTGTGCCGTTTACGGACCTCGATGCTTATAAATTTGGGCTGATTGATAAGGATGGCAAGAGGCTCCGTAAACCACAGACTAAAGAAGAACGCGATTCCGACAGGCCATTTGATCGTCTCGTCCTTAATTTAAAACGTATCATGGCTCTGATTCCTCCAGGCCGAACTTATTTGGGCACTGTAGCGATGGCGTTATTCCTCCTACGTGAACAAGATCATGCGTTGTTTTGGTTGACCCGCCCCATGGGCCTCCAGGAGGCTCTGGACCGTATTATGGTATCACTTTCAGATAACTCAACACCCGTTCCAGCAGTCATCCTCGAAATGTTAGCTGAAGATGCGCCTACAAATGCAGCTGGGCGCGGCCAAGTCGCCGGCATCGGTGTAGGACCGCAAGGTGAACCTGGTGTTTTCGCAGGCCACAAGGTATTTGACGTTGATCCAAACAAATATTACAAAGCCAGGATGGGCAAGAAAAAATATTCTAATTACAGGCATTGGGTTAGTGAAGATGCTGGTGCAGAAGTTACAGACTACGCGACAAAGAATCCAGACAAGGGTATTATTCTCCGCAACAATACGACTGGTGCAATGATGTTTTTACGGCGGCCTAAATTTACACAAGGCATCGATGCCTCCCCCCTGGTATAACTTAACCGTTAGCTATTGACCATTGTGTCCATTTACGTTATAATAACCACTGATGAATTGGGTGGACCTCAAATACGCACGGCTTCTTGGCGCCCGCCTTCCGCAATTTAAAGCCAAAGGCACTAACCTTTTTAATTTCCGTTGCCCACTCTGCGGCGATTCCAAAAAGAATAAACATAAAAAACGAGGCTTCCTCTATCCGAGCAAAGGACGGATCCGATATAAATGCCATAATTGTGCAGTCAATTTGCCACTGGGCGAATTTATTAATATGGTGGCTCCTGAATTGGCTAAAGAATACCGCCTTGAGCAATTCCGTGAACGCCGTCAGTTGCAATGGCATACTACAAATTTTCCAGCGCCAGCGCCAGCAGCGCCAGCACCACCAGCCGATCCTACCCTCCTTTTCCATTCTGACTTAGGAGAACTCCTTCCTTCTATCAGTAACCTTGCAAAAACGAATCCACTCCACCCCTGTGTAGAATATGTGCGTAAACGTCTTATACCAGAAGAAACCTGGCTGGATTTATATTTTGCTGAAAATTTTAGTGTTTTAGAGAAATTAAATTTACAATCTTATTTCAAGCGGTTGCCCCATGATAGCCGACTGGTGATTCCATTCCGTGACCAAACGGGTCACCTTGTTGGAGCGACAGGCCGCATGTTAGAGCAACAAGATGGAAGTCAAGTACCACGGTATTTGACAGTCCGTTGTAATGATGCTCCGCTCATTTATGGTTTGGAAAAATTTAATGCGTGTCAACCTGCATTTGTAGTCGAAGGACCCCTAGATAGTTTATTCTTACCGAATGCCCTTGCGGCTGGCAGTAGTGATTTGCCAAAAGTCTTTTCTATTATCAACCGGGAACAAACTACCTTTATATTTGACAACCAACCACGCAATGAGCATGTTGTCGGCATTATGGAACGGTTAATCCAGGCGGGGAATGTGCGTGTCTGTATTTGGGCGCCCACGTTCCGGTGGAAAGATATTAACGAGGCAATCATGGCGGGGCTCACGACACCGGTCCTCACCGAACTCATAAGCGCCTGCACATATTCGGGCCTAGCACTCAAAACTAAATTTTCATTGTGGCGGCGGTGTAATTATTCTCCTGGTTTTTATTCTACTGAACATGAAATAAAAGTACCCACGACATACCGGTATTTGAACAGAACCCCTTAACATCAAGCTATCCTTTAAGGACTACTATGCCAACTCCTGCATTTAGTTTTCCGACCTCTTACCAACATTTCATTTACCTTTCACGGTATAGCCGATTCCTTTGGGAACAGGGACGCCGCGAAACGTGGCCAGAAACTGTTACGCGGTATTTTACATTTTTTGAGGAACACCTCGGTGAAATGTGCAAATATAAACTAGAAGCCGATGACCGTGAAGAACTTTACAATGCTGTCCTCGGGTTAAAGGTTATGCCGTCTATGCGGTGTTTGATGACTGCTGGAGAAGCGTTACACCGGGAAAATATTGCTGGATATAACTGCGCCTATATGGCATTTAACCGTCCCCAAGCATTTGACGAACTCCTTTATGTTTTGATGAATGGAACTGGTTGTGGATTTTCGGTTGAACGTGATTTTGTCGTCCAGATGCCCACCATTGCTGAGGAATTCCATTCAACTGATACGACTATCCAAGTCGCAGATTCTAAATTAGGTTGGGCAAAAGGATATAAAGAACTCATTGGCTTGCTGTACCAAGGACTCATTCCAAAGTGGGATTTGAGTAAACTCCGGCCAGCTGGTGCTGCCCTCAAGACCTTTGGAGGCCGTGCGTCTGGACCAGAACCGCTTAATGAATTGTTTAAGTTTGCAGAAGCTATATTCAAAGGTGCAGCAGGAAGAAAATTAATGCCCATTGAAGTCCATGACTTAGCATGTAAGACTGGTGAAGTAGTCCTCGTGGGCGGAGTCCGCCGCGCTGCGCTCCTTTCCCTTTCGAATGTGTTTGATGACCATTTACGCCATGCGAAAGCTGGGCAATGGTGGATTGAACATCCCGAACGTGCTTTAGCTAATAATTCAGCATGTTACCAAGTCAAACCAGGCATGGATATTTTTATGAATGAGTGGAAGGCGCTGTACGAAAGCAAGTCTGGAGAGCGTGGGATATTTAACCGTGCGGCTACGATCCAGCAAATCACGAAAGCAGGCCGGAGAAATCCAGAATATGAATTTGGAATCAATCCCTGTTCTGAAATTATTTTACGTGATAGGGAATTTTGCAACCTCACGGAAGCTGTAGCAAGGACAACTGATACGATGGATAAATTGCGGAAAAAAGTCCGTTGGGCCTCGATCCTCGGTACATGGCAGTCCACGTTAATAAACTTCAAATATGTGACACCAAAATGGAAACAAAATTGTGAGGAGGAGCGCCTCTTGGGTGTTTCGCTTACGGGCACGATGGATTGCCCGCTCCTTAATGGCATAGATACGGCGACGGCTAAGCGCCTCGCAGACCTTAAAGAAGTGGCTATCGAAACAAATAAAGAATGGGCTAAAAAACTGAAAATTTCACCTAGTGTAGCCATTACGTGCAATAAGCCAAGCGGAACGGTAAGCCAGTTGGTCGATGCATCGAGTGGGATCCACCCGCGGTATAGTGGATATTATATCCGTAGTGTACGGATGGACAAAAAAGATCCCCTTTATAACATTATGGTGGCCCAAGGATTTCCACACGAGGAGGACCTTACGAAGCCATCACACGTCGGCATTTTTTCATTTCCAATCCAAGCGCCAAAGGATGCTGTTATCCGGGAACATCTTACAGCGGTCCAACAGTTAGAATATTGGGAACAGTTTCAAGACTATTGGTGTGAACATAAGCCATCTGTTACAATCACTGTTAAAGAACATGAATGGATGGATGTGGGAGCTTGGGTTTACCGGCATTTTGATAAAATGTCCGGCGTATCCTTCTTACCCCACAGTGAACATAGTTACCGGCAAGCACCTTATCAGGAATGTACGGAAGCTGAATATAAGGCTTTCTTGGCCAAAATGCCAAAAGATGCCAATTGGAATCAGTTGGCAGATGTAGAGAAAAGTGATATGACCACGGGGTCTCAAATTTTAGCGTGTAGCAGTGGTAATTGTGAAGTGTAAAGGAAATTCCCATGTTAGCTACATATTTTGATAAGGGAGGACCCAATGGCGCATGAAGAAGAATATATTAATGTCCTTGCAGAAAGGTTTGACACTATAGAAGAACCCATATGTGAACATTGCGGAATGGAATACGTGGTTGCATTTAATAGTGATGATCCGTCGTCCTTCTGCCCGTTTTGTGGGGAATTCCTTGATGGGCAGAACATTGACGAATCTGGGCCGGATTTGATTGAACTAAATGGCGGAATTGAGTAGGAACCGAGCAGGCACTGAGTATGGCGTTAGTGGCTAAGGCGGTTGTGCCTTGGACATTCCGCGGGCAACTGTTTCTGCCCGAACATGTTGGCAAAGCAGAAGGATTTGTTTACCTTATCACTAATAAATCTACAGGTAAGCAATATGTGGGCCGTAAATATTTTTGGCAAATCCGGAAGAAAAAAGGTAAAGGGCGGCGTGTCAGGTCCCAGTCTGATTGGCAGTCTTATATGTCATCGTCTAGTCTTTTACAAGAAGAAATAGGACACCTTGGTTTAGACCAGTTTACATTTGAAATTATTTCTGTCCATGCTACACGGGGTGATACGAATTATGCTGAAGTCTCTTTACAATTCCGGCTTAATGTTCTCGAAAAAGACGATTACCTTAATGATGCTATCGGAAAATGGCGCCGTCCGCCGGCCCATATTATTGGGCAACGTCAGCTTGCCAATACAGCATAAATCTATTATACTTCCACCATGAACGAATTGCCCAATCACCTCGGCGGGCACCTTAACCGCACAAATATAGACACGGGTGTTGCTGATTGGTTAGTGGCTCATATTCCGTTTTCGATGGTTCTTGATATAGGATGTGGTCCTGGTGGCATGCTCCACTATTTTAGGACCTGTAAGAAAAGCGCGGTTGGTGTAGATGGAGATTTTTCTATTAACCATACGGAGACTGTATTTATCCATGATTTTACACAAGGGCCATTCCACTACCAAGCAGACCTTATTTGGTGTGTAGAATTTTTAGAGCATGTAGAAGAACAATATCTTCCTAATGTGTTTGCGGCTTTTGAAACGGCTAACTGGGCTGTCATTACTGCTGCTCCTCCTGGTTGGGCTGGCCACCATCATGTCAACTGCCGCACACAAGAGTATTGGAAAGGTGTGTTGGCTGCCCATGGATGGAGGTATGACGAAGCAACTACAGTGGCCATCAAAGGAGTGAGTACAATGGCTAAAGGATTTATGAAAATGAATGGGATGTTTTTTGAGAGATATTCCTATGGAAAATAACACGATTAGAATTTTTATTGGTTCCTCAGCTAATGGTGAGGATACTGATATGGAGCGCATTTACCTCCATACCCTTATTACAAACCGCGCAGTTGGATTCCAAGTAGATGGATTGCACCTTGAAGTTAATTGGATGCGGCAGACGCATGATATGTCCTCACCGTGGGCGGGATGGGAAACGCAGCTTTGGCCAACACCATTCTCTGGATTCCGATGGGGCATTCCTGCTGTATGTGGCTTTAAAGGAAGGGCCATCTATACTGATGTAGATATGATTAACCTGCGTGATATTGCAGCCCTTTGGAATACCCCTATGGACGGGAAACCATTTATGGCCAGGACAGGCCATAGGTTCGGAGGGCATGAATTTTGTGTGATGATGATTGATTGCTCGGCCGCTGAGTATATTTTACCCCCATTTGAACGCCTCCGTGCTATACCAGAAATGCATAATAGGATGATCGGCATGTTATCTGGGGATTCATCGGTTGTCCAAACTATGGATGCACGGTGGAATGTGCTTGACGGTGAAGGTGCTTCTGGTGATTTAGCTACTGAAGAAATGTACCAATTACATTATACTAATATGGCAACCCAACCATGGAAGCCGCTTTGGTACCGTGGATCGCCTGGACAACACCGGAGGCCGGACCTCGTTGATTTTTGGTACTTACATGATAAGTTAGCGAAAGAATCAGAAGCAGCAGGTGTGTTTCAAGGACCCCAATGTGGCCGCGAGTATGAACCCTATGGTGCCTATGACTTTATCGGCCAATAGCCCAATTATTTTTGCTGCGTGTGATATTGGATATGCGAGGATCCATGGCCCTGCATTTGTTACGTCAGCGATGCAGAGTGGATATACGGTACACCTCCATATCATTTTCCCCAATTCAATAACTACGGAAGACTATGGGTTTATACACGAATTAGTGGCTACCAGTACTAACTTGATGAAGAAACAGCCCCATCCTGCGGGCCGCCATTCCTTAGGAACTACAGTTGAACAGTTGAGTTACACTAGGGGAGAAGCGCGGTTATACTATTCCTGCGCTAGGTTTTATGCAGCATTGGCATTATTAAAAGAACGCCAACGTCCAATGTTTATCCTTGATGTCGATAGTATAATTTGCCAACGTATTACGCAACCAACCCTTCCCGTTGGATTGTTTTTCAGGGATCCGTTGCCAGGTACAGTAGGATGGGAGAATGAAGGAACTAAAGTGGCGGCTGGATTGGTTTATGTCGCACCGGAAGGTTTTGATTTTTTACAATATGCAACTATTTCCATGGAGCGTGGCCCACAACGGTGGTTTATGGATCAGGTAGCATTATGCGCCGCAGCCCGTTGGTGGCAGCTCAGAGGGCATACATGCCCCACCCTTCATCATATACATCATTTTACAAATGTTGACCTTGATTGGGACTTCAATGAAGGATCTGCTATTTGGACTGGCAAAGGTGACAGAAAATATTCTAATACTAAGTATTTGGCAAAAAAGCAAGAATTCGATAACCTTTATAGGGCTGCTACGGTATGAAAAATATCCTTATCCTTGCCCCACGGCTTGATTGTATGTTCAAGTATGGCATTGTGCCTAGTGTAATAGGGCCCATTGCGCCAATTAGAAAACCCTGGGGTGCATTTATCCACCGTCTAGCACAAGAACACCAACGCCGTGGCGATAACATACGAGTCTGGGAACGCCCCCTCTGGCAATTTAATGCAAATGAAGTCGATAGTTTGTGTGCTACCGCTAAAACGGATGGCTTGCAAGGGTGGGACCGTGTTTATGTGCCACATAAAGAAGCCCACGAATTTCCGTTAACCCACACCGAAGCGTATTATTATGCCCAAACCCAATTTCCGTGGTTGTTTAGTTGTGACACCCAAGGATGGGGAGCTGGTTCATCGGCGTATCCCTTTGCTGTAGTACCAGCCGAAGGTGCAGGAATGGCTTTTGAACAATTACAGCAATGGATTTTGCGCGGAGATAGTAAATTTGACCAACCACCACTTGGGACCAACCTCTCTTTGTTACCAAAAGATCCATTTATATTTTACCCGTGCCAATTACCGCATGATGAGACTATCCGGTTCCACTCAACGGTATCGGTAGCTGATGCCCTTACGAAAACGCTTGAAGCCGGCCATAGTCTTGGTATTCCCGTTGTTGTGAAGGGGCATCCAGTAAATCCGGGATCGATGGAGCCCCTCAAGCAGATTACCGCACAATTTTCTGGCGCCATATGGATCGAAGCGGTGAACATTCAAGATTGTTTGCGTTTAGCTAAATGTGTGGTTACGGTGAATTCTGGTACCGGATTCGAAGCTCTTTTACACCGCAAACCACTTATTTGCTTGGGCCGTGCAGAATATGATCACGTTTGCCACCAAACAACGCTAAATAATTTAAGAGAGTGTATTTACGCAGCTTATCCATTTTCTGATGCACTTGTAAAAAGTTTCTTTGAGGTATGGACAGGATGGTGTTACGATACTAATAACCAAGCTGCGTTTTTAAGTATTCCCGAATAAATAACGGAATACGTTGGGGGTAAAAAGGAGAAAGACAATAGCAATGGGAGAGTGCCAGGAACAATGGGGTTACCACATGACGGTAGATGGGAAAGGTGCCAATAATGGTATCCATAATGAATCCGTTATCAGGGCTTTTGTTGCTGATTTAATTGAACGTATTGGTATGGTCGCTTGGGGTCCATGCCATGTGCAATTCTTTGATACATCAAATTTAAACCTTAGGGGTTATTCTGCCGTCCAGCTTATTACCACATCAAGTTTTACTGCCCATTTTGTTGAACACGACAATACGTTTTATATTGATGTGTTTTCTTGTAAGGAATTTGATCCCGACTGTGTGAAAGCCACGATTACTGAGTATTTCTCGCCGGAATCCATGCACACCAACTATTTTACCCGCCAAGCGTAGCCCTTGACAGAGCGATCCAAATTTGGTATATTATAATCTATTACCAATAAAGCGGTTTTACAAGTGAGGTGAATTCTGGGGCAGACTATCTTAAACATTACGGGTCCTGAAACAGATGGAACGTTCCGTGGAGCGCAAGGCGGCACGGAACTGATGCTTCAAGGTTTGAAAGAACGTGTTGATGCCGCGTTACTAGAGAAGGTCAACATTATTTGTAGCCGGGTACGGCACCTTGATCCAGTCAAGCCGAATATCCTTTGGTTGCATGATCTTTGGAACGATCCTGAAGCAGCCCATTTAGCTAATCCTGCCGAACGTGCTAAGTTTGCACAACTGGTTTTTGTTTCACATTACCAGATGCATACCTATAATTTAGGGTTAGGAGTACCTCTGGGCGCTGGTGTGGTACTCCAAAATGCCATCGAGCCAATACCATTACACCAAAAGCCAGCAAGTCCTATCAGACTCATTTACCACACAACACCCCACCGCGGCCTTGAAATACTTGTACCCTGTTTTGAAGTCTTAGCAAAAGAATACGGATCCGCAGTCCATTTGGATGTGTATTCTTCTTTCAGCATATATGGTTGGCCTGAACGTGACAAACAGTACCATGAACTTTTTGAATTATGCCGGCGCCACCCACATATCACATACCATGGATTCCAGCCTAACCATGTAATCCGTGCTGCGTTACAACAAGCCCACATTTTTGCTTATCCATCTATCTGGCCTGAAACATCGTGCATTGCGGCTATTGAAGCTATGTCCGCAGAATGTGAAGTGGTATGCCCGAATTATGCGGCTTTACCAGAAACGACTGCAAATTTTGCTGCGCTGTACCAGTTTGATGAAGATATTAACATCCACGCGAACCGTTTTGTCAACGTCTTAGGTGGCGTAATTCATACCTACCTTACTGATTTCTCATCTGTTAAAGAGCGCCTAAAAATTCAAAAGGCGTATATGGATTCAGTTTATAATTGGACTGGACGGGCCCGGCAATGGACCTACTTATTGGAGTCTATCGTTAACCGCCATTATGCACAAAGCAAAAACACATAGCGACATCCTTAGGAAGAAAGCAGCGGACCGCGAAAAGGTGGCTGTAGCTTATACGGGGTTTCATGGCGCAGAACCTACGTGGAGTAGCGCTGACCAACTCTTAGGAGCAGAAGAATACCGTAACAAAATTCTTTCGGCATTTAATTATTATAATGCTACCTTGGACTTGAAAGATAGGCGGAAAGCATTGTTAGCGTATTTTAAATCTATTGGCCAAGACAACAAGGTTGATTTGACCGCTATAAAAGATTCTGAATTCAACCAAACTTTAGCCGCAATGTGCCGGATGCTCCTTTTAGGATATACCCCTGATAAAAAATCCAATACATGGTTTTTGGATACGTTAACGGCGTTAGTCCACATGGCTAAAGAAAGGAATGCAGCCCAAAAGAAAGCTGCCCAAGAAACAACAGCAATTCCACCACCGACTATCCAGGACCGTGTAGAAGTACAAGCCAAAACTTATGTCGCTGATTTAGATGGAAGGGTCGATGCGTTTATTTTAGGTGGATGCAAAGATGTCTTTGATATGCTGGCATGGTTACAAGAACATAATATAAAACCTGTCTATGCAAAGCATATTGCGGGTATATACCAGCCGGTCCTTGATGAATTAAAGGCAGTAAAACATGATAAAGTCCTTCGGGAAGGCTATAGCACCTTTTCTAAAAAGCAATTAGAAAATTATACGGCCTTTATGCAAAATATTGTCGATGGTGCCACCCAATGGTTTGCAGCCAATAAAACTCAGCGGAAACCGCGGAAACGAAATCCCCAAGTGGCACTCAAGCACCTGAAATACTTACCTGAACATAAAGACCTTAGTTTGAAGTCTATTGATCCTAAAAAATTGTTGGAATGTGAGGAGGTGTGGACCTATAACACCAAGACTAGGATGCTTGCTACTTATTATACCCAGGATAACCAAGTTATGACGATTAAAGGTACGACAATCAAGGGATTTGCTAAAGAATCGTGCCAACGAAAATTACGAAATCCTAAAAACTTTTTTGCTAGTTTAGACGGTGGGGTTGGCATTCGCTCTCTCCATGCAGTCACCTCAACGCTAACGACAAAAGACTTGGCTGTGAATGGACGGATAAACAACACGACAGTTATCTTGGCGGCCAAATAATGCTCCTTATTGATTTTAGCCAATTAGCGATTGCTTCTACGGCTGTATGCCACCAAGAGGATTATGCTATAACCAGTGTGCGGCACCGCGTGTGGCTTACGCTCGGTAAATACCGCAAGCTCTTTTTTAAAACCTATGGTGATCCTATTTTATGTTGTGATAGTGCCTCTTATTGGAGGAAACAATTATTTCCATCATATAAAGCTGCTAGGGCAGCTAAACGGGCCACTTCAAATACTTTTTCAAATGCTTGCCACTACAACATCAATACCATGAGGGAAGAATTTAAACAGAATTCTCCATATTTGGTCCTTACAGTAGAAGGTGCGGAAGCTGATGACATTATCGCTGTCTTAACTGCTAACGCTACGGAAGGATTCTTTGGCCGTGAGTCGGTCCTTTGTGTATCTGGTGATAAAGACTTTGGTCAGTTGGCACAGTATAATGGTTTTCGGCAATATTCTCCGCGGCTAAAAGATTTTGTTATGTTTCCTGCTGATCTAGATAAAGCCCTAGCAGAACATATTTTCCGGGGCGATAAAAGTGATGGTATTCCTAACATCCTTTCAGACGATGATACATTTATTACTCCTGGTAAAAAACAAAAATCGTTATCGAAAACTTTACTCGATACCTATACCGTAGGGATTCCCGCTGATTTGGTGCTGAATTATGCGCGGAATAATTCATTAATAAATTTTAAAATGATTCCTTCTAAAGTGCAAAATGCCATCCTCGATGAATGGCGGGTACAAATAGCAAGCCCAAAAACCCGGCAGGGATTGCTCAGTTATTTTATGCACCACAGACTAAATAGCCTCATCCCACGAATAGGAGATTTCTAATATGGCGATTGAAGCCCTTTCAAAAATTATTGAACGTATTGAAGCCGCTAAAACCGTGGACGAACAGACAGCCCTCCTCCTGAAACATTCCTCCACATCTTTGAAAAACATTGTTGGTTTTGGTATGAATCCAAATACTAAATGGCTCCTTCCGGAAGGGGCTCCTCCCTTTAAACCAGCGGCTAAGGCTAGTGACTATGAGGGAGGGCTTTATAAAGAATGCCGTAAATTCATTTATTTTGTAGCGAGCCAAGAAGGGTTACAGGTTAAACAACTCAAACGGGAACAACTCTTTATCCAAATGCTAGAGAATATTGATCCTGATGATGCGCTCCTTGTTTTGCGTGTAAAAGACAAGAAACTCAAAATTAATCCAGAAGCAGTCAAGAAAGCATTTCCAAAACTTACTATCGGATGGTAGGACATGGTCTTATATTCAGAATTACAAGATGGGAATAATGATGTAGTTAAAGATATTCCCAATGCGGACGATTTTAACTATTACCGTACCGATTGGGGAGAAGCTGCGGCTATCATTGGTAATGGTACTTCCCGCCTCGAATTCTCTATTACTCAAATACCATCCCATATTATAACTTACGGCTGCAATGGCATTCATAGAAATTACCATCCTATCACCCATCCTTATCCAGATTATGTTGTTGCCGTTGATAAAGGTATGGTTAATGAAATCAGACGCGGCATCCATTCTGATCCTAATTTATGTTTTCCTTTGTCGCGCCTCCTGGTTCCAGAGGATAATGATTGTTGGGAGCCTGCGGAATGCAACCCAAACCGTCCGCGGATGAACGCAGGTATGGCAGCTATGCGGTTTGCTATTAACCATGGTAAAACGCAGTTGTTTTGTTTTGGTTTTGATTTTTTGCTTACTACGCCAGACCAAGCCGTATCGAATATTTTTGACGGCAGTCTAAATTATGGGCCAGAAACTAGGGCTAACCATGCTGATACTCCAGGCCGGCTACACTTCCTCAATTGGTTAACCACAAAGCATCCGGATGTATCCTTTATATTTGTGTTTCCGGAAAACAGCGGAGTCTATACATTATTCTCCACCAATACTCTATATTGCACGTATAGCAATATTCCCTGGTAGTAAGGACCCTATGCATCCTATTGTCCAATTTACATTTATGTTATTCCTCATGCTTATTATGGCGGCCTGTATCTATAAAGATGGAGGACGCGGAGGGCCATAATGCGCCGATTCAATGGCCTCCATAATTTTTCATTTTTAGCTGCGTCTTATGTTGATAAGCATTTCTTACACCGTCCTATTGGATATCTGCCTCCCCTTGAGACTTTCCAGAAAATCATCATTCTACTGTTAGCATGTTTGTTTTTTGGCATTGGGTTTTGTGCCGGCACAATTATAGGACCATTACTAGATTCTTTGTTTAATTTGTTATTAACCATTGACAAAATAGCTGGCTAATAGTACACTAAAGCATGGACTTGAATGCTGCCATTAGGCGTGTCGTTGATAAATATGCCCACCGCCCGAATGTTGATAAAGCAAAGCATTTCACTTTGGTGTTGCTTAAAGGACGGCTTATCACAGTCGGATGGAACAAAGAACTTAATCCCCAAGCTGACCGCCGGATTAACCGTTCAGAATATACCCGCCATGCTGAAATCCATGCCCTCCGCCGGCTCATGGCCCACTTACGGAATAGCCCCCGCCCTAGCTTGCCGCGCTATACTTTCTTCAATGTCCGGCTAGATAAGATGGGGCAGTACCAATTAGCACGGCCCTGTGCAACCTGCTGGAAGGTCCTAGGGGCGGCTGGGATATCTAAAGTGTATTATACCACTGGCCAGCCAGAGATCGGTCGTTGTAGGCCGGTTTAAGGATTTATAAATCCGCTATGTTTTCAATAGGTTATAAATTATTTTTAAGTTCCCTGTAAAAACAATGGGTTATGCCATAAAATAATTCTTGACTCCAATGCAAAGTCATGGTACAATTAATAGAATAGTATTCAGGGACCACTTTAACCAATAGGAGTCAATGATGTTCGTCTGTGAATCTTGCCACACTATCTCGCCGCCACGCGTACCATCCCTTCCCGTCGTGCGTTCCATGCGGACCGTTACATACCGTTCCCATGAAGGAGCGGTAACACACGGCCACGAAATTGTACAAGAAGCTAGGATGTGTTTGGCTTGCATCAACCATGCGCCGGCCCCATACCTTTTAAAGTCTGATAAATTAGTGGTCGCACCTGAACCCGTACGGCGCCAAGTATTGACGCCTTTACCACAAATTGACAAAGACCGGAAAAAATAAGTTACCTTTATGCATAAAAAGACATTAGAAGATAATCGTGAATTTGATTGCGACAAGGAACAGGATGAGGACCTATTTGGCTTTTGCCCATCGGTGGGGTTTGAATCCGGAGAGCGTTTAATTGAGGCTATTATCAACCAAGCGTTGGAAGATTGTGCTGTCCTCAAATATCGGATTGTAAAAGGAACTAAAATCCTAGCACCTGAAATTATTGATGCATGGAATTGGCTAATGGACAATAAAGAAGATAATTGGAACATACCATTTACGTTTGAATGGTGTTGTAAAGAAATCGGGTTTTCAGCAGAACGGTGGCGCACCCTCCTCCAAGAACGCCGACGGTATGTGGCTAACGCGATTGCGCTTACAAAAGGTGCAGCTTGATATACTTAACCAGAAAAGGAGCAAGATTAATGTTACAAGATAGAAAGAAAAATAAGCAAACATCGAGCCTTCAGCAATTACGGGTCAAAACTCTTGAAATCTTCCGCGGCTATGGATACCGCCTGCGTGTATTTCGCTATCAATCGACCCGTTGGATAGTGCAAAAAGCCAACTTATTAATTAAACCATTTACTGTAATGGGATCGGCGTTCAAGGCGATGGCTCCCTGGAACTTTCTCCGAAAGGAACCGCGGAGTGAATGGCCTCAGACGATGGGGCCCAACTTGTTGATTGGTACGTTATTTAAGGATATTGCTCGCAAAGAAAAAGTGATTCGTGATTATCAGAAACAAGTTAGAAAATTAAAAAACAAAAAAAAAAGAAAAAAGTAGAATGTAAGGTTTGTTTGCTCGGGCCCTAAGAAATAACGATGTTCAAATTTGGTAAGAAGAATTGGACGTTATGGATTTATTGGGTGCGTCCCAATGAATGCCTGAATTTTAAAGTTTGGTTATGGTTCTATCGATGTGGCACCGCCACGGACGCTGATATGATGATTGCTGACGTAGAAAATCTTTTCGTCCAGACGCGAACTTTCTATAGTGTTACCCGCATCTTGGGCATAACATTAGATTATACCAAGGAATTAAAAATTAATTGACAAACCACCTCTTCTAGATACAGCGTCGGCGCAAGAAGCGAAATTGACAATCTTCCAGCTTTCATTTTTAGGTATAAATGAATGATTCATTTTTAGGTATAAATGAATGATTCATTTTTAGGTATAAATGAATGATTCATTTTTAGGTATAAATGAATGATTCATTTTTAGGTATAGCGGTTTATTAATTACCTCAAAATCCCTCTCTTATCTTTCAATATCATAACCTATTGTTTTTCTTCAGGATATCACATAAAAATAAACTCCAATATTATCAATTAGTTACGCCATTCTCTTAAAACCCCTTTAAAATTGCGTAGTTACGCGGATAATAATCCTTGCGCCAATCTTGGCTTTGTGGTATAGTATAGTCAAGATGAATGGAGAAAAGGAGAAGCAAATGAGAAAAAGAAAAAGAAGCTATAACGACAAATTTGAAAGTATGGGTATTAATGGTGCGTTAATCCACCTTGACCACCTACGAAAACAACGGATAGAGAAAGCCACCAATGGTAGAGGAGTTGCCTCCTTTATGTTTATTGACAAAGAATTGTCTGCCCTCAAAGAATGGTTTCTAGCTAGAGGAATCGAAAAACCTCTTATCCACCATTCTTTCTTAGGTGCTAAAGAAAATCAGGTTCAACCAGTGGTGCTTGAGGAATTACAAATGAACCTTTTTAAAAGTATGGTTGTGTAAGAAAGGAAAACATGATGAACCATCTTTCACAAACCTCAAAACTAAATGCTAAATCGTGGAGCCTGGCCGCATGGGAAACGTGCCCAGGAGCGCGTGATAAGAATGGTACCGCCGTTCCAGCCTGTGCGGGTTGTTACGCACGGACAGGATTTTATGTTTTTCCAGTTGTCAAGCAAGCCCGGGAAGCAAACCGAGAAGCGTGGCGCGATGCTAATTGGGTGGGAGATATGGTTAAAGCCCTGAAGAAGGAAGTCCTCTTCCGTTGGTTTGATAGCGGTGACATTTACCATCCTGCCTTGGCCAATAAAATTAAACAGGTAATTGAACAGACTCCCTGGGTCCGGCATTGGCTGCCGACCCGTTCCTACAAAATTGCAAAATTTCGCCATATCTTAGAACAAATCGCAACTCTGCCAAATGTAGCGGTGCGGTATTCTGCCGATAGCATTGACGGAAACTATACGCCGGGTTTACATGGTTCAGTAATTGTGCCGACAGCAAATGAAGCCCCGGCTGAGGCGTATCTTTGTGGCGCATATAGCCGCGGTGGGAAGTGCGGTCCTTGTGATGCCTGTTACCGCAAAGATGTAGCGGTTATCGCTTATCCAGCGCATGGGCGGGTCATAAACAAGCTTATCCAGATTGCACGGTCCAACCAAGAAAGAGCAATAAAATGAGGGTGTGATGGAAACCATGGTAATGTACAGTACGCGGGTCATAAACAAGCTTAGGACAACAAGGGGGAATTAAAACCATGACATTCTTTAGAGTTTCCTATCCTGGATTCTTGCAGACAGTGGAGCGTTTTTTCTACACCCGCGAACGGGCCGAACAGTATACGCGGCAAGTGGGGAAGGCGAAAATAGCGACGATAACAACCCTATCCAGATTGCACGGTCCAACCAAGCAGAATAACACATAAAAATAAACCCCAATATTATCAATTAGTTACGCCATTCTCTTAAAACCCCTTTAAAATTGCGTAGTTACGCGAATAATAATCCTTGCACCAATCTTGGTTTTATGGTATAGTATAGTCAAGATGAATGGAGAAAAGGAGAACGTGAACATGACATTGCAAACTTGTGATGCTATCGGTTGTTATGAGGAATGTGCTGTAAACCGCGAGGCGTCACGGCATTATGGATCGGCGCTAATGCCTGCGGCGATTTATCTCAATGGTGCCCCATATTACTTCTGCCCCAGGCATCTAGTGTTTTACCGTAACTGGATGACAACGGAGCGTGAGAAAGAGCAATAAAATGAGGAAGGCCAATATCAATATAATAACGAAACGCGGAACACTTGTCATTGAACGTGAGGGACCACTTTATGAAGAACGCTTAAATTCTTGGGCAAGTACCGTAGGGGACTGGAAAATTTCCCTGCCAGATGCCGAGTCAAGAGGCTGGTTTTTCCAGTTTGAGAATGAGTTTGATTTTGATAAGAACCTGTATAACAAGTACCTGTATAGATCACCGTTCCCATTCAGAAGAAAGTAGCAATAAAAATGAAAATGATGAAGGACAATATAACAAAACAAGGAAAAATTATCATTGAACATGATGAATACTGGCGCGACCGTGATGCAGGGATTGGATTCTCTGACGGTTACCTGATATTGACTCCTGATGGGAGAATTAGTTGGAGACAAACAAAGCTTGCTGCTGAACGGCATGCCCGTTCTTGGTTTAGGGTTCACTTGAAAAAATCTAAAAACCCCGACAGTATTGGAATCGGAATCGTTGAATGGCGTTAACAATCACACTAATTAAAAGGAGAATGATGATGAATGTACACATTTCGACCGATAAGAACAATTTATCTTGGCGGATTCATTGGGTGCGCCCAACTGAATGCCGGGATTTTAAATCGTGGTTGTGGAATCGTTGGTCTACGCCAGTAGCTCCGGAGCTCCAGGGTATGCCATTTACTTATTGCTCTGCCACCTGCATGATGGGTATAATAATTTATTATCAAAATATACCAAGACTCACAATTAAACAGTGGATGGATTGCACTTCCAGGATGGCCATTCATTCGAAATGTGTACATTGAACCGAACAGCGGCACAGTCAAATTATAATAAGAAGGAGAAGGTATGAAAAATCTTTGTGGCAAAACGGTAAAAAAAGAACAAGCTTATGAAATCTGGGAGTCCCATGACGGCTCTTGGACGTGGTACGTCTTAAAGAAATGGCAGGCGGATGATACTAAACCGTATGCTAGGTGGTTTTGTCTTGTAAAAACTCCCATTGTGCCTAATGGTGAAATGGGCGATGTGTATGCTGCGGATGTGATGGGTTCTGCGATACGGATACGGTAAAAAAGGAAAGATAATGCAGAAAAAAGAATTTCCAAAACTTTACGGCTTAGCCTCTAGGGGCACAGTTAAAGAATGGCGCATTTGGATTGAGGAAGCTTCCCAGGGAGCGGTGATCTATACAGAACATGGCGCCCAGGGTGGGAAGAAGCAATTAGCTACTAAGAAAGTGAAGGAGGGCAAAAACCTCGGGCGGGTGAATGAAACTACGCCGTTTGAGCAAGCTGCCGCCGAAGCCGAAAGCACCTGGAAGCGGAAACAAGACAAGAATTACGTTACCGACCTAAAGGCTTTGGCCAAAGGTGTGGGAAAAGAAAAGAAGTCGGTTGGACCTAACCTCCTGCCAATGCTGGCCAATAAATTCCACGAGCGGAAGCATAAACTGGTTTACCCAGTTTGGGTGCAGCCGAAGCTAGATGGGGTGCGTGTTATAGCGACCCGTGTGTCTAAAACAGAAGTGGTTTACACCAGCCGCAAAAATAAACCCTATAAGAACCTTTCGTTCTTAACACCTTTCATGGTGACAATCATGGATGTTGGCGAACGTCTTGATGGTGAAGCCTATTGCCACGGTGATATTTCATTTCAAAAATTGACTTCCTTAGTTAAGGAGGAGAAACAGCCAGATTGGAACGGCCTCAAACAGTACGTTAGGTTTTGGAATTATGACGTACCTGATACGGGCAAATCGTTCACAGACCGCTTTGTGAAACGCAAAGATTATAAACCTGGCCTAGCCATTAAGGTACAGACTTACCAAGCCAAAGATGAAAGTGAGGTCATGCAGTACCATACGCAATTTGTAACCGATGGGTATGAGGGTACGATAGTCCGTAGCGGTGGACCAGATGGCTATGTTTATGAATTCAGGTCAAACCAACTCCTCAAGTTAAAAGACTTCGATGATGCCGAATTCAAAATCCTTGGTGCAGTAGAAGGCGAAGGAAAAGATGAAGGAACCGCTATCTTTACCTGTGATGCCGGGAATGGCAAAACAGGACCCGAAAGAGAATTTTCAGTCCGTTGCCGTGGCTCTTACGAGTACCGCCGTGAACAATGGAGGAATTGGAAAAAGTACGTGGGTAGGGAATTAAGTGTACGGTACCAAGGAAAGTCAGAAGATGGCAAGCCTAGGTTTCCCGTCGGTTTAGGAGTTCGGGATTATGAGTAAAAGGACAGGATTAGAGGTTATTGGAGCCGCCATTAAGTCTGCCTCGGTGGCATCGCTAAGGGCTGCCACGTTGACCCGTTGTGGCCGGGTTATGCCTGTTACAGGGGCTCAATATTTCATATAGTTAGGGAATTGTGGCTCTGGTATTGACAAAATGATGCAGGTTTGTTATAATAAGCCAAGATATATGGGCACTATCTTTCTCATTTTTATTGGAGGGACGGTGTTGGCATTTATTAAGGTTTACATAAACGGAGGTCACTGTATGAGATAAGAATGTTAAGAAAATGATGATGATGTTGTTTTGTTTGAATGTGACTAACCAAAATTTAAGGAGGCTCTATTATGAGCAAAGATATGACTGCGGATGTGCTTGAAGCCACCGCAACACCTAAACAGAAACCGGCGAAAACGCCGAAAGCATTGAATCCTCTTTCCCCGACCGAGACCAAAACATCGGCGCTCTGCCTTGCGGCTGTACGCGAATTGCTTGTGGCTGGTAAAGGTCGGTTTACATTAAGTGGGTTATCCGCTAAAGTAGGCGGAACCAGGCGGGCGCGGCATGCCATTTGGATTGCCCGTTATGCTGGCTTGAAGTTAGATGTGGTCCGCAACGGCCGTAAGGCTGCGGAGTACGTGAATTCTATCACGACTAACGTACCACAGACAAAAGCCATTCCAGCTAAGTTTCGTGAAGCTTGGAAAATAACAAAAGTGGAAAAAGGAGAGAAGGTTAGTAACAGCAAAGCTGCTGTAGTTGAAGTGCTTGCCAAAGGATCCTTTGGCGCTAAAGTAAAATCAGGCAAAACACCTGAAACAGCAGCCGCAGTTGCAACGCTCTTCAGTGCTTAAGGTTCATTGTGCCCAGTAGCCACCTACGGTTACTGGGCACAGTCGGGCTTTGGTATTGCTCAGGTCCTCGCGGACCGATAAAACGAAAGGAAATATGAATATGTTAGAACAAAAAAGAAATATGAGTGTGTTAGAACAAAAAAGAAATAGGTTGCTGATGGACGGTCTGTTGGTCGTCTTGATGCTCTGGTCATTGGTGTCTATGATTGGTTGTGCAACGACTGATCCCGATCCTGTGGCGAGTTTTCCTGCAGCTAAGTATGGGAATTGGACGAACACTGGGTCCTATACTCCTGATCCGAAAGAGGATCCGGCGTTGTATGCAGTCGGTGAAGTCAGCAACGTGGGAAATAGTTCGCTGGCCTGGGATGCCGCAGAGAATCGGGCTCGTGCTAATTTAGTCAAACGGTTTCAGAGTTACATTGCCGTCTTGATGCGCGATTATGCAGCCTCTGCAAACAAAGATGGTAATGGTAACGAACAGCAGGATGTTGAGCGAGCGATCAAGACGTTTGCCTCGATGACCCTGTATGGCGTGTACCCTGTTGATCGTGCTTGCAGTTCTGAGACTCGTTCCTGCAAGGTGCTGGTGAGAATGAGCGGCGAAAATCTCAAAGCGCAATTACTGGAATCCAAGAATTTGCCTGATGCTGTCAAAGCCTACGTGCAGAAGAATTCTGAGCGGATGTTTGAATTGTTGCAACAGGAAGAATCCAAAGCGAAGTAATGGTGTAGAATATGTTGAAGTTTATGATCGGTGTGGTGTGTGGATTGGGGATTGCGTATCCTCAGGAAGCTGAACGAATTATTCATGCAGGATTTGTTGCAGCGCACAAAATAACCCTGCGTGTTGTGGAGTGGGCACAGACACTTCCTAATCAATAAATCCAGTAAATGAGTATGATGAAAAAAGACATAACAAAATACAACCAATTAGTTAATGTGAACCACCGCTTCGCGTTAAATATGTGTAGGTTTGGCACGGTTGAAGAAGAAGCGGGTACCCGTTATGGGCGCAGGTATGTCTGGGTCCGCCACAAGGCAGCTGATGGCTGCGAATGGCGTACCGCGTTCTGGGACCATGTATTGGAGCCAGCATAAAATGACTACAGAAAAACAATCCCTTAAAGTCGTTGCGATCCTACTGCTCCTGCTCAGTTGGGCTCTTGTATTATTTGCGGGTACGGCACTCTTCACTAGGTTTTTAGGGGGATGTACGCCCGCAACGATTGATACAACGATAGATAATGCTGTCACTTATGCTTGTGCTAAAACAAAAGCTCAGGCAGCAAATGTGACAAAACCATGCAAACAAAAACCACAAACTGGCATCGATATCGAATTGCCTTCACATCCGTAATAATATGGTTTTTCTGGGCAGTGCAGCCAGATGGTATAACCGTTCCCATGGGTGAGTACCGCGATAAACGGATTTGTGAAATGCTTCAACGCAATCTTTCACGTACTACCGTAATGGGGCGGCATGTAGCTCCCTGTATGGACGATCCCTGGCTTAAAGCACAAATTTATGCCCTTGCTACTGTCAAATAATTTATCAGGTACAATAGGTATTGCAGAAACGCCCAAACATTTATGAGGGCAAGACCGTGAAGGAACTGAGGAGGATAGTTTTAGTTGTGGGACTGGTGATGCTAGGGCTCTTGCCTGCCCTGGCCACTCCTCCTCAGTTTCAAATCATTATCGAGAGCATCTCTCCTTACTTTCTACCGGCGATGGCCACCGTCACAACCGGCGCCCCCATCCGCTGGGATAATCCGACTCCCTCCCCGCACACGGTCATTCACGACGGCTGCCTCACGGAGGGGCCCTGTGCCTTTAACTCAGGAACAGTAGCTCCAAATAACCACTATACTGTTACAGGCCTGCCGCCAGGGCGCTATCCCTACCATTGCGGTTTGCATCCGATCATGCAAGGTGTACTCATCATCGTTAAGCCGGCACCAACTCCTCCACAGACCTCTGACCTAAGCCTATAATATGGTAAACCAATGTTAGAATTCAGGGTAATGGGAATACAGCATATCCAAATTTTCGATATACAAACAACCGATGCCGTTTGCAGTATTATCGAACCGAAAGAACCGCCCGTCTCTTTCCTGGGCCAGCCTGCCAGTACCTTACGGTTGGTTTTCCATGATATTGAGCGGGAGATTGAAGGGCATGTAGCTCCGCGGTTGGTTGATGCTATAAATGCTATCGCATGGATCAGGGCTTTGCCTCCGCACGTAACCCGTGTCATTGTCCATTGCCGTGCTGGTATTTCCAGGAGCCCCGCTGTAGCATATGGCCTGCGCCGTGCATTGGGTATAGCCGAACCCTTCGCAGATTTTGCCGCGCAGTTTCCGTACCATAACCGCAGGATCCTATATCTTTTTGAGGAGGCCCTTGCTAACCGGGTTATGGAGCCAGCCGCGAACTCCGCGCTCCAGGAACCCGTGCCCAAACTAAAGACACGAAAAGAAATTCCTCTTATCTCGGTTCCCAACGACCTGGACATGATCGCTGAGGAAATGGCTGATCTTTTTGACGAAGACAGGGTCACCCATAAACATGGTTCTTCTGAACCGGAAGCAGACTAAAAAAGTAATTAAATTATCCGTCCTGAAAACATAATACCCAGCTAGTAACTAACCGGAAAGAGATGTTGCTAGTGAGTAGGGAATTATCCCTAATCAGCGGGTGAAACACCCGCCTGGGCATTATGTAAAGCCATATAAATATTCTGTATTAAGGTTTCGAAAAGAGACTATAATGGCAGATTTAGGAAAACATGGTTTTCTTGGTATGTGTATCAAATTAGATATGTCTTATATATTGAATACGCCTTCTTCACAAGAAAGCGGAGAACTAGCTATGTTACGTGAGATCAATGGGTTCATTCTAAAACAAAATCATTCTATTGATATTAAAATTGGATCTGATATATTCAGAAATATATATGGTATCAATAAAGTGAAAGGTACGCCGAAAGCCGATCTCGCTCTTGTTACATTTAATACATCAACTTCGAAATTCGAAGAGGTTTGTTTTTTGTCGCACAAAAAAGGCAAATCTATAAAAGATTTTGGTCAGTGGTCTGGAATGACAGAGAGCGCCGGAACAGCAATTTCTAATAATAAATTAGTCAAAGAGTTTATTGCACAAGTTCAGAAGACGGTTGATCAAACATTTAAAAATAAAAAAATAACAAATACACTTACGATTGCAAAAAAAATACCAACCAATTCTCCATTGATAAACTTGTCAATGTATGGACCAAATTATGGTGGTCCATATGGTTATAATAATGTAAATTATATTCTTCAGGGCGATCCATCTTTCACCGCAGTGTCCACAACCGTCTTTATCTTGAAAATGAGCGGTCATATTATAAAAAACGGTGAAAGGCCTCAAGATGCTATGGTGTTGATGGCATATAGAAAGGGTGCGGCCGCTGATAGAAGTCAATTTGGAGTAAATGCTCGATTTGTGATTCAAGCAGAAAACAGTAGACCAATTCATTTTATGTTAAATGAGGCAGGAAAATTGGTTGAAAAATAATGAAATTTTCTCAATTTCTCAACGAAGCGTCTGAAGGTCAGAATGTTCACCTTGAGCATATCTGCGAACCTTCACCCCACGGGACTTGGAATAAAGAATAAAGGCCCTTGACAGTCCTAAGGCAATATGTTAAGATAATATGTAATGCAGCGGCGGCGTGGACAGACACGCTGGCACTTGGAAAGACAAGCGGTCGCACACTGGAGTAGAACCTCCAGCAAGTTTTAAAGGTGCATCGTTAAATTCATATCCGCCGGAGTGGGAAGGCACTATTAATAAACTTTATAGAAACCCACCCGCTGCAAACAAGCATAAATAAGATTTTACCAGTAAACGTCAGGTTCAAATCATAAGTCTGAAGCCAAATTTACAGGGGTGTATGTCAATAGAAACCAAACAGAGCCAACGTAGCCAAAGGATTGTATGGCATTTGTGCATGGATACGTTTTCTGGTTTTTCTATGCTTTTGGCCGCTGAGAAGGCCACCATGTAACCCGTTTTCCAGATGTTTCTTTAGGCGGGCTACTGGGAAACTGGAGCCCGCTTTTTATTGGAATTGTTCGCACAGGTATATGCCCATGGCGCAGCCTGGAGGCGCGTTGCCCTGCGAAGGCAAAGGTCGTTGGTTCAAATCCAACTGGGCATACTTACTACAATTAATGGCCAGGAGTTTGTATAGTCCAGTCCCTTAGTTTACTGGCTAAAATTTCTGCCTTTCAAGCAGAGGAAGAGGGGTCGGAACCCTCAGGGACTACCAAAACGCGGATCAATGGAGGAGGCACATGGTTACTATTACACCGTCGGCGGAAGAAAAGATTGTGGAGCTTATGAAGAAAGAACAAGACGTGGTCGGCTTGCGTATCTACGTGCGTGGAGGCGGGTGCCACGGCTACCAATACGGGATGTCGTTTGAATCCAAGATGGACGAGGATGACACAGTGATCGAGAAGGAAAAGATAAAAGTTATTATGGATTCACAAAGCGCTCCGCTGCTCCAAGGAGCGGAAGTGGACTACCTAGACAGCCTGCAGGGATCGGGCTTTGCGATCAAGAACCCGCAAGCTAAAACGACCTGTGGTTGCGGAAGTTCCTTTAGCTCATAAACCTGGCCGAGCGCTACGGCTGCAAAGAGCGGCGCAATCGGTAGCGCACCATCCGGCGGGCCCTTAGCTCATTTGGGAGAGCGCCGCGATGGCATCGCGGAGGTGGCTGGATCGTAGCCAGCAGGGTCCACCAATTGGCTTATTTGGAAGCTGATAAATGACTGGTCATCTGTCATCTGACATGACAAATGACGACACTCGCCTGGCGCGGCCGGCGTCTTCATTATCTTGTTTTTATTGGTGTCAATGATGCTTGCATTTTAGCTGCTATTATGTTAAAATAATAAAATGGATGTAAAGCAAGCCGGCGAGGCCTTGAGCCGTTTACTGTTAGCGCACCTTGTTGACCTTCGAGGAGGACAAGTAAAAGTTACAACTACCGACCTCGATAATTACAAAGGTATGCGGGTGCGAATGGAAATAGCAGGGGATGATAAGGATATTATCCTGACGCTAATTACCAAAGAACGAGCAGATGAAATCAAGCCCAACATTGAAATATAACTGGAAGCGTGGCTGAGTGGTTTAAGGTTCTCGGTTGCTAACCGACGAAGGGGTCACACCCACGCAGGTCCGAATCCTGCCGCTTCCGCCAAATAGCTGGGAGTGTAGTGTCAACGGCTCAGCACAGCCGCCTCCAAATCGGCCAGACTCGGTTCGAATCCGGGCACTCCTGCCATAGAAGAAGGTGATTGCCCTCTGGCGCAATTGGTAGCGCGGCCGGCTCTGAATCGGAAGGTTCCAGGTCCAAATCCTGGGAGGGCAGCCAAAAATAAAATGTTAAGCGCAGGAAAACTATTGCTTAGGCGGATAAACTAATGAAAAAAACTAATACAGGTATAACGTGCCGGACTTTTGCAGGATTTATTTTTGCATTAGTGATGGCCTCTATGTTGGTTCTACCTGGTCCTGAATTAGAAATGCTGGTAACCTTTAAGTTAGGAACCGCACCCATGCGGATTGCGGAAATCCATAAAACTGTAGGAGGAACGGTTAAAGAAGAAAGCCCAGACCACATTCAAGCGATTGTCGTTCCTGCTCCCGGCCAGGATTTTTTAACAATGGGTACTAGGTACCTCTCATTCCGCGAAGTTGTTGCGGCAGAGGGAATTTGCAAAGAACAAAATACAACAATATAACCAGTTGGGGAAAGAAATAAAACATAGGGGCTGACGGAACGCAGCGTGTAGCAATACATGAGGAACGTCGGGACACCACAGGCAACCACGTGGCTAACAGCCATCCGCCGTGAGGCGAGGATTAGAGCTACAGTGAGGAAGAACCAGGGAAACCTGGGGACGTGAAACCAGCAATCTCGTGGTGGTGCAAGGCCAAACAGTCCACGAAGCCTGTAAATGTGGGCGGGTAGGCCGCTTGAGCGCAGCAGTAATGCCGCGCCTAGAGAAATTGCGTTACAAAGACAGAATCCCGCGTATAGTCGGCCCCTTTTATAAAACCGGAAATTTCACTATTTGCTTCCCTTGACACACCTCATGGCTTTTGTTATACTTTTACTGTAATGACTATTCCAAACATTACTATCTGGAATTTACGCAATGGGCAATGCCCATCCGGTTTTGTCTTAGTTGACAGGAGTACTCCATATGGTAATCCTTTTATCATGCAGGAAGAAGCCGAGCGTGATTATGTCTGCAATGTTTTTGAGGACTATGCCAATGAGTTGTTGAAGCTAGAGCCCCACTGGCTGGATCCTTTATTGGACGTACATGGGCTGGCGTGTTGGTGCTTTCCAAAACGATGCCACGCAGAAACGTTGAGGCGGCTGATTTATCAATTACAGGAGACGATGAAACAGAAGGTTATATGAGTGCGTTTACAAATAAGCTACCTGATGCTGCAAAAGATCGCGGACCGTTTTATACACCAGATGGCTGCATCCCACCCTGGGTTGTTGTCTTTGCTGATAAGCAGTATTTCTCCGTCGGCTATAGCGGTGGCCGCTTATCGCGGCGTGGATGGATGTACCATCATGCCAAAGTTGAGGCAAAGACTTGTGCTGAATGCCACACGAAAAACTTAACGCATTACTTTACCTCTCAACGCGATGGCCGGCACTTATGCTTAACATGCTTTGAGAAACGTGCCGACAAAGAATTAGCAAGAGAAGAAGGCCAATCCCTCAAGAAAACCAAGAAACCACATCCGTTGGATATTATACAAGGAACGCAGTATCCACACACTAACAATGTTTAAATGGCTTTATACATGGTTGCATCTACAAAAAGAAGATACTAGGCCATGGTGCCAATGTCGTGATTGGGTCCATTGTACAATAAAACTCCACCGCGAAACATGCGGATTCTGCATTCATGGAATAGGTTGTGATATGTTCAAAGAAATTAAGAAACTCAGGTGTAAAGGACTCGAATAATGCGGCACCGTTCAATCATCCACAATTTAGCAACAATAGGACTTGTGTTTTCATCCTTCGGGCTTATCTTCTTCCCGTCTATGCCCATGGCAATAATTACCATTTTGTGCATCACAGCCATGGGATATAGAAGGTAAGGTCTCCGTGTCCCTTTATGCTATTCCTGATATCCATGGCCGGCTCGATTTACTTGAACAGTTATGGAAGAAACTCGGAGCGAATTTCCCTAATGACCATGTAGTTTTTCTGGGAGATTATATTGATCGTGGGCCACATAGCAAGGATGTTTTAGCTTGGTTGCGGAATTTACAAACCCAGTATCCTGAGAATATCACATGCTTGCTCGGCAACCATGACGATTTTATGCTCCAATCCGTTGCCGCTGGTCCATTAAGCCAGGTATTCCAAACGTGGTGCCTAAGAAAGAATGGTGGGTATAAAACTCTACAAAGTTATGGATTTTATTATGATGGTACTTGGGAAGAAGAATTCGGCCGCCAATTCTTCCAAGCAACGTATGATGATTGTACTTGGTTGCTGTCCCTGCCGTTATATTGCGACAAATATGATGGATTTTTCTTTAGCCATGCACCGCTTTCGACTGTTAGTAGGAGCCAACTTCCCTGGGCCCGCGATAATTATATTTGGTCATATTTAGACGATTGGCCAGAGGACAGGCAGTGTTATGTACATCCTGGCCGGGTAGCTGTCTGCGGCCATCTCAACCAGTTGAACCGTGGAATATACTTACCGAGGTTTTATAACCAGCATATCTTTGCTGATGCAGGTTGTGGTTGTATATACGCGGCGCCACTCGTGGCTATTAATGTTGAAACCCGTGACGTCATAGCTGCTTATCCCCCTATTATTGAAACGATAGAATCACCACAGGGCACCGGAGAATATTATGAACAGACAATGTTGCGGTAATTGCGGTTGGGCAGAACCATTTCCTGACAGTCAGAAATCCCCATACCAAATTTGTACATGGTTTTCTGAATGGATGGCGCATAATCTATTACCTGATTCATTTCCATCATCAGTGGTAACGCACCGCGTGATAGAATCAACACGCGGAACTACATGCCCCGTATGGAAACCGCTATAACTTTGGGCTGGCATTCTATGCGATCCATCGTCCTGATCCTCTTGCTGATCCTCGCGGCTCCCTGCGTAGCTGCTACTCCAGACCTCGCTGGCCAGGACGGTGCGCCGATGGTGCTGGTGCCGGCGGGGGAGTTCCTGTACGGTGACGGCATTCTGTTTGGATCAAATGGAGTGCGGCGGTCATTGCCCGCCTTCTACATCGACAAGTACGAAGTCTCAACGAGGCTGTATGCCACCTTTCTCCAAGACACGATGCAACCTTGGTGGATGAGGTTGTTCCCAGCCGCATGTATCGTGACTACTTCACTTGCTAGTTTTGTATTTGCAGAAATGGTACCAGCGGCAAACGCATGTATCGTGACTCCTCCACTCGCTAGTTTGGTATTTGCAGAAACAGCACCAGTGGCAAGTTCCGATTGGCAATCTACCTTTACATCAGTGAATCATTATGACAGGCACGACAAGAAAACGGCGCAGCCAGACGACTGGTCGCAGCAGGTGGCGCTGGTGGGGAGTGGAGACCGGCCTGTCGTCAATGTTACCTGGCATGATGCCGACGCCTATTGCCGCCACTATGGGAAACGGCTCCCGACGGAGCAGGAATGGGAGAAAGCTGCGCGGGGCACGGATGGGCGCGCATATCCCTGGGGCAACGAGGAACCCAGCAGCCAGCATGCCCTGTTTAACACGGAGTGGTACGGCTACGGGACCCTGGCCACTGCGGAGAGCTACGAAGCTGGCAAGAGCCCCTATGGCCTCTACCACATGGCCGGCAACGTGTGGGAGTGGACCGGTTCGGATTACATCGGTTCAAGTAAAGTCCTGCGCGGCGGAGCGTGGAACAATGATGCGAGGAACGTACGATCTGCGAATCGGTACGGGGACACTCCCTCGGGTGGGAACAACAACTACGGATTCCGATGCGCCCAGGACTCCAATAATAATGACGAATAACGAATATAACTTTGGCGCCAGAAGCTTAGGCCCATTATTTGGTCTGATCCAACTTTGACAGAGTATACCAATCCTGATATACTAATACAATGCTAGGGAATACTGTGCCCACCAATAGGAATACAACAGAATGTAATACGTTGTACACCATGCCTTATGCTAGGCCAATGCCGGGTGAACTTGATTCTATAGAAGATGGCATCCGCCTTATCCGTAAAGTTGAATGGATTGCACGGATTAGCCACAGGGCCGAAGATGCCCAAACTGAAACGTCTTGGAAGAAATTTGTCCCCCTGGTTTGTATTGAACGTGGTGACCTTAGTGTAATTGAACATGCCACTGTAACCGCAGACGTTATGGTCGACCGCGGCATCACCCATGAATGGGTCCGCCACAGGATCGGCGCCTACACCCAAGAATCTACCCGCTTTGTTAATTATGAAAAAAAGATGCCACCCCTCTTTGTCATCCCACCGGGGCTCTGCGAACTTGGTGCAGACCAAGACACAATGTTCAGTGATCCGCGGTTCTTAGCCTGGAACGAATCAATTAAGGTGGCAGAAACTAACTATAAGGCATTGCTCTCTGCGGGTTGTGCCCCACAAATTGCGCGGAGTGTTTTTCCTAATGCTTTAGCCAGCCGGCTTATTGTAACATATAACCTTCGGTCCTGGCGGCATTTCTTTTTGCTCCGCACGACACGGGAAGCCCATCCGCAGATGCGGGAAGTCACCATTCCACTCCTTGCTATTTTTAAAGAACGGATTCCTGTTATTTTTGACGACATTGAACCCCTAGCTAAACAAGCTGATAACGTCAGGAAACCCCGTTAATGTTCTTCAATACTTTGCATGACCAGCCAATCGAAATTTATCTTGTAGGTGGAGCAGTCCGTGACAAATTTATAGGGCGGTGCCGTAAAGATACTGATTATGCAGTTGAAGCACCTTCTTACGGTATGATGCGGGAATACCTTGCCACACTAGGCGAGATTATTTTAGAAAAACCAGAATTCTTTACTATCAAAGTACGGATCGGAAGGCAAGTGAACGATTATGTCCTTTGCCGGCGCGATGGCATGTATAAAGACGGGCGGCATCCAGAGTCAGTTGAACTCGGCAGCATTTATGATGACCTAGCGCGGCGGGATTTTACGATTAACGCAATGGCTATTTCAACATCCACAGGGCAACTCATTGATCCACATGATGGGATTCAAGATATGCGGAAAGGTATCCTCCGTTGTGTCGGCGATCCTTATACACGGTTTTCAGAAGATGCGCTTAGGATACTGAGGGCTATTCGGTTCAAAATAACACTTGGGTTTGTATTTGATCCCCGACTGTCCACTTGCTTTTTGAATCCAATTCTACTAAAATTATTGCAGAATGTGAACCAAGACCGTATCCGTGAAGAATTGACTAAATGTTTTATGCACGACACACCCGCTACACTTGATATTTTGGCACAATTTAAGTTAGTGCAAAATGCGTGTTTTAGTAACTCCGCCATGTGGCTCAAACCAACAACAGAAGGAAAGGAACGTGATTAATTACCGTTCGATGCCTAAATAATGGGTTGGTTGCAACGCATACGAGACTATTACGGACCATGCCGCCACATTAAGTACAAACCGTACACATTGTACCATGTGCAAGACCTATCAGGGCGGGTCCTCATTACCAATGTAGCAGAAGAATTCCACCGCGTTTTTGGTTTTACCCTCCTTAAAACAGAACAGCGGTGTAGGCAGTGTTTAAAAATTGTGTCAAATGTGATGGATACTAGCGAAGATACCAGCGAGAATACTGATGACTAACAAAGACAGTTATCAGAGATTGTATCGCGCAATCCCTTAAAGAAAGGCACCTTCTTCATGCCAACATACTCATTCCGCAATAAAAATACCGGTGACGTGGCGGAAGTTACCATGCCTATATCAGAACTAGAAAATTTTAAAACTAAGCATCCCGAAGTTGAATTGGTTATCCTCTGTTCTGAAATTGTTTCTGGTATTAATGGCATTAAACCTCCAGACGGGTTTAACGACATCCTAAAACGCATTAAACAAAAAAACCGCAACTCTACTGTCCGTACATGGTAAGCTTATTGTATGCACACACTTAACCTCTTACCGTGGGCAGAATTTCAAGAAACGTACATTACATCAGGACGCATTTACCGTACTCCTGAAGGAATGTGGTACCAATCAGTTACCACATACCTCAAACATGTTCTTCCTGAGTCAGAACAACTCAAAAAATGGAAAGTCCGTGTCGGACCAGAAGAGGCTGCGGCCAAAATGACACGTGGATCTAAGCGTGGTACGACTATCCACAAATTTGCCGAATGTTATTTACAAGGGAAACCATTTCCAGTTGGCATGCCATTACACCAAGACCTATTTAACCAACTCAAAATCGAATTTGACAAGCACCTTAGCACTGTTTATGGATTTGAGGCATTCCTCTATTCCCACCTCTTCCGACTAGCTGGACGAGCCGACATTATTGGAAGGTGGAATGGGGACTTATCAATTATTGATATTAAAACTACCACTAATACCCTCTATCCCGATGCCCTTGAGAAACACCTTTTACAAGCTGCGGCATATGCCCACCTTTTTCATGCAGTAACTAAAGGCCAATATAAAATTAAAAACTTGGTCATTGTCGTTGCACTAGAAGCGGGCCCGCCGGCTATTGTTGAAGTGCGGCCTGCTAAAAACTACCTCCTTCACTTTTTAGACATCTGGAAAGCCAATCCGCCACAAATTGTGGCTTGACAGCCAACTCCTAACTTGCTATAATGGAGTAAGCATCATGCGACGATTCATTACTATAGCCGTATTTTATTGTGGTATTATATTTGGTGGTATTATATCTGGTACATCAGTCCACACAGATGATGTGGAAGCGATACAACGCCGGACTTATACGGTGGAAGCTCAACATTGCTTGGCTAAAACTATTTACTTTGAAGCACGGAACGAATCAGTAGCTGGTATGCTCGCTGTAGGCCTTGTTGTCTTAAACCGTACTGAGAGTCAAAAATTTCCATCTTCTATTTGTGCAGTGGTGACACAGGGACGGTACACTGGTACAAAAATAGCGTACCCGGCTAGTAAAAATGCACGGACCTGCCAATTCACGTGGTATTGTGATGGGAAACCAGATACGCCAGCAAACCAAGAAGCTTGGCACAAATCCCTAGCGATAACCACCACTCTATTGTCTGGCCAGGTAAACGATTTTACAGACCATGCAACTTACTATCACGCCCGGTATGTAAAACCCGCGTGGGCAATAAGGATGACGAAAACAAGCACAATAGATTCCCATGTTTTTTACCATGAATAAATACTTACCAAACTTTTGGAATGGATCAACCGAAGTAGTTTTTTGAGGAGGAATTATGGGTGAAGTTTTTGGAAAAATATGGGGAAAAACACAGCCTATTTTTAAGTTACCAGTTTTTGAACTTCACCGTATCGAGGCTAAAGCAGGTTACCGGTGTTCAACCCATTGCCACAACCATAAATGGAATGGTTTTTATGTGGAAAGTGGCGAAATGGTTGTTGGAATATTCAAAAAAGATTATGACCTTAAAGATGAAACGGTCCTCAAGGCAGGTGATTTTACAACAGTGAAACCTGGCGAATACCACTATTTCTTCTGCCCTGTTAATACGGTTGCTTTTGAAGTGTATTATCCAGAAATGTTATCTGAGGACATTACCCGCAAGGATGTTGGAAGAAAAAGTAGCTAATGGGAAAGATAGAACGCGGATTCGCCAGTACAGTTGATGGGCAAGGAACAAATGACAACCGGTATACATTTAGGATTAATCCAAAAAGCAGCACAAGTGATTATGGCGCGTCCATCCATCCTTCCGCATCATATACGAAAGAGCATAAACAGCTTATCCGGGCTTGTTCCTTATTAGCTATGGTTATAGCTAAAATCAAAAAAGCCCAATCTCTTTATCGGCTAGGAGACTTTGACTTTGTTTTTGACGCTTATATAAGAGGTAAGGATATGCGTAATTTGGTAAACCGTGCAGAAAGCTTCCTCAAGAAAACTATCCCTGGTCCTATTACTGAAGATAAGGAATCCGACTAATGGACATTGATATTTACGATGGCATTTCCTTAAAAGAAATTGATTCTTTCTTAGAAGTCCACGGCATCCAGGCAATGACTCCTACTAAGTTTTCTGGCCTCGTGGAAGAAAAAGCTAAAACTGCTGCCATCGGACTCCTTGAGGCGACACAATTAATTTGTGAAGAACGTAAAATGGACTTTGAACTTGTCCGCAGCCTCCTGACACGCAACCTCAAACAACGGCTTACGTCAGAAGCGAAAACCCTCCATCTCTTGAAAAAACGTGGCTAACACAATGATCCAAGTCCTCCACGTTACCAATGTGCTAGAAGGACTCCTCAAATTCCACCTTATGGCCGCGCACCAATACCGGCTCCACGCGGCTATCTGTAAAACATGGGGATACCATAAATTGGCCCAGGCTGACATGGCCCGGTGCAACGAAAAACTAATTAATGCTGGAATCATTATGGACCGCATCTTATTCCTCGGCGCGTTCCCCAACATCAACCAGTTGCCCACATCCTATTTTGCCACCAATAATATTGAGGACCAATTGGATGCTGACCTCAATACCGAACACCACATCAAAGACCAGGCAATCCTTGCGATCAATAACTGCATTGACACAAATGATTGGGCTACTAGGGCTATCCTTGAAAAGATAGCGATAAGTACAGACCAGCACATTGGCGAAATTGAAACCCAACAACACCTAGTCCAATCCAATGGCCGTTGGGTTTTCATTTAATAATCTTAATCCGAGGAGGAATATGGAAACCTTACAACCCCTACATAGTTATATCCTTGTTAAACCAGTAAAAGATGATACTACAACAAAAAGTGGAATCGTCCTGTTATCCCAGCCGCCACAAGCTAAGGGGACGGCCATTGCAATTGGAGCAGAAGCGAAAGAAGTTAAAGTTGGGCAAATTGTGTTTTATCCCATAGCCGGCTATAAGTCCATTAACCTAGATCGTGTAAAACATATCCTTATTAAAGAAGAAGAATTGCTCGGAGTAGCCACAGAGTAACCCACGAAGGTACAATATGTTTACCAAAATCAACCAAACCATAGACAGCTTTAGAAATCATCCTAAAACCCCCACCCCATCACTGCCGAATAGTAATACGCATATTATGTTTTATTTGACATCTACTTGTTTTTGCCCTGATACTGACCGGGCATTAGAAGATTGCCAGACTGAACCTCGTATTAATGGCAGTATTGGTTGGATATGCCCAGCATGTGGGAAAGGATGCGCGCCCTGGAATCCAACATGCCCTTGCACTTCACTGAAAAAAGAAAAACGCCTTCTCGTGGAAGGTTAAAGCCATGCGGAAACTGTTATCCCCTAGTATCCTTGCCGTGCTTCTCAGCACCATCTTTTTAATTCCTCCAGCTTATGCTGCTGAAAGCATTGTTCCGATCATGGCCATACAGCAAGATGATAATTTAAAGGAACAGGGCATTATCGCATTCCTTGTCCTCGAATTTGAACGCCGCCAAGATACAAGCGGATTAATCGTGACGTTTAACAATACACCAGGCCAGTTTTCACGCCAAACACAAACTGCCATCGAGTATGGTATCCGTATAGCGGCAAAACTTACTGGAGAAAACACAGACTCTTGGACCTTTAAATTAACTGTGCCATATCCTGGTTTGACAGTACACGGTGTTTCATGCCAAGCAATGGTTGCCATTAGTGCGATCCTTTTGAGTACCTATGGCACCGTGCCAGAACAAATAATTATGACTGGCACATTACAGCCAGATGGAACGATAGGCCCAGTCGGTGGCGTACCAAATAAAGTGTTAGCCGCCGGCATTCAATTCCCGCATATCCTCGTACCGGATATTGTAGATATAGATTCAGGAGACTGGCAAACTCCATTCCTTGTAGAAGTACAACCAACTGCTACTTTTGCTAATGCCTTCGCGGTATTTAAAGCCTACCTCTTGACAACCTCCAAGTAATTCGCTATACTAAATAATAATGGGACCGCTTTGCGGACCATATACTCAATATACACTAACAGACGGAGGCCCTCATGTCTACTACATCAGCATTTTCCTCACTCCTTAAACAATCTGCTTCCAAACTTGACAAGTTAGCCAAAGAAATGGCTAGCATGGCCAAGAACAAGCGCCAGGACGATGAACGGTTCTGGAAAATCAACCGAGATAAAATTGGTAACGGCTTGGCGACAATCCGCTTCCTACCCGCGCCTGAGGGTGAGGATGTTCCGTTTATCCGCGTTTGGACCCATGGATTTAGGGGACCAGGCGGATGGTATTTTGAAAACTCCCGCACAACCATTGGCGAGACTGATCCTGTTTCAGAATTAAACTCACGGCTTTGGGAAGAAGGCGACAGGGGGCAGGAAATTGCGCGGAAACAAAAGCGCAAGCTAACCTATATCTCAAACGTCTATGTGGTGAAAGATCCTAGCAATACAGAAAATGAGGGAAAGGTTTTCTTATTCAAGTATGGTAAGAAGATTTTTGATAAGTTAAATGAACGCATGTCTCCGCAATTCCAAGATGAAGAACCGATGAATCCATTTGACCTCCTCACAGGAGCCAATTTCAAATTGAAGGTTACTGATGTTGAAGGATTTCCAAATTACGATAAGTCAACATTTGAAAGCCCGAGTGCATTGCTTAATGGCGACGTACCAGCTCTTGAAAAAATTTGGCGCACCGAATACAAGCTACAACCATTCCTTGCACCTGACCAATTTAAGCCATACACAGTCTTGAAGGCCCGGCTTGAAAAAGTCTTAGCACGTCCTGAAGTAGTCATTGACCATACAGAGGATGGCGCGGACACGGACGAGGAGCAAGATAGTGGGCCGAAGTATTCTACGAAAAAAGGTCCACCGGTTGCCGCAGCGCCTAAAACACTAAAAGCAGCCGCAGATCCATTAGAAGAAAATGATGGGAATACTAATAACCTCAAATTTTTCGAGGATTTGGCTGAAGGCGACAACTAACATAATAGCAATCAACTAGAACACTAGAAGCCTGCTGGTTGAAAAGCCAGCAGGCTTTTTTATCCTGTAAATGCTAAAGTTACATCATTAATACGCCCTAAGACGGGTTCTTGGGAACGGGTATTAAGCGGAATTCCAACACTTGAATTCAGATTAGTAGTACTGACATTTTGACTATTATTTACATTTGGTTGTGATGCACCGCCGCCGCCCGGAACCATGGCAACCATTGTCGCACCACCAGGTCCTGGTCCTCGTAACTGTTCACCCATTGCAACTTTTGTCATTGCCCCCGCAGAGCCTCCGAGCCCCTCCCTGGCTAGCTGCCCCTCAATACCACGGCGCTCAACTAATCCCTTGTTCTCTTTCCCCTGGTATGTCTTAATACCACTCTCAAGCATACTTGCAACTTTCTCTCTGTCACCCGATGCAACAGCCGCTTTAAATTCCCCCTTCCCGCCAGGCAGTTTGCCTGTATTATAATAATAAGATTGTATTGCGGCTTGTTGGCCCTGATCTAGTTTGGCCCAATTCTCTTTCCCACCCAACTGACTGATAATTTCTGGTTTACGGTTCCCGAGGTCTCGCTCAAGTAATTCTTTTGCTTCTGCATCAGTTAATTGCCCAAACTTCTTGGCGTCCTCTTTATTTTTATATCCTTCTTTTGGTAATTGTATCGTTCTAGTACTAAGTACCAATTCACCCTTTTGAAAATCTGGTTTAAGTGAATGCCCATATCCAACTGACCACATTAAGTTATCATCCGCCTTGCCGTCCTTATAAGGCGTATTCTTTTTAGATTCCATCCCAGCTACCAAGTCCGCGGTATAGTCTCGTTCTGGCGCGCCACCACCAGCACCCCCACCAGCACCCCCACCAGCACCCCCGCCACCACCAGCACCCCCGCCACCACCAGCACCAGCACCAAAGCCACCACCAGCTGGTGCTACTCGCTGCGGCGTCGGTGCAGACGTTGACATCGGTGCAGACGCGGGCTGGGGAGCACTTTCACCATATGTTGCACCGGCGGCGGCGGGAACCGGGCCGCCACCTGCTGCCTTAGGTTCTGCTGCCTCCTTTTCCTTAGCTTCCTTCTCTTTTTGTTCCGGAGTTTTCTTCTTCTCCGCCCTCGCAGCTGCCTTCTTCTCCTCCTTTTCCTTATCTCTCGCTGCATCAGCTGCCTCTTCCTTAGCTTTCGCTTCCGCTCTTCTAACGTCCCTCTTCTTTTTCTCTTCTGCTTTTTCTTGTTTTGCCTGCTCGTCCTTTTGCTTCTCCTCATCACTTCGTCCCATCCCCGGAATCATATCCTTCAGCGCGTTCCATTTGTCCACTACCCAGTCCCACACATCTATCGCCGAATCGATTACCCATTGAAATGTATCAACCCACTTATCAAATAGCCAGCGAAACATCTTCCCCCAGGCGTTGGCCAACTTATCGTTAAAATCTTCAACTTCCTCTGCTAAACCCTCGAATCCAAGCAAGTCAAGTATCATTACTAACATTTGTCCCGGAAGCTTCAGGAGATTTGTCAACATATTTTC
>Ga0194128_10000281_pt1 | contig 95058 bp, 117 predicted proteins | sample TA2KigCa65mmetaG_FD_148650 | JGI IMG/M metagenome (GOLD analysis project Ga0194128, IMG submission 148650) | Freshwater microbial communities from Lake Tanganyika, Tanzania - TA2015037 Kigoma Deep Cast 65m | ecosystem: Environmental > Aquatic > Freshwater > Lake | place: Tanzania: Lake...
GTTGCTGAAAGACTGATCGCTAAACACGGCAAGGAAAAGGCCGTAGAATTAGCGAACCTGAATGCTCTCAATAACTCGATGGGCAAGAATCCAGCGAGTCAACTACCCCGACCCTAAAGAGGTCGGGGCTTGTCATTCCAATTCTAAGCAACTTTTGAACAGTCACTTAGCGGACGACTATAGGCTAATTGATGTAGCCCTAAATTTCTTATATTTTTTGCAGCATTAAAATCAGCATTGTCTTTGTGACCACATTTTTCACACACAAACTCAGCTTGGTTTTTCCTATTTTTTTTGTCCACATGACCACAGGAATTACAAGTTCTGCTTGTATTTCTTGGATCAATTAAAACAACAGGAACACCTTTGAGTTTTGCTTTGTAAATAATGAATTGTTTCAACTGATAAAATGCCCAACTTAATCTTTCTGCTCGTTGTTTTTTCCGTACCGTTGTCCTTTTGTTAATATTGGTCAAGTCTTCTAACACAATAGAACAATTGGTGTCTTTGGCTTTCTCAACGAGATGTTTGCTCACACAATGATTAACATCAGTCCTAAACCTTGCTTCTTTACCACTGATTTTCTTTAATTTTTTCTTACTTGATTTCGTTCCTACACTTTGTAGTTTCGACCTTAATTTTAATGTCTTAACTCTACAATCTTCTACTTTATTATTTGAAAAAGTCTCACCACTTGAATCAACTGCAATTTGCTTAACGCCAAGATCAACACCCAAACAATCATCAGGACTAATTGGTGTATCCTCTGGCATATCGCAAGTTGCATACAAATAGAATTCGCCTTTTTTGTAGATCAAGTCTACCTGACCATTAATTCGTTCGGTTCGACCAGCAAAATATTCACGAATTTCTATATTGAATAATTTACGACCTTCTAGTGTTGTTATACTTACTTGTGGTTTTTGTAATGGCAAACCTTTGAAAGTCAGGATGCGTTGGTCGTAGGTAATGCTTCCATGTTTCTTGAAGGTTGGTTTGGTATTCTTGTTTATTTTGTATGCTTCGCAGGTTTTAGCAATGGCACGAATAGCAAGTTGTGCAGATAAACCATATTTCTTACGAATATCATGATACACAAGTTTTTGAATGTTGAACTTGCTACCAGATTGTTGTTGTAAACAAGTTTCGGCAATTTCATTACAAGCAGCATTAAAGGCTTCCATTGTATCAAGAAGCCTCTTTTTGCCGTTTTCATCTGTCAGTAATTTGATTTTTGCTATTGTTTTCACATACTTATATAGTATGTGATATTGAAATTTTTCTTCAATAACGATAAAATTTTGAAAATTAGTCCTAAAGCTCGCATTCCTCCCCTACCCTAAAGAGGTTTGGTCGTTCTTAACGCTCGCTTCGCTCGCTAAACAACCAAACTTTCTACGAAAGTAGGGGCTTCCTGCTCGCAAATCGGTGAACGATTCTGGCAAGCGGTGATTTACGAGATCACCGGAAGAGCAGTTCCTAGCCGAGCGAACAAGCCGTAATACTTGTTCCGAGATAGTCGGCGTCAAGGACATTCCGACGCCGCACAAAGTAAATTACCTTTCTAACGCTATTGTCAGCTTGCATAGTGCCGGTTTTGAAGAAAAAATTTTTGTTTGTTCCGAGCCTTTTTCTCCCGTCAAAAAATTTGGTCGAACATCTTGGAAGCAACCCCGATAGCACCGAATGCCGAGGCTATCTCTACTGATTTACAAGTCCACGTTTCTGTGGTAGAATACCTCTAGTATGGCAAGCGATCTGGATAAATTCCGAGATAAATACGCTCTGAGTGAGCGTGAAATTCTCTTGTTCCCCTATGGGTCAAGAGTCTACGGAACAGCGTCTGCAAATTCAGATTACGACTATAATTGTGTCGTGCCCGACCGCAAGAAGGTGGCACTAAAATGAAGTATTACAGAGTCAATAACGCCGCCGAAATGCAATGGTTGGCGAACGAAATGAAGATGGATGCCGTGCAGGACAAACAATATGTTCCTAACGATTATTCCAAAACAGAAGAAGAAGCATTTGAGCGGGCAGAGAAAATGTTTCCAACTGGAACTGGAAATATCCATCATGTTGCTGCCATTCTTCACAAAGAAAATGTATATTCAATTGTTTTGACTTGTGAAGCCTACGACGAGGAAGAGCGATGGCATCTTTCTGTCGGAAAGGCAAACTCAACGGGCGGTTCCCCTGAGAGGATGGACGATGAAACGTGCAAATTCGTTACGGAAGCCTTCTTTCAAGGCACTCTTGAAGAGTGCCCGCCCGAAGGTGCTTTCAAAAACGTCCGACACTTCCGAGTCTCAAAAGTTCTCGGACCTAAATCTTGATGGGCATAAGGTCAGAACAACGACCAATTTTATCTTACAATTCGGACTTACGAAAGTAAGGGAATTGGTTCGAGAATTCGTTGCTCAGAACCGTACCGTTTTCGATTTTGGACGAAATGTTTTCGTCACCGATTGGTTAGAGAAGACCGTCGATGGCAAGAAGGTTTATCTTATCAATATGAGAAGCCCACAGGGGGTAGTTCACATTATTTGTGATACTTTTGCCCACTTGAAAGCGGCGGGTATTATCAAAGAAACTGGTTTGCTTGACGGGCAACACAAACATGAAAAATAATGATCGTGTAGTGACCGGATTTATGTGCAAAGTGTACCAGGATAAGTAATTATGTGGATACGAAGCGTGCTTGATAAGGTGCTGTGGGAGCATGGCGTGTGTAATAAAACAGACGCTCGGCGAAACAGGTGGACAGGTGAAGTACAATTTTGGTATGGCTCACTGAGTTGCCCAGACTGTAGTAGGTGGATGACGTTTGATAGGTATTGGTGGGATCATTTTATTCCAAATAAGTAGGGTGCAATAGACAAATGCGGCATTGTTGAAGTCGAAGTGAGAATCAAACGTGTTATCTGTGAGTCCGATTTCAGCATCAACCGGCAAAGAATTGTTGGAACGACGAAGTGAGAAAAACGATGAACAAATACACAAAACGCATACTTTGGCATGACCCAGCAACTCCCATTTGCACGTTAAATGAAGATGGGACGGTAACGTGGAATGAAGATTTTAAGGCTAATGAGGGCGTCTTAAGAAACGTCGTAGAAATCCTTATCAAAGAGCGTGAAGAAAAACGTCAGAGGATTCTCAATTTCTACACAAGACGAGATAGAGAGTGGGAAAGTTGATGAAAACAATGGAAACGTACCGGCTATGGCCTAATGGTACATGGGACAAAGTTGAAGTCGAAATTATGGCTGACCCGTGGACCTTGGAAATTGTTGAACTGTTGAAGAAAAACGTGCTGAGCCGGGAAGGGACTTTATTGCCGACGCTAAATTCGTATTCGTTACGAAAAAGGAAGGCAAATATCATCCACATGGATTGAGTCTATGATTTGTATTCTATTCACAGATGGGGTTTTGAAACTCCATGAAATAGCCGATGAATGCAAAAAAGGCAAATGGGTTCCCGTCTGTGTTTATCGAGAGAAATCAGTAGTCGATGGCGTACCAACCGTCATAGGATTCAACAATCAAGAAACCGCAAAGAAATTTGCTAAAAGGAATTTACCCAAGGAATGGCTTCGAGGTAGTGTTGAACTTACCGAAGAAGATGAAAAATGGATTAAAAACAAAGGATGGAAAATAGAAGTTTTTAATTATCCAAAACTTATGACAAGTCACCCGCTCTATGAAATTTCGTTTGAAGTTATAGAGTTGGGTGATGAACCCGACCTTTATTACCAGAGAGGTTAATGGCTACTGCAGGAATCGTAAAATGTTCATAGACTGTTAGCTTATATAGAGTCGCTTCATAAGAAATCCGTCTTTCATTGACGGGGGGAAAATCTGTTTGGCGGAAGTTATATGGAATGGACAAACGAACAAAAACACGCCATGATTTCGTTGCTCAAGGGAGTGAAATCTGGCGAACTAGTTCAAACATTAGGTGGTTATGCGGGGACCGGAAAAACAACAACAATTCGTCAGATTAAAAATGCATTGTTCAAAAAGAAAATGCATTTTGCAGTCGCTGCTTATACTGGCAAGGCGGCGAATGTTTTGCGAAGCAAGGGCATTGGTGCGTCTACAATTCACAAGTTAATTTACGCACCTTTCAAAGATGAAGACGGCGATACCGTTTGGCACTTAAAAAGTCCCGACAATCCCGATCTTCTTGGCGTAAATGGCTTCATAATTGACGAAGCCTCGATGGTCAGTAAAGAAATTTACGAAGACCTTCTTTCTTATAAATTGCCAATTATATTCGTTGGCGATCATGGCCAACTTGAGCCTATTGGCGGCTCTAAATTCAATCTAATGGCTTCTCCGATGTATCGACTTGAAGAAGTCCATCGGAATGCTGGCGAGATTGCTCTTTTTGCCGAACACCTTCGTAAAAACCAACCGGCCCACACCTTCAAGGCCGAAAAGCAAGTTCAACTTGTTCGCCCATCATCGGTTTATAACAACCATTTATCGGGCGTCGATCAAGTTATTGTTGCATATAACAGAGAACGTGTTGCAATCAATCAGCGTGTAAGAGAATATAGACGGTTAGATTATGTGACTCTTGCTGAGGGCGAGAAGGTTATTTGCTTGAGGAATAACCATCGAGAAGGTTTGTTTAACGGACAACAGGGGATTGTCACTTCAATTTCTGAGGATGGGGATCGTTTCGATTTTCACTCAGACGATAATATGTATTTGTACAATCTTCTCTATGATCCAGATGTTTTTGGTTTAGAGAAACCAGAAATTGACCATCGGAAGAAAGAGAACCCTTTTGATTATGCTTATGCAATTACTTGTCATAAGGCCCAAGGCGACGAATGGGGTTCTGTCATTGTGTTTGAAAAACATTGCCCCAAATGGGAACATCGTCGTTGGGCTTACACCGCAGCCAGTCGAGCGGCCAAATCTTTGATTTGGGCCGTAGATGTTTGAAGATTCTGCTTTACACAATAAATTAGCCGTGGTATAATCTTTACAGATTGGCGTGTTCTGAGTCTGCGCTGGTGTCGCAAGTCACTAGAGGAAAGTCGGGCCACATCTGCTCCTTGTGGGAGAGTTAGACCTAGCCGAGCAGGGCTATAATGGTCGGGTAGGCGCAGTTATCCATAACCGGGTAGCATGGTTAAAACCATAGAAAAATGCAGACATAAAACAGAAGTCCGCTTACGGGAACCGCCAGTCTCCTTTTTACCCACCGAAGGGAGACAAAAATGTGAAGGCGACTATCATCCACGTCACCGATCACGCAAGGGAAAGGTGGCACTCTAGGGCATCACAAACAGGACATGACAATGTACACGACATTGTTGAGGCAGTCAAAGATTCGGAGTTCATCAAGAAGTGTCAACCGCTACCTTACGGGTTGCCGAGACTTGCAAACATGGTGTATTCGATAAGGAATGGCGTCGTATTCGTTATGGAAGCGATGACCATCGAAGAATACATGCTTATAACTGTGATTGCTGAGGATGAAAAGTCAAAATCAAAACGAGCGACTGCCCCACCAAAAAAGCCGCCGTCACGATACAAGAGACTTCTAAGGAAATCACAAGTGAAGAAAAAGTACGAGGAGTCGAACGAAGATGGGTCATGTGCTAATCACAAAAAACGAACTACTCGTAAAAAAAGACGGAAAAAAGAAGTACCGCCGTGCGAGGAAGTTGACGGTTTTGACTCATCTTCGTGATGGTGTTGAGATTGCGGAAGGGGTCACTTTGCGTGACCTCTTCCGCATTGTTTCACAATATAAATTGCTCAAGATTTTCATTTCCCAATATTCGTGGTGTCGTGCCCTCGAAGAATTCCACGCACAGGCCGAAGAGCCGATGCGTGACGAGGAAAAAGATAAACTCGAATATTTGGAAATTTATTGGCACGCTTCTGTTCACAAATGGAACAACGAAACTTCGTTTGATGTTTCTGTGGGTTTCCACGGCATCGGAAAACCCGAACGCCCCGAAGATGCTGGCCCCGATGGAAAATGCAATTATTCCGTCTCGTACAGCCCCATGTACGAATTGGCCGATCTTCCTCTCAAATTGAATACCGATTTGAAAATTTGGGGTCCGTGGGAAGGCAAGCCTCCCCAAAAAGTTATCTTTGAAGGCAAAAAGGATTATTGCCTGCTCGATATATTGGATGCTATTTATTGGGACATTAGCTTCATGGGCGGTCCCCAAGACAATTCAGAATTCATTGAAGAAATGAAAGGTCGTGTAGACGACATTAAAGCGGGAGTCGCTAAGGCCATCCCTGCCGAAGAAGTTTTCAAAGAATTGGGCATGGAAGTTCCCGAACGGAAGGAAGGCGAATACAAAGTCGTGCTTTCCCCCGAAGTAGTTGCTCAATTTGGACTCAATCCTGACGATTTTGAAGGGATTGACATGAGCGAGGAAAACGATGGTCTGGACGATGATTTTTCTTCCTGATAGACTACCATGTGGGAATTTGGCTTTCGCCAAAGAGACTTATCTTATCCTTAGCGTGGGATGAAGATGGCTGGAATTACCAAAATAACGGCTTACATAATCGCTACCAGAGGCGACGATGTAAAGATCAGTGCGGCCTTCCACAAGCCTACAGGCAAGTGGGTTGGCTGGATTACGCTTGGGCCAGAAGATCGTTACAGGCCGCTTCTGGACTCTGGCCCATATTACAACAGCGAAGAAGAAACCTTGGCTGCAATGAAGCAATGCGTTGCAGACATTAGGAAGCTGTTGCAAAAGAAGTCGGCGTTGAGAAACCAACAGGACAAGACATACTTTGTCATGTTTTTTCAGAAACCGACAAACGCAGCTTTGAAGAAAAAGGTGGTTTGTGAATTACGAAGGCAGTATTATGAATAGCTGTATGGTTTGCGGAACAATGACAAATGAGTGTGTGCCATCGCCGTTTTTACCATATTCTGGTTGGAGATGCACCGACTGTCAGAAAGAACATCGTATTCCTTATAAAGATTTGCTCTCAATTTTGTACGGGCCTGGTACTGCACAAAATTATGATGAACGACACGCTCAATGGGTTGAATGGTGGGGCAAAGATGATGGATATGCCGAAAAGTATTGGTTGCCTACTTTAGAATTTTTCGGCAAAAGTAAAGCAGAAGCATGGGAAGAAGCACAAAGAATGACGGAGGGTTGGGGCGGTTGAATTTGGCGGCGCACAAGGGTTTTTAAACTCTAGGCTGTTGAGGTTGCTGTTGGGCTTGGGGTTGTTGGGCTTGGGGTTGTTGGGCTTGGGGTTGTTGGGCTTGGTTGTGTCCTAATTGATTTTTAATTTTGTCGTACATTGGTTGGAATTCTTGTGGGGTGGAAATTCCTTGTTTACCATTGATCTTCCAAATTACTGTTTCACCATCTGAGGTCCATTTTGCGTTAGGGGAATTGAAGATACTTGGAAAGGATTGTTGGGTATTTGCAGGAGATTGGAGGAATTCTGGGCCGGTCATATTTTTGGCATAGTAATCGGTAAATCTTTTAACATCTTCTGGTTTTATGTGTTGGGCATAATATTTTTGGTAGATATTTGCGAATGTTTTGGTATCTGTCACGCCTTTTTGGGTTTGTCCGTCACCGGACCTGATGGTGTAGATGATATTTCCATCGACATCAAGAAAATACTTACCGATAGCTGTACTGGCCATAGGAGGATAGCCCAAATTTTGATAATCGGTTTGACCCTGTTGTTCCATGATAAATTGTTTGAAACTTTTCATTCACTACATCCTTATTTCCATGAGGGCGTCCAGAGCGGCCATTGCGCTCTAGGTAGATTACACTTATAGTGATACTCCATAAAGCCACAATTCTCGTAGCTCTTCTAAATTGTCAATATAACTTCTAAACGATTCGCCCAATGCATTGCCTGCTCCCGGCAATTCGTCGTTGACAATATCAACCATTTCACGGTCGATAGCACGCATTTGCTTCTGAGCCATGACCAATTGTTGAAGAGCCTCAGCATTGTGTTCGTGGTCGTGGTATTCTTTTCTATGAGCCTGAATAATCCCAGCCAGCTTTCTTTTCTTTTGAACTAACTGAAATAGCTTTTTGTCAATGCCCTCGGCAACCATATATTTGATGTTTACAGGATGATTGGTGTTGATTCGGTAAATACGGCCTTCGCTCTGTTCCGCAGCTTCCGGCGTCCAATCAAAGTCGTTAATTACCATGTTTTGAGCCGCATTCGGGAAGTCGATGCCTGTACCACCCATTCGCATAGACATAATCAAAACTTTTGCTTTTGGATCGTTGGTGAATCTCTGCTTGACCGCAGTCCGCTCCGTCTTCTTGGTTTCGGCCAGATATGTCAAAGCATAAAAGCTGGGGTTCATTTGTCTTAACCCCTGAGTGATTTTTTCAACCAATTGTTTGCCAGCCTCCACGAAGTTCGTGAAAACTACAACCTTGCTCGCAGCAGGGTCTTTATCCAGATTCCCAGATACGATGCCCAAGACCTTCGACGTAGTTTGATCGGTCTTTAGGTGAGCAACAGTTTCTCTTGCTGCAATTAACTTAGAAATTGACAGGCTTGGGTCTTTATAAGACGCTACCTTCGTGGCATAGTGTTGCTGGAATCTTCCCTGATCTATTGGCGTGGTTTCATCGCCCACCGTAATATCGGGCATTTCACGCACGTCTTTTTTAGCTCTACGGACATACACACCAGAAAGATTAAGCCAACGATTGAGTCGTTCTGCTGATTTAATTTGCTCGTCCTCGTTGTCGTCTTGTTCGTAAGCACCCTTGTAGCCGGTTGGTTTGTATCCAGCGAAATCCTTTTTGAATTTGCCTTCGCTTACTTTGCCCAAATGGTGTCCCGTCATAACAAGCTGGTTTCGCACGTCCATCGGCTTGTTTGCAGAAACGGTCGCAGATGCGCCCCAACGAGTCGGAACGTTTTCTACGACTTTGGAGATGTTTTGAGAACGCTTGGATGTACTGTGTTTGACTTTGTGTAATTCGTCAAATACAACAATGCCGAAGTTGGCTCCGGCTAGTGATGCGACATATTCATCCACTTTTTTGCCGCTTGAGAAGTTGTCGTAATATACGACAGTCCATTTTCTAGGCGTTAATGGGTCGGTTGTGATATTCTCTTTTTCCGCATCACCCATTACGTTGATAATTTCATTGACCCATTGGGCCTGAGTCGATTTTAATGTGATGATAAGAGTGGGTTGATTTTTGGTCTGCATTCTCAACGCAGCAGCAGTAATCAACTGCACGGTATTGTGACAAATCAAATTATTTGATATGTAGTTGTGAGTTTCATCTACACACAAATCATACACATATCCATCATAATCAACGTATTTTACAGATTTTACTTTTTCATATTGCAAATCATTATTTTTTAGTTTTTCAAGATCATTTATGATGTTTTTTATTTCATTCGGTTCTACGACACTTAAAGAGTGTTGCGTTTTGTCTGTCCATTTTGATCTTGGAAATTTCATGTAATTTTTTAAAGTAGATTTGAAGTTTTTGAAGCCTGAAATTATTTGGTCAATAACTTTATTTGTGGCGAATCTTTTTCCTTGAATGTAATTTCTAGCAGGAATATTGAATAGCCTGTAAGGAAGATTGTGCTTATCAAAGAATGGCTTTAACGCCAAATGAACTGGTTTGCCTTCTTTGTTTGGATTTGGCTTAGTTTTTATTCCTAAATATGATTGTAATTTATAATCGGTCAGAAGTTGCGTGACGGCGTCGGCATAATCTAACGATATTTCTTTAAAGAATTTTTCGACTCCACTTCCGCAAACATAAAGTGCATAATATTTTCTTTTAATTTTGAGTCCATTTGTTGCCATTTTCACTTTTTCAGAAAACGAACAAATAATGCCAAATCTTTGCAACAACAATGATAGTTGATATATCAAAATTTCACTAGCAGAAGTAATTTCTATTTGTCTGCATTTTGGATTAACATGACATTCTGCATCAAAATATGATTTCAAAAATGTCTTGACCACATCATCGTTTGCTTGCATTATGAATTCTGGAATACGTTTCGTTGCAGATTTATTTCCCCATTCATATCCTAACTTCTGAAGAAAGTTTTTATATTCTGAACAATTTACTTTTAGTGTATGAGTTTTGTTTTTGTCTTTTTTGATTGTCGCTTGTGAATTTTCTTTGGTGATTTTGTTTTTGAAATTCATATTGTCATAAATCTCTTTCAGATTTTCCAAAACGCATTTTTCGTTTTGCGTAATGCTAAAAGTCGATCTTTTATTGCTTTCCCATCCTTCGCTAATTTGCCAAGCAATCAACTTTGTCAGATTCAAATCGTTAAAGTCATTTACTTCCAATGCGAATTGATTAGGAGAAGAACATACATAGTCATTGACTGTAATTTCGGATTTCCAGCCATTTAAAGTGTAGAATTTGTGCGGCAGAGTTGCTGAAATTTTTTTGCCATTTGAAGTAGTAATTTCTTTCAATGATGATTTGATTTTTTCTCTGTACAAACTAATTACTTTGCCTTTTACTGTTTTGCCGTTCTCATCCATTGAATGAACGTACAAATCATCTGGACATTTTGCCCATTCTTCGCCTTTATCTGTAACAATTATGTCCGTGGCATACTTGTCCCACAAATTTTTGATTTTAAAAGCTCCATAACTCGTTTGTACATAAGAGTTTGGGCTAATGCATTTCCCCAAACCAGTTTCGTCGCCTAAAATGGCGTGGTCACGTCCATAAAGGAACGCAACGCCTTTTTTCTGTTCGTCGTAAAGATCGAATTTGCTTTCTGGCAGTCTTTCCTCGATTTTGCCGTGGAAGTCTGCATCGTCATCGTGTTGGCCTTCCCAATCGGTCTTTTTGAGGTCACCCTTTTCCAATTTTGATTGGACAATAGCTCTTAATTTATCGACGTTATATCCGAACTTCTTTAACAAACGTCCAAATGCTACGTATTGTTTGTAGTTGCCACCGACCAAATAGGCATATTCATCTCTTAGCCACTCATATTGTGGAAAAGTGTACTGGATACTTTCTTTTAAGAACTCTTTCTTGCCAGTATTCAAAGCACGATAATTTACTTTGACTTTCATTTTATCTTCTGGCTGATCTTCAAAAGAAACTAAATCTGAGTTATTCCCCGCAGTTTGTTGTGGCTGCTCTTTTGCTGGACCTTCTCCAAAGTGTTTTTTCTCGAACTCATCGAGTGGAGTTACATCCATGCCGGTTTTGGCAATTTCTTTTTTAACCGTGTCAAACATCGAACGATCTGCGATGTTGATTAAGAATCGAGACGGCCCGGAAGCGTAAGCAATGCCTCTAGGAGACAAGCCCGCTCGTTTTAGAGCCTCGAAAGTCGCACGGCTTCTATCGAATGGCACGGCGAAGCGAATTGCCAACTTCTTCCCATATTGGCCTTCTTCAATGCCAATGATTTCTATTTCCTGTGGTTTATCTTCTCTTGGTGGTTGCTGACCAGTTGGTGGTGTAGCACCACTTGTTGGTGGAGCTTGTTGATCTGGTTGCCCACCTGATTCATAGGTAACTTCCAGTCCTTTGGATTTAAGGAAATCAACAACTTTAGATAATATGTTGCGATGAACTCGATAGGTATGCAAACTGCTTCTGTCTGCTGAGAACTTTTTGAATCTTGGATACTTGTAATTGCCGTAATTATCTTGTTCTTTTTCTGCCCCTTCTTCTTGGAAAGCGGCATCAACAATTCTGTTGATCTGAATTGTCATTGAGCGATCTATGCCGTGTGGAATATAAACTTTGGTTTTTCCATATTCGGCTGGTTGACGGTCGAATACTACTACTTTGTCTTGATCGTGACCCGATTGGGCAATTTTTGCAAAATCTTGGCGTACAAGTCCACTTATTTCTTCATAGTTTGTTATTTGTGTATTTCTGTAGTGAGAAAGAATGCTCAACATTGTGGTGGCGACTTGAACTGGGACAGATTCGCTGGTTAAATGACCAGACATGGACAATCTTTGATAGGCTTCCCAATCTTGTTTGTTAAATCCGTAATCGTTATATTCTCTCGGTGCCCCTCTTGCTGCCATGTCGTTAAACATTCGCTGAAGAGCTTGAATGCCCGGACCAGATACTTCAGTCTTGGTAGCTTCAAATAGCTTTAATATTTTCCATGTTTGAAAATTAATCATTTTGATCTTTAGCTCTTGATATTAACTGTCTAATACTTTTGATATTCTCTTTTTCAATCAAATCACCATTATTTAGCCACTCTACGGAATATCCATCGTCGGGGAGCTTTTTTGCCCAAATAACCATTTTTTGGTTATATCTTTCGCCCAACTTTATCATGTCCAATTTCGATATATTAGGTATTAAGAATGACTTCTCTTTTTTATCCTCAAATTTGCCAATAAATGGCCACGGATCATAACCTTGTACTCTCAGATCGGCAAAAAGTTTCTTTCCACGTTCTTCATTCGTGTCGTCTTCTGTGGATGAATCAATGGAAGTGTGGGCTGTAATAATGCCCGCTGTCTCGCCTTCAAAGCGGAATTCTTCAGTCAACCATTCCCAAAAACTTTTCATGAATCTATTTAGGCTGGACAACATCAAAGAATGAGCGATATTTTACTTCAAGAAATGCTTTCTGATGAGCTTTACCACCTGTAGAGCGTCTGGCACGGCACCGTGAGTAACTTCTTCTTTAATTCCAGCCCTTCCTAAGCATAATTCCATGTTGGGCATTTCGGTATCAACTTTGGGATCAAAGTAAAGAATAGCGGGATCAATATAGCGGTGTCGGAAATGAACTCCCGCCCAAGCCTTGCCAGCCGGAATCTTCTCTTTTAAGAAAGGCCAATCAAAGCTGCCGAAGTTCTTTCCAGCTACGGTAACATCATATCTTTGCTTTTTCTCGTCAAAAGGCAAGCCATTTCGAGACAAAAAATTGGAAAAACTGTACATTAAGTCGGTTATTTCCATAATATTGCCTTCATTTTTCAATAAAGCGTCCCAAATTCTTTTGTGAAGAGACATGCAATATGGGGTTGCTGTATAATTGCCATTTTCTTTACCGAAAATGGCTTGATAAGTTGGCAATTTATCAATAGGCAGGGGATTTGACAGATTGTCAATAACGGCCCCAAACTCAACAATATCATGGACTTTGGGATCAAGGCCGGTAGTTTCAATGTCGATGGAGACGTAAATCATTTTTCTAGCACCTTAGAAGAATAGTCCAAGCGATTACGTTTGCCTTCATATAGAGAGTTGAAGTCGCTAAGCAATTCTATCTCAATATCTTCGGCGGTAATGTCATAATCAACAAAAACACTTTTATCTTCCGGGTCATAAACCCGGAAAAAGTGTTTTTTTGTGAACGGGCTATAAAGCAAAAAGCCTTTTACGCCCTTGGCTGGTTTCTCAGTGGTCGTGTTTATAATTTGGGTCATGGCAATGATGATGCTGATGCTCATCGGGATCGAATTCCATTACCTCTACGTCTACTTCGATCTTATAGACGAAGGTTTCCTCAGAATCAGGAGTTGTATTCACACACTGAATACCAAACTCGTTGAGGATTTCAGCAAATTGTTCGGCAACAATACCCGGATCATCTTTACGGTTGACCCGAATTTCTTTGGTAATTCTTTCGCTCATTTTTTTCTTCCATACTGCCGAAGGCGGGACTCGAACCCGCACGCTCTGTTCAGAGCAACGGATTTTAAATCATGAAGCTGTCTGGCTTCTGTCCGTTATGTCTGCCGATTTCATCACTTCGGCTCGCTCGTAATAATTGATTATCTCAAGTATCCGGTCATGTTTCAAGTGGTGTTTCAAATGACAATCATTCAGCAAAATTTGTTCGGAATGCGGTTTTGTCATGAATACTGGCATAGATACCTATAATAATAGAAAGTTTTGGTGAAAGGGTAAATAAAGTATGAAGAAATTTAAAGATCATCTTAGAATGCTCAGAGAAGATGCAGCCCCACCTGCTCCTCCCGGTGGTGCGGTCCCTCCACCGCCTCCCGGTGGTGGAATGGGTGGACCGCCGCCCGGAATGCCTCCTGCCGGGGGCGGAATGGGTGCGCCGCCGCCGATGATGGGTGGAGGAATAGGTGCGCCGCCGATGGGTGGACCCGGTGCCGCTGGTGGCGGGCAAGCTCCACAAAAATTGAAGGCATATAATGTGTGGGACGCTTTGGAGAAGGTTCTCGGCGGCGAAGATAAAGAAAAATAATCTTGAACGAGCGGTCTTTTTTGTTACATTATTCTCATGAGTACCACTCTTGCGAATATCAAGCGTGACAAAGAGTACGACGTTATTGGTCGTCCCTCGAAATGGGGCAATCCATTCAGTAATTTGCCAAATAAGTATGGCAAGTAACCTTATATTTTAAGATGGAACCCAACTAATGAGTAAAGTTATTTTGTGGTCCGACTTACACGTTCACCCCCATAAGAAGAATTATCAACGTGTCGAACATTGTTTGGCTGTTGTTGATTGGATTTTCGATACCGCCAAAAAATACGAAGTTTCTGAGATACTTTTTGGCGGCGATCTTTTCCATGACCGCAAGGCGATTGATGTGCCTACTTATCAGGCCACATTTCAGAAATTCTATGATCGTTTGATTCTTGACCCGTGGATTAAACTATATTTGCTTTTAGGGAACCATGATATATGGCTTAACGAAAAATCTACGATTTCCAGCGTATTCCCTTTTTCGGTTTTGCCCGGTGTGACGGTTATTTCTGATCCTCAAAGATTGCAAATTGCTGGTGCGAGTTGGGACTTTATTCCATTTACTCATAATCCCGTTGAAACTTTGGCAGAATTAGCCAAGTTACCGGGGAAACCACAATATGCTCTCGGACATATTGCCGTGAATAATGCGGTTTTGCACGGTCGGACGTTTTCTGAAAATATCACTATTGAACATGATGGCGATATGGCGAAGGTGGATGCCGCCATTTTTGCTAAGTACAAACGTACTTTCTTGGGGCATTATCACGTCGCACAGGTCTTGGAACACGGGGTCGAATACATTGGTTCACCTTTGGAGTTGAACTTTGGTGAAGCAGGCGATGAAAAACACATTATTCTATTTAATTGTGACTCTAATAGATGTGACTACATTGAAAACGATTTCAGCCCTAAGCATCGTAAAGAACAAGTAACCAATGTAGATGACTTTTTGAAGAATAAAGAGGACTTAAAGAATGGCTTCATAAAGATCGTTTATGACCCGACCACGGTGGACACCGTGGATGCTTTGAGGCTTCGCAAAGAAGTTGAATCTATGGGTGAATGTCTGAGTTTCGAGTTGGTGCCCAAGAAGATCGAGGTAGATAAGCATCAAATTGACGATGCTAGTGCCATTTTGAACCAAGGTGAAATGGCTCTATCACGATATATTGACCAAGTGGGCGATAAGGGTCTGGATCGTGATAAGCTACTTAAAATAGGACAATTGATCTGCAATGAATAAGGTATTTACTTGTTTTGATAATGCATATTTCAATGGATTTGGCATATCTTGGATAGCATCGCTAAGAACTCTTGGCGGCTATAAGGGTTCAATTTATGCCATTTCCTTTGAGAATTTCGCTCAACCTTTTGTTGACAAATTGGCGAACGAAAAAGTTTTTCTTTTGAACGCACATGATAAACCCAAGAATCAAAAAACCGTTGTTGACCTTATTCAAAAAGAAGTTGATTGCGACTTTGCTTATTGGGACATAGATGGATATTTTGTCAACTCAGTAGAGAGTCTGCCTATCAAAGATAAACTTTTATTTGTCAAAGAAACAAGTGGGTTTTTTGCTGGCAATCAGAAATCTTTGTCTGTTTCCTCTGAATATGATAGACTTTGTGATTTTTGTGGTTTCAAAAGAAATTTCGATGTTCATAAATACTTTCCTAACTTAGTAGACTTCGTAGGATGCGAATGGAATTACCATCGGGTAAACCGTCCCATTCCGAAGGGTACTAAGTTTGTTCATTTTATGGGCGAAATGAAGAATCTCGTTAGAGAAAATCTTTCTTTCGAGGCCAAATATCCAGAAATACACAAAGAATGGGCTGCGAAATTTCATATCTCGACGGCCATGAAATTATTCAGGAAAAGAAATGAGTGATTTGTTTCTTACATGGGCAAGCAATTGTACCGATCAGAATATATCTGATTACTTAGTCTATTTTAAATCTTTGAGGAATAAATCGCACACTTCGGAAGTTGTTTGTTTAACAAACAATCTTGCTCCCGAACACGAGCGTGAAATAAGTGCCACGGGCTGTCGAGTTAGAAGACTGAACTTGCCGTGCGAAAATGTTTTGCGGGACAGATGGCTTCATTATTGGAAGTATCTGTGTTCTACCACGATTGAATACGATTGTATTTTAATTTCCGATTCAAGGGACGTTTTGGTTCAGGGCGATCCCTTCTTGTTTTTAAGGCACGCTTGGAAGTCGAAACTCATCATGACTTCCGAAGGATTTCATCATTCCGAAAGTCAATGGAACATGGTGGATCAGTTTGAAGCTCAAAAACCCGTAGGCGACTTCAATCGCAATCATTTTTTTTGGCCTGTTGTAAATGGCGGCGTTGTACTTGGTAGAAGCTCCATCGTGAAAAACTTTTGTTTTCTTATTTGGTCGGCGGTGTTGAGAACTCGTGCGGCGTGTACAGATCAGGGAGTGATAAATTACTTAATGTCATATCTCAGAGAAGACCCAGAATATTTGATCGCTGATCCTCATGATTCATTGCTGTGTATCACTGGCGAGGGCATTAAGCAAAATCTTTTGAAGTTTACTCCTTTGTTTCATGATGGCAAAATTTGTAACTCGGATGGACAACCATATATTCTTTTCCATCAATGGGACAGGACGATTTTTAAGGAAGAGATATTGAGCAGGTATGACGCAAGAAGTATACTTTTTGCATGAAGATTACACGCATAAATTATCTCGCCATGACCAACTTTATCTGCTTCCGAGAGAAGCAGGAAATATTCTTTGACAAGCTCTCGAATATCATTTCGGTCGTAGGCGAGAACAGAGATACCAAAAGCCTGGATTCAAAAACAAAGTCTAGCAACGGGTCTGGTAAGAGTACGGTTGCCGAAGCTCTTTATTATGCTGTCTTTGGTGAAACCATCAAAAAGTTTGGCAAAAACAGCCAAATTATTCACAACTTATCTCCCGATGGTGTTGCGACTGTTGAATGCATTTTCAACGACGAATATCGCATTGTGCGAACTCAAAAGAAAACCGGGGCCGGTGTTCGCCTTTGGCAAAACAAGAATCAAGTCTGGGATAAAGACACTGAAATTACTCGTTCGACAAAAGTTGAAACCGATAAATATATTGTCGATCTGGTGGGGCTTTCCCCCGAAGCATTCGTCAATATCGCTCTTTTTTCCGACGACCAAAAAGGTTGTTTCTTAGAGTGCGATGCGAAAGCCAAACGAGATGTTGTCGAAACTCTTATGTCTCTTGCTGTTTATCGTGAGCGGCAAGAAAAAGCCAATCAATTGGTGAATTCCACTAAGACCGAGATTAAAGAATTGAAGCGATTGCATCAGGCCATCGAGGATAATTTGGCAAGTTGCAAGGCCGCATATAAAGACTCGGTAAATAAAGATGAACAGTGGAAAATCACACTCAAGCAGGAGCGTGATAACTTAATCAAAAAGGCTAAGGCAAAGAGGGAAGAACTTGAGTCTACCGATACGGGTGCAGAATTACTGCTATATCAAGAGGCACAAGAGAGAATCCCTAAGTTGCAAAAAGAAATTGCCGAATTAGAAGCATCTCAGGAAATCCTCAAGAAAAAGATCGAGGCTTCGGGGAAGCTCTTGGAAGAACGGCGTCGAGAACAGGGCGAATTGCTTACAAATCTAAAAGACTTTAATCGACGTATGACCACCAACAATGGGGAAGTCGATAAGTTGATTCAACACATAAAAGATTTGCAAGAAAATAAGCATGGGACCAAGTGTAACCATTGTTTTGGCGTGGTTGACTTTTCAAACATTGAGCCGTTGATTCAATCAGATAAGGATAAAATTGAAGAATATAACAAGTTAACCGTCGTGGATAAGCAAGAAGTAAAAGTTTTGCAAGAAGTCGGAGCCAAACGTAAGGCCGAAATTGAGAATATCGAAACCTTGCGCAAAAAAGACGAAGAGGATTATCGTGCTGCCGATATTAGTCTCAAGAAACTCCGTGCGGATTTAACTCGTGATTTGAGCGTTAAAGAACCCCAATCTGATTCTCAAGCCCTTGTTTTGAAGAATGATATTGAGAGATTAAAGGCAGAAGCAAAAGAAAAGAACGACCAATTGACTTCTGGGGCCACGCCGTTTGTCGATCTTATAGATTCCAACAAGAAACGCATGGAAGATGTTGAAGTTTCTTTGGCCGAACACGAAAATAATATGAAGGAAGCCGAAGCTAATATTCCTTATTATGAATATTGGCGCATTGGATTCGGGGATAATGGCATTCGTCAAAGCATCCTCGAAGGTATTATTCCTGTATTGAATCAATGTATTGCGAGTTGGCTACAGCCTCTTGTGGCCAATACCATTACTTTAAAATTTAATGCCAATCTGGAAGAGACTATCGAGAGGAATCCCCCTGATGGCGATCCCTACGTTTATAGCGGCATGTCTGCCGGTCAAAGACGGCGGTTAAATCTCGCTGTGTCTCAAGCATTCGCTGACATTATGGAGGTCAGCAGTGGAACAAGACCTTCTTTGGTTTTCTTAGATGAAGTTACCACAAATATTGATCCGTTGGGTGTACAAGGTATATACAACATGATTCAGGATTTATCTAAAGACAAACAAGTATTAGTCACTACTCACGATTATGATCTTCTTGAAATGCTTGAAAGTGCAGACACTATTAAACTTATTCACGAAAGCGGAAAGACCACCATCGAAACAATTATTTGTAAAAAATAGCTTGCTTTTCCATATGTTATTTCCTCCTAAAAATAATAGTTTGAAAAATTGGTTCATAACACTTAGATACCTTCCCGGCAAACATACAAGAAGAAAAGAAAGGTAAAGTTAAATGTCGATCAAAGCACTACAAGAGTACACCTATGTCAGCAGATACGCCAGATTTAATGTCAGTGAAAAGAGAAGAGAAACATACTATGAAGCAACAGATCGTGTAAGGAATATGCATCTTTCGAGGTTTCCCCAAGCCGAAGAGGAAATCACAGATGCTTTTGAAATTGCCAAAATGAAGCGAGTTCTTGGCTCTCAAAGAGCTTTGCAATTCGGCGGCACGCCCACCCTGAAAAAGAATGCTCGTATTTACAATTGCATCGCATCTTATTGCGACCGCTCACGATTTTTTCAAGAATGCTTCTGGCTTCTTTTGTGCGGTTGTGGTGCAGGGTTCTCCGTTCAAAAGCACCATATTGCCAAGATGCCGGACTTTCATTCCATCAATTTGGGCAAAAAGAAGACATTTGTAATTCCAGATACCATCGAAGGTTGGGCAGATGCATTAGGTGTTTTGGTTGCCAGTTATATGCCTCATCCAGAGTTTGAGGAATGGGCTGGCTATGACGTTGAATTTGATTATTCCGAAATTCGTCCAGCGGGTTCTATTTTGGCATCGGGTGTAGGTAAAGCTCCCGGCCCCGAACCTCTGCGTCGTTCCCTCAATATCATCAAGAATCTTTTCCAAGAACGTATTGCTCTCGGATATGAACGATTGCGTTCTATTGATGCCTATGACATTATCATGCACGCATCGGATGCTGTGCTGAGTGGTGGTGTACGTCGTTCAGCTACTTTGTGCATGTTTTCGTATGACGATGAAGAAATGGTCAATGCGAAGACGGGCAATTGGTTTACCGAAAATCCTCAACGTGCTAGATCGAATAATTCGGCTGTTTTATTGCGGGATAAAGTTACCAAAGAAGAATTTTTTGCGCTCGTAGAAAAAAATAAGCAGTGTGGTGAGCCGGGCTTTATTTGGGTAAGTGACCTCGAAGCTCTATACAATCCTTGCGTGGAAATTGGCTTATATGCTTATGACGATGAGGGAAATTCTGGATGGCAGGCGTGTAATCTCTGTGAAATTAACGGGAAGAAAATCAAGACAAAAGAAGATTTTACTTTGGCCGCTGTCGCCGCCGCCAGAATTGGTACATTGCAGGCTTCTTATACAGATTTGACATATCTTGGACCTGTCTCCAAGAAGATTATCGAAAAGGAAGCTCTGTTGGGTGTATCCATCACAGGCATGATGGATAATCCCGATATTCTTTTCGATCCCGAAATTCAAAAAGAAATGGCACAACTCATTGTTAAAACCAATCGAGAATTTGCCAAGAAAATCGGCATCAATCCTGCCGCTCGTTGTACATGCGTAAAACCCGCAGGGACAACCAGTTGTGTTCTCGGTACAGCATCGGGCATTCACCCACATCACGCCAAGAGATATTTCCGTCGTGTTCAAGGGAATTGGATGGAACAACCGTTGCAATTTTTCAAGCAATTTAATCCATTGGCTGTTGAAAAATCCGTTTGGTCGGCCAATGGTACGGACGAAATTATTTCTTTTTGCGTTGAAGTTCCGAAAGGTGCGAAGACGAAGAATGAACTTTCCGCCGTTACGTTGCTTGAACACGTTCTTTTGACACAACAGAATTGGGTTGTTTACGGGAAGACGCCTGAATTATGTTCCAAGCCGTGGCTCACGCATAATGTTTCCAATACGATCAATATCCGTGCAGAAGAATGGGATGAAGTTGCTAATTTCATTTACGAAAATCGTGAGTATTTTGCGGGCATTGCTTTGCTCCCGCAATCCGGCGATTTGGATTATCCACAAGCCCCCATGTGTACTGTTTATAACTCTCGTGAAATCGTACAGCAGTACGGCGAAGGCAGTCTATTCGCCAGTGGTTTGATCGTAGATGGCCTCAGAGCGTACAGCGACAATCTTTGGGCTGCATGTGATGGTGTATTGGGCTTTGGAGAACCGCTCGTGGAACCCGTGAAGCCCGATGAAGAAAAAGAATATCCAGCCTATGTTGATGCCCTACAGGATTTCCGCTCTAAGTTGGATTGGGTGCGTAGGGCGAAGCAATTCGCAGAGAGGTATTTTGAAAGCGATTACCGCAAGATGACGTATTGCTTGAAATGCGTTCACAATTGGAAGTTGTGGCAGGATTTGACTCGTGAGTACGTCGATGTTGATTTCAGTAAAATGTTTGAGAACGAAGACAATACCAAAGTTTCGCAGGAATGGGCTTGTAGCGGCGGCAAATGTGAATTAAAATAATTCAGATTATTGAGAAAATTTCAATACGACATATTGTCGTCCGCTCAACCTCTGTTAAAGAGTGTTTGAGAGTTGGAATGACAAGCTCCGCCGTCTTTAGCGGCGGGGCAATTGACTTTACAACTGCACACGAGACACTCATGATTAAGTGGCTTCTTACCAAGAGGTGGTTGAATGTCTTCAAAGTACATCATTGTTTCAGGGGGCGTCATTTCAGGCACGGGAAAAGGAGTTTCTGCTGCGAGCATTGGCCTTTTGTTGAAGTTTCGTGGGCATAAGGTCAGTTTGATTAAGTTTGACCCCTATTTGAACACAAATGCAGGTGTTTTGGCTCCCCGTGAACATGGTGAATGCTTTCTCTGCGACGACGGAACAGAAACTGACCTTGATCTGGGTCACTACGAGAGAATTGCGGGTATTTCCGTAAGCAGAAGTAATATTTGCACTTCTGGCACGCTTCACAAAGAACTTATTGACGAACAAGAAAAAGGCAAATATCTTGGTCAAACAATTCAGCTTATCCCCCATTTGACAGACAAAATCCAGCAAAGATTATTGGATTTGGGCAAGGATCATGATGTTGTTATTGCCGAGGTTGGCGGCACCGTAGGAGATGCCGAAAGTTTTGCTTTTTTTGAGGCTATTCGTCAATTTAAACAGAAGTATAAAAACGATGTAGTCGTCGCTATGGTGGCTCCAATTCTTTGGGTGAATACGATCAAGGAATTTAAAACAAAGCCTCTCCAAAACGCTGTGAAATGCCTTCAAGGGCATGGTTTACAACTCGATGTAATTCTCTGCCGTGTAGATCGCCCTGTACCAGAAAAGATTCTTCAAAAGGTTTCTAATTTGGCTAACGTGCCACGGGAGTGCATATTCGACGCACCAGATGTTTCCTCAATTTATGAAGTTCCATTGGCTTTTTATGATCGTCATGTTGATGATCTGTTTGTGGATTTGTTTCATCTGAACCGAAGTTCTTGCCGCATTCATAAGTATCGGGAAGTAGTCGAAAAGTATGTCAACAATCACTTGGATGCTGTTCAAATTGGCATCTTTGGGAAATATGAGAATTGCGATGAAGCATATATCTCTTTGAAAGAAGCTCTTATCCACGCTGGCATCGCCAACGACGTAAAAGTTGAAGTTAAGTGGATCAAAGCCGAAGATTTAGAGAAATATAAGGATAATCGTGGCTTAGGCAAGTTTTTCGAGGGTTTGCATGGTATTATTGTGCCGGGCGGTTTCGACAATCGTGGTACTGAGGGTAAAATTCGAGCCATTCAGTACGTTCGTGAGAAGAAGATTCCATTCTTGGGCATTTGTTTGGGCCTTCAATGTGCTGTTATCGAATATGCACGCAATGTGTGTAAGCTAGACGGGGCAAACAGCATGGAATTTGATTCCGAAAGTCCTTATCCGGTAATTCATTATATTCCCGGTCAGGAAAATCAAGAAAAGAAGTCGGGTACCATGCGTTTGGGGGCTTATGATTGCGAACTTGTCAAAGATTCTTTGGCCATCGAATTATACGGAACCAAGCAGATTAGCGAGCGTCATCGGCACAGATTTGAGGTAAATAACGAATATTTGACTACTTTAGAAGAGAATGGCCTCGTGGTAAGTGGCAAGAACCTCGAAACGGGCCTCGTAGAGCTTATGGAGCTATCCAGAAACATTCATCCTTACTTTATTGGGACTCAGGCCCACCCTGAGTTTAAGAGCCGTTTAACGAATTCTGCTCCTTTATTTAGAGGATTGATTGCGGCTGCTATAAATAAAATGAAGCAAACGTCGCATGAGAATGGATAGATACAATATGAATTTCAAGCAGTTTTTACTAAACGAAAATAAGGCTTATCTGGGTCAAAAAGTAGGAGATATTCTTACATCTCTGAAAGAAATCAATGCCGATAGCAAAACTATGGGCAGTCGTGACCTTGTTCGGTTTTCAGAGAGAATTGCCAATCAAATAAGAAGAATTTTGCACAGCAACTGGTCGAAGGAAGAAAAGCAGTATCTTCTTAAACTGCAAAAGGTTGCTGTCGCAATCATGAAGGCGATAGATGAGAAAAACGACTTACCGGGCATTATCGCCAGTTCTACGACTACGTTGGAGAAATTAGTTTCTGATCTGGGTGTGCCAATTCACAAATTTGCATCACCGGATAAAAAAGAAGATAATAAAGAGATAGCCACGGCACCCCCAGAAAAGAACAAGCCGAAGCCACCACAGCAGCCAATGGCTCCCGCTAATCCACCGGCCTCGCCGCCAATGGATACAAATGTTCCGCCTCTTGGTGGGAACAATATAGGCCAACTGGCTAATATGTAAGGATGAGAAATGTGTGGAATAGCAGGTTTTATTGGCGAATCTAAAAACGCCCATGTTACTTCTGAATTAACAACGAAACTTTTTGCGAAGTGTGAGAGTCGGGGTATAGACGCAGCCGGATTCTGGGGCACTGAATCAGGCCAGAAAGGTCGTATCTTTTATCACAAAGAGCCAATACGCTCTAGCCAGTTCGTTAAATCAAATGATGTGTGGCGACAAGCGGCTCGTAGCCCCATCAATCTTATGTTGACTCATGCCCGTGGTGCGTCCAAGGGTATGGGTCATCCTCTTGACAATATAAACAATCACCCATTTGTAAATTCTGATATGTCTCTTGCCTTGATTCATAACGGGAGAGTAGAAGATTACGAATACAACACCTTGAAAGAAAAATATGAAGTAATTTCAAGTTGCGATTCGGAAATCCTTTTGAGAATTTTGGAAGGCGGAGAAGACTATTCGCAAGCTGAAACCGCAGAATTAGGAGATTTAGAAAATCTGCATCGCATGGCCGGTATCAAAGACATTTACTCTTTGATAAATGACGGACATATGGCTGTGGCTGTTGGAGAAAGGCTTAATGATGGGACTAGGCTGTTGTGGTTGTTCCGCAATCGGCACAGACCGATCTGGATTTCCGATATGCGTGAAACTCTGGGCCAAATTTTCTTTGTCTCCGAACCTGCAATCTGGGAAGATTCTGTATCTGAAATGAAGACTAGTAAGTTTTTCAAGAAACAAAAACTTATCGAAATCCCAGAGGAAGAGGTATGGTATATCAAAATTAAACAGGATGAAAAAGTGCCATCTAATGTTCACCGCTTCCAAGTTTGCAAGGAAAATACAAACTTAGAGTTTAGTGCAAAATATCGTCCGCTCAAAGTTAAAGAAAATGACAACAAAATAGTGACCAGACTAGGAATTGGAGACAAAGTAGCGTCTCAAATTCATGTGCAAACAGCCAAGAAATTTCTGGTACACCCCAACTCTTCCTTTCATAACCAAAGTTTGGAAGGGCATGAGGATATTGAAGAATTGTCCGTAAGAGACTTAGAATATAAGTGTAAAATTCTCAAGAGAATAATCGAAAACATTGAGACGACTACCACGAATCTGGTTCAACAACAGTCGATTACTCGACATGATTTTGACCAATTACTTTCTCTGTTAGATGAGCAGAAAAATGAATTGCAGACAATAGAAGATAATTTAGGATACACATAATATGAGCGATAATTTTGACTATGAAGATGATGATTTACTTGTTGACGACATTATCAGTAATAAACAGAAACGCAAAAGAAAAGCCGATGGCAAAAAGAAGGGCAATCGAGTAGAGCTTGAATTGTCCAAACTTCTTAATGCCCGATTCTCTTGCCAAGATTTCTCCCGTGCCGTAGGCTCTGGCAATCGCTGGGGTCAAGTTCAACATCTTCCCAAACACGCCAGAGAAGTCTTTTCTGGCGACCTTATTGTTCCCAAAAATTTCAAATTTTGTCTTGAATCCAAGGGCGGATATGACGGAATTGACTTGAATTCCATCTTCGTAAGAGGCAATAGTGAACTTGATAATTTTCTGGATCAAGTCAGTAAAGACTCTAAAAGATGTGGTCGAAAACCCCTTTTGTGCTGGAAGCGTACTCGCAAGCCGTGGCTAGGTTTTATTCACACCAAAGAATTGACCGGCAAAACCTTCAAATACCGATTATTGTACGGAAAATGGTCTGTTGTCGATCTGGAAAAACTCCTTGAGTTAGAAGATGAATTTTTTCTAAATTCTGCCGAAATGCAATCGTAAAGTATTGTCATATATAAAAGTATGCGAGACTTCTGGGAATTGTATTACGATATAGAGCTAGAACGCCTTATAGCCGAAGGTATCAAAGACCATCAACCAACTGATGGCCGTTGGGATCGACCGCTCGAAGGGAACGACAGCAACGTATATCGTTTTAATATCGCTAGTGATCCTTGTGGTTCTCAGTCTCGCCCTTGCTATCAAGTTAATTTAAACAATCATAATGGCGAAGTAAGCATTTCTTTTTCTCGTGATGGCTCTCATTCAGACCAATATAGAGGCGTTGGTTTGGAGGTCTTCAAAAGCGTTTTGAAGGCTTTAATCGAATATATTACTGTCAAAAAGCCGAATAAGCTCTCTTGGAGTGCCATAAGGAAATCCGTTGCCAATCCTAGCAGCGGCAAAATTACGAATCCAGAAGCTCGTGCCCACGTTTATGAAGCGTGGGCGTTAAGACATTTATTCCCAGAAAAATATGTCGGAATGGACGGCCAATGGCTTCGCAGAGACATTTACGACAAAGAATGGGTTCCCAATGGTTTTCCTCCTATTCCAGATAACATAAATGACAATTCTCCATCCGGCGAAAAGCGTAGAGTTCTCGAAGACTTGCAGGAAAAGGCCCGTAAAAACAGAACAGAAATTCAAAGTCGAGAACATGAGCGTCGAGAGGCAGAAAATCGCCGCCAAAGAGAAGAACAAGAGCGTCGAGAGGCAGAACGTCGTCGCCAAGAAGAAGAGGCAGAACGTCGTCGCCAAGAAGTTATAAGACAAGCTCTCGAAGACCCAGAAAAGAACCCGAACGGTATCAAAGAGGGTGATGTTGTTTATTTGTTTGGCATCACCCTCAGTGATGAATGGGGCATGGAAAATCGTCTCGGACGAGTTCATGGCTTCCAATTTGGCTCTTACCGTTACGGCAGTTCAGATGAATCCGACCCTGTTCATGCCGTCGTAACATTTACTGACGAAGAGGAAGATATAGGCGATGATTTCAATGGTCGTACTGGCTATATTGCTTTAGACCGCTTGAAAAAAGAAAGTCCAGAGGGCCGGGCGGATCGTGAAAGACGCAAACAAGAAAGAATACAAGCTGCTCTTGCAAGCCAAGAAAAGAATCCCAATGGAATTCAACAAGGCGATGAAATCATTAGTTGGATGGGTGATGACTCTGTTGGAAGCAAACAAAATGGTTTTCGGGGCAAGGTTCGTGAAATAGAAGTAGATAGATGGAATAATGTTACGGCGAAAGTCGATTGGACCCCAGAAGCAGCAGAGGCATTAAGTTCCAGTTCAGGTCGTAATGTAAACAATCTTTCTGTTGGTGTCGGAAACCTTAAAAAAGCTACCCCGGAGATAGTTGAAGAAATTCGTCGCAAAATGCGAGAACATGATATTGAACAACGTGTAACTTCTGGTCGTGAAAGATGGCAATCTCGAACACGTCATGCTGGCGAGGAAGAAGAAGAACGTCCACAAGATTTAGCAACCGACACAACTCCTGAAAATGATTTAACTAACCACCCCGGAAATCCCCTGCATTTGAAGGTTGGTGATCTTGTTAAATTGCGTAATCCTCCACGTTATGGACGCCAATCCCGCAGAAGACATTTTAATGGCACGTTAGTTCGTTTGGAAAAATCTTATAACAACAGCTACGTTACTGGATACATCAAATTCCACGGAAGTAATACTCGGCCTTATCGTGTTTGGAATATTGCCAACGAAATAGATCGAGACGATTCAGAGGCCACGAGTTTGTTGATGGCACAGCAACAGGTTCGTCAACAACGTGCCCAGAGAGCCATAGCAAGCACTGGTGGTCACAACATTGGCGATACCGTAACAGTTGTAAATGGTCGTCACCGAGGAAAATCTGGACGTATTGTTAATTTTCGTGCATCAGGTGCCAATATGAATGCTGTAATTGCACCGATGGATGGAGAAGATTTTTCTGTGAACGTCAATATGTTACAACCACCCGCATCAACTCAACCGCCTGCTGCTGAGAGTTTCAGTTTCAGAGATTATTTGATGTATTTTGAGAGCCGTATCAATAGAGGTTAAACTTTGGAAGAGGAATTCTACCCGGTTGTGGTTTTTGTTCACGTCTAGCCAACCAATTGTGGAATTCTTGTTCTTTTTCTTGTGGGCTGTCTTCTTCTTCTTCCCACCAATTTCCGGTACGTTTCACTTCGTTCCCAGAGATAATTCCACTTTGTTTCAGTTGATCCATATCAAATGACATGGCTGGGCGTGTTATATCGCCTACAGGGTCCACTGCGGGATTCAACAAAGCCCCTCTCGCTTGTTTTAAATAGTCTCTCTTGCACCTTGATGGGAACTTCTCGCAATAGCTTCTAATGCCTGCCAAAGCCCCTTGGAGACGTGCGTAATGGGGGGATTTAATTGCTTCGGCTTCTTGTTCTGGTGTAAGAGTTCCGGCGAGCAAACCAGTGATTAATTCTTGTTCGTTGTGGTATTTTTCTTTAGTATTTTTGTATTGAACTTGGCCAGTTCTGTTAGGTTTATTGGCTTTGCTTTTGTTTCTTTTGTTCATTAACGTGGTAGCAGCACGGATAAATTCTTCATTATCTGGATAATTTTTGATACCGGGGTCATTTGGCATGACCATAAATGTCTTTTTTTCTGGCATTGTAAATTGAAGATTTTCTCTATCATAGTTCTCAAAAGATGCTGCTCCTTTTCCTATCAAACCAATTACCACAGGTTCTGAGCCTTCTGGTTGTTGTTCCAAGAATCTTAAATCGTGTACATCACCATTGATAACCTTATATCCAAACCAAACCGATGGCAAAAGTGTTTGTCCGGCTTTACTGGTGCCTTTTGGGAAGACTAATTTTTCTCTGTTGTGAACTTTGCCGGGACCAAATACGACAGCGACGTTATGTCCTTTTTTTAATGTTTTAAGGGCACTACGTTCGTTTAGTTCACTTCTTGAAAATGTAAGGTGGTAATTAGGAGGGGTTTTGCCCATTCGATTGAATTCTTTGGTGTAATCATAAAATATCACATTTGGGAATTCTTCGATAATTGATCTGCCGCTCTTGTCTCGTAAACTTTCCCAATTTATATCGCTTGTGCCATTGAGTCTCAGGGCAAGTTTTGCTCCTTGTGCCTCAGTTTTGGCTTCTAATTTGCGAATATATTCGATAAGATTGTGGACTACGTTCGGCATTTCCTTGGCCAAATACCAAGTTTTCTTCAATCTGGCGTGGGTTTTATCGGCCAAAGCACCTATGTTTCCTGCCGTTTGAAGACAGGTGGTACGGCATCCTTGGGACGCACAGGCACAAGTAATGAAACCAGATTGGGCGGCAGGAGTTAGATGAATGATGTAGCTGTGATAGCCGCCTTTGTTGCCGAGAGTTCGTTGAAGAATTTCTGGGTTTACCCCATCAATATTCAGGTCTTCACGGCCTTTCAAGTCGCTTTTGTTAATCTTTGGGTTTTTAGAAAACCAATTCCTCCAACGATGATCTTGTTTGCCCCGCCACGGCGCTTCTTCACGTTCATCGTGGTACTGTGCATATTCCGCCTCTTTGCCAGTCGCATAAGATGGGATTTCGAGGCGTTGTCGCCGACCTTCAAAAAGGTATTCATCATACAAACAATCGTTAAAACCAACGAAATAGATTAAATCTTCTTTGGCCTTAATGATTGCTTCTGATTCTTGTAGCCATTCCCTAAACATAACATTTTATTTATGAGGAATTACAAGTTTTTCTCCATCCCATTTTAAAATATCTCCCTTGGCCTGCCGAATAGATGTAATTTTCTTACCTTCAAGGTAGGCTTTCACGGCATAAAGGGTCTTTTTGTATGTAATTTTCGTATTTTGCCCACTTTCGGTAAGGTATTTCCACAAGTGATAGGTTGGATCGTCAGGCCCGGAGAAAGTTTGAGTCTTCAATGACTGACAAAATTTCTGAACGGGTTCATCCCCATAGCGTAGTGCTACCTTAGTAAGCACTGCTCCTACGGCAGCGCTACACCTTGGAAGTTGATTGACGACCCATTCAATCTTTTCTTCATACTTCTCTCGGAATTCTTTTCTTTGGTCGCTCGTACCGGGCAGAACGCCACCCTTTGGGCCTTTCAACATTTGATTGGCCACCATTTCCATAAGTGCAATTCTGGTAGGCATAATTATTCCTTGTTTACTTCTTTTGTGATGCAAGTTGAGTAAGTACCGAGAGAAATCCAAACGTCTTATTTGCATTCCTCACATTGAACCGTCCAAAATCATTTTGTCTTTGTTGATTTCATCTTGGGTGATTGCTCATTAAATCCTCCAAAGGAACTTTTTCCCAGCCTCAGTAGAGAGATATTTTGGGTCAGGAGTAATGCCTACTCGTGGCAAGTCCAGCCGGTCGGCATCCCAGCACACACCAATTGTCGGATCATTGCTAGTCTGGCCATCATTGTGGTACTTGCAAGCCTCTACCAATTTATTTAATTGGTCCCGATTGATCTTGAGCCGTCCTTCCTCGAATAGTTCCTCTGCCCATTTAGCAGAGCGGTGTCCGTGTTCTGGGTCTTTTTCTTCGTTTTGCCGCTTGCTGTCGTGAATCAAAGCGAACAATTGGGCTACGGTCTTGTCGGCCCCGTCCGTATTGTTCGCTAGGAACATTGCATTATTTTCTACCTTTTCCCAATGCCAAAGTCCATGAAAACTTCTTGATTGAACCAAAGAAAATAGGCTCCGTGCCTCTTTCAACACCGATTTCACCCAAACTGGCCGCTTTGTGATCTTTTGACAAGGCTCGATCTTGAGACGGTTGGGATGGGTAACGATTTCGTACTCCCCCCGTCCAAGGAGGACGCCGATAATATCCTTTTTATTTACAATGGCCTTTACGACGCCATTCTTTTTGTGATCGAATCGCTGAGCGAACCACCGGGCACGCCAATAACTAAGCGTCCAGCTATATCCGCTGCGGTTTACTCCCTGATGGCCTCGATAAATGATGAATTCTTCCGGCAGATTTGCCAAGAATTCTCGCTCTTTATCGTCCATGAAATGTTCTTTGTCGTCACGGCTACTCAACAGAAGCATGGCGACAATATGTTTGTATTGCCAGATATTTTCACTGTCCGACCAGATGCTTCCTAAATTGTCCCAATAATCTTTATCGGACATTAGGTGTTCGATTTCTACGAACTTTTGGAATCGGTAGGGACGTTCGTGAATGTAAAGATATCTGCCCCAATTTTGTTTTTCCAACGCTTCGGTAGCATATTCTTTTTTGACTTTTAGTTGTTCATTGTACATGGCGTTCATTGCTTCCATGTACGGAACGCCGAATACGAGTGGATGCTTGAGCATGGGCCAATTGAGCGCACCCCGTCCCTTCTCAAGCCAAGGCTTAAGTTCAGGGTCAAGGGGTTCTTGACGCTTCAAGACTTCTTCAAAGGATTCGATATTCATTGAATATTCTCGTAGGAATCAGGAGGACAAATGAGAACAAAATTCTCTTCGGCCTCTGTTGTTATTTCGATTTGTTGGATCGTATTGAGAACTTTTACTTTATTGACAATTCCTACCGTACCGGCTGGTACATCGTCGGCATTGATGATTTTGATTTTCGTGCCAACTCTCGGCCCGACGATATTTTGAGGCTTTCGTGCTGCGTGTGCAGTATAAGTGACGCTGGTATTTTTAACGTCACCGAAGAATGCACCAGCACGAACCAATACGGGTTTGCGGAAAATGATCTTTCGCTCTCGAAGGCCAACCCCATACGGCTGATTGGCAAAGTGCCCCCGCCGCCAGTGAGAACGTGGCGATTTCTTGAGCAAATCCATTTCTACAGCTTCGCCTTCGGGAACATTTTCCACGACTTCATCATAAAATTCGACCTTCTGATCGAATTTCAAAATATTGACGGAGGCAGCAATATTTACTTGTGCTTCCATCGCTCGTCGTGTTGGAATATTGCCCCGGCGTTTAGCCCGTGCTTCCTGTTGCCATTGTTTATACTTTTGCGGATCGATTGGGCCATAATCCTTTACAGAATACAAGCTCATCATCATGGCGAAGTTTACACCAAGTCGTTGTACATTCTCGGCTGCGTCGAATTCGGCATTGACCAAATTCGGCATAAATTCCTTGGCCAGCCCATCATTACGATTGGGTCGGCTTCTTATGATGGCATCTTCAATTGTTTTAAATTCATCACGTCGGGGCGTGACGTGAGTAATCACGTTGCTGCGGTTGAAGAAAGCACTGACGTTGATGAATTTCTTTTGATCGTCATGATGCACCAAAACAAATTTTGGTGTATCTGGAATTTGGTATTCTTGCTTGAGGGTATTCCCGTAGTCTGGCGGAATTTCTAGAATAATGACAGGATAAGGCTGCTTGTAATCATCAAATGAATACGAAGCAGATGAATGCTGCAATGCTTCACATTGTTCTGGAAGGGGACGAAATAGTTTCGGCCCACCAGCCAAAGATTTGCTGAGGGTGTAGTACCAGAAAGTCCCAACAGGGTCGATCTGGATTGATAACAATATGATGCGTAGTTGTCGCCAGAATTCGGGAGGATGGTTTTTGAATTCCTTCTCCCCAATTATAATCACAGGATCATCCGGATGACGTTCCTTATAAAGCTCGACTTCGCCGGGCTTTGGAACGAAAATAAAATTTACAGGGCGTACTGAAATGGCTCGGCGTTCAGAGTGTGCCTTGTAGACAATCCACTCTTTCCGGCCAAGCCATGTCAGTACAGGAATATTTTCCTTTTGATCCAAGAACGTGAAGTCCATTGACTACTCCAATATTTATTCGTAATCTTCAAGACGGAAGAAATTACAATCCTTGTCGATGTAGTTTTTGGTTCCACCCTGAGTAATAAACCAGTACCACTTCGACGGGTTTTGCGGGCGAATCTGGTCGCCGTATCCGTCAGTAATAACAAATACCGCTTCGGGATATTTGCAATTTTCCTGATTCATGACGGACTGAACGTGCTTCTCCAAAATGGAGAAACTGGTTCCGCCGCCGCCATAAATTTTCTTAGATGCCAAGGTGGTTTCCTTGACAACCGTATCGAAGCAGAATAAACGAACGTCGAATCGCTCCGTAGGAAGACTCTCGGTGGCTGCAAAGAACCGATCCTTGAGTCCCCAACATGAACCGGAAGTATCAAGGAAGAAAAACACCTTGATCTTGTGCTTTTCTTGCTCGTGTTCTTCGACTTCCATATCGGAAGGCAAGAACATATCACGAGGCAGGAACGTCATCCGACGATGGAGGCGTGCCCATTGCTCAGTATCTTTATCTTTTTCGATAAGATGCTTGCTCGCCCACTTCTTGATGACGGTTTCCCACTTCTTTTTCTTTACGACCTTGCCGATTTTGGCAAAGACCCACTGACCACCAGTGCCGGTTCCGGCCTGTTGGTTTTTTGCATCCTTGGGCGGATTATGGAAGTGCTTGTCCACCAACGACTTGAGGGGTTTCTTTTCATCCTCAGTCAATTCCTTGGACAAATTGTCAATGACTTTGCCCCAAGCGTCGGACTGTTCCTCTCCCATCATCGAGTGATCGTCCAGCGAGCCACCCGGTTGACCCGGACCAGCTTCACCATCGCCGGGGCCACCATCGCCATATATCTTCTCGAATAAGTTGTAGTAATGCTCAAACATTTCGTCGTCTTTGGGCATGGGTTTCTTGTCCCGAAAGACAGTATCCACCCAACAAAGACCACCGTTCGCTTCTTGTTCCGGTCCCCACGGCTTGCCTTCGTCAATAGCCATTTGCTTGAAGATATGCTTGATAACGTCGTCAATTTTCTTCCGGTCGAAGCTAAAGCCCCGAACAAGAGTATGATTAACGACAATATCCAAAGCGGAGTTAGCTGCACGCCGATTGATACCGGCATCACGAATACGGATGCCGTGGTTCAAAATAACGTGTAGGGCTTCGTGGCAAATTACGAATAACTTGCCATTAAAGTCCAGCCGCTGCCAGAAGGTGGGGTTGAAGTGGAAGTAAACAAATTCTCCCACTTCATCAAACTGCACAGCAGCGGTGGGCAAATCCTCATTGAATACAGGCTTGCCCATCTGCCACAGCTTGTAGAAGACTGCGTGATGCCCTTCAAGAGCCAACGAAATCTTCAACCATTCATCGTTGGAGATTCGAGGCAGGGCCATAGTTTTCATGAAATCGGCCATTATTTCCTCACTTGGGCTGAATGAGTTTGTGAGTCAAGCCAGCCTTTTCCAGATTGGTCATAAGAGCCACAAATCGCCCACCGTGCCGACTCAGAATCATCGACCAATTGTGACCGGTGTTCCGATGGATTTCCTTGATGCAGTGGTTGACCACGCTAGGCAGTTTTACAAATGGCGGGCTTGTCAACGAAGCAGGCCACATCTTGCCTACCGTTGCGCTCAGCACTTCCAGAGCATTTAATGCTTGGTCTGCTGTCATGTCTTTCGGAAGACTCTTTTCGATCTTCTCATAGGCCGACTGTTGCAGTTGCGGAGTGTCATTAAATTTGCCGTGGCTGGGCACCACCAATCGGCGTAGCTCCGTCAGGATGCCAGTGAATGCTGCTGCGGACTCGTTAGTGTAGTGTGCTTCTGCCACTTCACTGTCGCCGCCGTTGCCCTTGACAGCGAAGGCACGAGCCAATTCTTGGTTCTGTTGAAGAGCCTTGCGAATCTCCCGGCCAGTTTTTTGGTCGGTATTGGCCTTGAGAATTTCGTTACAAACACTCATGAATATCGGAATTTTGTCCGAATTCGTGATGATATGCTTGCGAATTTTGGCGTTATCCGCCATCGAGGAAGCAATCTTTTCCTTCGAGATAAGCGGCAGGAAGAAATTCATCAGAGTATCGGACTCTGGAATGAACCTCATTGCTGCGATGAAGTTATTCTCATTGGAAAGGAATGTCCGTGCCCCGGCAACATCGTTGGCTTCCATCAATTCCGAAAGCCGATCAGAAGTCGGGCCGGTATTGAGGGCATTCGCCAACTTGCTGCTGCCAGCCTCATGCGGAATAACATCCCGAATATCTCCGTGCAATTGGTACATATTCAGAGCGTATTCGAGACGCCGGGGTGAGACAATATTCTGTATTTCTGGCGGCAATTCCTTCCACCAACCGATGGCGGAATCGGCCAGACGACGACCGAATTTCTGTCGGAACCACTCGGTATTCGGGACATAAGGAATTGTTGTAATAACGTGGTAGCGGTCCTGCTGAGCAGGGTCCAACTTTTCCACGTCGTAGGTTTCATCTTCATCATCGTCGGGGTTAATTGCCGCCCAAACGATTTTGAGATTCGGGAATTTCTCGCCGTTGATGGATTTGAATTGCAGCAATTCCATCACGGCATTACGGACCTTTTTTGGGCTGCGGTTGAATTCGTCAAAGAAAAGAGCTTCAACTTCGCCAGTGGCGAAGGTGCGGGGACGAACCAACTCAAGATAATTGAATTGCTGGCGATTTTGGATGCTCTGCACAATCTTTTGTGCGGCCCCATCGCTCATGTGCCAATTCTTTTCGATCCACTCAAGAGCAAGAGTGCTGTCGATATTCAGCAATTCACGAATAACTTCAAACTGATCGGAGCCGAATTTGCCTTCGGACTTTTCCTTGGGGACACCAACGAAGTCAACCCAAGGGTCCATTGTGGACGCCGAGAAATAACGCCAGTTTAGTCCGGCTTCATCGAAGGCTTGTTTGACCATAGCGGTCTTGCCGACGCCGTGTTTGCCGATGAACAGTACGTTCAGGTTGTTTTTGATCCAAAAACCCAATTTATTCTGAATGTTAACAGTCATCAGCCCGTTCTCCGAATGCGATGAGTGAATTATCCTACGGTCGTTCTACTTTTATTACAGATATACAAGGGGGTAAAGTTTGTGCCCCACAAAATAACCCGGCGAAATTTTTCGCCGGGTCGGGATATTAAGACTTCTTCGGCATTTCCCAACCGGGCAACCACTGGAAAATATCTTCGTCCCGCTCGTAGAGCTTGTCGATCTTTTTGTTCGTAATGAGGGCGTTGATGGCCCCCAAAGTCTTACGGTACGACAAACCTTGTGCGTTAATGCGTTGGGCACGCATTCGCTGCAAACTCACGAATAGGGCACGGGCCGGATCGCCGTCGTCGCTGAATTTGATTTCACGGAGCCGTTCACAGAATGGCTCGATTTTTTCAGCGCCATACCACAAATATGCTTTGGCGATGACGGCTTGCACTTCCGCCCGGCTTTGCGGCAAATGGATGTGAATCCAGTCGATAACGCTTTCCCACTTGAGGGCGAACGCCGCCACTTCGGATTCGGTGTATTGAACCCGCAAGTAGTCCGATCCCTTCATCATGGCACGGCAGAAACCGGCAATGCGATTGCTTGCCAATTTCGAGTCCACGATCAGCTTCAAGCGGTCGCTGAGAGGACGGACCCGCCCGGAGTCGATGACGAACCGTGCCGTGGTCAGCACGTTAAAGGTGAAGTAAAGCGGAATCTCGATTTGTCCGCCTTCATCCCAAATTTCCTTGATCGCCGTCAGACGGTGACGACCGTTATAGACCTTATTCTGGTAGTCTACACCGATTGCCTCATCGGTCGGAATCCACGAACCGTTGAGCATATCTCGCTTGTATTTCTCAACGTCTGAACGGCTAATACGACGGTTGCCCTCATTTTCTTCCCAAATATTGTCGAGACAGGTCTTCGCCATCGGCCCCGTCAGCATAACGTATTCGCTATACTGATTCTGATTGCGGGGGAAAGCAAACCACGGCTTGTTTTTGCCGTTGCAAGCAAACAGGTAGAATTCCTGATTCGTTTTGGCTTGACGGCAAATTTCCTTGTAACGACGATGCTCTTCTGAAACAATCTCGTCAGTGATCTTGCCGACAGGACTGTTGGGAGCGGGCTGATTTGCAACACCCGGCAACGGCTTGTCGGGCATCACAGTCTGAACCTGTGGCTTCTCTTTTTCTTCGCTATGCAGAAAACGATGCTTCTGCAAAACCATGTTCGCAACACTAGTACGGCCAACACCGCCGAAAAGGGATTGATTCACTGGACCTAGACCTCCTGCGAGGAGTTGCGACTTGGCTTGTTGTTCCTTCTCTCTCGCACGCCGTTCGTTCTGACGCCGGATTCGTCGCTTAGAACTCATAAATGCCTCGTCGTTTTAGAGTTGTGACCACTTCGACAACGAAGTGTATTCTACCACAGATTTGTCGGTTGTAAAGTAAGTTGGAATCCCATAAACAAAAAAACCGTAAGTCCTATAAAATTAGTGACTTACGGTCCAAACCCAAACCGGGTTTTCGCTCATGAAAAGACGAACGTTTGTAATTCGAGAACTATTTGGGAAGGACTCAAAGATCACTGGACCTTGATGACATTGAGCGCCATGTGGACAAAGTTGTACATCAAAATTTTTGAGAAAATGGCCAATTTTTGCCTAAAAACTGATTTTCTTGATATAGATACCTTCATGAACAAACTACAGACATTCCATGAGTGGTTAGAAGATCGTGATTCACAACTCTATCAAGAAATTTGGGGTGGTGAAACTTTACGAAGTGCGGGGCGTTGGTTGGGTAAGAAAGTTATGCCTCTTGCTGCTATCGGAGCAGGAATGGCTTTAGGTGGAGCATCACATGCACCAACAACCACTCCGCCCGCCGCAGTCGCCACAAAGTCGCCAGAAGATGTGGAAGTACAGCGTCGAATAGATGCCGAAGATGCTGTATCAAAACAAAGAAGTGTTGCAGATGATGAGTATGGTCAAGCCTTGCAACAATTTTATACCAAATATGGAAATCATCCTTATTTGAAAGGAATGAGTTGGCGGCAAATACAAGATAAACTTCCTCTCATGCGTGGTACGGGTATGATTTCACAAGATGAATTGCCTGATGATTGGGACAAAGACCTCAATCGAACAAGTGCCAATGTTCGTAAAATGAATACACCGCCAAGAACTGATGTGGATGATTTTATGGACAAAGTAAACAAACGGTGATTTTGGCGCAGAACGGTGTCAGAAAATTTATGGATTTTGGCTAGATACCGGCCAAGGAGGTCAATCAAATATCTGTAATTGATTCTTTTCTGATATAAAAACATTCTCTCCAAACGTCAATTCAAACCATACATTATAAATTCCACATTCAAGTTCATTCGTATCTAAGAAATAATAAGCATACATTTTTTCCCGATAGTCCACGAGGGCACGATCCACTAACAGGCGTAAATCTTGTTCTGCTGGGACACACTCCCCGCAGGCGATTTCAATAGATACCCGTAAATCTGAGACTATGGCGAGATTTTCGTAGTATGGTAGTATATCGGACCCTCGTGGGACGTTCGGGGTTATTTGTATGACTATGTATCTCTTTGTTCCTTTGCGTATTTTGTTTGGTCTGAAGGTGAAGCTGAAGTCATATACCGGAGGTACAGGAGAAGTAAACCATAAGTCGGGATAAATTAAAAAGTTGTTTGTAATGCAAGCTGTTTGGCATTCGCCGTCCTCAAATACCACATGCCAAGTATCAATATATTTCCCAATTGTGTAAAGAGGATCGGCAATTGGGACTTCTACCAAATATTGCCCTGTGGCTTCTTGAACAACATCATCGGTGGAAATTGTTTGTACCAATCTGCGACCATCTGGATTGGTTTGACTAACTTCGTTGGGATCGAGGAAATAAATTTCTACCTTTTCGATAGATTGCACGTTTCTGCGATTGTTGGAATTGTACGTCAATAACCGTAGACGCACGGTGTCACCGCAGACTGGATTTTGCATTCTTTCTTTGGTTGCCACTTATTTATCTCCTTCTTGAAGCTGATTGAGCCTTTCTTCTTTGTGCTTCCATTGCCTCGTTTTCTTGTTCTTTTTGTTGAATAAATCTATCAATTAACCATCTTCTGGTATTGATTGGCATAGACATACTACTATGCAACCCTTGACGCAGGTGATACATAAAAAAGAATTGCTCTTCTAGCAAGTTTTTCCCCAGAACTAGGCTTGGGTGTTCTCGCCCTTCTTCTTCCGGGGGAAGAAAAAATTTGCTTCTAGCGGCAAGTCCATTTCAAATTCTGCTGTGCAACTTGGACACACTATTTCTACATTCGTATCCACGCCGAATGGTGGTTCGTTGATGCTATTACGGATATGAGCGACATCGTTGATCGGCAAATTCTTTAAGAGAACTTGAAGTTCAGACTTATCGGTAATTCCATCAATATCTTCAAGTAACATCGATGTTCTATGAGTCAAGGTGTCGTCTGCTGCTTGGTCGCCGTAGGTCTTGAGTCTTCGATCACGATATTCTGTGATTTCTTGTTCATCACGGCCTGTGGAAAGGCGGTAATGGAATACCAAATTGGTTGTTGGCAGTGTGTCTTCAAGCAGAGGCCCGAATTCATTTGGGCAATGTTCCACATAAAGGCTTGACAAGTCAATATCTGTGGAGAATTTCGCTCCACATTCTGGGCATTTGATTTCTACATCGTAGTGATTCGAGTAAGAAATACCACGAAGATAAATCAAAAGATAAGTTCTATCAGCAGTTAAAAGATTTTCAGGTTGAAAATTATCTTCCATTATACAACGCTTGAAAATCATATTGATGGCTTGGCCTTTACGAACAAATCTTGGCGTTGCAAGAATTTGTTCTTCTTCGCCCGTCATCTGGCGAATACTAAGTATGCCATTTGACGGGCCATTCACGCCGTCATAGAACTTACCTTTGGATGGAAGTTGAATTTCTTCATAGTTAGAAGTCGAAGATTTCAATTGCTGCAAAAGGTCTTTCAAGTGACCAGAGTGGGTGTCGTGACGAACAATCTCTGGGCCTTGCTTGGCTTCGTTCGTAAATCTCTTGCTGCCCTTACCGGCTGGTCTTTCTTTAAGAGAAGAAAATGGCTTTGGTGATCCTACTTGTTCACTCAGAGGAACATTGGGATCGGATTGTTGGGCCATTTTTAGTGCCTGTAGAAATTCCTTTGGTGCATTATTAAGCCCTTTGACTTCTACGTCGCCAGCATTCGACTTAGATTCTCGTTCATCATCACTCAATGCTTTGCGAACGGCTTCAGCCTTATTTAGCTCATCATCATCATTTACTTTTCTTGGACGGAATACATCGTCTGCCATATTTTTCTCCTTTGTATTACTCTTTTAATTCGAGCATCTAATTTCATCATAGTGTGGTTGAATAAATTTTTAGGCCAATTTTTTTCATGATAATCAATTTACAAAATGTGGAAGATTTGGTTTTCTTCGACAAAAAAGCATGGGCAACACTCCCAGAATTTCGGCCTCTTTTTGAGCAATGGGCACTCAGTAAAAGAGTGCCCGGACTGCTAAACTTAGGCAAACGTAGCCTAATTGATTTCTTGAACTCCCTAGAAAAAACCCATTTGGATAAACTAGAAGAGTATTTTCAAGATATAATTGTACTGGATAAAATTGATTATCATACAGTCCAGAATTACAATGGTAATATAAAAGAAATCCAGTCGGAACTGTGTAGGTTTAATGGATTTATAGATTTTTCTGCCTATCGTAAAGGCGATCAAATAAGTTTAACATTTTGGAAATGAGGAAAAAATGACTACTTTGGCTTTTTTGATGTTTATTTTAACATCCATTGGGATGGCCCACATTATCGTAGATAGTTCCATTTTTGAGACACCGAGAAAGTTGATTAAGGATTATTCAGCCAAGGCCAGAGATTCTTTTTTCAATTTTTTGAAGGTAATTCTTACTGCTATTGTCGCAGCACTTTGCGTCCTTTGGACTTTTAATTTTGGGTTTACGGGATTGCCCTATTTCGGAGCCTTGATGGTTGTGTTAATTCTTTGGGCCGATTTTGGCTCTGTTGTTGATTGTTATTTGTGTTCTGGTACTTGGGCTGGCTTCTTGATGAGCTATATATGGTTGACCCACGATCCATTGCAAATTTTTGCTTGTGGATGTGCGGGTGGTTTCTTGGCCAATTTTGCAGCAATGATTTTAAATTGGCTTGAAGCATCAACAATAGTCAAGTTACCAAGTGATGACAAAGAGGAATAATGTCCATAAAACACTATCAATTGTATTGTGAAATTTGTGGGTATAAAAGAATAACTGAGGGGACCGACATTCAAGATTTGGTTCCTGTTAAAACATCCAAAATACAACATGAATTGCCTTATATCGATCCGCTGACGAAGAAGACGGTTATGCCCCCTTACAAACCACAGCGTCTTCGTTTCAAATGCCCAAATTGCGGCAGGGTTATCATGTCTAAACAAATAGAATTTATTGAGGAAATAAATGAAACTGGTGACACTACTGGACGTGAAGCAAGCTCTTCGGGATTCCCGATTTCGTGAAAGTCTTCCAAAATCTCTTAACGAAGACGTTCAAAAATATTTAAGCAATCCGGGTTGTGCTTGCAATACTCCACTCTATCGCAAAATACTTAAGGATTGTACCGAACAACTAAAGGCATATTTTCCCAACCGTTCTTTGTCAAATATTGATGAGGAGATTAAGAAGCTGGCAGAAAATAACTGGACCGTCATTAACTGTCACATTGATGAACTGGAAGACAAAATGCGTAAGCTCCCAAAGGGTCGCAAACAAATTGCTATGACTCGCTATGAAGATCAAGTAACGGTAATAATTAACGAACTTGAATATATATATTAAATGTTGATCCGTAAGGAGCTAGTTGATTACAAAATTCAAACAAATTCCCGCTATTATCATCACACCGGAGAACTTGAGGCGAGAGAAGTTTTGGATATCTGACCAATCTTAATTGCCTTTGAGATTATCTCATCACAAGATGTAATCATTTTGTCTGGGTAATTTTTGTATTTTGATATATCAAATGGCCATTCATCAGAATTCAATCGCCTCGACCCAAGAATCTTGGCATTCTCGTAAAAGCATTTGGCCTTACTATACTCATCTGCCTCATAATAAACATCGCCTAAAAGACACCAGAATTCGGCCATCAATGGCTTCTCGGCAAAACAATACATTAACAACTCAAGTGCCTTTCGTTGGTCTTTTAGGACATAGCAATAGACTGTAGCCATGTAATAGCGAGTCATTATTGAAGCCATTGTCATTTTCTTTTCTTGAAATAAGAAGTGGTTGGCAAGGTCGATGAACTCTTTCCACTTGTTTTGTGTGAGAAAAATACAGGCTTTGTAATAGTGATACTCGAAAGCCATAGGGTTTTTGTTCTTCCAAACTTCTAGCAATTTCAAATTTCTGTCGGCCATATCGGGCGGTGTGGAGCGAATGTAGATGCCAGTTGGACCGGCAGTTCCTTGTATAATCTCGTAAACCGGGTTTTTATATTTGATTTTTTTACTTTTGTGCCATATTCTGATTGGCTTGGTTATCAACGTGTTTTGGATGATATTGCAGCGATAATTGCCTTCGTCCAAATTTTCTATCTCATCCAAACCAGTTAATACTTCTTCCCAAGGTTCTAGTTGAAGATTCCAATCTGTTTGTTTTTGACACAATTCGTTGCGAATGGTACTTAGATCATCACGGAAATTTACCCTGATGACTTCTCCGTATTTCTTGCAAATGTCCGCCGTTTTGTCCGTGCATCCTATGTCCGCAAACAAAAAATTTGCGTTCAATGAAGACACCGAATCAATCGCCTTTTGAATTGTCTTTTGATTGTTCTGTATTATCATGTGAATCGTTATCATGGAATCTAATCCTCATTAAATGCTCGAAAGCGTCGGCCTCATTTTTCATGTCTTTGTTTCTATAATAAGTCTGTAAATCTTTATAGAACTTAGGTGCAAAAGGTTTGTCAATCATGTCGCTGAATATTTTGAATAACTTTAACAATTTTGCCCCCGTTAGAAATTGTTTGACAATGCAAAAGCCGTGGGAAGGTTCTTGTCTCAAAAAACCGTGGCATTACAGAGTTACGGCTGTAATTCCCTGCATGGATACATACGATACTCTGGAAATCGCTGTCCGTTTGCTTCAACTTCAAAGCGAAACACCATACATCACCATTATTGACACAGGCAGTCTCCCAGAAATCTATTCTAAAATAGAAAGTCTTCGCTCAGAAAGTATAGAAGTTCATTGTCTTCGCTTAAATTCTACGACACATCCATCTGATTTTCCGGCAATTGCAATGGATTTGGCATTTTCTCTCTGTCGGACTCCTTATCTGTTTGCCACTCATGCTGACGTTTTTCTTAAAAAGAAGAGCCTTTTAGCCGACATGATTGATCTTTGTGAAAAGGAATCGCCGGTTGTCGGCTATGAAATCAGTCCCCGTAGCCACGATGACTGGAAAGGCATGGTTTCTCATACAGCAACTATGTATCACATGGCAACTATGGACAAAATTGGATTTGGATGGAGCCTCCGAAGACTTTGTAATCTATTTAATATCTCTGATCCTCGACCAAATCCTAACCGCCCATGCTGGCCAGATACCGAATTATTAGGCAATTATTTGCTCAGAAAGAATAATATCGTGCCGTTGCTAATTGGTAAAGAACAAAACTTCCAAAGAACAAATGACGAAAATATAGATCACTTCAGAAGTTATACGTCATCAAAATTATACAGTAATAGCTATTTTAAGATGGCTAACGGATGGTACGAAGAAGCACGAACCAAAGCTCTTGAAAGAATATGTGAATGGGTGAAAGAATGAAAATGAAAATGAAAAGTACAGTTAGCGCAGTAAATAGATACCCAAGTTCTTTTGAAACGTCCTCTAAAAAAGAGGATAAGGAGAAGAATGGCCAACGAATATTTAAACAACAAAAATTTCGAGAGTTTAATTTCTAAGTTTCTGACATGCAAGAAGGAAAAGATAAAATATCAACTTTTAATTGAGGACATACGGGAAACAGATGCAAGAACGTCGAATAGAAAGAAATACAAGAAGTCTGATAATTGGGAAGAAATAGAGAAGACTTTTGATATATTGACCATAGAATACCAAAGTCTTCAAGTCGAATTAACAACGGCATTTTATCTCTTGTCTGAGAACATTGTAAGATACCGTAAGTTCAATCTTATTGATCCTGATGATGCAATCCAAGAAGGCGTCATGATTTGCTTTGAAAAAGTGGATCGTTTTGATCCTGATAAGGGAAAAGCCTTCAATTACATGACCACATGCATCATCAACCACTTCCGGCAGCTTTATAGAACTGCTCGAAACTACAATGAACTCAAAAAGAAGTATCACGATTTTTTATCTGTAAAGGTGGATCAGCCGATTCTACCGATACGAGCGAATAAGCAATTCTACAAAAATCAGGATATAAATGCCAAATATTGACATTAGCGATTTTTTCTTTATAATTGTTAAAGACTAATAGGGTGTAAATACGCCCTGTTAGTCATTTTATCTAGGAATATTTGAATTATGCATGGCGATCCTATAGAGCAAATTGAAAAACAGGAATTGCTCCAAAAGTTAATTGACAAAGGTTATGGGAAGTTAATCGACGCTCTTTTAAGTAACGAAAGAGAAGTGTACACAAAAAAAGGCAGGCTCAACAAAAGTGGAGCCTGCCGTGTTTTGGGATGGAAGCCAAAAGAGCTTGATGAAGCTCTGGCTGAGTGTCGAGAAATACTCAAATTTGACATATTCACTGAAGAAGACGAAGACGAAGACGAAGACGAAGACTCTAAGCGGTAATCACATACGCTCTATCGTATCTTAGAGTCATTTCCAAAGTTACTATGTCACTGGATGACATATCCAAGTCTCCGAATTCCACGGCTTGCGGCCAAATGGACTCGAAAACCCATCGTTCAATGACATTTCCGCAACCGTCGTAGAGTTCCAACCGACACCTCGGCTTCTTGAATCCGTTGCAGGAAGGAACCCATTCAGCATCTCGTTGAGGATCGTATAGCTTTTTAACCCATTCAAAGACCGGGTGTTGTTTTGAACCCGGTTTTTTTATGTCATACAAGCTGAGCGTTATTGGTTTCCATTCGGGTTTGGATGGAAAATATACAGTTTCAGTCAAGTGTTGAGCTTCCATTTCTTTGAAACTCAAACTTGGCCTTGCTCCTCTCGATGGCGGAAGTGTGTTTATACCTTCGGCGGAAACATCGGGAATAATAAACAACCAACGATGTTTTCGCTTGTAACAGGCTTCGGGACTCTCAAGCCCAAAGTCAAATCCCATCTTTCTTCCTGTACAACCCATTCTACTCCTTTGTCGATAAAAAAAGCCCCACACTAAGAAAGTATGAGGCTCTTAAATCTCTATCTAAAGTGATTTGAACCGCCGATTCCGCCCTAACTGCACCCGCCGCAGCAAACTGTGATGCTGCCACCGCAGAAGAGTTCAAGTTTAACTTCGGCATAACGAAGGGTTAGTTCGATTGTTACTTCTTCAGACGAAGAGTAGTCTAACTCGCCAAAGTTAATGGCCTGTGGCCAAACTTGTTTGAGCGTCCACTTTTCCATTACAGTACCGCAACCATCATATAGTTTCAAAGTACCAATGCCTGCGTAACCACCACTGTTTTGGCCCTGTCCAATCTTGGATGCTTGAGACAAGCAGGCCGGGTTTGTAAAGTTGTAAACTGTGGCAAGCCAGCTATACAAACCACTCATACCAGCACCGCCGTTACCAACGTCGTAGTAAGTAACGGTGATGGATTCCCATGTGCCCTTGCCAGGAAGGTACATCTTGCCGTGCAAGAAGTTGATTTCCGTTTCCTCAATCGTTAAATTTGGACGAGATGCCAACTTAACGAAGTGTGGAGGTATAGCTGGACCACACGGGGATTCGAGTGCAAATGTCCATCTATACTTTCTTTTGAATACCAAATTAGTGTCGGACGCTAATTGGCCTAAGCCCATTAGTTGTGCTGTACATGCCATATTATTTAATCTCCTTAGTTTTATCCAATATTAGAAAGTATCTGCATTCTCAGCGAAGCTGCCTGTACGGTGTACAGAGAATTCGATGAAAATAAATTCTGCGGCTCGAATTGGCTGTACGCCGATTCTTGCACGGAACTCGTTACGGTCAATTACGTCTGGAGTATTGAGTTCTTCGTCAGCTTTGATGATGTAGGCATTTAGACCACGACTCACCAAAACTTCTCTCAAGATAGCGTCTGCAATGTCTTCGAACTTCGAGCGGAAAATATCATCATGTGGATCGAAGATTAATACACGGGATGCTGCTCTAATTCTCTTTTCAATGTAGAACATCATACGTCTTACATTGACACGATCCAAAGCTGTCGGTCTACGCTGTAAGGTCTTTTGACCCCAAACTACGAATCCTTCAAAGTCGGTAAACTGTACAATTGGGTTAATGCAGTTTCTGAAACCATACATCAAGTCTCTTTCTTCAAGAGTTGGACGGTTATAAACATCTGTAATACCCGGAACTGTACCACGGGTCAAACCAGCAGGAGCAAACCAAGGCTTGGCCAAAAAGTCGTTTCTGGCGTACACAGCCATTACCGAACCGGACGGTGGAACCCATACGTCAACTTGGTTGAAGTTGTCACGAATCTTTACCCACGGCCAGTACATTGCACCGAAGTCCGAATCGAATCTTGTAAGATTCAATGGGTGGGTGCCGTTTTGCCATGCGATGATTTCGTTGACCGTCAAACCGAACGGCGGATCAATGATCGCCATGCAGTCCATACGGCCATTCTGACATAGATCGAGCAATGCCGTTACTACCGTTGTGCTTGCGTGTCCCGGTACTGCAACCAAGTCAATATCAATTTGCTCAGGTTCACTTACTGCATAAATACCTGTGAAACCTAGTACTTCACCGACCAAAAGATCGTCTTGCTTGTCTGGATCGGATGGGATACCGTCAGAACCACCTGTTAAAACATATGTCCCGTCAGCCGGACCAGCACCCTCGTCTGTGTTGTCGGTTACTCTAACCCAATCAGATACCATTGCTATGTAGGTTTCTACATAGAATCGGCTTACAGTGTTTTTGGTTAGATTGCCCCATGATTCAAGTTGTACTCCGTTGTTGTATACTTCCATCGTGAAGTTGTTGTCACGAATGTTGCTTGTAATTTTTACTTTCGTTTTGTTGCCGTCGATACCGGCGCTGTCAGCAGATACCGTGAAGGTAACACTATCATCATCATTTTCAGAACCAGTTACACGACCAAAGGTTTCTATAGCGGTATCACCAGTTACACCCGATGGGCTTGTGCCGACTGCGGTTGTGGTTGATAAGTCAAAAACTTCTTCTGCTGTGCTTGCTGGCTTAATACGAATTCTAGCGTCACGGCCATGATGTTTTGTGCTGATTTGTAGAGCGCCACCAACAGCTTTGGCGACGAAACCGCCAGGCAAGGTGCCGTCATCGACTAAATCATTAATTTCAGCAACAATTTCTGCCATTGTTCTGTCGTCAGCTTCGGTCAACTCAACTATCTGAACTACGTTGTCGATATTTACGTTGTCAGTTCCATCTACTACGATTTGTAGATTTGAATTTGCACCTATGTCAAACTTATCGTCGGTTCTGGTCGAAGGGTATTTGATCGTTGTCCCTAGAACGGATGCTTGCGTCATGGCTGTGCCCAAACCAGTTACGTTGCCTGCTGCGACTGCTCCACCATAAATTGCGTTCTGAACCGATACAAGTTCGATTTCCGATTCTGGACCGTAAGCCCAAATACCCTGCAATCCAAGTTTGGCTGTGGCTCCGGGTGTGGCGTAGAACTTGATTCCGTCATTCTCAAAGTCAAGCTGATCGTTGAGTTCGTCAACCAACTCGGCTACGGTGTATGTGTTGGCCAAAACAACTAGGGTCTTGGAAGACAGAACGCCATTGAGTTTCCAACGGAAGAACGAGTCGTCGTCAAATTCGTAATCACCAGCCGTGTCAGATTCGATCTTGATTAGATCGCCTGCTGCCGGTACATCAACCGATGCTATTTCTGCTGCTTCATCACTTACTGGGTCCATGTCTGCAACACGAACGACATACAATTCGTTCGCAACAAGCAAATACTGCTCGGCTGCATAAAGTAAGAATGGATCACCCACATCTGGGTGTGGATAACCGAAAATCGTATGTAACTGACGACTGGTCGTTACAATTGTTGGTATGTTAACTGGACCTTTACTTGCAAAGCCAATTAAAGCCGCTCTGTGAAACGACTGTTCAGGAGCAATAAAGCTCAAATCTTTTTCTGCAATTCTAACGCTTGGGCTAATTGTGTTAGAAGGCGGGAATCCTCTTAATATCGCCATAGTCTTATTCTCCCTTTCGTAACTTATTTGGTACTTGTTTTACGGAAATCAATCCTGATTTTTCTGCTCTATCTATATAGTCAGTTGCTCTTTCATCTTCTAAGTAATAAATGTTTTTTTCCGAACCAATGCCCGGTACATTTAATACGGTGAATGATCGAGGAGTCTTTCTTGACTTAATAACTAGCTGAACTGGAAATCTGTTCTTATTTCTAATCTCTAGCATTCTAGCTCCTTAATTGATTCTTCCAGTCTCGCCAAAACCTCAGTTATTTCTTCATCTTTCAAACCGTCTACAAATTCGATGCGAGTCTTGAGAACCGCCTTCTTTCTTTGTATAGGTTGAGGTATATATGTTTCTGCTGTCAGATTAAATTCATATTTTATAACTCTAATTGCTTGGTCGCCGGGTTCGTAATCACCGCTACTAGCTATAGAGTCCAGCTTGACAATAACCTCGTAAGGTACGCCTGATACTCGTATGTATGCAGTTTGGCTAAATTTTGTAATGATTTGTTCTAATATTTGATTCATGTCTTCGACATATAAAGTCCAAGCCGTCAGCGTGTAGCCAATATCTACTGGAATTCCTCTTGCGACCCCGAAAACCGTGTCACGATCATGTTTTTCCTTGATCGTAAAGCCCGGTTTGTTATCAGGGCGAAGATGGTTCATATAATCTAAAGCCTTGTGATAGACATATCTATCAAGATTCATTTGAATATCCGAGTCAATAATTGCCAACATAGGCAATCGAATACGATCCACTACGAGTGTTTCGTCTTTTCTTACATTATCCAATAAAATGGCAGCTACCGCTTTTTCTTGTGTACCCCAAATAATTGGGATAGGGTGAGCCTTACCATCTTCATCAATTACCACCAAATCTCTAAAAAGGTCTTGCATTGCGTCATCGCACGCTCTTTTAGATTTGGAATAACGATAAATTGTGTTGCGGTCGGTCCCATTGTTGATGATATGACCTTTTTGCATCGGGTCGCAAAGAGCTTGAGCGCCTAGACCAATCTTCTTGTTTGTTGTATCTTTGAGCCAATTAAGAGATTCATCGTTTACGGCCCGCTTGTTCATCGGGTCTGGGTTAGGATCGCAGTATGGCTGTGGAGGGTCAAGATTGGGAACCGATTGGAATCCAACCTCGCACTCGTTCAATGACTTTTGATTGTGGTTAATTTCGTTGCTCATTTATCATTCTCTACCTAAAATAGATATGTAGGAGAACATAAAAAATGTCCGACTCTATAAGAGTAAAATACCGCACTTGGTATCAAAGTAATCCGCCGAAGCCTATTAAATTGCAAATTCCCGGTTGGGCTGGCCAAGATCACTCTCCAATGGAAGCTGGAAAAATCCAACCGTGGCAGTGTCCCCCATTTACTGAGGGCAATACTTATGGGTTGGAATTAACTTATCCATTTGATACCGAGTGCCATATCCGAGTTGTTGATGGACAAGTTCGTTTTGAGGGCGACTTTACAGAAGAGTTGAAGAAAGTTGCCCCTTTCAGCATCCCACTTCCACCATTTAAGTCTTTTTCGCCCGGTTATTTTGGAATGACTTCTTGTCTTGACATGGATGTGCCCGAAGGATATATTTTGCGAATTGAACCCCATCCACGCTTTTATACAGATGATACTTGGACTGTTCCCGCCGCAATGCCGGGACATATTCAGCCTCAATGGTGGACCAAGATATTTTTCGTTGTATTCAAATATCCACGACCGGGTCAAACATATATTTTCAGAAAAAATGAGCCTTACGCTCAAGTATTGATATTGCCAAGAAAAGTCTCTTACGACATAAAGGAAATGACTCCCGAAGAGGTTGAAGAGCGACAAAAAAGAGATTGGCAAATCACCCAACACGCCCAGAAAATCTCAAAAAGTGTCAAAACTAGTCACGGACACGATTTCGATCATAAATATCAAATACTAAAGGGCATTTATTTGAAAAAAGGCAAAGAAGGGGTTAATGAGTTTTTGGATGGACTTGAAAAGAAGAATAGTCCCAAAATTCAGAATAAGTTTATAGTGCGAAAAAAGAAATATGAAGATTAAACTTTATACCAAGTTGACAAAACGAAATCTAAAGGTAAATCCTTTTATTATTTTGCCACTTCCCTTACCCAAGCCTAAGATTCCATTTCGCCTTTTCTTTGATGTTCATATGCCCAATTTGTACCAACCGCCTAAATTTATTGTTGAGGCTGGGCCGGTTGCTGGCCCGCTTGGGGTTGCGCCGGTTGCTGGCCCGCTTGGGGTTGTGGTGCCGCTGGCTTAGGTGCCGCCGCCGCCGCTTGCTGTCCCTGTGCCGATAACAGTGGGTTCTTTCCTAATTCTTCAAATGCTTTTTTCAAAGCAGGATCTTGAATTTGAGGTATTACTTTTTGAATTTGTGGCCATATCTTCTTAATTTCTTCTACAGCTTTATCATTGGCGGGCGGAGCCGTACCTTGACCTTGCGCTTGTGGCGGTTGTCCAGCAGGTTGTCCAGCAGGTTGTCCAGCAGGTTGTCCAGCAGCAGGAGCGCCGGGTGTATTTTCATGAATACGCCGTTCCTGACTTAATTTTTTATAAAATTCGTAAAAAGATGACATTCTGTTTTCCCCTTTTTTATATATATTACACAATTTTTATTTTTGAATCGGGTTGTTTCTGTGTAACTTTGCCTTCGCCTGTGGTAACAGTTTCTTGGAATCGGCGACATATCAATTCTAGCCTTAATGCACCCCACATTTTGAATTCGCCTAAATTCCTTTGAATTACTTCCCAATTCTCTCTAAGGTGTGGAGTAAACAATCTCGAACCAATCTTGGGTGGATGCCCTATACTTTTAAGGGTCGCACGATAATTTACTTCAAATCTCATTTCATCCGGGGCGTCGATGCCAAATCGAGTTAGCTCATTCTGCGATGGTATTGGTTCATAATTGCACCACAACATGATAGGATTATTGCAGAATAGTTTTCCACGATCTTCCAAATAAAGTGGATCAACAGTTTGTGGTTGAATCAAAACCTCATAGTAATATAAAGGGGAACCGCCACGCTTGATAGCCTCTTGATCCCAATCGTTAAACAAATCGTGTTCAGGGGCATCAGGATTAAACTGCTGAATGCTGCCCGCCAGCGTATAGGGTGTCCCATCCTGATTTCTTAACATTACTCTCTCCCGATTGCTCTTTTACCTGATCCGGGTCTTTTTGCCCAGTTATACGTCGGCCCTGAAAGACCCAACTCTTCCTTGGTTTCATCACCTGCAACACGAATCAATTTGATGATCAAGACGTTCTTCCGGGATACTCAACTGGCCTCGTACAGCATTTATGTCTAACTTCTCAATTTCTTTGTTCCAAATCATGTCTAATACTTCTAAAGCATTCTCTCTTTCTGGTAAGAACCAGCTTGAAAAGTCCATAATCGCCCTTTTAACAAAAAAACCTTCTGCCTTTATATAGGCAGAAGGTTTTCAAGTTATTGAAAAATGCCGAGCGGTTTGCTCGGCACTCTTCGTTTTCAAATAGTAGTTTATAATCTTTTTGCAGTTCGTTTGGTTAGTTGTATTTTTCATAACCTCATTAGTAAGGTCATATTGAAATTTATCACTAATCAAGAGTGATCTTGGGTGTAATAGCAATCTCGCCACCGCCTGATGGCAACTGGAACGGAGCGCCTGAGAATTTCTCAACCCATAGTAAGTTTCCACCTGTTTGGGAAGTTACATAATACCCGTAAATTGTCACTGCCGTCGTAAATGTAAAGGTCTGTTCACTGTAAACTGCCGTAGTTACGCCCACCGCCTGAGTTGTCGTCCAAGATGAACCCGCAAGGGTAATTGGAGCGTAACCAGTAGCTCCTACCGCCTCAGTAATAACTGAAGTCGTAATGCTGTCGTCAATAGTTGGATTGTTGGTGTAAAGTCTGAGAACTCTATTTCCACCGGCTGGTCCGGCTGTGCCATCTGTTGCCAACATATTGACGATATATTGCAACATCAGAATTTCAGCAACGTCAGGTACTACTAATGCCATATTTGACTCCTACTTTTCTTCTATTTATAATTGTGCAAATTTTTTTGAGAAATTTATTTGGTCCTATTTCTATATAAACAGAAAAGGAATCATAATGCGAAAATTATCCCAAAACGAAGTTGAAAAAATCTTTAAAGATCAAGGTTGTAAACTTGTATCACAATATAAAGATAGTAATACTTCGCTAGAATATGTATGCTCATGCGGCAGTAAAGCTAAAAATAACTTGAAGAGATTCAGATTAGGTGCTAGATGTAAAAATTGTGGCAATCTGAAAAGTTCAAAAACCAGAGCTTTTGATTATGAATATGTTAAATCATATTTTGAATCTAACAAATGCATTCTTTTGAGTGATGAATATAAGAATTCTCTAACACCACTTGTTTACAAATGTTCTTGTAACAACATCGCAGAAATTACCTTTTCTAATTTTAAGTCTGGGCATCGCTGTCGAAATTGTAGTTTGAAAATAGGTCCAAAAAATCATAAATGGAATCCTGATAGGGAATTTATCAAAGAGAATGAGTCTTTGAGGAAGCGATGTTACAATCTTTTGCACAGGTCTTTGAAATCATTTGGTAAGAAAAAAATATATAAAACAAGTCAAATGTTAGGATTTACTTCAGATGAGTTTCGCAACTGGATAAATCAGGATAAATTCAAGCAAATCATTAAAGATGAATGGCACTTAGATCATGTCTTTCCAATAAAGGCGTTTATAGATTATGGAATTCAAGACTTAAAATTGATAAACTGTTTGGAAAACTTGCGTCCCATTCCAAAACAACACAATCTAAATAAACAAGGCAAATACTGCAAAAAAGAATTTGAATCTTGGCTTGCAGAAAAGAGAATAAAATGGCTTTGAAAAATAAGGACGGCAGTGTTTATCGTTTGAAGGGACCAAATCCCATAATGAAAGAACAAAAAATATGGGAGGAGTTCCGTGTTCACAATATGAAGTGGGATAACGAAATCCTGCCCGACTCTTCAGAGCTTCATGCCATCAAAACAGATTTTCAAGTTCGCAATAGTTTTATTGATGAACTTGACCAAGCTGCCGCATTAATTCCCAAAGAATCTGATATTAAAGTAGTAGAGACGCCAACAATTTCTGAACCCAAGGTCATTTTGGAACCAAAATCCGAAATAACTGTGGTTGAAAACAAGATTGTTAAGCCTCCACGACCCGAAAATATCGACAATTCCATTCCAAAAATATTTATTCACTGCCTGCCAGCTTTTCTTGACGTTAAAATTGACAGTGTTTACGGCGATAATGTGCAAACTTTAAAATACAAATCCCCTTTCTCTTTCGAGGGGGTGATTTTAGATATGTCTGATTTAACTTTTAAATTTTGGACACAAGCAGACAAATTTACCAATCAAATACTTCAAGGCTCGATCATATATCCCAAAACCGCACAAAAAAGATGGTGGAGAGTACAGGAAATAGTCGAAAAGACGGGCGGTTGGATCATTACCTCCCATCCATCTGATTTTCAGCCTCATTTTGAAACTTGATCTGGGTGAACCACCGTAGCCTTAATTCCCATTTTCTCAAGTTGCTCTTTATAATCACCCACAGCTTTAAGATAGCCTATTTCATATACCTCAATCGTCATTTGTAAAAAAGCCTGTACGTCTTTGTCGGTTAGGAGTGATACTCCAACCCTTTCTACAATGTCTTGGTGTTTTACATACCGATCCTGTAGGATTTGGAACATGCTTTTTTGAACATAATGAGCTTTCGGGTTACCGAGATAGCTCATCCACGGGTTTAGGTCTGTTGTTGCCATATTAGCTCTTAATTTCGTTTTTCGGTTCTTATTGCACTTTGGATTTCGTTATCCACCTTTAATAGAGCTTGTCGCACTTCATCTTGATTGTCTGCACTTCCGTGATTCCGTAAAATAGCTGCTCTTAGAATTTCTAGTGATTCTTTTTTCAACCGAGCCAAGAATTCCTGGTGGAAGGCCAAAGCCAACAAGTCTTTATTGTCCTTCAATGTCTTCCAATCACCCTTTGCTCTCTCTTGAGCCGATACTGCCACTCTCCTAGCTGCTGCTGCTACTGGACTTTGAGGGTGAATTGGGATCGGCTGTTTTGGAGTTTGTTGTTGAGGACTTACCGGCAAAGCCGCTGGCTTTTGCTCAGCCGGTTTTTCCATATCCAAAGCATCATAAATAGCGTCTTGTACGCCTGCGGCAATTGCCTTTTCCTTACCAGCGAAGTTGCTGGCAATCAATTTAGCCACTCGACTTACATTCTCTCCACCTTGAGGCAACAAAGCCGTTTTCATTTGTTCAGTAGGAACAAACTTGTTCCTATCGTCAGTTGGAATTCTGTCAAGAATATCCGCCCATAGCTTGTCGATAGCAACATCTAGGTCTTTGTCTCTGCCACCAGCTTGGGTTTGTTGTGGCTGTTGTTGAGCTTGACCGGCCCGTAGTTCATCCGAGCTAGAATATTTTATGGTCATTGGAAGTTGCTCAAAATTTAATACCAATTGTTTTGATGTTTGTGCATTTTTGGTAATTGCCTTCATAACTTTATTGGCTTCTTTTTCCACGTCTTTGTCCAATGTATAACCATCGACTTGTATCATTTTCTTAATTATTTCGTAGATTTGTAGAGCAACAATTGTTTTGTCTTGAATAGACTTTGAAAGTAACTTAATGATTTCTTCGCCTATATCTTGACGGCTTCTTTCTTTTGCTACCTTAGCTTCTATATCGGCATTTCCGGCTTCTTTTCTTAATTCATCGAGTAAAGTACGCATCTGGTGTACATCGTAAGGGAATTTGTGTTGACCAGAGAGTTGCCTTCTACTTACCGTGTCACCAATTTCGTCACGATAGAAGCCTCTGTCTATCAACTTTTGTGTAACAATGTCTTGAGTTGTTGACGAACTTTCTTCACCTGTTTCCGCACTTGCCGTAGCACGATTCATTGACTGGTTACGCAAAGCTGGGCTTTTTCCAAGAATTCTCTTTCTGCGAGTTTTACCACCTTCGTGGTCTTGTTGCATAATCATGCTTGTTTGAGTGTTAGCAAATGTGACACGTCTACTTGGGACCAACATATCTGGATCATTTATATTTCGTTGCATTTTTTGAAAAACGATTTGGTGAAGTTCTTCGATATTACCCAAACCAATATTTCTTTCCCATATTGTGACCCCACCGCATTTAGGACCTTTTAAGCAGTATCTAATACCACGAATAATGTCATCATAAAATGGTCCGCCTTCTCCCGTGCGGTCTAATTGTCCTTCACTATCTAACTTGTACATTTTCATCGCTGTTGTGGGGCGGGGGCGATCATCTTCCTGGTCTGGGCCAAAGATTTGGAACATCTTTGCGAGATAATCTTTATGACCGTATTCGAGTGGTCTAGTGCCAGACGTATTTTGGTTTACCGACATAGCCCCCGTAGCATATACGCCTTTTTTGCGTGTTTTTCTTAGAATTTCTTCATAGTCGTCTGGGTGAACATCAACATAATCTCTCTCATAGCCTCTGCGTTCTTCGTCTGGGATTGAATATTTCCATCTACCATCTGGGCCGATGACGATTTTGCCCTTATCGTCTCTTTCGTAATCTTCGGGTAAACTGCCAATAGATCGAAAATATCCAGCCGGTTTAACGAATGGCATGTCAATTTTCTTTTTGAATTCTCTGCCTTCTTTGTCTATTTCTACAATTTCCTTCTCAAAGTGAGGAAGGTGTACAATTTGACGCTGATCGAACGGCATCCCTTCCTTGTGTTGGGGATGGCCGGGAATTGGCGGGCCAGAAATGCCGCCATTTTGTTTCAACCACTTAATATCTTGGTTGGCAAGTCGTACAGCTTCTTTTCGTTTTTCCGTGTTGGTTGCAAAACTTTTAGGATCAACCTTTTCGCCGCTTTTAGTACGGAAGGGAGCGTTAGCCAAACTCAGAAGGTTCCAGTATTTGGATATGAGTGGGTTTTGATGTTTTTTACTAATAAACGTATCTTCGGTCTGTCCGCCGCCTTGTCCGCCCTTTCCGGCTGCAACAGGTTGGTATTTTTTTATTTGTATTTTTTCGCCAGAAGACAATTCGGCTTCTTCGCCTTCTTTTGGTAATTCGCCATATATTCCGTGAGCATTTGTTGCAAGAAAATCCTTCATGCGCTCCACAGTTGTTTGACTCGCAGGCATTTGCATACCTTGAATGCTATGAGGAATATTTCTCTCCGGCATTCCTTCTTTGACACCATGTAAATCATATCCGTATTGTCCCTTTTCATGTCCGTACTTTGACAATCCGGCGTCTGGAGAGTGTTCATGATGCCGTGTTCTTTCTAATTTGTGGATTAAACGATTGATAAATGAGCGAGCTTTGATCCATCGGGTTCCTTTTCCTGATCCACGAAATACATAAACTTTAGGTTCATTATCGACCACAGTATTTGGCATTGCCTCTTCAACTGCATAATAAGCAATATCCTTAGCAGCGCCCGTAGCGGCTTTTTCTAGGTTCCCTTTATAAGTGTTTGACCATTCTGGACCGTAATTGTCCTGAATTTTTCTTAGAATGTGCGGCTTGACTACATCTATAAGTGTTCTGAGATTTCCTGATACTAGAGCTTGCTTAATTTTTTCCATTAATTCTTCGTATTTTGGACTACGGGCTTCCTCTCTGGCTTTCAAAGCGGCATATAAATCGTCGTGATAGCGGGTGTGCAACGCACGTCCCCAAAGTTCTGGTGGGAATTGATATAGAAATTCAATGTCATCATTATCAATACGAATAGGAAGCTTTGCCACGTCGCCTGTTCCACTGGCCGTAGGATCGGTGGCGTCAAATGGTCTAGCCATCTCGAAGAGCTTTGGCATATATGCGGTGACATATTTCCTGTCTTCTGAGAAAAATTTTGTTTTGAAGAAATCTTTGAAGTTAACAGCTTTCATAATTACAACCCCATTTCGTAATCCTAAAACTATATATTGACATGAGCAGCAATATATTATTTATTCCTCGACCCAGCAAAGAAGAGTACAGCGCTTATGCCAACTGTCCTTCTTGCAATGATTTAGGTGCGACCGATCCCTTGGTAAAAATTGGTCCTAGACGTTCCAGACTCAAAGTTAGAGAACAAATCAAGGAATATGTTCTCACCATGCTTGGTGCCCCCGTAATTGCGTTAGAGTTAGACGAACAACAAGTTTACAATGCAATTGACTTTGCTCTTCAAATATTTGAGGACTACGCTCCTGCTGAATATTTCCAGTATTACACTTTTTACGCTACACCGGGGCAAAGCGTTTATGAATTGCCAGTCGATGTAGGATACGTTCGTAACATCTATTACAAAGAAACTGCAAAACATGCATTTTCTGCATCAGATTTAGGCGGTGTAATCCCCCTCGAATATATGGGAGCGGGTGCTTACGGTAGTATTGCAGGTGGTATTAACCCTCAACAACCTGTTTGGGGAAAGATGGGCGAATGGGTTTTGTACAAACAATACGAAGATATGTACAACAGAATTTCTGGTCAACAGGGCGGTTGGGAATGGCTGGGCGGATATAATCACGTCAAATTATACCCTACTCCTTACAGAAGTTTCCCGGTAATTGTTCGATATTTACAGCGACGACCAGACTTTGCAATGGTTACTCAGGCTATGCAAGAAGGTGCTTTGGCATTCGCCAAGATTATTCTTGGCAGAATTCGTTCTAAAATCCAGAATCCGCCCGGTCCCAACGGTGGTGTTCAGTTGGATGGCCAGCAAATCCTACAAGAAGGATTGGAAGAGAAAAAAGAATGGGAAGAAAAGCTACTCAATAAATGGGGCGATTTGCTTGGTCCTTCTATGGGGTAAATATGAAATCATATAAAGATTGGTATCAAGAAAAGAACATTGGCGATTCCGGCGAGTTTAAATTCATCAACAAAGATGAATTTGCCAAGCTCGCTTTGGAGTATTTTGGCATTGTTCTTAAAGGTAATTTAAAAACCTATTTTGAACATCGTGAGAATACACTTGTTGAAGCAGTCGAAACTTCCAGATACGGTATTGAAGTCAATTATCGCACGAAAAAAGAAGAAGTTTTGGAAGGGTTCGCCAAGGTTGCTTTGGGATATGTGAGCGCCGCTCTCAAGAATAATGGCTATCATACGAAGCATGTCTTTACAGAAAAACCCCTCCGTTTATTGGTTTCTACAAGAAATTGGGATGATGGAGAATGGGCTGGGGTTGTCACATGGAATGCCGAACACGCTTGTTTTGTAATATCCAAAGGATTTTATAATCGTGAAAGAAGGACAATTTCTATTCAGACAAATAAAAAGTGTGATGCTGATAATGCCGCAGGAATAGCCAAAGAATTGAACAATATGATGCATCACTTGAAGGATCAGCCTGATCGTCATCAAGAGAAATTGAAGCCAGTTCCGTTGAAGAGGGGACCAAAAGGATGATTTGTTGCTACTGCGGGGAATCCAGCGACCAAGACATTTGTGAAGGATGCTTGGCGTGGGGCGTCACTCAAGCCGACGTTTTCCCCACTTTTTCTGAGCAATTTCACAGAATCGGGAGGGATGGCAAGCGATATTGGCATCAATCCGGGGCCGGAATCCTCTTTACGGATGGCCATTCTGTTTTGTTGCTAAAGCGAAAAGAGCCAAGCGACAATGCGGGAACGTGGGGAATTCCGGGCGGTGGTGCGAAAAAGGGCGAAAGCCCCATCGCTACAGCATGGCGTGAAACCAAGGAAGAATGCGGGGCTGGACCGCAAGGTTATCAAATCGAAAAATTTCACGAAAAAGACGGGCACCACAACTTCCATGTTTTTGTTTACAGGGTTTCTAAACCCTTCGAGTGCGAAATCAGTAAAGAACATAGCGAGGCTAAGTGGATACCTATCAACGAGTTAGGCGAATACAAATTGCACCCAAAAATGGCCGAACATTGGTCTTCGTACAAACGTGCGATAAATAGCAAAATCCCAAAAAACTCGTTTTCGGAATGGTTGGCGAGTAAAAATGTGCTTGACAGCCAAAAGTAATGGGATAGAATCTGTCTTGTTGTAAATCACAATATAGGACTGAAACATGACCATCGAATGCGTTGATTGTCAAAATCTCGAAAATTGTCCTTTAATCCAGACGATTAAGAAGCACCCGACTGGAATCAGCGGGAAAAAAATTGCAGAGGAATTCAGACTTCCTCTTGCCGAAGCAAAAATGCTTTTGCTTCAAATTTGTCTTATGTCTCATTTTGTTTTGAAATCTTCCGTTTGATAAGGCGTCTGATTATTTTCTTTTTATTGGTTTGTGATTGAATCAATTGCATTTTTTGTTCGCCCTTTTCTCGGCATTTATCAAGTAGCTCTCTCACTCCGTCCATGCCGTTTTTGGCATAGGCACTAGCCATCTGTTTGTATTTGTCGTTGAAGGGAATGCCGTTATCTGCCCGCCAAGCATTCTGCCCCAAATATTCGTCATATAAAAAAGTCAACTCCGAAAGCTGATTTCTTTCAATGGCTTCTTCTTGATTTTGCTCTCGTAATTTGTAATCCGGTTTCTTTGGTACAACTAAGAATTGGCCGAACGGTTCGCCATATCTAAAGATGTGTGTTTGCCCTTCGAGCGGGCTTTTGAATACGATAAAGAAAAATCTTGTCCACCATTGGGTTTGTATGTGCCCCGGCAACATCAAAGGCACGTCCCCTATTTCGTCAACAAAATATCTTGGGTGGGGTTCGAGTCGGATAACGTATCCGTCTGGTACTTTAATATCCGTTCCACTTTGATAGCCGTAATGCCCGTTTGCAAAACATTTGAATGGAAGGTCTGGATTTGAGAACTCTACTTTACCATTTATTCTGGTAACTCGTTGTTCTTCTTCGTATGAATACAAAAACTCAATTCCGTAAGTATTCCCTTCAACAAATGGCACACAATGCCACGGTTGGGGTGGACCACCATCACCATGATAATTATTGGTCCCCGCCCAACCCGGAATTTTGAGTTTGATTGGGCGAGGTGGTAACGCTTTACCTAAGCGATATGCAATGTCTATCATGGTCCCCACGGATTTGGTTCTTTAAAATCTTCCAATTTAATCATAGGACCGGGCGGTGAATTAAGCCAGTCGTAGGCGGGCCATTCGTTTGTAATATCCGAAGTCTGATAGTAATGTCTGTATGCTTTGCTGTTCTTGACAGCCTGATTAAGCACTTTTTTCAAGTCTTCGTGTTTCTCGCCCCGAAGAAGTCGTTGTCTTATATACAACGTAGTGGCTTCTTTGGCGTAATCATCATTACTATATCCGCTGGGAAACTCTTCGTTTCTTTTTGCGGCCTTATCGTAAAATGATTTGGCTAAATCTGGCACATCAAGAATTTTACAGACGCTCCCAAGTCTTTCAATCTTAGTGACTTCGAGTGTAAATCCTTTGGGGTATCGAAGTTTTTCGTCTATAAACCAGATGGGTGGAATTGGAATTTCTTTATCATCGCTTGCAACGTGCAAATATGTCGTGTAAATATGACTTGCTCGTATTTTAATTTCGAGGTCAGGGCTACTTCTCGCAGCCCGACACACGCCCTTGAGGGCAGGCCAGCCGATTTCTCTGAGTTCTTTGTCTGCTTTTTCTCTAACTCGAAAATTATCATTGCCCAACAAGGCGATTTTTTCGTTTATTTCTTTTGTGGGTTCTGGCATGTAAAAAGTTTCATCCAGAACGATCCAAAGCAATAGGGGTAGGAACATTATTTTTCCAATTCTTTTTTTGTCTCCTGAAAATCTTCCCATGCTTTTTCTGCCGGGTTCCTCAGAAGATACGGTGTCAACTCCACAAGAATCAAGAAACTGTTACCTCTTTCTTGATTTGCAACTTAAAGTCATTTCTCCCAAGATCATTGTTTGTCTTGGGGCGACTGCCGCTCAAAATCTTTTGGGCGTGAAGACCTCTGTGTCCCGTCTACTAACGGTATTCATATTAGTGTAGATTAACTAACTTTTCCTTAGATTTTTCAGCAACTGCACAACCCTTTTTTATTGTACCAGCCATTTGGCAGGCGGATAAATATCCTTCAATATTTTCTCCCGCATCCATCCACCAGCCATCAATTTTGTGAGCCGACAATTTTCCAATCTTCAAGTATCGGTTGTTTACGTCTGTGATTTCAAGTTCGTTTCTCTTTGATGGAGACAAACTACGAATGAAATCCCACACAGTTTTGTCATACATATACAACCCGGTTGCAATCAAGTTGGATTTCGGAGCTTTGGGCTTCTCTTCGATGGAAATAATTCTGCCGCTCGTCTTGTCAATTTCCACTACGCCGTAGTGTTGTGGATTTTCTACTTCGGACAAAAATATTTTGGCCCCGTCTGGGTTGGCTTCAAATTGTTGAACTGCATCTGGAAAGCCATTTTCAAAAATATTATCAGCTAGGATAACACAAATAGCTTCATTATCGGCCCAATCTTCGGCTAACGACAAAGCATCAGCAATGCCTCGTGCTTCTTTTTGGTAAGTGTAGTGAAGGTGCTTCAAGCCGAATTCTTCGCCGTTGCCAAGAATTCTCAAGAACTCGCCAGCAGCATTACCTCCACAGACAATGAGAATATCTGTAATGCCGCTACGGACCAAACTTTCGATTGGCCAGTAAATCATTGGCTTGTTGTAAACTGGTAACAAACACTTGTTTGTGACTTTTGTTAAAGGATAAAGTCTAGTTCCCATTCCACCCGCAAGTATAACGCCTTTCATTTTTTTCTTCCTTCTTATGAAATGCCTAGTTAATAGAGTGAAAGGAAAACAAATGTTGAAGAAGACTATATTGATTTTTACTATTTTTGCCCTGCTAGTGGGACAACAACCGGCCTCGGCGATTTTATCTAAATATACTCATTTAGTCCATGATGACGATTAGACCTTTACAGCCAGAAGATTTGACGAAAGGATTTTTTGAAACTCTCTCAAATTTAAGACCAACAAATATGACCCCCGAAGACGCATTGCAGTTATTTCAAAATCTTCCAGAATGCGTCAAAATATACGTCGTCGTTGAAGACGACGGGAATGTAGTGGGGGCTGCAACACTCTTTGTAGAACAAAAGTTCCTCCACGGGGGCAGCAAATCGGGCCACGTTGAAGACGTAGCCACGCACAAAGATCATCAAGGCAAAGGAATTGGTTCTTTATTACAAAGGCACCTTATTGCAGAAGCCAAAAGATTTGGTTGCTATAAAGTGTTGCTTGATTGCAAACAAGATTTGGTTCTGTTTTACAAAAAATTTGGGTACGAAGTTTTTGACTGCCACATGAGGTTGAATTTATTATAAAGGCGGCGTAAAACCACAACCCGAAGGGATGCCACGTCGGTACTCCGATGTGGCATGGCTTGCCTTGTGGATGTAAGCCGCCAATTATTGCTGATTACGCTTGCGTAATTAGAATACTCCGAAGCCCCACCGCTTGCGGTGGGGAGAGTCACTTAACCACCATTTTGAAAAGTCTTTTGTGCCTGCTGGATCGCCCTCCAGTCACGTTGGTATCCGCCATCCATGAGACGGTCGCCACCAGCAAGGTAGTGTCGGACGATACGAGGGTCAGATACTCCCATTTCTTTTGCCAAATCCAACGCTGGTGCAATCCAATCATAATTGCCACCGTGTTGGTCAATTTCCTTCTTCAAAATTTGACGAAGGGTATCATTGGATGGACGAGGGAAGTAAATCTGGCTCACACAGCGGCTCGACAAAGCGCCCGCCTCAGAACCATCGGAACCCATCATCTTGTCGAAGAGAGCCTTGTTGTTCACTGTGCAGAAGAACAAGACCCTCAATGAGCGAAGCTGGTTCACTCGGAAATTTATTTTCCGAATTTCGCCACGATCATCCAATGCTCCCAACCAAATCTTCAACGCTTCGGGATCGGCCTTTTCAGCCTCTTCCATAAAGACCAACGGCGGAATTTCCGTCAGATCATTGAAGAACATTTTCTCCAAGCCAGCTTTTGTGGTGCTGGTTGCATCCAGACGAAGTACCGAACCTTCACCGAACATTTTCTCGAATGAGAGCAAGGTTGTCGTCTTGCCACAGCCTGAATGTCCGAACAATACGCCGTGGTTGCGGCTTTCGCCGCCTGTCGTTGCGGCTCGCTGAATATTGTTCATCAAAAGCCGGACTTGCGGCCCAAGATCATACAAATCCTTCCATGCGGGGTGTTGGCTCAATGCCTGATCGCTTCCTGCCCCAAAAAATTCGGGCGGAATAATCAGATCATTCCATGTCTTTACCCCGCCAAGAGACGTTCCGACTTCTCGGACGCCGTTCAACAGCCGGTCAGCAATGGCTTCGCTGGCCTGCGAGATAATGTCTGCAATATTCTCCGGTGGTCCTGCCGGTGCTTGTGCCGCCGCTGGCGTGGTGACGACGACAGGAAGTCGGACGGCAGTGGCATTATTCTGAGGGTCCACGACCAACCACGGATATTGCTGAAACTTTGCAGCAGCACCCGTCTGGATAATCATGGTCTTAATTTTTTCCCATTGGTTGTATTCCGCTTCTGCACCCCGTTCGCCACGAATCTTGGTGAAATTTACCTCATAGGTAAAATGCCAAAATCCTTCCTTCTGGACAGGGGGAATTCGAAGCTTAGTTACGATCCAAGTATTTCCCCGGCCCGCAGCCGTGCCCCGCTTGAGGATATATTCGATCTGCGATTCGATCTTTTCGTTGCTGACCCTGTTCTGTGTTTTACGCTGCAAATACAGTTTGTACATGGGTTTGAGTTCCTTTGGCTAATGGATCGTTCAACATCTATACGGAACGCAGGAATCTACTCCCAGCTATTTTCCCAAGAAGTTTTCTGGTGCCAGATGGGGCGTTGGGGAATTATACCACAGGAACTGTGGGCTGTAAAGCAAAATGGCCCGGCATATACGCCGGGCCATTTATTCGTATTCGGATATTGGGTTTTATCCAAGAATAATTTCTACGCCGTCCAATGGGTCTTCCGTTAAGAGGACTTCCTTTGATGGCTGCTTTTTCTCAACCGAATCATTTAGCTTCTGAACGGGCTGTTGTTTTACAACTTGTTCAATAGTGCCTTTAGATGTTACACGGTCTGGTTGATCCAAAATCAATTTTTGTTCGTTCATATTTGACTCCATAAGTGTTTGGGGTTGTGTTTCTGCTGGTAAGTCCGTTGTGATGGTCTTTACTAATTTGAGCAAATTATTCGGTGGTTTCACTAGGCTCAAGAAATAGCTATCGCCTTGGAATTGTTCCTTTGGAGCTACAACTCGCTTGCCCGAATTGGTTGGTTTTGGCAAAGTTAATGTGCCACTGGTGTTGTTCTCGTAGACATACAAACCACTTCCAGCTAAATTCTGTGCAAGTTTTTGTTTCTGAAATTCCCTTCGCTCTATGCGATTCATTTTTTTTCTAAACATATTCACCTTCCTAATTTTGTTGTTTCAGAAGCCGAAAAGATATATAATTCGATGCGGACTTCCTCTTATTATAGTATGTAAGTCAGCTTCAATTTAGAAAAGGGTGAAAAAATGGCGAAACGAAAACTTCCACCAAATTGGTACGATGTGTATCCTCAAGGCTGCAAACAAGGGGATGAAGAGCAAGCGTTTTTTATTGCGTTAATCAGAAATCCCAAGTGGACCTGGCGATCTACGTCTCAGTTAGCCAAAGAATGCAATTTGACAAAAGATCGCATTGAACAACTGATTGAGAAATATTACAAAAGAGGCATGGTCTTCCAGAATCCAGCGAACGAAGATCAATGGGGTTATTGGGAAAGAAATCCTCAATCACTTCCCAAGTCAGAAGATGACTTGGCAGACGCCGATCACAAAGATCGCATGAATTAAAAAACAAGGGAGACTTTCATCTCCCTTGTTAGCTACTTTGCTAAATTTTGATTTACTTGGCGCTACGAGACGGTTTGTGATTTCCCATCTTCTGTACAGCATCAGCGGCGGTAGGCATGAAATAGGCATCAGGATATTGTTGACGAACATAAGCATCTGGGTAGGCCCAATGCATAATGCCTGCTCTCTTTGTGTCTTCGTCAACACCGTATACCGGCAGTTCTTTTTTGCTTTTTCCACAAAAATCAATAAATGTCTTCATTTACTTACCTCGTTTTGTATCTTATCTGATGGTAATATTTAGTGTGCTGGCCTCAGAAGTTATATATCAAATGGACGCCAAAAATGAAAAAAGTTTATTCTGGAAAAATTTCCTTCATACCAGCGAATGATGCTTTGCCGGGTGAATTATCGAATAAAATCTTAGAAAAGTGTATATTTTGTCAGAAATCCATCACAATAAATGCTTGTAATTCCTTCGTAATTAAGAAGTTATCCGGACCTGAAAGAATTTTTTGTCCGTTCTGTCTTAGAAATGGGTTCTGTACAAAAAGAAATAAGCACATCTTGATTTTGAGTTTTAGAAGCCTTATCGCTTCGCTTTATTACCAGTGTTACGCCAATCAACATCGCAAGTTGTGGTTATCTCAAATTCAGGAGTATATTGACGCCCACGAGTTTATCGGGCTTAAAAATCCAGTTTTCATGTACGACCCGGAGACTTATTTGTGGTTCATAGACTTTTCGAGAGTCGGGGCGGGAAAAAAACAAATTCCAATTATCGAAGTGCATCGCACGATTGTGGATGTTCTGACATGCTTTAATTTGGAGCATTTTCTGGGGACCAATGTGCCCGGCGAAGTCTTCGTCAAGTATCGTGATGCGATTGATTTGTTTTATGAAAAGAGATTTCGACCAAAGAGACGGAAGATGCTGATACCCACTTTCCCGACTCACTTGAAGATTTCTTCTGAGAGGTTCAGGAACTTTATTCCGAAGAATTTGAAAAAGTGAGATTGATTCTGTTTGGTTTATGTTTATAATAAGCGGGTCCAGCAAACAACAATTTTTTTAAGGAGTTTTTGAGTGAGTACGACTACTAATGAATTGCAAGTGAAGGTTTCCGAGCGTCAGGCTGGTTCGGAGCAGTGGTACGAAGCAACCGTGAGCATCTGTGGACTTCAACCAACCAAGTTGGCCCGCAAGTTCGATGGTTCCACACGGTTTACATCTCGTTCCTCTCTCACTGGTGCCGTAAGAAATCTTGCGAAGACCTTGGGCTACAACGGTATTGCTATTGCAGAGCCTCGCAGGGTCGCCGCAAAAGCATCTTCAACGACGGCATCCAAGACTAAGACGGCATCCAAGACTAAGACGGCATCCAAGACTAAAAAGAAGACCAAAAGCTCCACCCAACAATAAAAAGTGGGGTGCAGTTAGAGGCGAGGTAGACGAAGCAATTTGTCTATCTCGTCTTTTTCATTTCTAATATTTGATCTAGACAAATTACTTTGTGTATTGGCTTCAATTCTTTTCGATAAAGCAATTCGTGCATCATGTCTTCCATGTCGCCGTCATTGCACGCATAAATTTGACGCACGAGCGTATCTTTCAAATAATCCAAAACCCACTGCTCGACATTCGGAGCTTTACCTGCTGGGAAAAATGTAAAACAAGCCAAATCGTTGTGGAATGCTAAGCCAGGAATAGCGACGGAAAGCCTTTTCCTCAATTCAGAAAACGCTGCGTGATCGTTTGGATGTGGACCATTACAGTGTTTGAGCCAAACGTCTTTATCTTCGATTAGGGTTGAAACCCTAGAAGCAAAAGTCATGGTTGTACTGATCGAATGCTTCCAGTGGTGCGATTTTGATCTAATAACCTTGCTGGTTTCACCATAGTTGTATTCTTGGGTGTATTTATCGGGGTGATCGTAAAGTGTTGTATATTCACCCACCGTTAATCCTTCAAAGATGACCTTCACAGCATCTGGGTGATGAAGATAGTCGTCTTCTACGAAATAAACAATTTCGTTTTTATCATTTTGTATTGCTTTGTTGTAGACGTACTTAAACGACCCGGAATTTCCCAATTCTGTTTTTTCTTGTTTGATGAGAGGGAATTTTTTAAGAATTTTTGATATTTCTTTTTCAACTTCTTCGTTACAATTGTCTTTGATGAGGCGAATATCAAACTCTCCAAAGACTTTGAGAAAATTTTCGAGACAAATTTGTTTGCTCGCTCCCGGCATTCTGGGTTTTTCGTAGTTGCTGCTACTTATTCTGTAGTAGATAATCATTTTTTAACCTATTTGCCATTGTTTGAAAAACTGATTCCCAATCTCCGTTTTGGGGCTGACGAAACAATTTTACGCTCGAATACCATTCGGTGGTATCACCCCGGAGCTTCCACCGCCAATCTGAATTCCATGCCAGAACTGCCCACGCAGGTCGATTGATGGCACCAGCCAAATGAAGCGCCGCTGTATCAACGCTAATTATCAAGTCCATTCCTTTGATAATTGCCGCTGTATCCTCGAAATTTTCCATAAATTCGGATACATCGACTATTTTCATGTCACTTGCACCCTCGGTTAAGTCGATTGGCGTCGGCATAAACCGATAGGCACGAGGACGTGTATCTTTTTGTAAACTAAATAACTTCACATTTGGTAATTCGTATATAGGTCGGAATTGATTTAACTTACATGAACGATTTGCGTCGTTTGGGTGTTGTGGATTTCCTCCCCAAACGATTCCTATTTTAAATAACCCCTTATAGTCGTCCATGTTCATTGTTTTGTCGGTATGAAGATAGGGAGTTCCGGGTATTTCTTTGCATTTCAATAAGTATGGCAAGCTTATTAATGAACAGTGAAAGTCATAAACTGGCATATCAAAATCTGCTTGCCGTTTTTGATAAATTGGAATAAGTGAAGGGTCTTTTGTGTAAACCTCATCGGCCAAAGGTTTGAACAGGCTTGCCAAACTCTCCCAGCAATGGATAATCGTGTGCGATCCAAGATTTTTGAGCAACGGAACGTATCTCACAAAATGAATTGCGTCTCCTGCTCCTTGTTCAGAGTGGATGATTATCCTTTTTCCTGATAGGTTTTCTTCACCATTCCACTTCTTTTCCGGCTCGTAGATTTGTTGCCAGAATTTTGTTTGTTGGTAAACCTCAAAACGCCACTCATATTCCTCCCAAGCCTTTTCCCAATTACCTCTTAATTGATAAATGGATGCCAAATCAACGTGTCCGGGGGCAAACTTGGGGTCCATCTGTAGTGATTTGTGAAAGCATTCTTCGGCTTTGTCTAGGTTTTGTTTTTCGCCATAACAGCCGCCCAACATGCCCCATGTGTGTGCGGTCTGTTCGATTTCTAAAGATTTTTCAAAGTTCTCAATTGCCTTGTCAATATTTTTATTGTTTCGATATTGAAGTCCCAAATTGCTGTACATAAACCCTTTTGGGTTTTCAATCACTGCTTTTTCCAGCAATTCTATGGCTTTTGGGTAATTGCCTATGCCCGCATAGCACAAGGCAAGATTGTTCTGATTTTCTATATTTTCGGGATCAGCGGTCAAAGCAGACTCGAATATCTCGATGGCTTTTTCATGTTCATTTTTTTTGTGCTTTATCAACCCAAGTAGTTGCAATCCCTGCTGATTTTCGGGTTCTACTTTCAAAACTTGTTTGACTACAATTTCGGCATCTTCTGCGTTTCCGCCAGAAAATTTCTTAGTTGCAATATCCAGCCCGGATGACACCAATTCTTTTATCTTTTCTTGCATGAACATTCTTTTCTCCTGCAATAAATATAGTATGCTAAAAGTTGGTTTAGACAAAAATCAATCAGTAACTACGACAAAAGCTGCTGCAACTGGCGGTTGTGGTTGTGGCAAGGCTGTTGCCGTCAAAATTTCTCAAAAAGAAAAAGAAAATAAACTCAAAGCCATCTCTGAAAAAATGAATAAAATCAGAAACTCAATATATAAAACTAAAGCTCCTATATTCTAAGGTGATACATGGCATGTTGTAAAGGTGGTGGATGTAGTGGCGGGTGTACTATAAAGGGCACACCAGGCAACACATCTTTTTTTCAGCAACAAGAAAAAATTGCTTTGAGTTTATTGAACAAAAAGAAACAACAGGAACTTATTCTAAAACAAAGAGAAAAGAGGAAAAATGGCATGTAGTTGCAGAGGCAGAAATGCCATGAGAAACACGATGACCCGCACCAGAAATGGTAATATACTTCGTCCGGTTACTGGCCCACAATCTGCACAAGGCGGACAAGCTGCTGCACCGACCCCCACATCATTAAGAGCAGCAGCAGTACCGACTGCCGAGCGAAGTCTTACTGGCAAGGTTCAGGAAAGAAAGAAGACACAGAAAATCCGACGAGATGCTATTCGTCGGGCTGGGTTAAAATAATCATTTGATTTCTATTTTTCTGGGGTAGTTTGGGATTTGCCAGACGGATTCTGGAATTTGCAAGTTTATTTGTGGTTGTCCAAAATTCCATTCCATAGTCAAACCTTCTTCGTACCAAGTAATAAACATGGTTTTAGGAACCAACAACCCATTCATATCAAAATAATTGCTTATTTCGGTACTGGCAATCATTTTTCCTTGGCCGTTGTAAAGGTAATTGCCCAATATTTGAGGATTTTGTTCTTTTGAAATTAAAGTTGCCACAACAACATCTTCGCCTCTTGCGGCTTTTCTTTTTTGTAAAACAACCCAATTACCCTTCAACTCACCAACTTCTATGTCTTTTGTGTGTATTTTGCCTAGAGTTAAAGATTCTATCAGCCATGATGGATTAAGTGGTGTTTTGAGCATGGCTTTATCCAAGTCTTTGTGGCTGGCGAAAAATAAGTCTGGTGGGTCCATCCGTTTCGACCAGAACCAAAAGTGGGTATCGTTAGAGCCAATATCCATTTCTTGCCCCATTACTGATTTTACGGTCATTCTGTATCGCTTTTCTTTTTGAAAATATATAGAACCCGTCGTGCTTACGGTCATTTTTTGCTTGATCCGCATGTTAATGGACGGAACATAAAGGCTCGTTATTTTCTCGTTTCTATCGTTAATAGTTTTGATGGCCCCAAAGACCTCATGTTGTTTTTCTGGGGTTGGAGTAATAGAAATTTGATCCTCGGAGCTTAAATAATTGGGTGGAGCCTGTGGCGTTGTCAGGTAAGTGTATACACAAGCCAAGAACACCAAGAACACAAAAAGCAGTAGTATTTTTTTGGCCATATGGGAGTTCCTTATATTTTTAACAAAAAGAAAGGTCATTTCCTATATATAGTTTATAATTACTAACACAAGTTAGATTGGAGAAAATTATGTTATCATACAAGCAATGGCAAGCAATCAATGAATCTGTTATGCCCACTATGGCTCTTGGAATAAAAGGCCCACAATCCTTGGGCATCATGAGTAAATTCGGTCTAATTGATGAAGCAAAAAAGAAATCTAAGAAGAAAATGCATGACGAAGATATGGAAGATGAAGATGAAGACGTAACCGGCGACGGCGAAATGGTCGATGCGGTCTCCGATAAAGATGAGCCTGACGATATTGATGTTGAGGACGGTGACGAGGGTGATTGCAAATTCTGTGGAAAGGAGTCCAAGAAGAAGTCCAAGAAAAAAGCAGAAAAGAAGTCCAAGAAGAAAATGTGGTCTGACGAAGATGATCACGAAGATCACGAAGATCACGAAGATCACGAAGATCACGAAGATCACGAAGATCACGAAGATCATGAAGATCATGAAGATCATGAAGATCATGAAGATCATGAAGATCTTGAAGCCGCAGAAGAAGAAACAGGCGAAGATTTGGACGGCGATGATGAAGAAGGCGAAAGCGAAGAGCATGTAGCCAAAATGAAAGCCGCCAAGAAGCATGATATGGGCGAAGAAGTTCCAATGTTCTCCAAAAATAAGTCCAAGAAGAAATCCGAAAAGAAAGCCAAAAAGAAAATGCAGAAGGAATCTGTGGATGCAGACTGGTGGAATTCTGTTAAGTCCATGATGGGCACAAACCCAGATCATAAATTTGATGATGGTTGGACACAGTACCAAGAAAATACTGTTCCGATGGGTGGCGGATTGCCCACCGGAAGGGGCCTGGGAGGTCGAGGCGAACGAGCAGTGGCGAGGGGCGATTACATTGACCTTGGCAATGCTCACGTAACGTTGCACGCTAACTTAGCCGACTTTCCCAACACGTTGCCAAGCGAGGGACGTTTGGCTATTGAGACCAACAACGCTTCCACTGAAATTGTTTTGACGAGGCAACAACTGGGGGCATTCATTCACGACTACCAGCATGAAATCGAAAAGCACCAAGCCGCACAGATGGCGAGGGGAGCACGCCCCGTCGTGCCGACGCCTGGCCCAGGGCGCTCGATGCCTTACGCCCGATGAGCACCACGATTAGGATTTCACGCACAATTTGTGTAGTTAAACTCCAATCTTAAAGGCAGGTAGTGAACCTGCCTTTATTATTGGAGTTCAATTAAATTCTTGGCAATAAGCAACTTTGGAATGCCATCTTTAATTTTGTTCTGTGGCTCAAAGTCTAATTTTTGTTTTGCTTTGGTCATGTCTGCCAATGTAAAGTCTTGATAGGCTTCCTTGAACGGGCAGTCGATATATCTCACATCCAGATTTCGCCGTAAGTTATAGCCTATCCATTCAACCAAATAATTGAAAGTAGTTGCTTCGCCCGAACCACAGTTGAAAATATCCGATTTTTCGTAGTCAATTAAAGCCATATTCATGGCAACTACGTCTTCGACATAAACCCAATCTCTTTTTTGTCTGCCATCTCTGAACAAAACTATTGTTTCCCTGTCCACGGCTTTTTGGACGATTTGCGAAATCATGCTCGCCCGTTTCTTTTTGTGTTCTTCTCCCGTGCCATACACATTCGTGTATCGCAGGCCAATGGCAGTAACGGGATATTGCTTGATAAATTCGTTGTGGACGAATTCATCAAAAAGGGCTTTTGATTCGGCATAACAATTCATAGGACGCAATACGCTTCTGTCTTCTTGAAATGGCGGCGGGGAATTGCCGTAAACTGCCGAGCTAGAGGCGTAAATGAATTTGGAGCAACCGCCATCTGCCAACCGTTTAAATAAGGTTTTGGGGGCGTCCACGTTTGCACGAATGATTCCATCACGATCTTTATCCATCGTGTCATTGTTGGCTGCTTGGTGGAAGCATATGTCTATACAACCTAATTCGTCCCAATTGATCTCGTTTAGATTAAGTTGTAAAAATTTATGATACTTCGTATTTTGTTCCGTCTGGGTTCCAGTTATAATAACTTCGTATCCAGCCTCGTATAAAGCTGAGGCTAGATGAGAGCCAATAAAACCAGTTCCACCAGTGACCAGAACTCGTCTGGGGGCATCAAGTAGAGGCAGTGGTTTTGGCGGTTGTAAATATGCAGCAATCATTTATTTGCTTTCAAGGAGTTGACTATGATCCTCTGGGAACAAGAAAAAATAATTCTAAAGGTAATAGAGTGGGCACACCGAAAAAATATCCCTGTTGAAGAACTTACCAAAGACGAAATCCTTTTAGCACTACGGGCTTACCTCCGTGATCCTTCCCACTCTTGAGGGGCGAAAATGCTGAAATATTTCGATGGGTATGTCAATTTTGGCTTGAAGCCAATTGCCCTGTATTTGCATTCCAAGAAACCTGTCTCCGACAAATGGAACGAAGATTGGACTCTAGAAAGATGGCGTAGTTACTTTGAATCTGACGAGCAAAAGTACAACATGGGAATTCTTCTCGGTAACGTTATAGACGTGGAAGCCGACGATGAAGAATCCAATCGTTTATTGGAGAGTTTGCTGGGCGATACGCCACATCCGGTTTATTCGAGCGCCCGATCTGTCCACCATTTATTTTTGACGCCCGATCCGACTCTCACATTCCAGAAGATACAGGGAATTGAATTTCGTGGCAATAGAGTTTGTTCGGTCCTACCGCCATCTATTCATGAAACCGGCGTCAAATATAGGTTTCTTAAAACCAGCGAATTTGTTTTGAATCCTTTGCCGGATGATTTGCTGGATTTCTATTGGGAAAATAAAAAGAAAGAAGAACCAGCAAAATTCGTCGCTAAAAAGCCCGAATTAAAATCGGGGCACAAAAGGACAACCTGCAAAATATGTGGACAGAAGAAATTTATCCACAAAAAAAGGCTCATACTTGAAGTAAAAGCCTTTGCGAAATACAAACTTTGTTGGATGTGCCACAATTGTCGAGAACTTCGTGGCATGAACGTTCGTGACTATTGCCGAGAAGTTAGGAAGGATTTGAAAAAGGCAAAATATTGCTATTGATAAATTTTGTGGCGACTTCTAAATCTTTTTTGGAAATTGAGTGTTTGCCCTCATATTCTGTTTCGATTACGAATTTATAGCCCTTGTTTTTTAAGCATTCGCACATGGGAAGAAATCTTTCTTCCCACTCAAAACAATCGTCGTCTCGATTGTGAATTAAAAGAATGGGCGTATCATTTTTGCTTGTCGGGAATTTGTCCGTGCGAAGGATCGCACCGGCATGTACAACAATAGAACGAAAAGACTTTTTATTGTGAGCGTTTAATTCTAGTGCCATTACCCCACCCGCAGAAAATCCTGCAAGCGATGTGTTTCTTTTTTCTACTCTGACCTTGGACATAACCCTTTTTACTATTTTGTGCAAATAAGGCAAACTGTCCTTTATTCCCGAAACAGCCGACACTTGATCGTTGGCCCCATTAGGCAAAGGATACCACTGGCCTTGTTCTGGTTGGATTGCAACCAAATTGCAATCTAATTCTGCGTGGGCATAGACACCCAGAAGCTCATGGGCGTATTGGCTTCTGCCTGTGAGTAGACAAACGAGTTTGTCTGAATTATCTCTCAAGATTGCTTCAATCACAAATCTCATAAATCCCAATCCCTATAAAGATCAAAGCTTCTATTCTGGAAGTCTTCTATTCTTTCAATAATATGTCTTGGCATGTGGTTTTCTACAATCAGCATAAACATGCCAGCGAGCTTCTCGTCGCATGTATTGATGCATTTTTGAAGCATATCTTTGTTATAACCAAAACACCGATGAGCCAATGTAGGATCATCTTCATCGAGTAGATTTTCGTCAACGCACCAATATTTTTCATGCAGACGATTTTCAACGAATTTCAGAGTGAATCCGCAAATATCATAGACCAACTCAACCAAAGCGGGACTCGCCAGCCAGTAATTGCTCAGCGGACGATATTCCAGCCCGTGATCGGGAACTCTATGTGTTCCAGCATGGCCATAAATTTCTCTTCTGGCTCTAGCCGTTTTGTCTCTATCCATAAGGACAGAGGGAATACCCAGAAATAGATCAAGCATTCTGACCACATTCAAGATTTGTAGTCCGTTTTCAAGCACGGGGTTCTGTCCCAAATGAATGTGACCACCAGCAGTGCGAAATCCCGTCGTGGTGATAACTTCTTTGGGTGGAAGGATTTGCTCAAGTGTATACACGGACCATTCCGGCATACAACCAGCAGTTCTGGCATCCTTATCTTTAAGTTCGCTATCTGGAAAATCGTGAGCAGATTGCAACACAAGTTTGTATGGTTCAACTGTTTCAGAAAGTAATCTGATGCAGTTGCCAATATTTTCTACCGCTTCTGCTTTCGATGAAGCAGGTTTAACTTGCGCTTCTGCAAGTACATTGTCGTAATAGAAAGTACATCCATCTTTACGGATGGGGCTTTCTTTTTTTGGTAGAACCGGAATCGCACTTTTGAATTTTCCTTTTTGGAAAAGGAAAAATTCTGGGTCAGAACCGAAAGTAAACATGGTTATCCCCTTATTTTAAATAATGCCAATAAGGAACAGCCACCGACCTTCCTTTTGCCTTATCTTGCATATCGGCTGAAAAGCCGGTGATTCCCAATTGATTGTGGATTACATCAATGTGTAAGTAGTTCGGATAGTTTTCTTTTATGCTGCGAAAGAATATTCTTCTATCACCTATCCGAAGGATTTTTTCGATTCCGGGTTTGGCATGTTTTAGCCAAAGTGCATCTTTCTTCTGATACGATTTTATGTCGCCGTTAATTACGTCGTCTATCGTTTTCTCGAAGCTGACGCCGACCGTATGCACACAACCGACTCTAATTAAAAGGCTGTAGAAGGAAAGCATTGGCGGGGAGTTTAGCCAACGCTTGCTACCTTCAAATAACCATACGCCGCTTTTTCTGAAATTTTCTGGTGGAAGCCAACATTCTCTGAGGATGCTCTTTTTGATCCCCAACCGTTCTTCTACTTGATTGACCAAATCCAAAGAATTTGGAATTTTTTTTCTGAATTTTGAATCGTTGGCATTAGCAACCAACAACCGAATCTTGTCCATGCATGGTTGCGGGTCTGTGTATGGACTATATTTAAATTGGTAAATGTCGATCCATTTTTCGTGTAAACACGCATAAATCATATCTTGCAAGAAGTCTTTGCACCAAATAAATTGGTTGCATTGCTCATTATCCGCCGATAAAAAGGCAAATTCCATTCCTTTACTGTAGATTTGATAAATCTCAGCACGGGTATTTTTTTTCCAATTGATGTACCTTTTATACCCTTCGCTCATGGCTTTCTCCCGCTTTTTGTATTCTAGGCAAAAATTGCCATCGAACAAGACTTTTTCGTGTCAAAAAGATAAATATTCACATGGACGGCTTCAAGAGATATATTGATTCTAATCCGGTTGACACCCAGATTATTCATCTTTATTTAAATCGGAACGATATTTCCGTGGGCAAAATTGCCCGACTTTTCGAGCGATCTGAAGCCGATATTTATCGGGTTCTCCACGCTCACGATATTGCCCCCAATCGCTTGAAGGTAAATCATCAGAAAGTGAAAAGCCTTTCTCAATTAGGATGGGATATTCAGGAAATTGCTCGATTCACTGGATACACTCCTCGGAATATTCGATATATTTTAGCAAAGTAGGCAAATTATGGCACTTACTGCAAATGATGTACGATTTTTCTTTTCTGGTGGTTTAACGAATAACGACCCGGATGCTTCTCTGGGTGGGGATATTTCCGCCTTTGGGCTTACCAATAACAACAATAAGAGGCTTTTTTCAAACTTATCTACTGATGAAGCGGAAATTGGCAAGACAGATTATCGTTGCATATATGTTAACAATTTAAGCGAAGAGGAAACAGCGATATTGTTTGAGGCCGGATTTTTCTTGGAGAATCAAGTTGAAGGTGGCGGAACAGTAACTGTTGGCACAATCATTAACAACGAGCGTCAGGACGTAGTTGTGACTAAAGGCACGCTTGTATCTGGGGGAAATTTTGTACTTAGATATTACAACCTTCTTACCGAAGAATGGACGAACTTCCAAGTTGATTGGGACGCTAATTTGAATGATTGGGGAAATAATTTTGAGATTGCAATTAGGGGTTTGAGTGGGCTTGAGAATGTTACGGTAACTCCAAGTTCTAGTGGATCAAATGTTACATTCAAGATAGACTTTTTGGGCAATGCTGAATTTCGTTATCACGAATCAATTGAATTGGTATCTTTCACAACAGATTTTGACGATGTTGACGCTGTAGTTACACCTGTTAAGGTTAACTCAGGCGGGCCTATCATGCTTATAGCGGATGAAATTAGTTCAGATGTAGTGCCACCTGCCAATATTTATTTTACAAATCCTACTATTACTAATCCGATAGATGTTTCGGATTTGAAACCCGGAGAATTTTTCCCAATTTGGATCAAACGTGTTGTCCCTTCTTTATCTGGTTCAATAGAGAACGACGGTTTCCGACTAAGACTTCGGGGCGAAATAGCTTCTTAAATGGAGAAAAAAATGAAAACTTTAGCTTTAGGAATCATTCTCGCAGTATGTGGATTTTTTGCATTTTACGGAATGCAAGGCGTGCAAGGCGTGCAAGGCGTTTATTCGCAACCTGTCGAAGAACCATCTCCTACACTTGAAGACTATGAAAAATTCCTGACCAAGACGGAGAATATGGCCAAGAATTTCATGGTTTTTGATTCTTGGAAAGAAATGTCTTTCAAACACAAAATAACTGGCAAAGTTACCGAATGGAAAGACTTATCCGATTATGAGAAAACGATGTTTTGTTTGACAATAGCGGAACGCACCACAGCTTATTTTACAAAACTGGATACATTCTGGCAGAATGAACTTAAAGAATTTGACGACCCAAACCACAAGTTGGTTCCCGTTCCAAGCCCTGCGAACGAAAAGCAGAAACCAGCCACCAAAGAAGACGTTAAAAAATATATCGAGAAATTGACTTCTATCAGGAAGAATTTTGCATTAAAATATGAAAAATTTGCAGAAAAGTCCCTAAAAACATACGAGAAAGAAATCCCCCAGCCAGAGTGGGAAAAAATGTTGAAGACTATGCGTGACTATCACGATAAACACAAACTTATAGAAAGACAATAATGGATTACTGCCCCTTTACAGGCACTCCCTGTTCTTTGCCCAAAGTATATCACGTCACTGATATTTTGGGCAAAGAAATTAAACAAATGCACTTATGCCAAAATTGTTTTCTGAACCAATATAAAAGCAAAATATATGATGAAGTTATTTCTTTCATCAACTGTCTCATTACGGAAAAAGAGAGACTTCTTTCCAAGAAGTGTAAGTGTGGATGGGGTCTTGAAGATATTGCAAAATCTGGGCGTCTTGGATGCCCTGAGTGCTATGACACCTTCAAAGAAGAGTTGAGGCCGATGATTCACAGATGCCAAAATGGTGCAACACATCATGTTGGCAAGAGGCCATCAAATTATGAACAGCTTATTGAAGCAAAACAACAAAAATTAAACGTAGAAGAACAAATCCAGACTTTACGTCTCAAAATGGCCAAGGCAGTAGAAGTCGAAAATTACGAAGTGGCTGGCGTTCTTAAAAAGAAGATAGAAGAATTACAAGTCAAAATTAACCATTAAGTCTGACCCATTCTTCCATTTTTCTTGGGTCAATAATTCCAAATCCCTCGAAGAATTTTTTCCCGGCAAATTCTGGGTTGCTTGTACTAATTGTATTAGACCTGAATATTCTTCGGTAGTCTTCAGCAGTTTCTAGCTTGATGTTGAGTTTATTATTTCTTTTGTAAGATAGTACCAATACGGCTACGCCCGTCACAAATGGATTGGCCATGCTAGTTCCTGACAGGACTGCATACCAATTATCAGGAACTGTACTAAATATTTTTACGCCGGGAGCCAAGAAGTCTAAATCATCTCCCGTACAACTAAATTTTGCCCTATCAAAATTTTCATCAATGGCACCAATGCCGATAGTTTCTGGGTAATTGGCTGGATAAAAAATACTATGAGTTTTTCCAGCATTCCCGGCAGCACAAAATACAATCACACCATTTTTATTGGCATATTGAATTGCTTTTCTTACTTGTTGAATCGGCTTAGGTGACCCCAATGACATATTGATGAAATCTACGCCTTGATCTGCTGCCCAACGAATGCCATCGGCAACCTGCAACAAGTTGCCAGCACCTTTATGATCCAATACTTTAATTGGAATTACTTTGCATTTTGGCGCAACACCAACCATGCCAATATCGTTGTTCTCGGCGCAAATGATCCCTGTGACGTGCGTGTTTGATACAAAATGGCCTTCAGCAATATAATTGTGGTATTTTTTAACTGTGAAATCATAAAAATATCCATCATAATATTCTACTCGTATAGATTTTATACGTCTTCCAGATCTTTTGTGTTTTGGAACTATATTAGATCGAGCTTTTTTATTTGGGTGCGCCAAATGTTTTACTATCTCATCAGTTAGGGCAGCATGAGTGATTTTGTAGCATGGTGCTGTGCTTGTTATTTTTCTATGTGTTCTACGATCAAAGCTAGGTTTTCCTAACGATGTAGAAATCCCCAATGAATTGAGTAGACAACACATTTCTTTCCCAAAAATGTAGGATGCTGTAGTTATTCTGTTTTTGGTGTTTGATTTAGAAATACATCCATCTCCATCTATTACTCCTGCAATAAAAGCAGATTGGACTTCTAGCTCCGCCATGCCTACCCATTGAGGTAAATTTTGACTTAAGGATTTTTTCCCTTTCTGAATGCCCAAAGCAACGAGATATTCTTTGCCAATTCCATAAACTAAAATTCTTTGTCTTTCAATTTTGTAAGCCCAATTATACGCTTTAGCTATATCCCCCACTTTCACCAAAATTTCTGGCGTGATTGAAGTTATCTCGAATCTATCATTTGACACATGACCATCAGTGACTGCAATTCCTGCCAAATAAGCCAGATTTGTGTCAACAGTTACTTCTGCTGATGTTAAATTCCAATTAGAATGTTTACATTTTTTGCATTTACTGGGAATATTGTTTATGACATATTTTGGTTGATGGCCGCAGTTAAAACATTTCCATTTTGGTTGCAAGTTAACTTTTTGAGTTGTTCCTAAATTGCCACAAGATTCCCCACGACCAAAAATAAATAAGTCTCCTACGCCTACTTGGTCTGCTCTTTTCCTTACAATTTCATAAACATCATGATGTTTATTTTTTGTCAAGTAAACGGGATGCCACGGAGTAAGTAGGTATGTTGCTCCTCCTTCTAGCTCAATCCTTACTACCTTACCGCTTATTGGCAATTTTTGAACAGATTCAATTTCGGCTATAGAAGTTTTTTGACTTTCTGTATCAAGGGCATATGTAAAAATGTTTTTAAGACGTTTTATAGAATATTTGCCTTCTGGTTTTATTTCTGTTAGTTCTTCCGAATCTATTGTCTCATAAAATTGTTGAATTTCTTGAATTCCAGCATAATTTGTATGAATCATACAATTGGGAGAAACACACCCATGCCCATTATCGTCATCCGGGGGTTTTCTCGGATTAACGAAGTTTTTACCGGGCAAAAGATTGTTAACCAAGTCCGGGTGGTCTAAATCGCAACCTGAATCCAATACGGCGATTTTGACCCCTTCCCCTTTGGAAAGTTTCCAAGCATTAGGAAGATTAAATGCAGTGATTCCCCATCCCGCTTTTTGTTCGGCATCTTGAATAGAAATAATCTCTTCTCTTACAAAGGGAAGCAACCCGCACTTATATTTTAAATTTTCTTTTTTATTTGCTTTCTTCGGCATTTTCCATTTGCTCCATGTTCCATATACCGGCATTGTATTTGGCAACAATAAAGTCGATAGCAATACCGATGACTATGAGGAACATCTCCTTGATAACTGGCGCAAAAGGTTTTAACCAGATTGGGAAAGCCTCGTAGATGACATGGTCGAATAGTTTTTCCAGAACCGACATTACGGCTGCTTTTTTGTCTTTTCCATCTGGGATCAAGTCTTCAACAAACTGAATAAGTTCATCAAGGGAGTTGATGATAAATGCAGCGCCTTTTACGAGACGTGTGCGAGCTATAAAGAGCCACCCCGTAGAGGTTTCTCCCTCGCTATCCCAGCGTGTTTTTAGATCATTTAGATAGTTTTCAAGATTTTTTAGAACATCCTGAATCTCGTCTGTAGATAATTGTCTTTTTTCCATAACCACTCCTTTAGATTACCTTATATAGCCTTCGACAAATCAAAACAAGCTAACTAATTTAGAGTGTCTTTTATGGCAAAGGGATTCAATATATGTTTACAATCGTTACGGGTGGCGGAGGTTTTGTCGGAAGTAATTTGGTGGATAAGTTAGTCGATCAGGGACACGATGTTTTTGTAATTGACAATTTTGCAACGGGTTATCCACATAACGTCAATAAAAAAGCCAAGTTGGTACAAGAAGATATTCGCAACAATTTGCTTGCGGCTGATAAACTGAGAGGTCTAAAGCCAGAAGTTGTTTTCCATTGTGCTGCTTTGGCTCGAATTCAGCCCAGCTTTAAAAAGCCTGCTGAAACCATCGAAGTTAATTCTCAAGGCACCGTTCAAGTGCTTGAATATGTCAAGCATGTAGGGGCGAAGATGGTTTATGCAGGGTCGAGTTCCTTCTATTTTGATCCTCATGCCAATCCTTACGCTTATAGCAAATGGATAGGCGAAGAACATTGCAAAATGTACAACAAAGTTTATGGTGTTCCTGTTGCTATCGCCCGTTTTTTCAACGTATACGGCCCCCGTCACGTTCAAGACGGCGAAAATGCGGCAGTATTGGGCATCTTTGAAAGACAACGCAAAAACAACGAGCCTTTAACAGTAACAGGGAATGGCGAGCAAAGACGTGATTTTTGTCATGTATTCGATATTTGTTCTGGTTTAATTGCCATGTCAAAAGATAGCTGGAATGGCGAAGTTTTCAATTTAGGCCGTGGCAACAACTACTCAATTAACGAAGTCGCAGCGATGTTTAAGCCACAGGAAATTAAGCATGTGCCTGCTCGTTCGGGGGAAGCGTGGACAACCTTGGCCGATTTGAGCTTTACTCAGAAAAAACTTGGTTGGACTCCTTCGCATAATCTATCTGATTACGTCGATGAATTCCTAGAAACACTATAAGGTGTAAAAATGAAAAGTGTCGGCATTGTAGGTTATGGCTACGTTGGCAAGGCCATGTTTAAATTCTTTGAAAAACATCACAGAACTCTGGGCTATGATCCTTGGTATACAGAACGTGAAGCCGAATACCTTGTGCAAGATAAAGATGAATTTAATCGTTGTCGTTGCGATGTAGGTGTTGTATGTGTTCCTACGCCCATGTCGGAATCTGGACGCTGTACTACATCTATAGTCGAAGAAGTGGTCGATTGGCTGGATACTCCTTTGATAATTATAAAGTCAACTGTGGAGCCGGGCACGACTGATCGTTTGAAACAAAAGACGGGCAAACGCATTGTTTTTGCCCCTGAATATTGTGGTGAATCTAGTTATTGGTCGCCATATCTTTGGGATCGTGAAGTAAAAGAAACTCCCTTCTTTATTTTTGGCGGCGATCCCAAAGATACGTCTGAGGCTGTAGATTTGTATTTCCCTATCACCGGGCCAGTTAAAACATATCGACAAACATCGGCAAAGGCTGCTGAGATGGCTAAGTACATGGAAAATTCTTTCTATGCTACAAAGATTACTTTTTGTTATGAGATGGCCTGTATCTGTAAAAAGGCCGGGATTGATTACAACGAGGCCAGAGAACTTTGGCTACTCGATCCACGAATCAATCCAATGCACACAGCGGTTTTCGCCCAAAACGACAATCCTTTCGGCGGCAAGTGTGTATTGCCTGAAGCTGTTGTTAAATTGCAAAATGGCGACAACGTAACTATAGCTGACTTATATGATCGTTGGCAAATGGGCGAAAAATTAGCAATTGAATCTTGTGATTTCAATATTGAGAAAAATGATTTTAAGTCTGTTTGTTTGGTTACTAAAAACAAAGTTGACGAAGAACTCGTGGTATTTGATACTGAAAATGGGGAATTTTCTTGTACAAGTGAACATTTAATGCCGGTAATGCGTGATGGTAAAAAAATTATAATTATGGCAAAAGATGTTCTAAAAACTGATCTTTTATTTTCTAAATAAAATAGGCAAGCACTTTCCGCCAAAGGGTTTATGATTAAAAAGTTTATAAAAAATGATATTGTTATTGATTTTAATGAAGCAACTCAACACACAACAATTCTTGAGTGTATTTGCGATAAGTGTGGCAAAGAATACGAAAGATTAAATTATAATCACAACAAAATGAAAAAAAACGTATTGTGTGATAGAGATTATTGTTGTAAATGTTGGACAGGCATTTTGAATTCGAGAAAAGAATATAGGGAAAAAATGTCTTGTTCAATTAAAAAAATGAGAGAAAATAATCCTGATTTGTCAGTCAAAATTTCTGAAACTTCTAAATCAAGACGCATAAATTCTGGTGACAAAAATGGGATGAAGCGTGCAGAGTCCAAAGTAAAAGTTTCATCTACACGGATCAAATTGTTTCAAGAAAATCCAGAGCTTAGAATGCAACTTTCTAAACAAACACGACAGGCTTGGGTTGATGGTAAATTTGACGGCGTTCGAGTCGGACAATGTAAATGGTTTGATTATTATGCCAAGAACGGCACTGTATACAAAGTGCAGGGAACATGGGAATTAGCTTTCATTAAATGGCTTGATGAAAATAATTTTTCTTTCTTGTGCCATCGTGGAAGACTTGCGTACAAGTTGCATGGACAAAATAAGAACTATTATCCAGATTTTTGGGTAACAGAATGGGGTTGTTATGTAGATGTCAAATGCAAGCATTTTTACAATGAAGAAAAATTTATTGCAATTGAAAATTGCAATAAATGTAAAATAAAGGTTCTCTTTAAAGAAGACCTTTTAAAATTAGGAGTGTTGTTGTGAGAACTATAAAAATTATCAATATAGAAAAAACAAATCATAATGATTATGTTTATAATTTGGAATTAGAAAGTGGGTCTAATTCTGATGATTTGTTTTGGATTGAACAAAGAACAGGTATTGTAACACATAATTGCCTGCCTAAAGATATAACCGCCTTAGCAACTTGGGCAAAAGAAGAACTTGGATATGAACCGGAGCTATTATGGGAAGTGTTAGAAAGCAACAAACGAATCGGCCAGCACCGAAGGACACAAAGGGGTTAAAGGTACCCATACAATCTTCATGAAGAAAAATGGGAAGATTATGAGGTTGTCAGTGTCGTCAATGGCTTCCAAAAGAAAGAGTTGCCACATAATCGGCTGCAAATCTTTCTTGATCCCCACAGCGGTACACATCAGTATAGATCGCATTGAATACAAAGGTAAATGCTGGGAGGATTTTGCAAGAGATATGCTAAAACGGGCGAGGGAGGAAGACTCCATCTTTCGCCTTTTCGGTAATTCTTGGGAAATAGAAAAAGAAAAAGAAAAAGACTGGCAGGCTTTGGAAGACTTATTCAAAGAGATGAAAACATGAGTTACTATCGAGAACAACTTGAATCTTATCTCAAGCTCTTGGACGTAAATGCCGATTTAGTTATCGACGTGGGTGGGGCACAAAAGCCAGCCAAAGGTCGCACCAAAAGCTGGAACATAAAAGATTACGCTGTCTTAGACTTACCTGAATATGACTTAGATAAACCTCTAGCCTATAATGCTCAGGCAGACGTGGTTTTTTGCCTAGAAGTATTTGAATACTTAATCATCCCAACAATGGCTATGACAAACATAGCCAACCTACTAAAGCCGGGCGGCAAAGCCTATGTGACATTTCCTTTTGTTTATCCATTGCATAACGAAGTAGAATTCGACAGCTTGAGATACACGAAAAGTGGCATAGTGAGACTCGCAGCACATGCAGGACTAAACATTGAAAAAATAGTCGAAAGAAAAACCAACACAGGTTCTTTAGTTAAATATTATTCAGAAGATGGCATGAGGGCAGCAAAAGGTCACAATCATTCTGTAACTGGATTCATTGTGACCTTTAAAAAATCAGAACAATGACTTGATATATTTTAACATATCCATTTTAGTGTCGCTGTTGAAAAGGTTTTGTAACTTTACTTCCCATATAACCTCTCGATCAGTTCTTTGTATTTCAGCCCTACATTCTCTAAAGAAGTATAAATTCGGAGCTTTTCTCCAAAGGCTTTGGTTTCTTTCCAGTATTCATATGAGAACCATCGGCCCGTATTGTTTGGTGCTACTATATCAAAACCCCTTTGTCTAAAGTATTCGGCTGAATAACTTTCTTTGTTTACAGCGAAGGGAATCCCAGAGGCTATGTATTTTTGGGCCTTTGTGGGAGGCTTATAGTTTTGGTTGAATTGATCGGTCATTTTAATGTCAATTGCGGCCTTAGCCTCTACCATCATCTCGTGTTGTAATCTTTCTGACCAAGGATAAGCGTCAATTCCTTCGATAGATTTTGTTCCTTCTGGGATGGTCAATTTCATGCCTATGTTAGATGCAAAAACATTTGCCGCCAGTCTTGCACGTTCATTGTCTATATCTGACAATATTTTTATCTCATTTTTGATCGGGTGCTTTCTAATCCATTCGAGCAAGTAAGGAATGTACTGACAACCACCAATCCAAATAATGTAACCTCTTTCTTTATATTCTGACATTTCTAGTAGAGCATATTTGTTGTTATGTTCTACGAAATGTATTTCTTTTTTGTAGCTTTTGAATATTGGCAACAATCTCTCGGAGTGCAAGAGGATCATATCGCACAGCCCAAGAAACGGAGCATCAGCCCGGATATGCTTTACTTCCTGATAAAAGTCAATCGGGCAATAAATGACCTTGATCTTTTTATCTTTCAGTTTTGCGATTTTTTGTGCCGGACAATTTTGCTTGATAATTACGACAGCATCAGCTTCTGGAATGTTATCAAAGCTATTGAAAAAGACTATGTTGAAGTATTTGGCCAGTTCCCTTGCTGTATCAAATCCAACCCATCCCCAAGATGGAACGTCTCTTTCAGGTCCGAATGCAAGTGTTTTCATTTTCTGGACTTTTTATGAAAGTCTCTGTGAAATAAATAGTTTTCTGCTGGCAAGTGGCCGGGGAAATATCTGAATTTAATTCCCATCTTTCTAGTCAAATAAGCGAAACTTATTTGATCCCTCTTTGATCCATTTTGAATTTCCTTCCACCATGCTTCATTGAACTCTTTAATTTGATCTGTGTGTCTACGCAACAAAATGGTGCATTCCCCCAGACCAGCATTAGATGGGTGCTCATCTTTTGTATACCTTTGTATTTGTTCCCTAATTACATTAGGATCATCCAGTCTTCGTTGCATACACACATTGGCTTCTTGATATATGCAATGCCTCTCAGAGTGCTTAAACAAAGCCATGTCCGAATCTGCAAGGTAAAGCTCAATGAGTCTTTCTACGGAAAAAGGAAATTCAATCGTAATTGATCCATCAATCCACAAACTGTAGAGTTTATCTGGGAAATATTTGTGTGGAAGTATCTTGTGGATTTTAGCATTTCTGTTCGGATCGGGAAAACCTTTATTTATTTGGCGGCAATTCCATGTTTTTGATTCCATTGGTGCTTCAAGAAACGCAACGAAATCTACTCCCCTTGCTGTAGGAGGTTGTTCTTTTAGATTGTCATAATCGTTGGTTCTGTTCGTTATTGCTGTGTACACGACCACCGATTTTGGGTCTACTGTAAAATCTGGTTTTTTTGATCTATTCTCTTTCAAATATTCATGAAGAATTTTTGTTGCCACCCATTTTCTGTGGAATAAATTGCGGTTCTCGCCCATAAAGGCATGAGCAGCACTATGCGAGTGTCCACCTGAGTGAAAGATTTTGGAATCCGGGGTAAAAAGAACTTTTTTGCCTTGAGTATGAATTCTCATGCAAAGATCAGCATCTTCCCAATAACCTATTCTGTATTCTGTATCAAACCCTTTTATTTTTTGAAATAGAATACTAGGTATCATAAAGCAAGCCCCCGTGACCATTTCTACTTCATGCGTGGTTAAGAGTTCGGCGGGGGCGTTACTTAACCGAAATGCACGAGAAAGGTGCTTCTTTTGCCATATGTGTTTGCCTGCGTGCAAGAAAGCTCCCTGCCCCCAATCCCATTCTGAACCGCACGAATCAATCATATCTTCGTGACGGTGACGCAAATGGAGATTGCCCACAATGCCGACTTCTTCGTTTTGAAGACAGTCATACATTGGTTTTATCCAATTGGGAGTTACTGTGGTATCTGCGTTTAGAAATACCGCATATTTGCCTCTGGCCACTTTAAATCCGCTGTTGCAAGCATTAGCGAACCCAGAGTTTCTGCCCGTGAAAACAATTTTCCCAACGGGGCCAGTTAGCTCAGTTTTTCTTTCTTCCCAAGCCGCTAGTATTCCTTGATATGTTTTTTGAGGACAACAATCATCGACATATATTATTTCTTTAGTCAATCCATCGTCGGACAAATCCCAAGACTTAATTTGTTCAGCAATTTCTGACCGGCTTTTATAACAAGGAACAATTATAGACACATCAACATTTTCATCTTTTGTAAACCAATCAGGAGTTATGTGAATTCTGTAATCTGGTGGGACAAAAGGCTTTTTTGTTGTTTGAATGCCTACTTTATTCGGCCTGTTGATGTTGTTGGTGAATCTGCTTTGTTTTCTCCCACGGACGGTTCTTTGAGTTACTACTTTGTTTGAAGTAGTCTGTGTCCCGCCCACTTGTGACAAAAGCTGACTTACAGGAATACCGCCACCGGAAGAAGGCTTTTTAGCAAGAGCTTTCTTCATCATTTGCGATCTGGAAATCCCTTGATTTTGTCTTCTTTCTTTCACTGCTTATTCCTTACTGTTGTGGTGCCCACTACCACCCATACCACCGGGCGGAGTGGGAGAAGAAGCGTCTTCTATAAGCATTTTTAAAGAATTTTAAAAATCATGCCCCCGGCGCTGGTGGCATGTGTGGGCTTGGTGGCATGTGTGGGCTTGGTGGCATGTGTGGGCTTGGTTGCTGTGGTTGCTGTGGTTGCTGTGGTTGCATTGCGCCTTTTACAATTTTCATCAATGCCGTCTGAGTAATCTGCGGCAATGCTGAGTGAACCTTATCAATTATCATGGAAACCACTTCTATGCCAGCTTGCTTATTTTTCAACTTCGCCACTTTCGGCATCAAGCGATCCAACAAAGTCATTAGAGATTGACTAATGTGTTTTGTTTCTTCTTCCTCTTGCTGATTTTGTTGTTCATTTTCAGTAGTAGCGTTGCCTAAAGCTGGCGGTACATGTGAATTTCCGGCCATTTGGGTTGTTCCACCGGGTTGCATTTGGTTAGCGTTTGACGGAACTCCTTCCATTTCCATGATCCATTCGTTAAATTTCTTGATTGCCATTATTGTCCTTCCCACCCTTTAGGTGCGGTAATTATGTCTTGGGGTAATTGTTCGCCATCTAAACCTTTGAAATCACTTGATTTCATGGTTGATTTGCCGCCAACGCCTGCGGAATCCAATGCTCCATAAAAAGCAGAGAGCGTAGCAATAATGATTGCTTGTGCTAATTTATCTCTTTCCTCTGGCGGCACGTCTCTGAAACTTTGTATATTAGGATCACCAGCTTTCAGAGTGTTTGTGTATTGATCTTGTATTCTTTCAATTCTGGGTCGGACCATATTGATGATCTTGGGATCGACTGGCTTAGTTCCAGTGCCCCATATTTTCTTGGTCTGTTCCCAATCTGGGTCATTGCGAGACATTCGCCATTCATTTATTGATTTCATGGGTTTCCTTTCTCTAAATTAGTAACGTCTTCTTCTTTATCTTTCGGTAGCCCTGTGTGAATTATCTTGCGATTCGATGAGCTATCCGGGGTTTGATCTGCCTCTTTTACTTTATCTAATTCTTCTTTGACTTTTTGGTGCCATGAGGCAATTTTAGTCACTGGTATATCAAGTAACTCAGAGAGGCCGCTTGAGTTATTGATTACCGCAAGAAAATCATCCCAGAAATCTTCACGAACACCAATTCCCGTCCGTATAGCAGAACTAGCCTTGCTTTCGCTGGCAGAATTGCTTTTGGAGGCTTCCATATTTTCCCAAAGTTTCTGGAATGAAATCATGCGATTACTCTTTTTCATTTTTACAAGTTCCACTCTTCTTTTTTCTTCCTAGAAATAGCTTTTCAGGATCAAATTCCACTTGATCCGCTTTTTTATCAGACAACACATATTTGCTCCTAGCACCTGTGCGTCCGAAATCCAAGTCGGCATTGGAACGGTTATCCCAAATCTCGCCTGCACCTTCTGGTGAAGTTTTACTCAGCCATTCTTTAAATGAAAAATGGAACATAGTTTATTTAGTCTTTTAGACACTTCTTTCCCTAATTTTTAGCCACTCTTCAAATGACTGTTTTTTCTTCTTTTTTTTCTCTGGAAGACCGTCATGTTTCGTGGCCGCAAAATCTTCGGCGTCTTTCTTGCTGATGCTTTTTGCAATCTTTTTAACTTCGGGGCTGGCATTCTTCAATTTACCCTTCTGGGCAGCATGAACCATACCAAATAACCTCTGTTGTGACTTGCTTTTAGCTGGCATAATAACCTCCGATGTAGTTATTTAGATAATGCCAACAAAAAAGGCCATAGGAATATTCCCGTGGCCTTCTTTTACCCCGATTGAACTTTTAGTCGGCTAAGGTTGAGACACGAAGCCGCTCCCCTTTAGGGGGGCGGTAGTTCACCACATTTTGTTAAGAGCAGCAGGGCCGAAATTTGAAGCGGCAAATCCCATTGCGGAGTTATCGGGGGCATCCGCATCATATTGTGGGGCTTTCCATTGACTCCATCGCACCACTCCTGCGATTTTTGCAGCTTTCGTCGTTGCAAAGTCATTTCGTAATTTTGAAAGTTTTTGTTGATTTGCGAAGTTTTTGCACGTCCACCATTGGGTTTGCCATCTGGGCGTCCTCTGCAAAAGAATCGTAAACTTTGTCTAAATTCTCTTCGGAATGATTACCGCAGTGCCAAATACTTTTGTCCTCTAGGTAAACTCCGCAGTTGAGTACGTTTTTCTTCGAGAACTTAGTTGCTCTGTTTTTGCAATCCGGTACTTGACATATCATTGTTGAGGCTCCTTCATTATTTATCGAAATTTTTCCAAATAATTTCTGTCTTCGCTGTTTTAATTTTTTGTTGCGAGGCATGATTGACCACCTTACGTTTGCAAACCTTCCATTCTTTATATAGATGGTTATACAACGGAGAACTGTAGCCACTTATCATAACTTTGCCGGGAAATCGCTTCAAAACATTCGCCAAATCAATATGGTCGTCTTCGGTCATCTCGAAAGAATACACATTTTTGCTAATTCTGGTATCCTGTAAATATGGCGGGTCCAGATACAACAAAGTGTTCTTGGAATTAAACGATTTGATGACCTCTAGTGCGGGTTTGTTGAAAATGAAAACCTCTTTGAGTTTTTCGCTCAAAGACGGCAATCCTTTTAATGATGTTTCCCAAGCGTTTATGTCGCCGGGTTTTCCGCCTCTTTGCCGTTTTGACCAAGCAAAAGCCTTGCGAAGTCCCCCACGACTCATTCTGCGAAGAACAAACTCATTGACAGCATGTTCGAGATAATCTTCAATTTGGTTCTTTTTTAAGGCTCTTTGGAAGGTTTCTTCGCAATATTTACAAATCTTTAGACGACGCATAAATTCCGAAGGTTCGTCCCGCAATGCACGGTAAATTTGAATAATTTCAGTGTCTACGTCGTTAATGACTTCGATTTTCGATTTTGGTTTGTTAAAGAATACGTTAGCACCGCCACAATATGGCTCAACGTATGTCATGTTCTCAAATCCTTCTGGGAAATTCTCTATAATCCATTTCGCTAAATAATACTTTCCACCGTGACATTTAATTGCTGGCCTGATCGTCTTCATTTGTACTTTCCTTTGCATTGCTTGGTGCTGCATGTATGATTTTGCCACAAACTTCGCAAATAAAGTCAAAAGGGCCATAACCCTTTTTAGACCCCTCCCAGAACCACCCTAGTTGGGGGTATTTTCTATCGTGACATTCAACACACAACACATTCATTTTTTGTTCTTCTTCTGGGATAGATTGATCTATCCAGAAATAACAGTCTTGTACCATATTTAGTGGCTCCATCGAGTATATATCCATTATAATTAGGAGAGTTAAAAATTGGCCAGAATTATTCTGAGAACAGCTTGTGTTAATTTGCAACGTATTGGTAAAAATACAGTTACGGCGATGTTGACTCCTCAATCGCCGGAATATAATTTCCTGTCGAATCTTGAGGATTCTCAATGGGATGTGGTCAGTTTTGACCATTTTAAGCGGGAAGTTTGTATTGTTTTGAATAATCCGGCTGGAAATAAACTAATTAGTCTAAGACTACCTTATATTACACCGGGGTTATGACGGCGACCCCTTTCCGTATTACTTTGTGAAACGCACGAAGCCGCAGGGCTTGCCCTGCGGTGCGTCACAAGAAGTGAATTTACCTCTAAATAGTTTTATAAAAAATTTTGTGATTAACTTTAGAAGATTTTTAATGATGACCGAAGGCACACACAAAAGCCAAGCCGTTGTCAAATACGGTCCAGCCATGCAAGCAGTGGCTATAATCGACCAAGGTATTAGTGACTTCTACCGTTCTTTAATTCCTAAAGCATACGGTGTGCAGTCACAAGCTTGGCCTGCGCACATCACTATCGTCAGAAAAGGCAAAGAAACCCCCACAAATATGGATGCATGGGGAAAATACGAAGGTCGTACTATTGAATTTACTTACGACACGACTATCCAATCCGATGAAACCTATTTTTGGCTTAATGCGTGGAGTGAGGAAGTTGGAGATATTAGACAAGAACTAGGGCTTCCCCGATACAGAGATGATTCCGCATTTGGTGGCGTAAGCAGGCAGGAATATCACATTACTTTGGGAAATGTAAAAAATTCTCAAAAAAAGCTATAAAATTATTTGACAAAAGATCATGGACCTTATCATCACCCAACAGAAGTTGGAATGCGTCATTTCCATGAATATATTCTGAAATGCATGGATGAGCCGATTGAAGAATAATCGAAAAATAAGCCATTCACGAATCTATTCACGTTTGGCGGAAAAGCCTATAAAACAAGGCTTTTCCACCGCTAGAATCTATTCACGAATCTATTCATCTTTACGATTTAGGCCATTTTGCTGTGACCGCTATATGTCATTTTGCCATGATCTACCTTGCTGTCATCTTTTTTGGCACCCATCTTCTGTAGGGCATCGGCGGCTGTCGGCATGAAATATCCAGCCGGATAATGGCTACGGATATATCCATCAGGATAAGCCCAATGAGCTATACCAGCACGACGGAGTGCCGCTTCTGTAATTTCTTCATATACAGGCAATTCTTTTTTTGTTTCGCCACAAAATTCAATAAATGTTTTCATATTATAATTCCTTGTATTGTATGTATGAACAAATTGCTAAAAATCATCTTTTAAAGTATCCTTTGCTTCCCAAGCAGACATTTGCCTCGTTTATTCTCTTGAGAGCCAAAACATACGCTGCTGTTCTCGGAGAAATGGCATGTCTTAAATGTAAACTCATAACTCGATTCGTGGCGTAATTCATCATTTCTTTCAAATCTGCATCTACTTGTTGAATATTTCTGCTCATTGCAGTTCTGTTTTGCAACCATTCAAAATAAGATACAACTACACCACCCGCATTTGCCAAAATATCTGGAATCACTATGACGCCATTTTCATTCAAAATGACATCGCCTTCATTGGTTGTTGGACCATTGGCTAATTCCAAAACAATCTTGGCTTGCACGGCCCCAGCAGTATCTTTGGTTAAAACATTCTCGACCGCTGCTGGAACTAATATATCTACGTCTAAAGCCAATAATTCTTCATTTGAAATAGCTTTTCCTTCGCCCCATTCTTTGTGTCCGTGTTCATCCAGAAATTTGCGACAAGCTGTTACATTTAAGCCATTCTCGTGGTAAGTAGCGCCAAATTCGTTAGATAGTGCCACAACCTTTAATCCACTACGAAAACACTTTTCTGCAAACCAATATCCCACTTTGCCAAAACCTTGAATTGCTACCCGAATATCCTCTTTGTTAGATGGAATATTTAACTTGGTCATATTGTTTTGCAAGATGTTTTCGAGACAGTAGTAGCCACCATAGCCGGTTGCAGAACTTCTTCCTTCAATGCCACCCAAAGCCACTGGTTTGCCAGTTATTACATCTTTAGGATGGCCGCTTTTAATTCTTTTGTATTCGCTGTACATCCAACCCATGATACGTTCGTCTGTGTAAAGGTCGGGGGCCGGAATGTCTATATCAGGGCCGATAAAGTCAATCATGGCGGCGATGTAGGTTTTGCTTAATCTTTCTAATTCACGATGGGACAGCTTTGTGGCATCAACGCAAATTCCACCTTTTGCTCCCCCGAACGGAATTTTAAGGCACGCACATTTAAATGTCATCCATAAAGCGAGAGCCTCACAGTGTTCACGATCTACATGGGGGTGGTAACGAATTCCGCCTTTGAATGGACCTAATGTATTGTCGTACTGGCATCTATATGCCTTATACATTTTGAGGGTTCCATCATCATGTCGCATAGGAATTGTAACAGATAATGTTTTCTGAGGATGCTGCAGACGTTCCCAACTTTCCGGGTCTATATCTGCATATTGGTAAGCTACTTCTAGTTGTTTTTTTGCTTCATCGAGTATTGACATGAAAAAACCCTTATCACTAGAATGGAATGACTACCATATTTATTCTAGTAAGAAGGGTTTTAAGTAGATTCCATAAACTATGGAATTATTTGACAGCATCTTCAGCCGGGATCAATATTCCTCCTAAACGGTCGCTGTGGGTCTTGTGGTTGTGGTTGTGGTTGTGGTTGTGGTTCAGTTTTTGGTTGAGTTCTCGGTGGAACAGAATCAATCTTTGGTAGCACGGAGTCCACTTTTGGCGGTTGATTTTCTTCGGAAAAATCTTGATTGTTTCTCCAACCGGGGTCTTCATTTATCCAACTGTCAGATTTTTTTTCGCTATGCGGCAGAAATATTGAGAAAAAACTTGAGTTCGTCTTTTGTATATATATTATACCGTTGGCGAGTGCCAATAAAGCAACCATGCTGTAAATGAAATTCTTATTCATTTGTCATCATAATATAAGGGAATTTATGAAATACTTCTTATTTACTTTTTTGCTTGTGCTAGTAATCCCCGTAAGTTTATTTAGTGTGGAACCTGATAAAAAACTTCATGAAATGGGTTTATATCCCACTGTTAAATTGTTGATTCCCATGGACGGCGAATTATTTCAAACTTCTAATTATCCTGTGTATCGAGCAAATTTAGAAGAAAAAAAAGCTGTTGGCAGTGGCGTAATTATTCGTTCAGAAAAATATATTGGAAAAATTTTTAAAGACAAGTATGTAAATGTTGTGTTGACTGCTGCTCATAACATAGAACACGCAAAATTGCCTATCAAGGTTATGGTTGGCAAATACAAAGATTTGTCGGAAATTGATGGATTTGATGAGTTCACATCTATTGTGTACGAAAAAGATCAAGATTTAGACTTTGCAGTTATGCTATTTATCAGCGACAAGAAGATGCCTGTTGCAAATTTGGGTGTAGATAAAAAAATTTATCTAGGCGACAAAGTCATTCGGGTTGGTTTTGGACTCGGAGATGACATTCGTTTCGATGAAGGCAAAATTACATCTGTAAAAACGATCATTCCTACGGTTATGGCTGGCAAAGGCCGAATGAATGCTCACGCTATTTTTGGAGATTCTGGCGGACCAGTTTATGACGATGAATATAACGTCATTGGCATAACACACGCTATTCGTGGGCATGATATGGGGTTACTTACAGTACAAAGTTATTTCTCCCGTATTAGCAATATTAAAACGTGGAATGAATCCATAAATAATAATGTAGGATTTGTATATAAATCATCAGATAGACTGCCAAGTATCGCTCTATTTAATTTGTGGCTATCGGATCATCAAATAATTGGAGAGAAAAAATGAGAACTTTTTTTGAAGTCATAGAACAAAGAAAAACAGATAAAATTGCTCACGAATGCTTTGGCTTGATGGTTGAGCGAGGTATTAATCCTGTAAAATACGTTCTTTGGCTTCAAGAGACTGATGGTCTAAACAATCTCAATATTGCCAATGAAAGCCAAGAATGGCTTGCTTTAGAGCTAGAAGAAATCAATGAAGGTCAACTTGCTCATGATGTTGGTCAGTGGGTTGGCAGTAAGCCACTTCAGGCTCTTAAGTGGGGCTGGGACCAAGCGGGGTCTTTTCTTCAAGGCACCGGACAAGGCTTAGGACAGGGCGTTGATAATATAATGGGACGAAAGGGTATTCAAACAAGCCCAACGTCTCCTACAAACTATTATGATACAGCAACTGGCCATTATGTTCAATGGACCGGCGAAGGCGAACCAGACCAAAACCAAACAGATAAATGGCAGACAGTAGACCATACTGGAAAGCCAATTCCGCCTAATTCTCCACCCCCGCAGCAAGGGCAGGGCGGACAAGGCGGACAAGGCGGACAAGGCGGACAAGGCGGCGGACAGGGCCAACAAAGTCAAAATGGTCCTCCACCAGAACCACAAACTGGTGGCAATCCCCAACAAATGGTACAATCTGCCATTCGGTTGCTACAAGATTTGTCTAAGAGAGCAAATCGTCGTGGGTCTGAGTTAAGACAAGCCAACATTCAACAAACGCTGTTTAACTTGATTCAAACGCTTCAGCAACAAGCTCAACCACAAGCTCAACCACAAGCTCAACCACAAGCTCAACCACCAGCACCAGCACCAGCACCAGC
>Ga0194128_10000288_pt1 | contig 93648 bp, 90 predicted proteins | sample TA2KigCa65mmetaG_FD_148650 | JGI IMG/M metagenome (GOLD analysis project Ga0194128, IMG submission 148650) | Freshwater microbial communities from Lake Tanganyika, Tanzania - TA2015037 Kigoma Deep Cast 65m | ecosystem: Environmental > Aquatic > Freshwater > Lake | place: Tanzania: Lake...
CGGTGGCGATGCCGGAGGGGCCACACCCGTTCCCATACCGAACACGGAAGTTAAGCCCTCCTGGGCCGATGGTACTGCGCTGGTAACGGCGTGGGAGAGTAGGTCGCTGCCGGGGTTAATTCAACGAGGCGCGATGCGCCTCGGCACGAAGGCCCGGGTCGAAAGACCCGGGCCTTTCTGTGTTCGCCCTCAGCCGAGGACCGCGCTGCCGATCGCGAGCACGAACGCGAGCGCCGTGAGCGCGACGAGCACGCCGGCGATCACGCGCTCGAGCACGCTCTCGCGCCGCAGGTCTTCGAACGAGAGGACGAATCCCATGGCGAGCCCGCCGACGAATCCGCCCGCGTGCGCGTAGTTGTTCGCGCCGGTGCCCGGCAGCAGCCCGAAGACGAAGAGGATCGCCGCCCACATGCCGTACTGGCGCAGCACCATCGCGCCGAAGGAGCCACCGCGCTTGCGCCCGTACGCCACCATGGCGCCGAGCAGCCCGAAGATGGATCCGGACGCGCCGATGGTGAACGGAATGCCGACGAAGTTCGACAGCGCGTACCCGAGAACCCCGGACAGCGTGAAGACGATGACGAGTCGCGCCTGACCGTAGAGCTCTTCCACCGCCGGTCCCAGCTGCCGGATCCACAGCACGTTGAAGAGGATGTGGAGCAGCGCGCCGTGGAGATAGATGCCGGTGACGAGCGTCCACCAGTGGCCGTAACGCCACGGGATCGCGCCGGCGGCGCCGAGCTGCCCCAGCGCGCGGTCGCTGGGCGAGAGGAAGCCCATCAGCCCCTGCGGACGCAGCGCCCCCGCCGGATCGATGAGCAGGCTCGCGACGTACACCACGATGCACGTGACGGTGACGACGTCGGTGAAGCGGCCCGTGCGCCACAGACGCCCGAGCCGCGCCGCCCAGAGCCACCGCCCCGGGCGTTGCAGGCCGCAGACGAGGCATTCCGCGGCGTCGGGATGCGTGAGGCGTCCGCAGCGCGGACAGAGGATCGCGCCGGTCGGCTTACGGAACATACGTAGGCGAATCGCGCCACGGCGTCGCCGCGCCGCACGTCGGGCATCGCACGCGGCGGCTCACGCGGGCGTCACGTCGTCGATGACCATCGGGTATGACGGCGATCGTACTCAGCGCGCTCGAAGCGTGTCAACGCGCGCGCCGCCGTGATACCGTTGACTTGGCGCGACGCGACGCGTAAATTCCGACCGATTCTTCGACGTACGCCCGTTCGGGCAGAGGCCTTCGGAGGACAAGCCGACCATGAGGCTGACATCTGTGTGCGCAACGGCGCTCGCGCTGCTCGTGCCCATCGTTCTCGCCGTGTCCGTGCTTCCGGCGCTCGCGCAGGCGCCCGCCCCCGCGCCGGCAGCGGCCGCCCCCGCGCATCAGGGCGGCGGCGAAGCCAACCTCAAGATCCCGCCGCTGGACCAGGTGCAGGTGCTCGGCATGAACGGCCGCGTCCTCTTGATGTGGGGGCTCGGCGTCTGCGTGCTGGGACTCGTCTTCGGCCTCGTCATCTACACGCAGCTCAAGAACCTCCCGGTGCACGCGTCGATGCGGGAGATCTCCGAGCTGATCTACGAGACCTGCAAGACCTACCTCATCACCCAGGGCAAGTTCATCCTGGTCCTCGAGGCCTTCATCGGCGTCATCATCGTCCTCTACTTCGGCCTGCTGCTGCACTTCGACGCCATGAAGGTGATCATCATCCTGCTCTTCAGCCTCATCGGCATCGGCGGCAGCTACGGCGTCGCGTGGTTCGGCATCCGCATCAACACGTTCGCGAACTCGCGCACCGCGTTCGCGAGCCTGAAGGGCGAGGCGTTCCCGGTGTACGCGATCCCGCTGAAGGCGGGGATGAGCATCGGCATGCTGCTCATCAGCGTCGAGCTCTTCCTGATGCTCTGCATCCTGCTCTTCATCCCGGGCGACTACGCCGGCCCGTGCTTCATCGGCTTCGCCATCGGCGAGTCGCTCGGCGCGGCCGCGCTGCGCATCGCCGGCGGCATCTTCACGAAGATCGCCGACATCGGCTCCGACCTCATGAAGATCGTCTTCAACATCAAGGAAGACGACGCGCGCAACCCCGGCGTCATCGCCGACTGCACCGGCGACAACGCGGGCGACTCGGTCGGGCCGAGCGCGGACGGCTTCGAGACGTACGGCGTCACCGGCGTCGCGCTGATCTCCTTCATCCTGCTCGCCGTGAAGGACCCGGGGGTGCAGGTCCAGCTCCTCGTGTGGATCTTCATGATGCGCGTGCTCATGGTGATCACCAGCGGCGCCTCCTACCTGATCAACGAGGTGATCTCCCGGGGCAGGTACGGGCGTGCGACCCACATGAACTTCGAGGCGCCGCTCACCACGCTGGTGTGGCTGACCTCGCTGGTGTCGGTCGGCGTCACCTACGTCGCGTCGTACGCGCTCATCGGCGGCCTCGGTGACGGCAGCCTCTGGTGGAAGCTGTCGACGGTCATCACGTGCGGCACGCTCGCGGGCGCCATCATCCCGGAGCTCGTCAAGGTGTTCACGTCGACGAACTCGGGACACGTGCGCGAGGTCGTCACGTCGTCGCGCGAGGGCGGCCCGTCGCTCAACGTCCTCTCCGGCTTCGTCGCCGGCAACTTCAGCGCGTACTGGCTCGGCGTGGTCGTGGTGCTGCTCATGGGCATCGCGTTCAAGGTCAGCACGATGGGCCTCGGTGACCTGATGCTCGCTCCCGCGGTCTTCGCGTTCGGCCTCGTGGCGTTCGGCTTCCTGGGCATGGGCCCGGTGACGATCGCCGTCGACTCGTACGGCCCGGTCACCGACAACGCGCAGTCGGTCTACGAGCTCTCGGTCATCGAGACGATCCCGAACGTGGCGCAGCAGATCCGCCGCGAGTTCGGCTTCGACGTGAAGTGGGATGTCGCGAAGGCGCTGCTCGAGGAGAACGACGGCGCCGGCAACACGTTCAAGGCCACGGCGAAGCCGGTCCTCATCGGCACGGCGGTCGTCGGCGCGACGACCATGATCTTCTCGATCATCGTCGTGCTCACGCACGGCCTCTCGGAGAACCTCGACAAGCTCTCGCTCCTCCACCCGCCGTTCCTCCTCGGCCTCATCACCGGCGGCGCGGTGATCTACTGGTTCACGGGCGCGGCCACCCAGGCCGTGAGCACCGGCGCGTACCGGGCGGTGGAGTTCATCAAGGCGAACATCCGCCTCGAAGGCGTCGAGAAGGCGTCCGTCGAGGACAGCAAGAAGGTCGTCGAGATCTGCACGCAGTACGCGCAGAAGGGGATGTTCAACATCTTCCTCACGGTCTTCTTCTCGACGCTGGCCTTCGCCTTCCTCGAGCCGTACTTTTTCATCGGCTACCTGATCTCCATCGCGCTCTTCGGCCTCTACCAGGCCGTGTTCATGGCGAACGCGGGCGGCGCCTGGGACAACGCGAAGAAGATCGTGGAGACCGAGCTCAAGGAGAAGGGGAGCGCGCTGCACGCGGCGACGGTCGTCGGCGACACCGTCGGCGATCCGTTCAAGGACACCTCGTCGGTGGCGATGAACCCGGTGATCAAGTTCACCACGCTGTTCGGGCTCCTCGCGGTCGAGCTCGCGGTGACGCTCTCCGCGACGCAGGGCCGCGGCCTCGGCCGCGCGCTCTTCGCCATCTTCTTCGTCCTCTCCACGGTGTTCGTGTGGCGCTCGTTCTACGGCATGCGGATCAACGCGGGCGCGCCCGTCGGGGCGCCGGCCCACGGGAGCGCGGTCGCGGGCGGCACGTAGTCGGTGGAGGTCCTGCGGGACGGCCTGGACCTCCTCTGGGGCGTCCTGACCGGACAGACGTCGCTCGACGTCCTCGTGCGGTGGGGCGGCTACGTCGTCCTCACCGCGATCGTCTTCACCGAGACCGGGCTGCTCATCGGCTTCTTCCTGCCCGGCGACTCGCTGCTGATCACGGCCGGGCTCGTCGCCGCTACGGGCGCGCTGAACATCTGGTGGCTCAACCTGCTGCTCTGCGCGGCGGCGATCATCGGGGACAGCGTCGGCTACGCCATCGGGCGGCGCCTCGGCCCGGCCTTGTTCACGCGCGAGAAGTCACGCCTCTTCAACCCGAAGCACGTCGAGCGGACGCGCCTCTTCTACGAGCGCTACGGCGCGAAGACGATCGTGATCGCGCGCTTCGTGCCGATCGTCCGCACGTTCGCGCCGGTGGTGGCGGGCGTCGGGATGATGAACTACCGCCGCTTCCTCACGTACAACGTCGTCGGCGGTATCGGCTGGGTGGTCAGCATGACGTGGGCGGGCTACCTGCTCGGCCGGGCGATCCCGGGCATCAACCGCCACATCCACATCGTGGTGATCGTCGTCATCATCCTGTCCGTGCTCCCCATCGTCTTCGAGGTCGTGAAGGAGCGCCGACGGCGGCCGGCCTAGCGCTGCGGCTCGTCGCGGCGCTCGTCGCCGCGTTGCCCGTGCGCGCGTCGGCCTGGCTCGGGCGCCGGCTCGGAGACCTCGGCTGGGCGCTGCTCCCGCGCCGCCGCCGGCTGGCCCTGGCGAACCTGCGGCAGGCCTTCCCGGATCTCGCCGTCGGCGCGAGGCGCCGCATCGCCCGGCAATCGTTCCAGCACCTCGGCACGGTGTTCACCGAAGGCTGCTTCGTCCTGCGGCGTCCGCTCGCGCAGGTGACGGCGCAGATCGCGCTCGAGGGCGAGGAGCACGTGCGCACGGTCATCGAGCGTCACGGGCGCGCGCTGGTCCTGACCGCGCATCTCGGCAACTGGGAGCTGCTCACGCTCGCCCCCGCGCTGACCGGCTATCCGCTCACGGTCGTCGCCCGGCCGCTCGATTCGCCCGCGCTCGACGTGTGGGCCACGCGGCTGCGCCGGACCGCGGGCGTCGAGGTCGTCGACAAGCGCGAGGCGTTGCGGCCCGTGCTCGAAGCCTTGCGTCGCGGGCGCCTCGTCGGCGTGCTTCTGGATCAGAACGCCTCGCGACGTGAGGCGGTATTCGTGCCGTTCTTCGGGCGGCTCGCCAGCACGTCGCGAGCGGTCGCGGTGCTGGCGCTCCGCACCCGCACCCCGGTCGTTCCGGCGTTCACCCGGCGCCTCGCGCCCGGCCGGCACCGGATCACCATCCAGCCGGCGTTGCCGCTGCCGGAGACGGCGGATCCGGCGGCGATCGAGACCGTCACCGCACGATGCACGCAGGTGATCGAAGCGGCCGTGCGCGAGACCCCCGAGCAGTGGCTCTGGGCGCACGACCGGTGGAGGACGCGCCCGCCGGGCGAGGCGCGCTGACCTACTTGGAGTCGGTCTTCTTCGCGTCCTTGCGCGGCGCCTTCACGAGGATCGACAGCGCCGTCGCCTTGCCGTCACGCTCCAGACAGCGGACCTGTACCGCGTCGCCCGCCCTGAGATCGCCGGCCGTGATCGACTTGCTGCCCTTGCGGATGTTCGTGACCGGCTCGACGGCGAACGTCCACTCCGCGTCCTTGCCCTTGTCCCGGCCGGTCACGACGACCGTCTCGGGGGTCGAGGACCGCACGGTTCCGCTGATGTTCCGGGTGGCCTGCTTGGCCGGGGTCTTGTCGGCAGATGGGGCGGCCGTCTGCGCGTGGGCCGTCAGACCGGTACCGAGGACGACGAGGATGCCGAGCGCGATGAGCGTTTTCACAACGAGGCTCCTTCCTGCGGGATTCCTGAGGGATTTCCCATCTATGACGTGCCGCGTAACGGCTTGTCAAGGTTCGTTGGTTCCATGCCGATCGGTATGGTAAAAATGACCCAGCTTCGAAGCCGATGAAGCCCTTCCTCGTAGCGGCCGCAGCGCTCTACGTGACCCTCGCCGGTAGCCCCATGCCGGCGGTTGCGGAGCTTTCTCCCCAGGACCCGGGGGGACTCGAGGCGTTGGTGGAACCGGCTACGGGGGAGCTCGGATCCAGTGTCGTCCGGCCCGAGCCCGAGCCCTGGGCCGATGGCGATCCGTGGGCCGACGCGATCAGCGAAGCCCGTCAGGTAGCCCCCAGCCCGCGCGCGCATCTCTCGCCCTATCCGCTGGTGATGAACGACCAGGTGCGCTTCTTCCTCGATCGCTTCACCAACGAGCGGCGGGAAGCGATCGACCTCTGGATCAGCCGGGGCGGGAAGTACATCGACATGATCCGGAGCATCCTCCGCCGCAACGGGCTTCCCGAGGATCTGGCATTCACCGCGATGATCGAGAGCGGCTTCAATCCGCTCGCGGTGTCGCGCGCCGGCGCCAAGGGCCTCTGGCAGTTCATGGCGGGGACCGCGCGGCGGTACGGCCTCCGCGTCGACCAGTGGGTCGACGAGCGGCTCGATCCCGAGAAGGCGACCGGCGCCGCGGCGGCATACTTCCGGGACCTGCACGCGATCTTCGGCTCGTGGACGCTGGCCCAGGCGGCGTACAACGCCGGCGAGATGAAGGTCATCAAGGCGTTGCGCGCGAGCGGCTCGAAGGACTTCTGGCCTCTGACCCACACGGTCCATCTCAGACGTGAGACGAAGGACTTCGTCCCGCAGATCCAGGCGGCGGTCATCATCGGCCGCGATCCCGAGCGGTACGGGTTCGACTTCAAGGACTTCGAGGCCGCGCGGATCGAGCGTATCTCGGTGCCCGCGGCGACCGATCTCGGGCGCCTGGCGAACGCGGCCGGCATGTCGTCCAACACGCTCCGCTCGCTCAACCCCGTCCTGGTCCGCGGCGTGACCCCTCCGGGCGGCACGTGGGATCTCAACGTCCCGGTCGGCAGCCGCGAGCAGGTCCTCACGGCGCTCTCTCCGGCGCCGCGGCGGACGATGGTCGCCCAGGGTGGCCGGCCCACCCGGGTTGCCGGCGACGGGCACGTGCACGTCGTCCGCCCGCGCGAGACCGTCACGTCGATCGCCAAGCGCTACGGCATCAGCAAGGACGACGTCCTCCGGATGAACAGCCTCGAGACACACGATCGCATCGGCCCCGGCGACCGACTCCGCATCACCGAAAAGCGCCCCTAAAAGCCTCCCTTCGTCCGTGCGGGTGGAAGTCCAGCTTCACGCGACTCTCGTTCCGTATCTGCCGCGCGAGAGCCGCGATGGCTTGGCCGTCATCGACCTCGCCGACGGCGCCAGCGTGGGCGATTTGATCCGCCGGCTCGCCATCCCGCCCGAGCTTTCGCGCGTCGTCCTGGTCAACGGCCACGACGTCGAGGACGACACCCGGCTGAGCCCGGGCGACACCGTCGACGTGTTCCCGCCGCTCGCGGGCGGCTCCGGGGCGGCGCGCGGACGCGCCGGAGCCGGGTGGTACACTCCAAAGGCTCTTGGAAGCGTCTAGGAACCCGGTGGGCCTCCCGGACTTCAAATCCGGTGTCCGGCTCTAGACAAGTCGGAGGTGGGTTCGACTCCCACACGCTTCCGCCACCTCGGGGGGCTTGGAACGAAAGGCAGCATGGCGAAGCGTGACGCGAGGAAGCAACAGCGCAGCGGCGGGCTGCCGCGCATGGTGCGCAGGAACCGGGGCGCGATCCTCGTCGTGTCCGCCGTGGTGGTCGCCGTCGTGGTCGGATACTTCGCTTATCGCGCCGCCGCTGACCTGCCCGGTACCAAGATGGCGGACCAGGGCAACCTCCACATCGCCACCGAGACCACGCCGCACGAGCCCTACAACTCCGATCCGCCGACGTCCGGCCCGCACCTCCCGTACATCGCGCCGTGGGGGGTCCACACGCGGCCGATCTCGAAGCAGCTCCAGGTCCACAACCTCGAGGACGGCGGGGTCATGGTCCAGTACAACTGCGAGTGCCCCGAGATCGTCGCCAAGCTGCGGGACATCGTGAACAAGTACGATCACTTCGTGGTCCTGGCGCCGTACCCGGCCATGAAGTCCAAGATCGCGCTCACCGCGTGGACGCGGATCGACACGATGGACCAGCTCGACGAGAGCCGCGTCCGCCGCTTCATCGACGCCTACAAGGGCATCGACCACCACAAGCGCTGAGCCCATGGCCTCGCGCCTCGCCGACCTCGTCCGCCGCGCCCGCCGCCTCTCGGCCGAGCGCGACCGCCTGATCGACGCCGTCGCGACCGAGTGGACGCGCGCGCTGCGCGGCCAGCGCCTCACGGCGACCGACCTCGACGAGCTGTGGGCGGCGCTCACGGAAGACGCCCTGCGCCAGCGCGTGCCCGGTGACGGCAAGTGGACGGCGCAGGCGTGGCGGCACGAGACGCGCGAGGTCATCGCGCGTGTCCGTGAAAAGGTCGAGGCGAGCCTCCGTGAGCGCTGAGCGCGCCGCGGCCCTCCGGAAGCTCCCCTCCGTCGACCAGATCCTGCGCGTGATCGCCGGCCGCCCCGAGGTCGCCGACGTGCCGCGCGCGCGCCTCACGGAGACGGTGCGCGAGGTCCTCGACCGCGAGCGCCGCCGCCTCCTCGCCGGCGACGCCGGCGCGCTCGATGCGGACGCGCTCGCGACGCGGGTGGTGGACGCGACGCGCCGCGCGGGCGTCTTCTCGCTCCGCACCGTGATCAACGCGACCGGCGTGGTGCTCCACACGAACCTCGGCCGCGCGCTGCTCTCGCCGCTGGCCGTGGAGCGTCTCGCCGCCGCCGCGGCCGCGTACTCGAACCTCGAGCTCGATCTCGCGACGAAGGAGCGCGGCTCGCGCTACAGCCACGTCGAGCCGCTGCTCCGTCGGCTCACCGGCGCCGAGGACGCGCTGGTCGTGAACAACAACGCCGCTGCCGTGCTGCTCGCGCTGGAGACGCTGGCGAAGGGGAAGGACGTCATCGTCTCGCGCGGCGAGCTGATCGAGATCGGCGGGGAGTTCCGGATTCCCGACATCATGCGGCGCAGCGGCGCGCGGCTCGTCGAGGTGGGCGCCACGAATCGCACGCACCCCCGCGACTACGCCGACGCCATCGGACCCGAGACCGCGCTCCTGCTCAAGGTTCACACGTCGAACTACCGCGTGGTCGGCTTTACCGCCGAGGTCTCGTCGCGCGGGCTGGTCGAGATCGGCCGGGCGCGCGGGATTCCCGTGATGGAGGATCTCGGCTCCGGCTCGTTCGTCGATCTCCGCCCCTTCGGCTTCCCGTACGAGCCGACAGTGCCCGAGGTCGTCGCCGCCGGTGTCGACGTCGTCAGCTTCTCGGGCGACAAGCTGCTCGGCGGGCCACAGGCGGGGATCGTCGTCGGCAGCAAGGCGCAGATGGGACGGCTCAAGAAGAACCCGCTCAACCGCGCGCTGCGGATCGACAAGCTCACGCTCGCCAGTCTCGAGGCGACGCTCTACGCGTACGAGGCGGGCGACCCGCGCGAGACGATCCCCGCCCTGCGGATGCTCACCGAGCCGCTCTCGAGCGTGCGCGACCGGGCGCGGCGCGTGCTGCGCGGGCTGCCCGCCGCCGCGCGCACACGGCTCGATGCGCGGATCGTCGAAGACCAGGCGCAGGTCGGCGGCGGTGCGCTTCCGACGGTGGTCCTGCCGACGGCCGCGGTCGCCGTCGGCGGCGCGGCCCTGAGCGCGCGCGCGATCGACGAGGCATTGCGGGTCACCGAGCCCGCGGTGATCGGCCGCATCGCGGACGATCGGCTCCTGCTCGACTGCCGGACGGTCCTCGCGCCCCAGGTCGGAGCACTCGCGAAGGCGCTCACCGGTGTCGCCGGCGCCCGATAGCGCCGCCCGTCACGTCGTGGTCGGCACCGCCGGCCACATCGATCACGGCAAGACCTCGCTCGTGAAAGCCCTCACGGGCATCGACACCGACCGCCTGCCCGAGGAGAAGGCGCGCGGCATCACGATCGACCTCGGGTTCGCGTTCCTCGAAGAGCCCGGGCTCACCATCGAGATCGTCGACGTCCCCGGCCACGAGCGCTTCGTGAAGAACATGCTGGCGGGCGTCGGCGGCATCGATCTCGCGATGCTCGTGATCGCCGCCGACGAGGGCGTGATGCCGCAGACGCGCGAGCACCTGGCGATCTGCGCGCTCCTGCACATTCGCGCGGGCCTCGTCGTGCTCACGAAGGCCGATCTCGTCGAGGCCGACTGGCTCGAGCTCGTGAAGGACGACGTCGCGAGCCTCGTGCGCGGGACGTTCCTCGAAGGCGCGCCGATCGTGTCGGCGTCGGCGAAGACGGGCGCGGGGCTCGACGCGATCCGCGCCACCCTGCGCGACCTCGCGGCCAAGATCCCGCCGCGCTCCGCCGACCAGCTGCCGCGGCTGCCGATCGATCGCGTGTTCACGATCAAGGGCTTCGGCACGGTCGTCACGGGCACGCTCGCCGCCGGACGCTTCGGGGTCGACGACCGCATCGAGGTCTTCCCGCGCGGACTCCAGGCGAAGATCCGCGGGCTCCAGACCCACGGCCATACCGTGACCGACGCGCGCGCGGGCCAGCGCACCGCGATGAACCTGCAGGGGCTCGAGCGCGCCGCGATCGAGCGCGGCGACGTGGTCGGGCTCGCGGGATCACTCGTGGCCGCCTCGACGGTGGACGGGACACTCGAGCTGCTCGCCGCCGCGCCCCGCCCGCTCAAGACGCGCGACCGCATAAGGTTCCACGTCGGGACCAGCGAGGTGATGGCGCGCGTGCTCTTCCTCGACCGCACCGAGCTCGAGCCCGGCCAGCGCGCGTTCGCGCGCATCCGGCTCGAGGCGCCGGTCGTCGCCGCGCCGGGCGACCGCTTCGTCGCGCGCTCGTACTCGCCGATCGTGACCATCGGCGGCGGAACACTGCTCGACGTCGATCCGCCGCGCATGCGCCGCAAGGGCCCGGTGCTGCTCGCGCACCTCGCGCTGCTCGAGCGCGGAACGCCCGAGGACGTCCTCGAGGAGCACATCCGTCAGCGCGGCGCCGCGGGCGCGCGCGTCGCCGCGTTGTCGGGACGCGTGCCGTTCGGCCCCGAGGCGTTACGCGGGCTCCTCGCGGCGTTGCTGAAGACCGGTCGCGTGATCGCCGTCGACCGCGACTGGTACGTGCACGCGGAGAGTCACGCGAAGCTGCGCGAGGCAACGCTCACCGCGCTGGCCGCGTTCCACCGCGCCAATCCGCTGCGTCCCGGCATGTCGCGCGAGGAGCTGCGCGGGCGTGCGGGCAACGCCGAGGAGAAGCTCTTCGCGCACCTGGTCACGACGCTCGAGGGCGAGGGGCTCGTGAAGGCCGAGCGCGACAAGGTGCGCCTCGCGACCCACGAGGTCACGCTGAGCGACGACCAGCGGCGCGTGGTCGACCGCGTCGAAGCGGACTTCCGCGGGGCCGCGGCCGCGCCGCCGAGCCCCGAGGAAGCGCTCGCGCGCGCGGGTGTGGGCGGCGACGAGGAGCACGAGCTGTTCCAGGTGCTCGTCGAGGGCAAGAAGCTCGTGCGAGTGAAGGAATCGCTCTTCTTCCACACCGAGGCGCTCGAGACGATCGAGGACAAGCTGGTCACGCTCCTCCGCGAGCGCAAGGAGATCGGCCCCGCCGACATCAAGGACCTGCTCGGCATCTCCCGCAAGTACGCGATCCCGCTGCTGGAGTACTTCGACGGGCGCCGTGTGACCCAGCGTGTCGGCGAGCGCCGGGTCTTGCGTGGGGGGTAGGGGCGCGTTAAGGTGGCGCCCAAAGGAGCATCAAATGTTTGGGTTGGGCTACCAGGAACTGCTCATCATCCTCGTCATCGTGCTGATCCTCTTCGGCGCGAATCGCCTGCCCGAGCTGGCGCGCTCGCTGGGCTCCAGCGTGAAGGAGTTCAAGAAAGGCGTGAACGAGGCGCAGAAGGACGACACGACCGCCGCCGCCAAGAAGGAAGAAGAGAAGAAGGCCTAGAGGCCTGGTGATCCTGGTGCGATGCGCTTCATCGGCGTCGACCTCGGGGGTACCCGCATTCGCGCGGGCACCGTGGACGACGACGGCCGCCTCCTCGCCCGTTCCGAGACGCTGAGCGACGCCCGCCGCGGCCCCGCGGCGGTGCTCGAGACCCTCCGCCGGACGATCACCGAGCTCGCTCCGTCGCTCGACGACATCGCGGGCCTCGGCGTCGCGTGCGCGGGCCAGATCCACGCCGCCACCGGCGTCGTCGTGCAGGCGCCGAATCTCGGGTGGACGAATGTTCCGCTCGCGCACGAGCTCCGGCACACGGTCGATCTGCCCGTCATCGTCGAGAACGACGTGCGCGCCGCCGCGTGGGGCGAGTTCATCGCGGGCGGCGGGCACGCGGGCGACAGCCTCATCGCGGTCTTCGTCGGCACGGGCCTCGGATCCGGCGCGGTGATCGACGGCCGGCTGTGGGCCGGCGCGTCGAACGCCGCGGGCGAAGTCGGTCACACGCAGGTGGTGCCCGGCGGCATCGCGTGCCCATGCGGCGCGCGCGGGTGCCTCGAACGCTACGTGTCGGGCAACGGGTTCCAGCAGCGTCTGCGCGAGGCGCGCACGGCCGGAACCGACACCGCGCTCGACGCGCGGACCGGCGGCGACGGGGCGAGCTTGACCGCGTCCATGGTCTACGAGACGGCGAACGACGGCGACGCCTTCGCCCGCCGCGTGTGGGACGACGCCGTCCACCACCTCACCGTCGCCCTCGCGAACTACGTGACGGTCGTGAACCCTCGGGTGCTGGTCCTCGGCGGGGGCGTGATCGAGACCGTCCCCGCGCTCTTCGACACGGCCGCCGCCGGCATCCCGCCGCTGACGACGATCCTCGCGCGCGAGGTGCTGCGCATCGAGCGCGCGCGCCTCGGCGCCTGGAGCGGCGTGGTCGGCGCCGCCCTCCTCGCGCGCGGCTCCGCACGATAGGTCGCCGCGGAGGGGACTGCGTGCCGGCTTGACGACGTATAGACGCATGTCTAGACTCGCCGCATGAAAGGGAGCCGCGCCAAGATTTTTCAGAACGGTGGCAGCCAGGCCATCCGCCTCCCGAAGGAGTGCCGATTCGCGCCGCAGCGCGAAGTCCTCGTGCGGCGCGAAGGTCGGCGCGTCATCATCGAAGCGGCAGACGAATGGTCGGACGAGTTTCGGGCCTGCCTCGGCGCTTGGCGCGGCAAGATCCTGCGCCCGAAGCAGACGCGCCTGCGTGACCTTCGCGATCCCTTCGCTTGATGCCCGAGTACATGCTCGACACGGACACCGTGAGCTTTGCCCTCCGCGGCCTCGGACGTGTCGCCGCGCGTCTTCTCGACCACCGCCCGTCGCAGCTCTGCATCAGCTCGATCACGCTCGCCGAGCTACGATTCGGCGCCGAGACGCGACGCTCTCGCCGGCTTCATCGCCTCCTCGCCACCTTCGTCGAGTCCGTGGAGGTGGCTGCCTTCGATCGGAGGGCGGCGGACCGGTTCGCCACCGTCGCGGTATCACTGGCACGACGCGGCACGCCGATCGGCACGTTCGATACCCTCATGGCCGCGCACGCCCTGTCGTTGGGACTGACGTTTGTGACGAACAACACGCGGCATTTTGCCCGTGTGCCAGGGCTCAGTACCGAAAACTGGCTGTGAAGCTCGCGGCGCTCGCTGTATGAACGGGCGTACCGACCGCCTGGACGTCGCGTGTGCGCTCGTCCTCGCCGCGCTCACCGTCGTCTCCCGCCTGCCGTACCGCGCGCGCATGCTCTACAACTGGGACGCCGTCCAGTTCGCGCTCGCGCTGAACGAGTACGACGTCGTGAAGCACCAGCCGCACCCGCCCGGCTACATCCTCTACGTGGCACTCGGCCGCCTGGTGAACCACTGGCTCGGGGATCCGACCGCCGCCTACGTGGTGCTCGCGGTCGCGTTCAGCGGGCTCACGACGTTCGTCGTCTACTTCCTCGCGCGAGCCGTCTACGACCGCGCGACCGCGCTCGCCTCCGCCACGCTGCTCGCGGTGAGCCCGCTGTTCTGGTTCTACGGCTCGGTCGGCCTCACCTACGCGGGCGAGGCGCTCGCCGCCACGATCGTCGCCTACTTCTCGTTCCGCGCGCTGCGTGGGAGCGAGACCGATGCGTGGCTCGCCGCCGGCTATCTCGGGCTCGCCGGCGGCCTCCGCCAGTCGGTCCTCGTCCTCTTGTTCCCGCTCTGGCTGGGCGCGATCGTGTTCGGCGTGCGCCGCCTGCGCGCGCTGCTCATCGGCGTCCTCGTCATCGCGCTCGCCGTGCTCGCCTGGTTCCTGCCGATGATCTGGATCACGGGCGGCCTCACGCGGTACATCGAGGCCTCGATCGACCTCGCGGAGACGGTCGTCAAGCCGACGTCGATCCTCGGCGTGGGCGCGGGCGACGCGACGCTGCGCATGCTCCGCTACATGCTCGAGTCGATCGTGGTCGGCCTCGGCCCGCTCGTCCTCGCCGTGGTCCTCGTGCCGTGGTACTGGCGCCGCTACGGCTTCGGCGCGCGCGAGTGGTTCCTCGTGACGTGGGCCACGCCGCCCGTGCTCGTCTACACGCTCGTGCATTTCGGCCAGGCCGGCTACGTGCTCACGTTCCTGCCCGCGCTCGTGATCCTCCTCTCGCACGTGCTGCTCGTGGCGCTCGCCTCGGCGCTCGCGCCGCGGCCGCGCGTGCGTGCCGCCGTCGCGGTGGCCGTCGTGACGCTCGTCGTGCTGGTGAACGGCTCCTTCTTCGTGAGCGCGCGTCCGGCTCCGCGCGACTTCGACACCTCGAAGCCGGGCTGGGTGCAGCGCGCGCAGGACGAGGCGTTCGACTGGATCTTCAGCCGCACCGCGGCCGCGCTGCGCGAGCACGAGGCGGTGGTGCAGACGTTCGTCGCCGCGATCCGTGGTCTCTACGAGCCCGCCGACACCGTGGTCGTGACCGAGCTCGGCAACCCGCGGTCGTACCCGTGGATGCGCCACGCGATGTACTACCTCGCCGACTACGAGATCTACGACCTGCGGGTCGGCAGCCTCCTGCTCGGCTTCTACGCGCCGAAGCTCTCCTCCGCGATGATCCCGACGCCCGACAGCGAGATCCGCCTGCCGTGGACCGTCAAGCGGCTCGTGTGGTTCGTCGATCACTGGAACCCGACGGCGGAGCGGCCCGCGGGAATGACGGAGATCGAGCTGCCGCACGGCCGCTTCCTCTACGTGCTGCCGCTCGGCCGCCGCCCGATGGAATACGCGGGCTACACCTTCGTGAAGGAGGATCCGCCCCGTCGTGGGCGCCCGCTGGCGAGCCCGCTTCGCTGACCTGATCGTTGTCGCCGCGGCCGCCGTTCCGCTGACGCTCTTCCTGCTGCGCGAGCGACAGATCGCGGGCGCGGCCGGCTTTCCGCTCGACGATTCGTGGATCCATCTCCACTTCGCGCGCAACCTCGCCGAGGGCGCCGGCTTCTCCTACAACCCCGGCGTTCCCGTCGCGGGATCGACGGCGCCGCTGTGGACGCTGCTGCTCGCCGCCGGCGCGTTCGTCGCCGGCGCGTCGCTCGTGCTCGCGAAGGTCCTCGGTGTCGCCGCGACCGTGGCCGCTGGCGTGCTCACGCGCCGCGCGGCCCTCGCCTGGGGCGCCGCGCCCGCCGTCGCGCTCGCGGCTGGCGTCGCGCTCGTCTGGACCGGCGCGCTGACGTGGGGCGCGCTGTCCGGCATGGAGGTCTCGCTCGCCGCCGCGCTGGTCGCCGCCGCGCTCCTCGCGCATGCGTCCGACGGCCGCGCCGCGACCGCGGCCCTCGCCGCGCTCGCCACGCTCGCGCGCCCCGAGGCGATCCTGCTCGTGCCGGCACTCCTCCTCGCGAAGCCGGTTGGTGCGCGACGGACCCTCGTGTTCGCGGGTGTCACGCTGCTCGCGCTCGCGCCGTTCGTCGCGTTCTGCCTCGCGACCGTCGGCACGCCGCTGCCCGCGACCGCGGCCGCGAAGGTGGAAGGCGGGCTCGTCGGGTGGCTCGCCGGCGTCGCGGAGCCCGCGCGCGTGACGTTCCTCGAGCGGCCGTGGGCGTTCCTTCGCGAGTGGGTGCGCTGGCTCGCCCTGACGCACTGGCTGCTTCCCGTGATGCTCGCGGTCGCGCTTGTCGCGGTCTGGTGGCGACGCGGCCGCGCGCTCGCCGTTCCCGCGCTCGTCCTGCTCGTCCACCCGCTCGCGATGGCGCTGCTCGCGGCGTATCGCGGTCCGGAGTTCCAGGAGGGTCGTTACTCGCTGCACCTGCTGCCGCTCGCGCTCGTCGTGCTCGCCGCCGTCGTGCCGCGCGCGTCGCCGCGGACGACCGGCGCGCTCGCGCTGCTCTACCTCGCGCTCGCGCTGCCCGCGCTCGCGCCGGCGGCGACGCGCTACGCCTGGGCAGTGCAGAACATCAACGCGATGCAGGTCCATCTCGGGCACTGGCTCGATCGCGAGCTGCCCCGCGGCGCCCGGATCGCGGTGAACGACATCGGCGCGATCGCGTACTTCTCGCGCCGGGAGATCGTCGACCTCATGGGGTTGGTGACGCCCGCCATCATTCCGTACCGCCGGGAAGGCGAGGGCGGGGTGGTGCGCTTTCTCGCCGAGACGTGTCCCGACCACCTCGTGATCTTTCCGGCGTGGTTCCCCCGCCTGTCCGCCCGGGAGGACCTCCTCGAGGTGCGCTATCGCGTGCGTCTCGATCGCAACGAAGTGTCCGGCGCCGACGAGATGGTCGTATACCGCCTCAAGCGCTGTGCGGTATGATGCTGGAATGACTCGCCTGTTGCTCCTCGTGGCCATCCTCTTCGTCGGGATCGCCTCCACCCCGTCGCCCGCGGCGGCGCAATTCTTCCGGTGGATCGACGAGAAGGGCAACGCGCACTACGCCGAGGGCATCGACAACGTCCCGCAGCGCTACCGGTCCGTCGCCGTGCCGCTCGGCATGCGCAACAGCCCGGCCGCTTCGGAGTCGCCCGTCAGCGGAGCGACCGCGGCGACGGGAGGCGCGGCCGAGGTCCGCTTCGTGCCCGGCCGCCACATCATCGTGGACGCGCGGATCAACGGCGGGCCCACGGTGAAGCTGATCCTCGACACCGGCGCCGGCGCCACGCTGATCAGCCCGCGTGCGCTGGCCGCGTCCGGCGTGTCGCTCACGCGCGGCACGCGCGCCGCCAGGACACGCGGCGTCGCGAAGGACGTCGAGGTCGACGTCGTGCAGGTCGCCGTCGACTCGCTCGAGGTCGGCGGCGCGCGCGTGGGCCGCATGCTCGTCTCGTCCTACGACATGGACGCGGGCGAGGTGGAAGGCCTGCTCGGCCAGGACTTCCTCGGCCACTTCAACGTGACGATCGATTCGAACGAAGGCATCGTCAAGCTCGTCAAGAAGTAGCGCTCGCGCCCGGGTCATGGATTACAAGGCGACGCTCAACCTTCCCAAGACCGCCTTTCCCATGAAGGCGAATCTCATCCAGAGCGAGCCGCAGATGCTCGCCTGGTGGGACGAGATCGGCATCTACAAGCGCCTGCGCGAGGCCTCATCCGATCGGCCGCTGTGGATCCTCCACGACGGGCCGCCGTACGCGAACGGCCACATCCACCTCGGCCACGTGCTGAACAAGGTGCTGAAGGACGTCATCGTCAAGGCACGCGCGATGGCCGGCAACAACGCGGTCTACGTGCCGGGCTGGGACTGTCACGGGCTGCCGATCGAGCATCAGGTCGACAAGGAGCTCGGGCTCGACACGGCGTCCGTCGACGTGCGGCGCGCGATGGATCCGGTGGAGAAGCGCCGGCGCTGCCGCGAGTACGCGCAGAAGTTCATCGACATCCAGCGCGAGGAGTTCCGCCGGCTCGGCGTCTTCGGCGACTGGCAGAACCCGTACCTGACGATGGCGCCCGCGTACCAGGCGGTGATCGCGCGCGAGTTCGGGCGCTTCGTCGGCCGCGGCATCGTCTACAAGGGCCTGAAGCCGGTCCACTGGTGCATGCACTGCAAGACGGCGCTCGCGCAGGCCGAGGTGGAGTACGAGGATCAGCGCACGCCGTCGGTGTACGTGAAGTTTCCGCTGGTCGCGGCCCTGCCGGGCGTGCCGAACGCGACGCGGTCTTCGCTGGTGGTCTGGACGACGACGCCGTGGACGCTTCCCGCGAATCTCGCGGTCGCGGTGCATGGCGACGAGGACTACGTGGCGCTCGAGAGCCCCGCCCCCGCGGGGAATGGAGTCGAGACGCTCGTCGTCGCGAGCAAGCTCGCCGAGGCGTTCATCGGCGTCGCGAAGCTCGCGCCCGTGCGCGAGATCGCGCGCATCCCCGGCCAGACGCTCGTGGGCCTCGAGTATCGCCACCCGTGGATCGATCGCACGGGCAAGGTCGCCGCGGCGGACTTCGTCGCGATGGACACCGGCACCGGCCTCGTCCACATCGCGCCCGGCCACGGCGAGGAGGATTACGATCTCGGCAAGAGCCTCGGGCTGCGCATCTACAACCCCGTGGACGACAACGGCCGCTTCATCGCGGAGATCGAGCACTTCGCGGGGCTCTCGGTGTGGGAGGCGAACCCGAAGATCACGGCGCTGCTGCGCGAGCGCGGCGCGCTCGTCGCCGAGCTGCCGTTCGACCACACGTATCCGCACTGCTGGCGCTGCAAGAACCCGACGCTGTTCCTCGCCACCGAGCAGTGGTTCATCGCGCTCGACGCGGACGGGCTGCGGCGCGGGGCACTCGAGGCGATCCAGCGCGACGTCACGTGGATCCCCGCGTGGGGACGCGAGCGCATCTACAACATGGTCGCGCACCGGCCGGACTGGACGATCTCGCGCCAGCGCGTCTGGGGCGTGCCGATCGTCGCGTTCTATTGCGAAGGCTGCGACGCGCTGCTGCTGGAAGAGCGCATCGTCGAGCACGTGGCGGCGATCTTCCGCAACGGTCACGGCGCCGACGAGTGGTACGCGCGCACCGCCGCGCAGCTCCTGCCGCCCGGCACGCGCTGCGCGAAGTGCGGCGGCTCGGAGTTCCGCAAGGAAACCGACATCCTCGACGTGTGGTTCGACTCGGGCTGCAGCCACGCGGCGGTGCTCGAGACGCGTCCGGAGCTCCAGTGGCCGGCGGACATGTACCTCGAGGGCTCGGACCAGCACCGCGGATGGTTCCACAGCTCGCTGCTGGAAGCGGTCGGCACGCGCGAGGCGCCGCCGTACCGCACGGTGATCACGCACGGGTTCTTCGTCGACGGTGAGGGGCGGAAGATGTCGAAGTCCCTCGGCAACGTCATCAGCCTCGACGACCTCTTGCCGAAGTGCGGCGCCGAGATGCTGCGCCTCTGGGTCGCGGCCGAGGACTACACCGAGGACATCCGCGTGTCGTGGGAGATCCTCGACCGGCTCGCGGACGCGTACCGGCGCATCCGCAACACGTACCGGTTCCTGCTCGGCAACCTCGCCGACTTCGATCCGGCGCGCCACCGCCAGCCCGCGGCGCGGCTCGACGAGGTCGACCGCTGGATCCTCGACCGGCTCGCGCGGCTGGTCGACCGCGTCGCGCGCGCGTACGAGGAATACCAGTTCCACGCGGTCTTCCATACCGTGCACAACTTCTGTGCCGTCGACCTGTCCGCGCAGTACCTCGACATCATCAAGGACCGGCTCTACACGTCGGCGGCCGACGACCCGCGGCGCCGCGCCGCGCAGACCGCGTGCTTCGACATCCTGAGCGCGCTGCTGCGGCTGATGGCGCCGATCCTCACGTTCACCGCCGAGGAGGGGTGGCGCCACCTCCCGGGCGCGCACGGCGAGTCGGTGCATCTCGAGCGTTTCCCCGAGGTGCCGCTGGAGTGGATCGACGACCGGCTCAAGGCGGAATGGGATCGTCTGCTCGAGGTGCGCCGCGAGGTCGCGAAGGCGCTGGAGACGGCGCGCGCGCGCAAGCTCATCGGCAGCGGGCTCGAAGCCTCCGTGCGGGTCGCGAGCGCGCCCGAGGACATCCCCGCGCTGCTCGCGGCGAAGCGCGACCTCCTGAAGACGCTCTTCATCGTGTCGCGCGTGGAGCTGAGCGGCGCGGCGTCAGGCGCCGTCGTCTACGAGAGCCAGGAGATCCCGGGTTTCGTCGTCGCCGTCGATCGCGCGCCGGGCCGGAAGTGCGAGCGCTGCTGGGTCTACAGCGAACGGGTCGGCGAGGTGGCGAGCCACCCGACGTTGTGCGAGCGGTGCGCCCCCGTCGTCAGCGGCACTTGATTCGCGTTCTCATCCTGGGCGGCTTCGTGATCGCCGCCGATCAATTCACCAAGGCCGTCGTGCTCCGCCACCTCGCGCCCGGCACGCACATCGACATCGTCGACGGCTACGTCACGCTCACGCTGGTGATGAATCCCGGCCTCGCGTTCGGACTCCTCGGCGGCGTGCCGTCGGGCTGGCGGTGGATCGTCGCGGTGCTGTCGGTCGCCGCGCTGATCGTGCTGGCGCGCGTGGCGCTCCGTGTCCTCCCCGGCGGCAGTCGTCTCGATCACGCCGCGATCGGGCTCATCTTCGGCGGCGCGATCGGCAACCTGATCGACCGCGTCCGCTTCGGCGCCGTCGTCGACTTCGTGGACCTCCACGCGCGCGGCTATCACTGGCCGGCGTTCAACGTGGCGGACTCCGCGATCAGCGTGGGCGTCGTGCTGCTCGCGGTGAGGCTGCTGCTATCACGCTCCTGATCGTCGACGCGAGCGCGGCGGGCGAGCGGCTCGATCGCTGGCTCGCCGCGCGCGTCGCCGACGTCTCGCGCGCGCGATTACAAGAGCTGATCGACAGCGGCGTCGTGCGCGTCGACGGCGGCGCGCGCAAGCGCGCGTATCGTCTGCAGGGCGGCGAGCGCGTGGAGCTCGAGGTGCCGCCGCGCACGCAGGACGAGCTCGAGCCCGAGCCGATCGCGCTCACGGTCGTCCACGAAGACGACGACGTGCTGGTCGTCGACAAGCCCGCGGGCATGGTCGTGCACCCGGGTGCCGGGCACGCCAACGCGACGCTCGCCGCCGCCGCGCTCGCTCACGCCCCGGCGATCGCCTCGGTCGGCGGAGCGCGCCGGCCGGGAATCGTCCACCGGCTCGACAAGGATACGTCCGGCCTTCTCGTCATCGCGAAGACGCCCCGCGCGTACGATGCGTTGACACGCCAGCTCGCGGCGCGGACGGTGAAGCGCCGCTACGTCGCGATCGTGCACGGCCGCGCGCGCGCGGCCACCGGCGTGGTCGACGCGGCGATCGGACGCGATCCGCGGCATCGCCAGCGCATGGCGGTCCGGCCCGCGGGGCAGGGCAAACGCGCGGTGACCCGCTGGCGCGTCGTGGAACGATTCCCGCACTTCACCCATCTCGACGTGACGCTCGAGACCGGACGGACGCACCAGATCCGCGTGCACATGGCGTCGATCGGCCATCCCGTCGTGGGAGACCGCACGTACGGCGGCAAGCTGCAGCCGCCGATCCCGCTCGACGGTCTGGCCCTCCACGCGGCGGGCCTGACGTTCGTGCATCCCGCTTCCCAAGCCATGCACGAGTTCACCGCATCTATCCCCCCGCGCATCGAGGCGCTCCTGTGTCACCTGCGCAACACTCCAGAGGCCGGCGCGCGGTGAATCGTCCACCGCGATGCGTCGCCACGGGGCGCAAAGGGCGTTGCCACCGAAAAAGGCAAATCTGGCACGCCCTTTGCCCCTCCCTTTGCTAGAATGGACAACGTCGTGCACCGCCTGACCGTCGTGATCCTCGCCGCGGGCGAAGGCAAGCGGATGCGGTCGCGCCAGCCCAAGGTCCTGCACCCGCTCTGCGGCCGCCCACTCCTCGCCTATCCTCTGCGCGCGGCCCACGCCCTCGCCGATCGGTTCGTCGTCGTCGCGCCGCCCGACACGCCGGCGCTGCGCCAGCACATTCCCCCTGACGTCCGGGTGGTCGAGCAGCGGGAACGCCTCGGCACCGGCCACGCCGTCCTCCAGGCGAAGGACGAGTGCGGAGACGGAACGATCCTCGTCCTCGCCTCCGACATGCCGCTGATCTCCGCCGAGACGCTCGAACGGCTCGTCAGCCACCACCGCACGACCGGCGCGGCGGCGACGATGCTCACGGCCGTCGTCGATCGCCCGCACGGGCTCGGACGCGTGCTGCGGCAGGGCGGCCGCGTCAAGCGCGTGGTCGAGGAGCGCGACGCCACCGACGACGAGAAGAAGGTGACGGAGATCAACACCTCGATCTACTGCTTCGAAGCGTCGCGGCTGTGGTCGACGCTGGCCGAGGTGAAGCCGGACAACGACCAGGGCGAGTACTACCTCACCGACGTCATCGGCATCTTCAACCGCCGGGGCGCGCGCGTGGAGGGCGTGGCGGTCGCCGATCCGCGCGAGGCGCTCGGCGTGAACGACCGAAAGCAGCTCGCGGCCGCCGCCGCCGTGCAGCGCGAGCGCACGCTCGACCGCCTGATGGAAGGCGGGGTGACGATCCTCGACCCGGCGACGACGTACATCGAGGACACGGTCACGATCGGCGTCGACACGGTGGTGTATCCGAACGTGGTCATCGAGGGCGCGAGCGTCGTCGGCAGCGACTGCACGATCGGCGCGGGCTGCCACCTCACGCGCGCCACGCTGGGCGACCGCGTGGCGCTGAGGCCCTACTGCGTCATCACCGAGAGCGTGGTGGACGAGGACGCGATCCTCGGGCCGTTCTGCCACCTCCGCCCGCAGGCGCACGTCGGCGCGGGCGCCCACATCGGCAACTTCGTCGAGCTCAAGAAGACGCGGCTCGGCAAGCGCTCGAAGGCGAGCCACCTCGCGTACCTCGGCGACGCCACGATCGGGGACGACGTGAACGTCGGCGCGGGCGTCATCACCTGCAACTACGACGGCCTCGACAAGCATCCCACGACGATTCAGGACGAGGCCTTCATCGGAACGAATGCCAGCCTGGTCGCGCCCCTCACCATCGGCGCGCAGGCCTACATCGGGGCCGGCTCCACCGTCACCAAGGACGTGCCGCCCGGCGCGCTCGTGGTGGAACGGGCGGCAGCCGTCGTCAAGGACGGGTGGGGCGCGCGCCGGTCGGCGATGCGCGCCGCCAAAAAGAAGAAGGGCTGAGCATGTGTGGAATCGTCGGCTACGTCGGTGAGAAGAGCGCCGTCGGTGTCATCGTCGACGGCCTGAAGAAGCTCGAGTACCGCGGCTACGACTCCGCGGGTGTCGCGGTGCTGCAGGACGGCGCGCTCCAGGTGCGGCGCGCGGCCGGCAAGATGACGAACCTCGAAGCGATCCTCAAGGAGAAGCCGGTCTCCGGCACGCTCGGCATCGGGCACACGCGCTGGGCGACGCATGGGCGGCCGTCGGAAGAAAACGCCCACCCGCACACCGATTGCTCGGGATCGCTGGTCGTCGTCCACAACGGCATCCTCGAGAACTACCTCCAGCTCAAGGAGCGGCTGCAGGGCGAAGGCCACGTCTTCAAGTCGGAGACGGACACGGAAGTCCTCGCCCATCTCGTCGAGCACCACCTCGCGATCACGGGTGATCTCGAGTCCGCCGTGCGCAAGGCCCTCGCCGAGATCCGCGGCGCGTACGCGGTCGGCGTCGTCTCCGCGGCCGCGCCGGACCGGCTCATCGCGGGCAAGCACGGCGCGGGCAGCGTGGTCGTCGGCCTCGGCCAGGGCGAGATGATCATCGCCTCCGACATCCCGGCGATCCTCGCGCACACGCGCGACGTGGTGATCCTCGAGGACGGCGAGATGGCGGTGGTGACCGCGCACGAGGTGACGGTCACGACGCTCGAGGGCGACGCGGTGGATCGCGAGCCCACGCGGATCCTGTGGGACCCGATCATGGCGGAGAAGGGCGGCTACCGCCACTTCATGCTCAAGGAGATCTACGAGCAGCCGCGCGCGATCACCGACACGTTCCGCGGCCGCGTGTCGCCGGACAGCGGCATCGTGCACCTGCCCGAGCTCAACCTCGACGCGCACACCGTGCGCGGCATCCAGCGCGTGATGCTCGTCGCCTGCGGCACCGCGCACTACGCCGCGATGCTCACCCGCGGCATGATCGAGCGCCTCGCCGGGGTCCCGGCCGAGGTCGACCTCGGCTCCGAGCTCCGGTATCGCGACGCGCCGATCGGTCCCGAGACGCTCGTCATCGCGATCTCCCAGTCCGGCGAGACCGCCGACACCATCGGCTCGATCAAGCTGGCGAAGGCGCGCGGCTGCCCGACGGTCAGCATCACCAACGTCGTCGGCTCGGCCCTCGCGCGCGAGACGGCCGGCGTGCTCTACATGCACGCGGGCCCGGAGATCGGGGTCGCGTCGACGAAGGCGTTCACCGCGATGATCGCGGCGGGCTACCTCTTCAGCCTCTGGCTCGGTCAGCAGCGCTGCGCGATCGCGCCCGAAGACATGAAGAAGCGCATCGCCGAGCTCGTCGAGCTGCCGGGCCTGGTGGAGCGCACGCTCGAGCTCGACACGCGGATCGCGCAGCTCGCGAAGGAGCTGGCGGTGGCGCGCGACTTCCTCTATCTCGGCCGCGGCATGCAGTACCCGATCGCGCTCGAGGGCGCGCTGAAGCTGAAGGAGATCTCGTACATCCACGCGGAGGGCTACGCGGGCGGCGAGATGAAGCACGGCCCGATCGCGCTCATCGCCGAGCAGCTTCCGGTCGTGGTGCTCGCGACGGGCGACAGCCACTTCGACCGGATGATGTCGAACATGGAGCAGGTGCGCGCGCGCGACGGGATGGTGATCGCCGTCACCGACACCAACGCCGCCGTGCTCGCGGGCAAGGCCGACCACGTCATCACGGTGCCGGCGACGTCCGACCTCCTGTCGCCGATCCTGACCGTGATCCCGATGCAGTTCCTCGCGTATCACATCGCGGTGCGCCGCGGCTGCGACGTCGACCAGCCGCGCAACCTCGCGAAATCGGTGACCGTCGAGTAGCTGCTCGGAGCGGGGCTGCGCCCCCTCGCGTCACGCGCGAACGAGATCCTGGGCGTCCCGTAGGTCGGGCGTGTCCAGGCCTTCGGTCATGCGGCCGTAGACCTCGGCCACGAGCCGCCGCGCGTCTTCACGCTTGCCCCGCGCTTGCCACAGGCGCCCGAGGCTCACCGCCGCGCGGAGCTCGAGGGATCGCGCCTGCTGGCGCTGCGCCACGGCAAGGGCCGTGCGAAAGCTGGCCTCCGCGCCGGCTTCATCGGGGTTCACGTGTCGCAGCAACAGCTCGCCTCGCATCCGATGCTGTTCTGCCTCCCCCCAGCGCTCGCCGGTGCGCTCGCTCACCGCCATCGCCTCGTCGAGCGCCGCCAGACCCTGGTCGACGTCGCCACCGTGCCCCTGCGCCTCGGCCATCATGGTCAGGAAGTATGGCCGCCGGAGATCCGCGCCGGTCTCGCGCATTCCCGCCAGGCCCTCGCGCAGCAGCGCGATGCCCTCGTGCACCTGACCGTGCTTGACGAGGGCCCAGCCACGCAGCAGCGTGGCGAAAAGCACGTAGTGCGTGAAACCCTGCTCGCGCGCGATCGCGAGCGCGCGTTCCGCCGCTTCCCGGCACGAGTCCGGCTCCCGACGGTACTGGTGGACCAGCGCGCCGTGGATCAGGCCGATGACCTCGCTGAACGGGTGCGCCTGCTCGCGCGCCAGCCCGCAAGCGCCGTCGTTCGCTCGCTCCGCGCGCTCCGGGTAGCCGAGCAGCCACACGATCGACGCCTCGTAGCACAGCGCGTACACGCCGAAGTCCTTGGGAAAGAGCTGGGACGCCGGCCCTGGCGACTGCCGGAGCGCGAGATCGCGCTGACGGGCGTGCTCGTGCGCCACCGCCGGGTCGCCGAGATGGAACGACGTGTTCGCCAGCAGCCAGTGCGCGACCGCGAGCCCGGCGCCGCTCTGCTCGCGCTCCGCGAACTCCAGCAGCTCCTCGGCGAGCTCCCGGCGCGTTCGGAGCTCGGCGCGGACCAGGTAGAACTGCGCCAGCCCGAGGACCGCGGGAACGAGCTGCACGGCGTCGCCCACCCGCCGGCACCCGCGCCGCGCGACCGTCAAGACGCGGCTCCGAGCGTTCACGCCGCGATCACACCCTGGTGACGGGCGCGGGGCAGACTGCCGCCCGTGAGTGACGACACCGCGCACGGCGTGACGTTCATCGTGCGCGTGTCGCGCGACGCGCGCGGCCGCGTGCACGGCGTCGTCGAGCGCGTGAAGATCGGGGAGCAGGAACGTTTCACCGGCGCCGAGGGTCTCGGCGGCGTGATCGAACAGATGCTCTCGAGGAGGGCAGGAGAATGACCGAGAGTCGCTACGTCGTGATCGAATCCCGCGATCCGTTCGATTCCGCGGACACCGCGTTCGTCTCGGACACGGCGGCGTCGCTGCGCAAGCGCGGCCGCGCGGTGACCGTCTACTTCGTGCAGAACGGCGTGCTCGCCACGCGGGCCGGGGCGCGCGGCTCGCACGTGCCGTCGCTGACGAAGGCCGGCGTCACCGTGCTCGCCGACGAGTTCTCGCCGCGCGAGCGCGGCATCGACCGCGGCGAGCTGTCGGCGGGGGTCCGCGAGGCCTCCATCGGCGCGCTCGTGGATCTCGTGGTGCAGCCCGACACGAAAACGCTGTGGCACTGAGAGGGGTTTGGGGTCCTCCAGGAGTGGGGCCCCATGTCCAAAGGAGAAGGGTATGGCTGAGACACTGACCGTAGCACTGATGGACGCCCCGTACGAGGCCGCGGCCTCGACGACGGCGTTCCGCATCATCGCCGCCGCGCTGGAGAAGGGCATCAACGTCAACGTCTTCGCGTACGAGGGCGCGGTGAGCCTGACCATGAAGGAGCAGGCGCCGCACGCGAACCCGGTGAAGGGCACGAGCGTGGAGGAGGAGGATCACCCGACGACGAAGGACCTCGTCGCGGCGCTGGTCGAGCTCGGCAAGAGCGAGCCGAAGCTCACGTGGGTCAACTGCGGGCTCTGCGTGGACGAGCGCGGCGCCGGCAACTGGATCGAGGGCGTCAAGCGCGGCGGCCCCGCCGATTTTCTGAAAATGGCGGGCGAGTCGACGCGCACGCTCGTCATCCCGACGAAGTGAGGGGGAGTCATGAAGATCCTCAACATCGTGGAGACCGCGTACCGTGCCACGCTCGAGGAGCAGGACGACACGATCCTCTGGCTCACCCGCGCGCTCCGCAACGCGGGCGGCGACGTGCACGTGCTGCTGCGCGGCAACGCCGTGAACTATGCCGTCGTCCAGACGTGCCCGCCGCTGAGCATCGGCAAGGCGACGGTGAACCACCCCGCCCGTCCGAGCGAGGATCTCGCCAGGCTCGAGGCCAAGGGCGCGCGCGTCTTCGTCGTGCAGGAGGACCTGGACGAGCGCGGGATCGACAAGCAGAAGTGCGTCAGCGCGGCGCAGCCGATCCGCCGCGCGGACATCGCCGGCCTCCTGGAGGAGCACGACCAGATCTGGCACTGGTAGCGCGCACGCCGGTCTGGTCTACGATGCCCCCGTGGCGCACGCATCGGTCACGGGGCGCATCGTCGGGCAGGCGTGGGGAGGGTACAATCGACGAGTGCTGGACCCGGAAGTCCTCCTCACCCGCCTGAATCCGCCGCAGCGCGACGCCGTCACCCACGGAGATGGGCCGCTCCTCGTCCTCGCGGGCGCCGGGAGCGGAAAGACGCGCGTGATCGCCCATCGGATCGCGCACCTCATCGGCGTGCGCGGCATCGACGATCGCCACGTGCTCGCCGTGACGTTCACCAACAAGGCGGCGGGCGAGATGGCGCGCCGGGTCGACGCGCTGCTCGCGCCCGTCGGTCTGCGGGCGCCACTGGTCGCGACGTTCCACTCCGCGTGCGTGCGCATCCTGCGCCAGCACGTGCACCACCTCGGCTACAAGCCGCACTTCACGATCTACGACGAGGACGATCGCCTCTCGCTGGTGAAGGAGTGCCTCCGCGAGCGCGGCGTCGACGAGCGCAATCTCACGGCCTCCGCGATCGTCCACCGGATCAGCTCGGCGAAGAACCGGATGATGTCGGTCGACGAGATGGCGAGGAACGCGCGCGGCCCGAGCGAGGCGGAGGCCGCGCTCATCTACAAGCGCTACGAGGAGCGGCTGCGCGCCACGGGCGCCGTCGACTTCGACGACCTGCTGCTGCTCGTCGTGCGGCTCTTCCAGGAAGCGCCGAGCGTGCTCGACTGGTATCGCGGGCTCTGGCACCACGTGCTCGTCGACGAGTACCAGGACACGAACCGCGTGCAGTACCGGATGATCCGCCTGCTGACGTCGAAGCATCGCAACGTCTGCGTGGTCGGGGATCCCGACCAGTGCCTGGTCGAAGGAACAACCGTCGAGACCGTCGACGGGCTCAAGCCTATCGAACGCATACGCGCTGGGGACCGGATCGTCGCTGGTAGCGGGTGGGGCAAGAGCCGAGAAGCCCTCGTCGAAGCGGTCAAGAAGAGCCACTACGACGGCTCCGTGATCGAGATCACGACAGAAGACGGGCGGCGTCTCACGGCAACGCCGAATCACATGATGTTCGCGCGCATCGAGCCCGACGCGAACCGTCATCTTGTCTACTTGATGTATCACTCGGCCCTCGGATATCGGATCGGCGTCACGCGGGGCGTTCGTGCGGGTGACGATCGGGGCAAGCGCGCTTCTGGACTACAGATGCGGACGAACGGTGAGCACGCCGATGGCTGCTGGGTCTTGAAGGCGTGCGACACCTATGCGGAGGCGCGGTACTGGGAGTCTTACCTCGCCGCGCAATACGGTCTACCGACCCTTGTGTTCCATGGGTGCGGTCGTCGGATGGCTGTGACTCAGGAAGCCATCGATCGCCTCTATCGGGATATCGATACGCGCGCCCGGGCACGACTCTTGATGAACGACCTCCTCCTGTTTCCCGAGTACCCACATCACCGCGCCCAGGCGATCAATCTCGGACGGAATTCGCGCAAGCTCGTTTACTTCACGATGTTCGGATATCCACGAAGCTATGGACGCGCGGAACACAAGATTCAGCTCGTAAGCTCAGACCAGCGATTGCGCGAGGCGCTTTCACTCGTTGCGCCGACGCGTGCGGGAAGGCGGGCTGACTGGCGGATCGAGACGGCGCGACAAGATTACGACAAGGGTCTCGACTTCGTCCGCAGTCTCGCGCAGATTGGCGAGCTTGATCTCGTGCGTCGCGCGCGCCTGACGCCGCGCCGCGCGTTCCAGTTCATGCCGGCGAGTCACATCCGTCCAGGGATGGTTCTTCCGATTCTCCGGGACGGGCACATCGAAGAGGCGCGCGTCGCGTCCGTTAATGTCGAGGGATACACCGGCTTCGTCTATGACTTGACCGTCGGGGAACTGCGCAATTACGTCGCCGGTGGCATTGTCGTGCACAACTCGATCTACAAGTTCCGCGGCGCGGATCTCGGCAACATCCTCGACTTCGAGAACGACTATCCCGGCACGCGCGTGATCCGCCTCGAGGAGAACTATCGATCGACCCGGCGCATCCTCGCGCTCGCGGCCGGCGTGATCGGGCACAACCGTCTGCGGAAGGAGAAGACGCTCTGGACGCAGAACGCGGAGGGTGAGGCGGTCCGCGTCTATCGCGCGTGGGACGAGCACGAGGAATCGAACTGGGTCGCGCAGTCGATCGTGCAGGCGCGCGGCGAGGCCACGGCGTTCAGCGACGTCGCGGTGTTCTACCGGACCAACGCGCAGTCGCGCGTGCTCGAGGACGCGCTGCGACGGGCCGGCATCCCGTACGTCATCGTCGGCAGCGTCCGGTTCTACGAGCGCAAGGAGATCAAGGACGTCCTCGCGTACCTGCGGCTCATCGTGAACCCCGACGACGACGTGGCCTTCCGCCGCGCCATCGGCGCGCCCGCCCGCGGCATCGGCAAGACGTCGCTCACGCGGCTCGACGACGTCGCCGTTCGTGAGCGCCGCGCGCTGCTGGATCTGGCCGCGACGCCGCCGGTGGACGTCAGCGGCAAGCAGCGCCGCGCGCTCGAAGACTTCGCGGCGCTGATCGCGCGCCTCCGCAGCGAGCGCGCCGGCGCCCAGCTCCCCGCCTTCATCGACCTCGTGCTCGACACGACGGGCTCCCGCGCCGCGCTCGAGCAGGAACGCTCGCCCGAGGCGCAGGCGCGCCTCGAGAACCTCGAGGAGCTCATCGCCGCCGCCGAGGACCACGAGCGCACGCAGCCGGATCCCTCGCTCGAGACCTTCCTCGACGGCGTCGCGCTCGTCGCCGACGTCGACGAGATGCCCGAAGAGTCCCGCGGGGTGACGATGATGACCCTGCACTCGGCCAAGGGGCTCGAGTTCCCGTTCGTCTTCCTCACGGGACTGGAGGAGGGCGTCTTCCCGCACATGCGCTCGCTCGACTCCCCGGAGGAAGTCGAGGAGGAGCGCCGGCTCTGCTACGTGGGTCTCACGCGCGCGAAGGAGAAGCTCGCGCTCTCGTGGGCGCTGCATCGTCGCCTGCACGGCTACGGTGTCGGCGAACCCTCGCGCTTCCTGCGCGAGATGCCGGAAGAGCACCTGGTGATGGTGAACGCGCGGCGTGAGCCGCCGACGTTCCAGGAGCCGCGCGCGTCGTACGGCTCGCCGGGTCCGCCCCTTCCCATGCCCGGCGACGACGACTTGCCGATGAAGGTCGGCGCGAAGGTCCGCCACGCCCGTTTCGGCGAGGGTCTCGTCGTCGGCGTGGAGCGCGAGGGCGAGGACGTCATGGTCACCGTGCGCTTCGCGAGCGTCGGGCGGAAGCGCCTGTCGCTGCAGTACGCTCACCTGGAAGAGATCGACGGCCATGATTGAGCGGAAAGACGTGGAGCACGTCGCGCGGCTCGCCCGGCTCGCGCTGAGCGCCGCCGAGATCGAGAAGATGCGCGAGCAGCTCAACGGCATCCTCGCGTACATCGAGAAGCTCAACGCCCTTGCCACCGACGACGTGGAGCCGACGTCGCACGCGGTCCCGATGGTGAACGTGATGCGCGACGACGCGCCGGGTCCGTGTCTGCCCCGCGACGAAGCGCTCGCGAACGCCCCCGATCGCGCGGGCGAGTTCTTCCGGGTGCCGCGGATCATCGAGGACTGAGTGACGGACCCGACGCGTCTGACCGCGCACGAGCTGACCGACGCCTTCCGCAGCGGCGCCGCGACGCCGAGCGCCGTCACCGAGGCGTACCTCGGGCGGATCGCGAAGCTCGACGGCAAGGTGCGCGCGTACCTCACGGTCACCGACGGCCGCGCGCGCGCGGCCGCCGCCGCGTCCGACGCGCGCTACCGCGCCGGCAAGCCGCTCGGGCCGCTGGACGGCGTCCCGATCAGCTACAAGGACGTGCTGTCCACGCGGGGCGTGAAGACCACGTGTGGCTCACGGATCCTCGAGAGCTGGGTGCCGCCGTTCGACGCCACCGTGGTGACGCGCCTCGCGGCGGCCGGCGTGGTGCCGCTCGGCAAGTCGAACATGGACGAGTTCGCCATGGGATCTTCCACGGAGCACTCGGCCTTTCAATTGACCGCGAACCCGTGGGACCTCGCGCGCGTGCCCGGCGGCTCGTCGGGCGGGCCCGCGGCCGCGGTGGCGGGCGATCTCGCCGCGATCAGCCTCGGCACGGACACCGGCGGCTCGATCCGTCAGCCCGGCGCGTTCTGCGGCATCGTCGGCATGAAGCCGACGTACGGCCGCGTGTCGCGCTACGGGCTCGTGGCGTTCGCGTCGTCGCTCGACCAGATCGGCCCGTTCGCCAAGGACGTGCGCGACGCCGCCCTCGTCCTTCGCGCCATCGCGGGCGTCGATCCCGCCGACGCGACGTCGGTGGACGTGCCGGTGCCGGACTACGCGGCGTCGCTGGGCGAAGGCATGCGAGGCCTGCGGGTCGGCGTGCTCGAGTACGACACCGCGGGCATGGATCCCGACGTGCAGCGCGCGGTCACCGCGGCGATCGACGTCCTGAAAGGCCTGGGCGCGACCACGCAGGCGGTGACGTTGCCGACGGCGGACCACGGCCTCGCCGCGTACTACATCATCGCGCCCGCCGAGGCGTCGTCGAACCTCGCGCGCTACGACGGCGTGAAGTACGGGCTCCGGGCGCTGGGCAAGGATCTCATCGACATGGAGTCGCGCACGCGCGCGGCCGGCTTCGGGGCGGAGGTCAAGCGCCGGATCATGCTCGGCACGTACGCGCTCTCCTCCGGGTACTACGACGCGTACTACGGCAAGGCGCAGAAGGTGCGCACGCTGATCCGCCGCGACTTCGACGCGGCGTTCGAACACGTGGACGTGATCGTGGGCCCGACCACGCCCGGCGTCGCGTTCAAGCACGGCGAGAAGGAAGACCCGCTCGCGATGTACCTGAACGACGTCTTCACCGTCCCGGCGAACCTCTCGGGCAACCCCGGGATCTCGGTGCCGTGCGGGTTCTCGACGTCGGACCTGCCGATCGGCCTCCATCTCGTGGGCCGCGCCTTCGACGAGGCGACGATCCTGCGTGTCGCGTACGCGTACGAGCAGGCGACGACCTGGCGCACGCGCCGCCCGGAGCTCGCATGACCTGGGAAGTCGTCATAGGGCTGGAAGTGCATGCCGAGCTCACCACGCGCACGAAGATGTTCTGCGGCTGCCCGACGACGTTCGGCGCGAGCCCCAACACGCAGACGTGCCCGATCTGCCTCGGGATGCCCGGCACGCTGCCGGTGATCAACCGGCGCGCGATCGAGTTCGGCGTCCGCACCGCGCTCGCGTTCAACTGCCGGATCAACACCGCGTGCCGCTTCGCGCGCAAGCACTACTACTACCCGGACATGCCGAAGAACTTCCAGATCAGCCAGTACGAGGAGCCGCTCGCGGAGGACGGCTGGCTGGAGATCGACGTCCAGGGCGGCACGAAGCGCATCGGCATCCAGCGGCTGCACATGGAGGAGGACGTCGGCAAGCTCATCCACGACGGGACGCTCGAGACCGCGCCGTCGAGCCGCGTCGACTTCAACCGCGCGGGCGTGCCGCTCATGGAGACGGTGTCGAAGCCCGAGCTCCGGTCGCCCGAGGAGGCCGCCGCGTATCTCCGCGCGTTCCGCTCCGTGCTCATGTACCTCGGTGTCTGCGACGGCAACATGGAAGAAGGCTCGATGCGGTGCGACGCGAACATCTCGCTGCGGCGCCCGGGCGCGACGGAGCTCGGCACGAAGGTCGAGATCAAGAACCTGAACTCGTTCCGCAACGCGCAGCGCGCGCTCGAGTTCGAGGTGAAGCGGCAGGCGCAGGCGCTCGAGGCCGGCGAGAAGATCGTGCAGGAGACGCGCCTGTTCGACGCCGACAAGGGCTACACGCGGTCGATGCGCAGCAAGGAGTACGCGCACGACTATCGCTACTTCCCGGAGCCCGATCTCGTTCCGCTGAAGCTCGAGGGCGCGTTCGTGGACGGGATCCGCGCCGCGCTGCCGGAGCTCGCGCGCGCGCAACAGCAGCGGTTCGTCGCGCAGTACGGGCTGCCGGCCTACGACGCGGGCATCCTCACGCAGAGCCGCGCGCTCGCCGGCTACTACGAGGCCGCGGTGAGCGCGCTCGCGCCCGGTGGCAGCACCGCGTCGCCCGCGTCCGCCAAGGCCGTGGCCAACTGGATCATGTCGGAGCTCCTGCGCGTGGTCCCGGGCGACGATGAGCGCGCGATCGCCGAGTCGCCGGTCCCGCCGGCGCACCTCGCCGGGCTCATCGCGCTCATCGACGACGGCACGATCAGCGGCAAGATCGCGAAGGACGTCTTCGAGAAGATGGTCCGCTCGCGTGAAGACGCGCGCACGATCGTGCAGCGCGAGGGCCTCACGCAGGTCGCGGACACCGGCGCGATCGCCGCGATCGTCGACCAGGTCATCGCCGCCAACCCGAAGGCCATCGCCGACTTCAAGGCCGGCAAGACCGCGGCCGCGAAGTCGCTGGTGGGCCAGGTGATGAAGGCGACGCAGGGCAAGGCGAACCCGGCGATCGTGAACACGCTCATCGAAGAGAAGCTCGCGAAGGTCTGAGCGATGGCCATCGCGATTTATCCGGGGACGTTCGATCCGATCACGCCGGGCCGCGTCGACGTCGCCGAGCGGGCGTCACGACTGTTCGATCGACTCGTCGTCGCGGTCGCGATCGGCCGCCACAAGGCGCCCGAGCGCAGCCTCGACCAGCGCCTGGCGCTCGTGCGGGAGGCGCTGGCACATCTGCCGAACGTCGAGGTGGAGGGCTTCGACGGCCTCGTCGTCGACTTCGCCGCCGCGCGTGGAGCCTCGGTGCTCGTGCGAGGGCTTCGTGGAGCGCGCGACGTTGGCGACGAGCTCGCGATGGTCGTCACGAACCGCCGGATCGCCGCGGGGATCCAGACGATGTTCCTCGCGGCGTCGGAGGACCTCGGGCACGTCTCGTCGACGGTCGTTCGCGCGCTGGCTCGTTCGTAAGCGACCGTCCCGCGGTCGAAGGCGTTACGACTCGGCTCGCGAGCCGCTTATACTGGCGGCCGGCGGATGGATAGCGGCTTCTTCGAGCGCCCGATCCTGAACTCGCCGACGAGTATCCGGCGCGTCACTGGGAGCTCGACGCCGACGGCCAGCCCACCGGCGCATTATCGAGAGCCGCAGTCCTGCGAAGTTCATCACCCCGATCCCGAAGCCCAAGAAGCAGAAGCGTAATCGGGCTCAACAGTCGCTCGTTCTGGACGAGGGCGCGGGGCTCTCGACCGCGGAGCAACAGTACGACCCCACGTCGGTCATCAATCGCCTGCGGCAGCGCGTCGACCAATGGCGGGCGATTCCCAAGCCGAGCGCGTGAGGGGTGACCCCGGAGACGGCGCGCCTGCTCCAGCACTGGCGTCAGCATTCGTTCGTGGACATCCGACCGTTCTTCTGCCAGGTCGAAGCGGTCGAGACGCTGATCTGGCTCACCGACAGTGGCGCCGAACGACCGCGCCGGGCAGGCGTTTCTCGACCACCTCGCTCAGCATCGCGACGAGCTGTTGGAGGACTGGCGACTGGCGCGGGCTGAGGCACCCTTGAATCGGATCGCGCCGCTCCAGTAGCGAGAGGAATGCTCAACGATGTCGTCAAGGTCGAACATCGCGGCGGCTATCGCCTCTGGCTACAGTTCCAGGACGGCGTCGAAGGCGAATCGATCTCGAACCGGCTCTGTCTTTCCGGGGGGTATTCGAACCGCTCCGCGATCCCGCGTACTTTGCACGCGTGCGCGTCAATGCGGACCTTGGCCGAACGAAGCAGATTGGGGATCCTCTGGTTCTCTATTCGCTGGTGACAGGGAGGCCGATTGAGAGTTTGCTGACCCCGCCGGGCTCAGCCTGACGCTACTCGATCTTTGCCCGCCGAAGGCCAGGCGAGGCGGCGCCCACAGATGTAGGGCCTACATCGCCCTCCCCCCTATAATCCTAAGTACGCACCATGATTGCGATGGACCGGGTCAGCAAGGTCTTCTCTGTTGGGCCCGTGAAGGTCCCGGCGCTGACGGACGTCTCCTTCCGGGTCGCCAAGGGCGAGTTCGTCGTCCTCCACGGCAAGAGCGGCGCAGGCAAGACAACCCTCCTCAAGCTCCTCTATCGGACCGAGGTGCCATCGGAAGGGGACGTCGAGGTCCTCGGGCAGCCGCTGGCGAAGCTGAGCCGCCGGGGTGTCGCCGCGCTCCGCCAGAACATCGGCGTGGTCTTCCAGGACGCGAAGCTCCTGCCCGGCCGCACCGTGTACGAGAACATCGCGTTCGTGCTGCGCGTGCTCGGCACGCCGCGCGGCGAGATCACCGCGCGCACGTTCGACGCGCTCCGCGCGGTCGGCCTCCACTCCCGCGCGCGGGCGTATCCCGCGCAGCTCTCGCAGGGCGAGGCGCAGCGCGCCGCCCTCGCGCGCGCGATCGTCCGCCGGCCCGCGCTCCTGCTCGCCGACGAGCCCACCGGCAACCTCGACGACGAGATGGGGAACGAGATCCTCCAGGTGATCCGCGACATCCACGCGGGCGGCACCACGATCCTCTTCGCCACTCACCAGGCGCGGCTCGCGACGGGATTGCGCCGCCGCGTGCTCGTGCTCGAAGCGGGCCGTCTCGTCAAGGACGACGGCTAGTGGTCGGCTTTCTCGTCGGTGAAGCGTTGCGCGACTTGCGGCGGGCCGGCCGCGTCGCGATCAGCGCGATCGTGCTCATCATGCTGTCGCTCGCGGCCGTCGGCAGCTTCCTGCTGCTCTCCGGCAACCTCGGCCACGCGGTCAGCGCGTGGCGCGACCGCCTCCGCGTCATCGTCTACCTGAAGCAGGAGCCCTCGACCGCCGCCGCGTCCGCGCTCGCACGCAAGGTGGAGGCGATGCCGGGCGTCGCCGGCGTGCGCTACGTGAGCCGCGCCGAGGCGCTCGCGTCGCTGAAGAAGACGCTCGGCAAGGACGCGAGCGCCGCGGAGCACCTCACCGCGAATCCGCTGCCCGCTTCGCTGGAGGTGACACCGACCGCGGACGCCGCGACACCCGAGGGCGCGCGCCGGCTCGTCGAGCGCCTGTCGGCGCTGCCCGAGGCGGAAGAGGTCGCGGGCGGCGTGGAGTGGGTCGACAAGCTCGCGCGGCTGCAACGGCTGGTGACGCTCGTCGGCCTCGGCTTCGGCGGCGTGCTCGGGATCGCTGCGATCCTCACCGTGACGACGGCGACGACGCTCGTGCTCCACGCGCGCCGGCACGAGACCGAGATCATGCGCCTCGTCGGCGCGCCCGAGCTCGTCATCCAGCTCCCGCTGCTGCTGCAGGGCATGGTGCAGGGGTTGCTCGGCGCCGCGCTCGCCCTCGTCGCGCTGGCGATCGCGCACGCGTTCGTTGCGCCGAAGCTGGTACCGTTGATGGCCGCCGCGCTCGGGCTGGGGCGCGTCGACTTCCTGCCCGTGCTGCAGATCGGCGCGATCGTCGTCGCGGGCGCCGTACTCGGCGCGCTCGGAGGCTTGCTCGCGCGCGGCAGGGTCGCGGCGTGATGCGCGGGCTCGCGGCGGCGCTCCTGATTCTCGTGACCGTCGCGTCCGCGGGCGCCCAGCAGCCGGCACAGAAGCCGCGTCCCTCCGACGATCTCAAGACCGAGCAGCGCCGCCTGCAAGAGACGCAGCGCCAGCTCAACGAGGAGCGCGCGAAGGCAGCGGAGGCGAAGAAGCGCGAGACGTCGCTGCTGGCGGAGCTCGACACGATCGACAAGTCGCTCGCGGAGAAGAAGTCCGAGGTGGGGAAGCTCGACGCGCGCATCGACCGCGCGGAGGGCGACCTGAAGGCACTGCGGGGCGACCTCGGAAAGCTCGCGGGGCGGCGCTCGGAGCAGGAAGAGCAGCTCATGCGCCGTCTCCGCGCGCTCTACAAGGTCCAGGCACAGGGCGGCGCGATTCCCGTCCTGCTCGGCGACGACGATCCGATGCGGCGCAGCGCCGCGATCCGCTCGCTGGCAAACCTCGCCGCGGTCGACGCGCGCCTCATCGACGAGTTCCGCACGACGTCGGACCGGCTCGAGGACCGCAAGCGCCGCGTCGAGGTCCGCCAGGCGGAGCTCGCCACCCTGCGCGTGGAGGCCGGCCGCGAGCAGGCGGAGGTCGACCGTGAGGCGGCCAAGCGCCGGGCGCTTCTGGCCCGGGTCCGGGAAGATCGTGCCTACCACGAGCGGATGGTCGGCGAGCTCAGCGAGGCGGCGAAGCGGCTCGAGTCGTTCATCCGGGAGCTTCAGGAGAAGCAGCGGCGGGTCGCCAAGGCCCCGCCGCCCAAGCCCGGCATCGAGCCCCCGTCACCGGGCTTCGCGACCCTCCGCGGGAGGCTCCCCTGGCCCACGGAAGGCAAGATCGTCGCGGCTTTCGGGGCCCAGGTGCACCCCCGGTTCGGCACCCGAACGTACCGCAACGGCGTGGACATCGAGGCCGCCCAGGGGACGGACGTGGGGGCCGTCTACCCCGGGAACGTGCTCTATACCGGCTGGTTCAAGGGGTACGGGAACCTGATCATCCTCGACCACGGCAACGACTACTACACGCTCTACGCCCACGTGGCGGACATCCTGGTCAAGGAAGGCGACGACGTCAGGCAGGGCCAGAAGATTGCAACGGTGGGCGACACCGGGGCTCTGACAGGCCCGAGGCTCTATTTCGAGGTACGCTACCAGGGCAAGCCCCAAGACCCGGAGCAATGGCTGCGCCAGCAGCGGAGTTAGAGAGAAAAGAGAGAGGATCCAGGGGGATCAGATGAAGAAGGTGTTCGTGATCGGCTCGCTCCTCGTCGTGCTCACGCTCTCGCTCGGCGGCACCGTCGCGAGCAAGAGCACGGACGGCAGCGCCACGTACAAGGAGCTGCGGCTCTTCACCGAGGTGCTGTCAATCGTCCAGAACCAGTACGTCGACGAGGTGCCGCTGAAGGACATCATCTACTCGGCGATCAAGGGCACGCTCCGCGTGCTCGATCCCCACAGCTCCTTCCTGGATCCCGACAGCTACAAGGACATGCAGGTCGAGACGTCCGGCAGCTTCGGCGGCCTCGGCATCGAGATCACGCTGAAGGACGACATCCTCACGATCGTGTCGCCCATCGAAGGCACGCCGGCGTATCGCGCCGGCCTCACCACCGGCGACCGGATCATCAAGATCGACGGTCTCACCACGAAGGACATGCAGCTCTCCGACGCCGTCAAGCGCATGCGCGGCAAGCCCGGCACGAAGGTGACGATCAGCGTGGTGCGCGAGGGCTGGCCCGAGCCGAAGGACTTCGACATCGTGCGCGAGCAGATCCGCGTGCACTCCGTGCGTGAGCACGATCTCGGCAACGGCGTCGCCTACATCAAGCTGCGCCAGTTCCAGGAGCAGACCTCGCACGACCTCGACACGGCGCTCGACAAGGCGCTCAAGCACGGCGCGAAGTCGCTGGTCCTCGACCTGCGCAACAACCCCGGCGGCCTCCTCACGGCGGCGGTCGAGGTGTCGGAGAAGTTCGTCGAGGACGGCAAGCTGGTCGTCTACACCGAGGGCCGCGTGCGCAGCCAGAACATGCGGTTCACCGCGCACAGCAAGAAGCGGTTCCCCCCCATCCCGATGGTCGTGCTCGTGAACCAGGGCTCGGCGTCTGCCTCCGAGATCGTCGCCGGCGCGCTCCAGGACTGGCAGCGCGCGATGGTCGTCGGCACGCAGAGCTTCGGCAAGGGCTCGGTCCAGACGATCATCCCGCTCTCGGACGGCTCGGGCCTCCGCCTGACGACGGCGAAGTACTTCACGCCGAAGGGCCGCTCGATCCACGGCAAGGGCATCACGCCGGACATCATCGTCGAGGTGCCGAAGGAGCCCGCGCCGAAGGATCGCCCGCTGCCGTCGACGGACCCGGTCGAGGATCTGAAGAAGGACGTGCAGCTGCAACGCGCCCTCGACGTGCTGAAGACCATGCGCGTGATGGGCGGGCGGCAGGGCGAGCACGCGTCGACGCCGACGCAGACCACCGTCCGCTGACCCGGAGTCTCTCGACCCGATGCTGATCCTCGGGATCGAGAGCTCCTGTGACGAGACCGCGGCGGCCGTCCTCGAGGACGGCCGCCGCGTGCGTTCGAGCATCGTCGCCTCGCAAGACGCCGTCCACGCGCCCTACGGCGGCGTCGTCCCCGAGCTCGCCTCGCGCCGTCACCTCGAAGTGATCGTCCCGATCGTGGAGCGTGCGCTCGCCGACGCGGGCGTGCGGCTGCCCGATCTCGACGGCATCGCGGTCACCCATGGCCCCGGGCTCGTCGGCTCGCTGCTCGTCGGCTGCTCGCTCGCGAAGTCGCTGGCGTGGGTGGGAAGGACGCCGCTGGTCGGCGTCAATCACCTGGAAGGCCACATCTACGCGGCCTCGCTCACCGACGATCCGCCGGACCATCCGTTCCTCGCGCTGGTCGTCTCCGGCGGGCACACCGCGCTCTATCACGCCGCCGCGCCGCTGACCTACACGCTCGTCGGCGAGACGCGCGACGACGCGGCCGGCGAGGCGTTCGACAAGGTCGCCAAGCTCCTCGCGCTCGGATTCCCGGGTGGGCCGTTCATCGAGCGCGTCGCGCGCAACGGCTCGCCGACGGCGATTCCGTTTCCGATGGCGCAGATGAGCGATCAGGCGCCGGACTTCTCGTTCAGCGGGCTCAAGACCGCGGTCTCGCTGCACGTGAAGCGCAACCGGCCGCTCGGCGAGCGCGACGTCGCCGACATCGCCGCGTCGTTTCAGGCCGCGGCCGTCAAGATGCTCGTCCGCAAGACGGCGCGCGCGGCGGTGCGCCTCGGCGTCCGGCGGGTCGTGCTGACGGGCGGCGTCGCGGCCAACACCGCGCTGCGCGAGAGCCTCGCGGCCGCGGCCGGCGAGCACGGCTTCCACCTCCACGTGCCGCCGCGCTCGCTCTGCACCGACAACGCCGCGATGATCGCCGCCGCGGGGACCGCCCGTCTGGCCGCGGGCGAGCGCGCGGGCATGGATCTGAACGCCGTTCCCGACCTCGCGCTGGCGTCATGAACTACGAAGCGATGCTGGCGGGGCTGCCCGACGCGGTCATCGCCGTCGACAGCGACGCGCGTGTCGTGTTCTGGAACGCCGCGGCGGAAGAGATGATCGCGCGGTCGGCGCGCCGCGCCGTCGGCCGCACGCTGAAGGATCTCTTCCCGTTCGAGGACTCGCTGATCCGCCGCCTGCGCGAGACGCTCGCGACCGGCGAGAGCCGCTCGGAGAGCGAGACGGCGGTGGAGACGACCGACAACCGCCGCGTGCCCGTGAGCCTCGTGACCGCGCCGCTCTTCGGCCGCGACGGCAGCGTGGAGGGCGCGGTCGCCGTGCTCCGCGACCTGTCGCGGCTGCAGCAGCTCGAGGGCGAGGTGCGGCGCGGGGAGACGCTCGCGGCGGCGGGGCGGATGGCCGTCGGCCTGGCGCACGAGATCCGCAACCCGCTCGGCGCGATCCGCGGCGCCGTTCAGCTCCTCCAGCGCGAGCTCCGGGCCGACTCGTCGCTGACCGAGTACACGCGCGTGCTCCTCACCGAGGTCGACCGCGTCAACCGGATCATCGAGCAGCTGCTCGACCTCGCGCGCCCGGTGCAAGTGCGCCGCGTGCCGCTGAACCTCCACCAGCTCTTCGAGCGCGTCGCGCTCCTCCAGGAGGAAGCGGCGCGCGAGCGCGGGATCACGATCGTCCGGCGCTACGACCCGAGCCTGCCGCCGATCCTCGGGGACGAGGACCGGCTGGTCCAGGTCTTCCACAATCTCGTCCGCAACGCGATCGAGTCGATGAAGCACGGCGGCCACGTGCTGCTGTCGTCGCGCGTGAGCATGAATCCGCTGTACGGCCGCGTCGATTCGGGCTCCGGCCAGCGGATCATGGTCGAGGCGGTGGTGGCCGACGAGGGCACCGGCATCCCGACGGGCCTGCGCTCGCGGATCTTCGATCCCTTCTTCACCACGAAGGAATCGGGGATGGGTCTCGGCCTCGCCGTCTGCCACCGCATCGTCGAGGAGCACGACGGCGCGATCCAGGTCGACAGCGTCGACGGCAAGGGCACGACGGTCACCTGCTTCCTGCCGATCGCTCGCTGACGCCCTCGGAGAGGGGCTTCGCCGCTTCGCCCTCCTTCCGACGGTCGTCGCCCCGCGCATGTTTCGTGGTCAAGAGCCCGAAGCCTAGATAAGGGCGGGCAAACATGAAGGAGAGTTCGGGACCACATGCTTGTTGCGGTGCTCGTTGGCTGTTCGTCTTATGCTTGGCGGAAGCCAGGCGCAACTGAAGCCGAGTTCCGTGTCGACGACTACGCCTGCACGAAGGATGCCCGGTACTCCGCCACAAAGACCGTCGAAGAACCCAGCGAGTCAGGCGGAGTTTACGCCCCGCATGCTGGCACAATCATTTACGCGCCGCCGCCGCGCCGCGGACTGAGACCGTCATGGAATGTGATCAAGCGCTCTATACCAAGTGCATGGAGAGCAAGGGGTGGTTTAGACAACGCGTGGAGAGACCCTTACGCGACCGTGGTGGAGAGATGGCGCCGGCAGGGGTCTGTCCGTCGAGCGAGGACTGGGATTCCTCTGCGTCGAAGTGCCGAACGATCAGCCGATAGAAACAGTCTCGAGGGACGCGAGCTGAAACAGGGTCGCCATGAGTATCGGCCCGCCAACGTGCACGGTTCACCGCGCGAGACCCAGCGCGGCATTGAGGCAGGATCGAGGTCCGGGGGTGACGATGATGATCCGTACCGTTGAAGCCGTCGTCGACGCGAGCGGAAACGTCCGCCTGCTCGAGGACGTTCAGTTGCCGGGGCCACGGAGAGCGCTCGTCACGATCCTTGAAGACGCACCCAGAAGCGCGGAGACCGCAGTGCTCAGCGAACGTGCGCTCGCCGACTGGAGCCGTCCCGAGGAAGATGCCGCGTGGTCGCACCTTCAGCGGGCGGAATAGTTCTCGTTCCGGTTCCCTTGTCTGATCTCTCTCAGGCGAAGCTCCGGCGGGCCATCGCCCTTGCTGACGCCGGCCGCGGTGATTGGATCCTCTGTCAAATCACCAGCAATCCCTACGGCGACCCGCGCGCCATCCGACTGGAGCAATCCAGCTTCAGTTCTGGCTCGCTGCGGTTCGACAGCTATGCTCGCCCGGGAAGCTCTTCACGGCAAGCGGCTGCTTGGCGGCAAGTTATCGACGCAGTGGTCGGGGTCCTGCGCGGCACCGACAAACGGTGACGAAGCAGTCCGCGGTACACTGGCCCGGTGGCTGCACGCATCCTCATCGCCGACGACGAAGACAGCCTGCGCTGGGTCCTCGAGAAAGGACTGAAGCAGGCCGCGTACGACGTCACCGCCGTGAGCGACGGCGAGAGCGCCGTCCGCGCGTTCGAAGCCGAGCCCTTCGACCTCGCGTTCCTCGACGTGCGGATGCCCGGCATGGACGGGCTGACCGCGCTCAAGCGGCTGCGCGAGCTCCGCCCCGACGCGCAGGTCATCGTGATGACCGCGCACGGCACCATGGACACCGCGATCCAGGCGATGCAGAAGGGCGCGTACGACTACCTCACCAAGCCCTTCGACCTCGACGAGGTGATGCTGCTCACCGAGCGCGCGCTCAGCGCGGCGCGCCTGACCGAGGAAGTGAAGAGCCTCAAGAGCGGGCTCCAGGAGGTGTGGGAGTTCGGCGCGCTCATCGGGCGGCACCCGCGCATGCAGGACGTCTACAAGACCATCGGACGCATCGCGGGGAGCGACGTGACCGTGCTGCTGCGCGGCGATTCGGGCACGGGCAAGGAGCTGGTCGCGCGCGCGATCCACCACTACAGCCGGCGCGCGGGCCGGCCGTTCGTCGCCGTGTCGTGCGCGGCGATCCCGGGCACGCTGCTCGAGTCGGAGCTGTTCGGGCACGAGCGCGGCGCGTTCACGGACGCGAAGGATCGGCGCCTCGGCAAGCTCGAGCTCGCGCACGGCGGCACCTTCTACCTCGACGAGGTCGGCGACATGCCGCTCGACCTCCAGACCAAGCTGCTGCGCTCGCTGCAGGAGCGCACCATCGAGCGCGTCGGCGGCAACGAGTCGATCCGGATCGATGTGCGCGTCCTCGCCGCCACCAACCGCGACCTCGAGGGCCTCATGAAGGAGGGCAAGTTCCGCGAGGACCTCTACTACCGGCTCAACGTCGTCACGCTCAACCTGCCGCCGCTGCGCGAGCGCCGGCGCGACATCCCGCTGCTGGTCGACCACTTCCTCGGGAAGTACGGCCCCGAGCTCGGCGAGCGCCGCGTCGCGCCGGAGGCGCTCGACCGGCTCGTCGGCCACGACTGGCCCGGCAACGTCCGCGAGCTGGAGAACGTCGTCCAGCGCGCGATGGTGATGGCGACGAGCGGCGTGATCCTGCCGGAGCACCTGCCGATCGGTCCCGTGTCGGCGGCGGCGTCCGTCGCCGTCGACGCGACGCTGGAAGAGATCATCGAGCGCAAGCTCCTCGATTGCGTGCGCGGCCTTCGCTCGCAGGCGAGCGCGAACCTCTACGACCTGATGATCGGCCTCGTGGAGAAGCCGCTGCTGCGCGCGGTGCTGCGCGAGACGGCCGGCAACCAGGTCCGCGCCGCGCAGATCCTCGGGATCAACCGCAACACCCTCAGGAAGAAGCTCACCGAGCACGGCATCGACCCGGACACCCTCGAAGGCTCCTAGCCCGCCCAGCGAGAAGCGCACGAGGCTGCAGCGGGTTGCACGGCGGACGTCAGTTCCCGCAACGGCCTGCACGTGCGCCGCCTCGACACGAGCATTGTGAGCGCCGGAGGGCTCGGCACGTCTCGTGAATCTCCGTACGACCATGAGAGGTCCACTCCGCTCGCTCGTCCCCCTCCTGGCGCTGCTCGCGACGATCTTCGCCGTGCCGCTCGTCACGAACGCGCAGCCCAACGTCACCGGGCAGTGGTCGACGCTGCCCTACCTGTCGCCGGTGAGCCCGATCCACGTCGCCGTGCTGAACACCGGCAAGGTGCTGATGATCGAAGGCTCGAGCAACGACCCGAATCAGCCCACGTATCGCTACGCGATCTGGGATCCGGCCGCGAGCGCGTTCACGACCGTCGGGACGACCGCGTGGGACCTCTTCTGCACCAGCATGGCGTTCCTCCCCGACGGGCGGCTGCTCATCAGCGGCGGCAACCTCGGCTTCGACCCGTTCCGGGGCCTCAAGACCACGACGGTCTTCGACCCGGCGACCGAGAAGGTCGTCCAGGTCGAGGACATGGCGAAAGGGCGCTGGTATCCCGCCCGCTCGGGTACCCGACGCGGCGACTCGCTTTTCCCTAGTCGGTTTTCACGTAGATCTGGCCGCCGGTCTTCCGGAACTCGTCGGCCTTCTCGCGGAGGCCCTGGACGACCGCGACGGTCTCGGCCGGGACGCCGTGCTCGGCCGCGTACTGCCGGACCTCCTGCGTGATCTTCATCGAGCAGAACTTGGGGCCGCACATCGAGCAGAAGTGGGCGACCTTCGCGCCCTCGGCGGGCAGGGTCTCGTCGTGGAACTCGCGCGCCGTCTCCGGGTCCAGCGAGAGGTTGAACTGGTCCTCCCAGCGGAACTCGAACCGGGCCTTCGAGAGGGCGTCGTCCCAGGCCCGGGCGCCCGGGTGGCCCTTGGCCAGGTCGGCGGCGTGGGCGGCGATCTTGTAGGCGATGACGCCGTCGCGGACGTCCTTCCGGTTCGGCAGGCCGAGGTGCTCCTTCGGCGTGACGTAGCAGAGCATCGCCGTCCCGAACCAGCCGATCATCGCGGCGCCGATCGCCGAGGTGATGTGGTCGTGGCCCGGCGCGATGTCCGTGGTCAGGGGGCCGAGCGTGTAGAACGGCGCCTCGTGGCAGACCGCGAGCTGCCGGTCCATGTTCTCCTTGATCTGGTGCATCGGGACGTGGCCGGGGCCCTCGATCATCACCTGGACGTCCTTCGCCCACGCGATCTTCGTGAGCTCGCCCAGCGTGTCGAGCTCGGCGAACTGCGCGTCGTCGTTCGCGTCCGCCGTGCAGCCGGGACGCAGGCCGTCCCCCAGCGAGAAGGCGATGTCGTAGGCTGCCATGATGTCGCAGATCTCGTCGAAGTGCGTGTAGAGGAAGTTCTCCTGGTGATGCGCGAGGCACCACTTCGCGAGGATGGAGCCGCCGCGCGAGACGATGCCGGTCACGCGCTTCGCGGTGAGCGGCACGTAGCGCAGCAGCACGCCCGCGTGGATCGTGAAGTAGTCGACGCCCTGCTCGGCCTGCTCGATGAGCGTGTCGCGGTAGAGCTCCCACGTGAGCTCCTCCGCCTGGCCGCCGACCTTCTCGAGCGCCTGGTAGATCGGCACGGTGCCGATCGGGACGGGCGCGTTGCGCAGGATCCACTCGCGCGTCTCGTGGATGTTCTTGCCCGTCGAGAGATCCATGACGGTGTCGGCGCCCCACTTGATCGCCCACGTCATCTTCTCGACTTCCTCTTCGATCGTGGACGCGACGGCGGAGTTGCCGATGTTCGCGTTGATCTTCACGAGGAATTGCCGGCCGATGAGCATCGGCTCGGACTCGGGATGGTTGACGTTGTTGGGGAGGATCGCGCGGCCGCGCGCGATCTCGTCACGCACCACCTCGGGGCGCATGCCCTCGCGCAGCGCCGCGAACTCCATCTCGGGGGTGACGATGCCCGCGCGGGCGTAGTGCATCTGCGTGACGGTGCGTCCCGCCTTCGCGCGCAGCGGGCGCCGCACGCTCGCGAAGCGCACGCCGCCAAGCGCCGGGTCGCTCTCGCGCGCCTGGCGGTACGTCGACGTCGGGCCGGGAAGCTCGTCCACGTCGCCGCGCTCGAGGATCCACGGCAGACGCAGCGGATCGAGGCCGCGCTTCAAGTCGATCATCACGTCGGGATCGGTGTAGGGCCCGCTCGTGTCGTAGAGCCGCAGCGGCGGCTCGCCGCCGGACAGCGTGATCTCACGCGCGGGGACGCGGATGTCGGGTCGCGAGCCGGAGAGATGGATCTTGCGGGATGCAGACGCCACGTTGGCCTCCCTTCGCCGGCATTACCCGGGTCAGGTTCATGCGGTCGGCGGCGGTAGCCGCCTTCTCAGCCCGGTTCCCCGAGCTCCCGCGGTTGTCGGACGCAGGTAGGCTACGCCGCGCGGCCCCGTAGATCAAGGCCGCGCGGCGCTCGCCGTCCTTTTCCTCGTACATCACCTTCACCTCCGCGCCCTGGATCGTGTCGGCGAGCCAGATCGTGGTGCCGTTCTCGAGGGTGATCGTGCGGTCGCCCGCGTTGACGCTCTGGATCTTGCCCTCCATGTCCGCGGACCAGCCGGCGATCGGGATCAGCGCGGCGGCGAGGACGACGATGGCGATGAGGACGTGACGGAACATAGAGCTCTCCTTTGGAGATGGGGCCCCACAACCGGAGGACCCCATACCCCTCTTCTCCGCGTGTGAGTGGATGGGGACGACGGGGCTACGCGGCGGAGAGCGACGGCGGCCCGCGCGGGGCCGGACGGCCCAGCGCGAGGGAGGCGCAGTGCTGCGCGATCGGGTGCACGCGCTCGAACGGGAGCGCGCTGCTGACGTCGGGCAGCCGGGGAGGCTTGTCGTCGTTGAGAACGATGAGGCGGACGCGGAGCTCGTCGCCGTCGAGCGTGTCGTTGCTCTCGAGGCCGACGGCCACGGTGCGGAGGTTGAGGTGCGCCTCGGCGAGGTGCCGCTCGACGCCCACGAGGAGGACGAGCAGGACGAAGAGGAGGACTCCGGACGTGCGATGCCGCCGATACCGCCCCATCGCGCTCATCGTAGCGCGCGCGTCAAGCTCAGGTGGCGGCGGTGCCCGCGGCCTTCACGGTCACGCGGAAGCGATAGGGGCTGCGGGGACCGCCGACGGCCACTTCGGAGCGGCCTTCCGCCAGCTCCACCCGCGAGGGGCCCGCGCCCCGCCCACGCGCTCGCCGTTCACGAACGTGCCCGTGCGCGTGCCGCGGTCGATGAGGAAACAGCGGCCGATCGCGCGGTTGCTCTCCTCGAGGGAGAGCTCGTTGGCGAGGCTCACGATGTCGCGGACGCGCTCGAAGATCACGCGCAGGAGCGGGAGCAGCGCTTCCGGGTGGTGGCGCCAGAGCTCGAGGAAGCCGTCCTGGTCGATGGCGAGCAGCTGGGCGTCGTCGAGCGCGCGGACGCTGGCGGTGCGGACCTGGTCGGTGATCAGGGCCAGCTCGCCGAACACCGCGCCCTCGTGGAGCACCGCGAGCCGCCGATCGCCGCCGCGGCGCGTCACGTAGACCTCGACGCGTCCGCGCCGGAGGATGTAGGCGTCGGTGGAGTAGTCGCCCTCGCTGAAGAGGACGTCGCCCGCGCGGTAGGTCACTTCCCTCACCCGCCAATCGTAGCGTGTGAGGGCCGGGTTCCGGCGATTTTCACGCATCGGGCGCGTGCTATCTTTCGGTCGTGATCGACCAGCGGCTCGTCGCGGGCGCGGCACTCGTCACCGGTGGCGGCTCGGGCCTCGGGCGCGCGATCGCGCGCGGGCTCGCGGAGGGCGGCGCGCCGGTCGCCGTCGTCGACATGCTCGCGGACGGCGCCACGCAGACGGTGGAGCTCATCGCCAGGGCCGGCGGGCGCGCGACCTTCATTCCCGCCGACGTCAGCCGCTGGGACGACGTGGATCGCGCGGTCGGCGAGACCGTGCGGCAGCTCGGCCCGCTCGGCATCATCGTGAACGCGGCCGGCGTGCTCGACGGCTACGCGGGCGCCGACGAGATGTCGCCGTCGCTGTGGGAGCGCGTCGTCGCGATCAACCTCACCGGCACGTTCTTCGGCTGCAAGCGCGCGCTCGCCGAGATGGTGCCGCGCGGCGCCGGCCGCATCATCAACATGGCGTCGGTGGCGGGATTGATCGGCGGCGGCGGCGGCAGCGCGTACGTCGCGTCGAAGCACGGCGTCGTCGGGCTCACGCGCCAGCTCGCGGCCACGATCGGCGCCGCGCACGCGGTCACCGTGAACGCGATCTGCCCGGGTCCGATCGAGACGGGCCTGCGCACGAACTCGAAGGCGATCCTCGCGGCCGACGCGCCGGCGGTGATGGGCGGCGTCGGCGCGAACATGGAGCTGATCCGCGCGCTCGTGCCGCTCGGCCGCCGCGGAACCGTCGACGAGGTGGCCGCCGTCGCGCGCTTCCTCGCGAGCGAGGGCGCCGCCTACGTCACCGGTACCACGCTGGTGGTGGACGGCGGATGGACGGCACAATAGTCCGGGGGGAGAAGGAATGATCAAGCGCTTCCACGTGCTCTACGTCGGTCAAACCGAGCTCGAGAACATCGGCCTGCAGGGCACGCCCGCCGACGCGCGGCGCTACGGCAACGACCGTCTCGCCGAGCCGTTCTTCAGCGCGCGCGACGTCGCCCAGCTCATGGACGACCTCGGCTTCTACGCCCTGTGGACGGCCGAGCACCACTTCCAGCACGAAGGCTACGAGTGCTTCCCGAACCTCATCCAGCTCTCGCTGTGGCTCGCCACGCAGACGCGCCGCCTGAAGCTCGGCTGCGCGTTCAACGTGATCCCGATGTGGCATCCGATCCGGATCGCGGAAGACTACGCGATGGCCGACATCGTCACCGACGGCCGCGTGATCATGGGCGTGGGCCGCGGCTATCACTCGCGCGAGGTGGAGAGCTTCGGCGCGCCGGTCATCGACCAGGCGGCGAACCGGGAGCTGTTCGAGGAGCAGATCGACCTGATGCTGAAGTGCTTCAACGAGGAATCGTTCAGCCACCACGGCAAGCACTACGACGTGCCGCCGCCCGTCGAGTACCGCGGCTACCAGCTCCGCGAGATCACCTGCGTGCCGCGTCCGAAGCGCCTGCCCGTCGAGATCTGGATGCCGATCGCCAGCAGCAAGTCGATCGACTACATGGCCTCGAAGGGCTTCAAGGCGATGGTGACGCTCAACGGCGAGAAGATCCTCGACGACGTCGTGAAGGCGTACCGTGACGCGTGCGCGAAATACGGCAAGAAGAAGCAGCTCGGCGAGGACATGATCTGGGGCGCCGGCCTCTACCTCGCGGACACGCCGGAGGAGGCGAAGCGGCGCGTCGAGCCGTCGCACGACGAGCGCTACAAGTGGTTCGCGCCGTTCGGCTTCGTGCGCTACGCCGATGAGCAGGGCCGCACCTGGGGCTCGCCGGGCGCGCCCGCGCGCACGCCGAACCTCGCCGACGGCATCCAGCAGAAGGCGTGGTTCTGCGGGCCGCCCTCCCACGTCATCGACGGCATCAAGTCGATCGAGGCGAAGTATCCGGGCCTCGAGGACTTCATGATCCACTGGGCCGAAGGGCTCGGGCCGAAGGAGTTCAAGGATCAGCTGCGCTGGTTCGCGCGCGACGTGATGCCCGCGTTCACCGGCCGCTAGCAGCCGTACCCTCCCCGGGTATTTTCACGCCCGGGGAGGGCCCCCCACGGATAGTGTTTTCCCTGTTGCGCCCCTCTTAGATGTGGTAGGAATACCCCCAGGTTCCGCAGCCGGCGGGCTGCACACTCACGAGGGGAGGCGCCATGGCGAAGAGCAAGAAAGCGTTCGGGGGGTACTCGATCAACTTCAAGGGCTGCAAGGACACGATGGAGTCGGTGTTCGGCGGCTCGCCGATCGGTCCGTCGGACATGACGAAGAAGATCTGGGCCTACGTGAAGCGGAAGAAGCTCGCCGGAAAGAGGTAACTCGGAGGGGGACTTCGTCCCCCTTCCGACGAACGAAAAAAAGCGAGCCATGCGGCTCGCTTTTTTCGTTCTGCCTCCCCCTAGCAACACGGATTGCGCGGGCGAAGCCCGCGCTCGGAGCGGTGGAATATCCCGGCGCTTACCTCGTGAACCGCAGTTACTGGGGGAGGTCGGTGAGCGAGCGGATGACATAGTCGGCTTTGACGCCCAGGTTTTCTGCCGGGGCGTTCGTGCGGTTGCACCAGGCGACCTGGTAGCCGAACGACTTTGCGCCGGCCACGTCCCACGCGTTCGACGACACGAACAACAAGTCACCTGCCGGGATTCCCAGCGCGTCGGGGCCCAGCGCGTAGACCTTCGGCGACGGCTTGTACGTCTTCACCGCGTCGACCGACAAGACGTGGTCGAGGTGCTCGGCGAGGCCGCTCGACGCCACGGCGGCCGCGAGCATCGTCGGCGCGCCGTTCGAGAGGATCGCGCGCGGGCGTCCGCGCAGGGCCGCGAGCGCCGCGGGCACTTCGGGAAAGCACGCCAGCGAGAGATACGCGTCCATCAGGCTCCGCACGTCGCTCTCGCCGGCGGGGAGACCCAGGCGCGCGAGCGCCCAGCGCAGCGCGTCCTCGGTCACCGTCCAGAAGTCCTCGTAGCGTCCCATGAGCGCGCGCAGCCACGTGTACTCGAGCTGCTTCTGCCGCCACGCGAGCGACAGCGCCATCGGATCGCCGGTGAGCGCGCGCCCCGCCTCGACGACCGCGTGCACGTCGAAGAGCGTGCCGTAGGCGTCGAACACGTAGCCGCGGACGGAAGCCATGGCGGTCAGTCTAGCGGATCAGCGCGAGGTGGCGGTGGCGCGGCGCGTGCGGACCTTCGTCGGCTTGCCCCTCGTCGCCTTCGGGTGCGTCACGGGCTTCGGCGCCTCGATCCCGGCCTCGACGAAGCCGTGGAGCAGGAGCGTCTTCGCGTCGAGGAACGACGCCTGCCGCGTCGGCGCGCCGAGCACGATCATCAGGAACTGCTGGCCGTTCCGCCACGCGGAGACCGCGAGGTTGTAGCCCGCCTCGCGCGTGAAGCCGGTCTTGAGCGCCTGCACGCCGCCCGGATCGTGGAAGAGGAAGATGTGCCGCGCGTAGACCCGGCCCGCGTAGATGAACGTCTGGCCGCCGAGCATCGTGCGCGCGTCGGGATGGTCGGCGAGCAGGCGGCCGATGAGCGTCGCCATGTCGCGCGCCGTCGTCCGCTGGAGAGGATCGGGGAGCCCGTGCGGGTTCGCGAAGCGCGTGTGCGCGAGACCGAGCTCACGGCTCTTGTCGTTCATGCGCGCGACGAATTGCCCTTCGTCACCGGCGAGGTGTTCCGCGAGCGCGGTCGCCGCGTCGTTGGCGGACGCGATCGCCACGCCTTCCATCACCGTGCGCAGCGGCACTTCCTCGCCGACACGGAGCCCCATCCGGTAGCGCGGCGTCTGCGCGGCATGGCGCGAGATGTAGACGAGGTCCTCGAGCCGCGCCCGGTTGCGCTCGATGTCCTCGAACGCCAGGTAGAGCGACATCATCTTCACGAGGCTCGCGGGGGCGTGGTCCTCCTCGGCGTTCTTGGCGAAGACGACTTTGCCCTCGGCGTCGATCAGGAGGAGACACTCGGCGCTGAGCCCGGGCAGGGGCCGGGCGCTTTGCGCGGCGACGACGTCAGGGCCGAGGACCGCGAGCGCGATGAGAGACAACAGGACGAAGCGGGTCGCGAACACCGGAGGCAATTCTAAGGGGGCCCCAAAGGACGGCCAAGCATTTTGGGCCCAGCGCGCGGCGAAGGCGCAGGCCCGCGTTACATGCCGAGCGCGCCGCGAGCCTCGTCCATCACCGCCTCGGTGATGACGGGATGTCCCTGGGCTTCCGCGAAGCGCTCGATGGCCTTCTTCGCCATCGGCCGGATGAACGAAGGGATCCGTTCCACGCGGGCGGCGGCCTCGGGACTCCATGTGATCGTCATATCGGCCGCGCCGGACGAGTCGTTGAGCATCGCCCCGAAGGGGCAGCCGCGCCCCGTGGCGTCGGTGGCCGCCGGGACGTCGCCCTCGAAGGCGTCGGGACGGGCTCCCGCCATCGAGGACGTGATGTGCTCGAAGGGCTGCGCGGGGGCCGAGCTGCCGCCGACTTTGACGCCGAGGCTCTTCACCATCTGCGTCTCGAAGGGATTGGTGAGCATCGCGACGCGGAAGCCGCATTCCGGGCACCGGAAGGTGACCGTCAGCGAGCCCTCGTCGGGCCCCGCCGTCGAGTGCAGCTTCATGGGCTCGTCGCAGTCGAGGCACAGGAACTTCATGCCGGCATTCTAGCGTACCCGTCCGCGGGTGAGGCGCGGCCACGCGCGCCGCGCGGCGGGGAGCTGGAGCGCGCCGATCGCGCCGAGCGCGAAGAGCGCGAGCGGCCACGAGGCGATGACGAGCGCGCGGACGGCGAGCACCGAGAGGAACACGTAGGCGGTGAAGCGCGCGCGGGCGTGCCGGCGCCACAGCAGCCACGCGACGACGGGAGCGACGGCGGCCGAGAGCCACCAGCCCTGGACGAGCGCGACGGCGGCGTAGGCGAGCAGCGCGAGGGGAAGCGCGACCGACACGCGGCGAGCGTAGGAAGGGCACGTCCACGTGTCAAACCCGCGCGAGTTCCGCGGGCGTATGGTACGGTTTCTTGTCGGTCGGCGCCGGGGTAGCTCAGAGGCAGAGCAACTGATTCGTAATCAGTAGGTCGCGGGTTCAACTCCCGCCCCCGGCTCCACGTCATTTCGCGCACTTCCAACACAGCAGCGATTCCGGCGAAATCCGCTGGTGCTAATCACGGTGCGACTCCGTACCGACGGCGACGGCTGTTTCGGCCTTGGCCGGACGGCTCGCGAGCCGCTCGATCGCGCTCAACCGGTGTCCTGGCGACAGGTGCCCGTAGAGAGCCAGAAATTGAGCGTAGGCGACAAAGGCCCTTATCGGCGCTCGGCAACCGTCGGTGCCCGTCCGCGTTCATGTTGGCCCTTGGTACAGGCCCTTGGTACAGGCAGCGCGGGCTCGACAGCACCTCGCCCACGGTGATGCCCCGCTGCTTGAAGGCCTCGCCGATGCGCGCGGCCTGCGCGCGCCCGCTCTCGTCGAGGTTCCGCTGCGTCGAGCAGTCCTCCAGCTTCGAATCGGGCGGATCGAACCCGCCGGGCGCGTAGCTGTGCCGCACCACCACGACGCTGCCGGGCAGCGTGATGGCGTCCCACACGGCATCGGCCGACTGGGCGTGGGCCGTCGACGTCAGCCACGCGGCGACCGCCACGACCACGAGAGCTCGGACGGCGTTCATGTTCCAGGACACTATCTCACGCCGTCTGGCGGCGCTCCTTCAGCCTCGGGTTCAGCACGTCGTTGAGCCAGTCGCCGAAGAGGGACAGACCGATCACGCTCCCCGCGATGGCGAGGCCCGGGAACGTCACGGGCCACCAGGCGTCGCGCAGGTAGATGCGGGAGCTGCCGATCATGTAGCCCCAGCTCATCACGTTGGGGTCGGCGAGGCCGAGGAACGAGAGGCCCGTCTCGAACAGGATGGCGACGCCCACCGTGAGCGAGCCGTTCACGATGACGGGTGGCAGCGCGTTGGGCAGGATCTCGCGGCGGATGATGCGCGCGTCGCCGACGCCCAGCGCGCGCGCCGCCACCACGTAGTCGCGCTCGCGCAGCGACAGGAACTCCGCGCGCACCAGCCGCGCCGTGCCCGCCCAGTTCGACACGCCGATGGCGAGCACGATGACGGCGATCCTGGGCGAGAAGATGGCCACCAGCACCATCGCGAAGAGAAACGCGGGGAGGATCTGGAAGAACTCCGTCACCCGCATGAGCACCTCGTCGAGGCGGCCGCCGTGGTAGCCGGCCACCGCGCCGACGGTGACGCCGATGACGAGGATGATGGCGGCGGCCGCCACGCCCACGAGCAGGGACGTGCGCGCGCCGACGACGATGCCCGCGAGGACGTCGCGGCCCTGGTGGTCGGTGCCCAGCGCGAAGCGCCCGCCCGGCGTCTCGAAGCGACGGCCCACGCGCTCCCACGGGTCGCCGCGATGGAGCACGGGCCCGAGCGTGGCGAGCCCCAGCACCCCCGCCAGCAGCACCAGGCCCAGGCAGGCGGCGAGGTTCGCCCGCACCCAGCGCAGCCGTCGCCCGAGGCTCACCGGTGGCGGATCCGTGGGTCGAGCACGCCGTAGAAGACGTCGGTGACGAGGTTGAAGACGACGACGGCCACCGACGAGAAGAGGAGGATGCCGAGCAGCAGCGGATAGTCGCGACGCAGGATGGACTCGTAGGCGAGCCGCCCCATCCCCGGCCAGCTGAACACCGTCTCCACGAGGATTGTCCCGGCGAGCACCTGGCCGAGCTGGATGCCCGCCACCGTCACGACGGGGAGCAGCGCGTTGCGCAGCGCGTGCTTGAGCAGCACGCGCGACTCCGGCACGCCCTTGGAGCGCGCGGTGCGGATGAAGTCCGAGGCGAGCGCCTCCAGCATGCTCGCCCGCGTCAGGCGGCTGTAGAGCGCCACGAAGATGATGCTGAGCGAGACGGCGGGCAGCACCAGGTGGTGGCCCACGTCGAGGGCCTGGGCGAGCGTGCCGCCCGTGCCGCCGACGGTGACCATGCCGTGGGTCGGGAACCACGGCAGCTTCACGGCGAAGAGCAGCAGCAGCATGATCGCCGTCCAGAACACCGGCATCGCGTAGCCGAGCAGCGAGACCACGGCGAGCGCGTTGCCGCCGAGCGACGCCGGCTTGCGGGCGACCAGCACGCCGAAGCCCACGCCGACGACCCACGCCACCGTCAGCGCGGTGAGGGCGAGCAGCAGCGTCTGCGGCACGCGGTCGGCGATGAGGGCCAGCACCGGGCGGTTGTAGAAGTACGAGAAGCCGAGATCGGCCCGGGCCAGCCGGCCCATGTAGACGAGGAGCTGGACGGCGAGCGGCTGGTCGAGGCCGAAGTCGGCACGGATCTTCCTGAGCGCTTCCTCGCTGGTGCCGCCGGCCTCGCCGGCCAGCATGAGCGCCGGGTCGCCCGGGGCCAGGTGGATGAGCAGGAAGTTGAGGACGATGGCGCCGAGCACGAGGAGGCAGGCCCCCAGTGCCCGGCGCCCGACGAACGATCCGAGACCCATCAGGCTCCGGCGCGCGGAGCGGTCACTTCGCCTTCTTCCAGTGCACCGTGTCGAACGGGCTCATGGTTCCCCAGATGTTGGTGGGGATGCCGTCGTAGTCCTTGTTCCACACGGTCGTGTAGCCGATCTCGCTGAGCCAGATGATGGGCAGCTCGGCGGTGAGCACGTCCTGCACCTGGTGGTAGATGGCCCTGCGCTTCTCCAGCGTCTGCTCGCGCTGGGCCTGCGCGAAGAGCTCGTCGACCTTGGGGTTGTTGTAGCCCATCACGTTCGTCCACACGGCCTGCTTGATGTTGCTGGAGATGTAGGTGCGCTCCACGCCGACGACCGGATCGGGCCAGTTGAAGACGGCGTCGAGCGAGAGGTCGAACTCCCAGCGGCCCATGCGTCCGGCCCAGGTCGGGAAGTCGGGGCTCGCGCGCAGCGTCATGTCGATGCCGACCTTCTTGGCCTGCTCGCGGATGTACTCGCCGACCGACTGCGTGTCGGCGGTGCCGGGGATGAAGTCGAGCACCAGCTTGAAGCGCGTGCCGTCGGCCCCGCGCTTGTAGCCGGCCTCGTCGAGCAGCTTGTTGGCCTTGTCGAGGCTGTACTCGTAGCGCCGGATCTTCGGGTTGTAGAACGGGCTGGCGGACACGAGCGGCCCGTCGGCCACCTTGCCGTAGCCGAGGAAGATGTCCTTGAGGATGAGCTGTTTGTCGAGCGCGTGGTTGAGCGCCTGCCGCACGCGCACGTCGGACAGCTCCTTCTTGCGGAGGTTGATCTCCAGCCAGAAGAGCGGCCCGATCGCCTCGTAGCCCTTGGTGGTCACACCGAGGTGCGCGAGCTGCTCCACGCGCTTGAGGTTGCCCACGCCGACGTAGTTGTAGGGCAGGAGGTGGATGGCGCCGGTCTCGATGGCGGCCAGGCGCGCGGCGGGGTCGGTGATGTACTCGAAGATGACGCGGTCGAGGTACGGCCGGCCGGGCTTGAAGAACTTGTCGAAGCGCTCGAGGATCAGGTGCCGCCCGGGCTGCCACTCCACGAACTTGAACGGTCCCGAGCCGACCGGCTTCTGGTTGGCCGGGTGCTTCTTGATGTCGTCGCCGGTGCCGTACACGTGCTTGGGCAGCACGGGCAGGAGGATCGGCGCCACCACGCTCATGAACGACGGGTTCGGGTGCGACATCCGGAAGACCACCGTCGACGGGTTCGGCGTCTCCACCGCCTCCAGGGCGCGATGCATGGCCACGCCGAACGGGTGGTTGGCCTTCACCGTCTCGATGGAGAACTTCACGTCCTCCGAGGTGATCGGCTTGCCGTCGTGGAACGTGGCGTTCTTCACCAGGTGGAACGTGTACGTCCGGCCGTCGGGCGAGATCGTCCAGCGCTCGGCCAGGTACGGCTGCGGCTGGAACTTGTCGTCGTGGAGCACGAGCCCGGCGAAGAGCTGCACGCCGGGAATGCCGGTCGGCGTGCCCGACACGATGGCCGGGTTCAGGTGGGTCGGCTCGGGATAGCTCATCTTGAGCGTCCCGCCCCGCGCCTGCGCCGCGGCCTCGGTGACCGGCAACGCGAGGATCGACGCGAGCGCCAGCACTGCGACGGCCACGGCGGCCAGGCGAGGACGATGCGGTGCTCTCATGTCAGAAGCCTCCTCATGGGTGTCGTGCACGGGGTCAGCGCGCGGCCGCGTCGGCCTCGAACACATCGCGGCCGCCGACCACCGTGCGCAGCACCTGGATGTCGCGGATGGTCTCGGGCTCGACGGCGAGCGGATCGCGGTCGAGCACCACGAAGTCGCCGAGCTTGCCGGGTACCAGCGTGCCCTTGTCGCGGTCCTCGAAGGCGAGGTACGCCGCGTCGATCGTGAACGCCCGCAGCGCGTCGCGCACGAGGATGCGCTGCTCGGGGCCGAGCACCTTGCCCTCGCGGGTGATGCGGTTGACGGCCGACCACACGCTCATCAGCGGATTCACGGGCGTGACCGGGCAGTCGGAGTGCAGCGCGAAGTGGATCTGGCGGCCGAGGGCGGAGGCGAGGGGATCGATGCGCTGGGCGCGGCCGGGCCCGAGGAAGAGGCGCTGGTGGCGGTCGCCCCAGTAGTACGTGTGCACCGCGAAGAACGACGCCATCACGCCGAGCCGCTGCATGCGGTCGAGCTGGGCCTCCGTCGCCATCTGGCAGTGCTCGATGCGGAAGCGGTGATCGGCCCGCGGCTTCTCGCGCAGCACGGTCTCGTAGGCTTCGAGGATCGAGTCGATGGCGGCGTCGCCGTTGCCGTGCGTGGCGAGCTGGAAGCCGCGCGCGTGGGCGGCGCGGTAGCTGTCGACGAGCTGGCCGTGATTCATGACGTGCAGGCCGGTCTGGCCGGGCCGGTCGGCGTACGCATCGCACAGCGCGGCCGTGTGGCCCTGGATCGACCCGTCGGCGATGTGCTTGAGCGGGCCCACGCGCAGGTAGTCGTTGCCGAAGCCGGAGTGGAAGGTGAGCCGGTCGGCCAGGACGTAGTGCGGGAAGAGCGTCGCGCGCAGCGGCACGTCGCCGGAGGCCACCGCGTCCTGGTAGGCGTGGAAGTCGTCGACGCCCGCGGAGAACCCCACCCCGGCGTCGTGGAACGACGTGACGCCCACCCGCGCGAACACGTCGGTCGCGCGGCGGGCGGCCTCGCGCAGGTCGTCGTACGCCACCTTCGGGATGTGCCGGGTGATCAGCTCCTGCGCCGGCCGCTCGTGCACCTCGCCCGTCGGATCGCCCGCGCGGTCGAGCACGACGTGGCCGCCCGACTCCGACTTCGCGTGGCGCCCGAGCCCGGCGATCTGGAGGGCCGCGCTGTTCGCGTAGCCGAGGTGCCCGGAGATGTGGCGGAGGTACACGGGATGATCGGGCGCCACCGGGTCGAGGTCCTGGCGCGTGAGATGACGCATGTCGGCCACGAGCGTGTCGTCGTAGCCCCAGCCCTGGATCCACGTGCCCGGCGGCAGCCGGCGCGCGAACTCCTTCACCCGCGCCTGGATGTCGGTGATCGACGTGTTGGGCGGCGTGCGCGCGTCGACCTGGTCGAGCGTGAGGCCGTAGTAGAGGAAGTGGCAGTGCGACTCGACGAAGCCGGGCACGACGGTGCGCCCGCCGAGGTCGACCACGCGAGCGTCGCGGCCGGCGGCGCGCCGCACGTCGTCGACGTCGCCCACGGCGATGAGCCGGCCGTCGCGCACGGCGAGCGCGCTCGCGCGCGGGCGCGTCGTGTCGAGGGTGTGGATGGTGGCGTTGACGAAGACGGAGTCGGGGCTCGCCATGGCCTGGGATTGTAGTCGAGGACGGCCGGCCGAGGTTCAGCGCGCGCACGATCTCGTGATACGAGCAGCCCGCGTGGCAGTGCAGAAGCGCGCGGCCGTCAACGCCTGTGTCGACCTTCAGCGATGGTCGGCGGTCGCGGTGAGCCGGGCACTTCGCGATCCAACCGCGCCCGCAGTGTCGCGCGCCTTGGAGCCGCGGCAGGACGTCATCGAGCGTGATCACTGCGCCGCTCTCCGTTCTGTGAATCCGGTCGGGCGCGTCAATCACCGCGATGGTGAATCCACGCGAGCAGGACGCACGCCATCACGGATGATCTGTGCCACGTCTTCCTCTCGCAGCCGCGCGCTACGTCCGAGCTTCACGACAGCGATTTGGCGGCGCGACGCAAGCTTTCGCCACCATGCCTGAGAATTGGACGCGCGGTGCGCCGCTTCGGCAAACGTCAGGAGCCTCACCATTGTCACCTTCACCTCACCGAGGTCGCTGTCTGCTTCTGATAAATGACGTTAGCGGCTGTTTGAGACGGTGAGGGTTACTTCAGTAGCTCGCTGCGCGTGCGCAATCCCGATCTGCTCGTCGGCTCCGCCACCGCGCCGGTGATCAGCGCGGCGACCACCGGCGGCATGTAACGACCGGGCCGGGGCAGGGGGTCTCAAGCCGAGAGGGAATTCGGTTGGCGCTCGCGGAGCGCCCGGCGACGGCCGAGATCGACATCGGCCTGCCGGATCTCGACGGCGCCCGTGGACCCGACCCGGGCCGAGGGTCACACGTGGTTGCGGAGCATCAGCTCCTTCGGATGCGGATTGAGGTACACCTGGTCGGCGAGGTAGCTCACGCCCAGGCGGCGGACGTGGTGCTTGACCAGCGTGAGCGGCACGACGAGCGGCACGAGGCCGCGCCGGTACTCGTCGATCACCTCCACCTGCTCGGCCCGCTCGTCCGGACCGAGGTCGCGCTTGAAATAGCCCGCGAGGTGCTGGAGCACGTTCGCGTGCCGCCCGCGCGTCGCGCGCACGGCGAAGGCCTCCATGAGCGCGGCGTGGTAGGCCTCGAGCTGCGCGCGACCGAGCACGCGTCCGGTAGCGGCGACCATCCGGCCCAGGCGAGCGTAGTGCGCCGGGCTGTGCGCGAGGACGGCGAACTTGTGGGCGGCGTGGAAGGCTACGAGGTCGCGCGACCGGGGCCGCGTGGCGATGAACGCGCGCCAGCGCGCGGCGAGGAAGACGCGCTCGATGAAGTTCTCCCGGATCGCCGGGTCGGTGAGCCGTCCTTCCTCTTCGAGCGGCAAGGCCGGCAGGGCCGTGGCGAGCGCGGCCGCGAAGAGGCCGCGGCCGTCGGCGGCGGGGATGCCGTTGTCCCGGTAGACGCGCACGCGGAAGAGCCCGCATGAGGGCGACGCGCGCTTGAGCACGTAGCCGTCCAGCTCGAGCTCGGCGAGGCCGCGCACGCGGTCCTCGCTGTATTGCTGCATCCGGGCCGTCAGGTCCTCGCCCGTCTTCTCCTGGACGAGGCGCGGGGCCGCCAGGCTCCCGACCAGCCGCAGCGTGTCCCGAGGGATGGGGAGTCCGATCTCGACTTCCGGACACACCGGCACCCACTCAACGTAGGGGCCGAGGACGTCGGTGAGGAACCGATCGTGCTTGTGCCCGCCGTCGTAGCGCACGGCCTCGCCGAGCAGGCACGCCGACACGCCGAGCCGGATCCGGTCGGGAGCGCTAGACTGCGGCGTGCCCATGGTGCGCATGAGCGGACCCTATACCTTCGAGCAGGTCGAGCGCCATCTGCGGGACACGGTGGTCCCCGTACGGCTGGCCTGCCTCACGGCGTCGGGATCGCCGCTCGTGCTCTCGCTGTGGTTCCTCTATCGCGACGGCGCGCTCTGGTGCGCGAGCCGGCCGCGCGCACACGTGGTGCGGCACTTGGAGCGCGACGCGCGCTGCGCGTTCGAGGTGGCGCGCGATGCCCCGCCGTATCGCGGGGTCCGCGGGCAAGGGCGCGCGCAGGTGGCGCGCGACGCGGGCGGGCGCCTGCTCGGCGAGCTGATCGAGCGCTACCTCGGAGCCACGGACTCGCGGCTCGCACGGCAGCTCCTCGCGGGCGCGGCGGACGAGGTGGCGATCCGCATCACGCCGACGCGCCTGGTCTCCTGGGACTACACGGAGCGGATGCAAGGCGGCTAACCGTTCGTGCCGGGCGCGCTCGCGGCGCGGCCCGGTCGCGTGGCGGGCGGCCGCGGGGCCACGACGAGCGACAGCACGACAGAGGCGGCGATCAGCGAGCCGATGATGCCGAGCGACCATGTGATCGGGAACTTCCCCGCCCAGAGGTCGTTGAGCCAGGCCATCTTGAAGCCCACGAAGATCAGCACGAGCGCGAGTCCGTACTTGAGCATGTGGAAGCGCGTGACCGCGCCGCCGAGCAGGAAGTAGAGCGCCCGCAGGCCCAGGATCGCGAACACGATCAGGGGCTCGTCGGTGAGCGCGTAGATCGCCGGCACCGAGTCGACGGCGAAGATGATGTCCGTGATCTCGACGAAGAGCAGGGCCACGAAGAGCGGCGTGGCCGCGAGCACGCCGCGCTCCCGCACGAAGAAGCGCTGGCCGTGCAGCCGGGCCGTGACCGGCACGAACCGCCGGAAGAGGCGGATGAGCGGGTTCCGGTCGGGGTCGAGCCCCTTCTCGGGCGCGAATAGCCATCTTGAGCCCGGTGAAGATCAGGAAGGCGCCGAAGAGCCAGACCACCCAGTGGAACTGCATGAGCACCGCGCCGAGGCCGACGAAGATCGCCCGGAAGACGAGGGCTCCGAGGATGCCGTAGAAGAGGACGCGGTGCTGGTACTTCGCGGGAATCGCGAAGTAGCCGAAGATCAGCACGAAGACGAAGACGTTGTCGACCGACAGCGACTTCTCGACGATGAAGCCCGTCAGGAACTCCAGCGCGACTTGCCACGCGGCCGCCGCGGAGTCGAATCCGGGCACGCCGCCGAGGCGCGGGTCGTTCGAGAACCTCCACAGCGCGTACCGGTAGAGCGCCCCGCTGAAGGCCAGCGCGAGACCGATCCACACCGCGCTCCACACGGCCGCCTCGCGGAACCCGACTTCGTGCGCGTCGCGATGGAAGAGCCCGAGATCGACCGCCAGCAGGACCAGCACGCCGCCGGTGAAGGCGGCGTACAGCCACCAGTAGTCGGCGAAGGGGAAGAGAGTGAGCGCGATTGGGCTCACGCCTTCTTGCCCAGGAGGTGTCGGAGCGCGCCCTCGAGCTCCGGGAAACGGAAGCGGTAGCCGGTGGCGAGCAGCCGCTCCGGCCGGACGCGCGTGCTCGCGAGCAGCGCAGCGTCCGCCATCTCGCCAAAGGCGGCGCGCAGGGTGAAGGCGGGGACGGGGACGATCGTCGGACGGCGCAGCGTGCGGCCGAGCGTTGTCGTGAAGACGCGGTTCGTCACGGGCTCCGGGGCGACCGCGTTGACCGGTCCGTCCAGGTCGTTCCGGTCCAGCGCATGGTGGATCACGCCGAGCAGGTCGTCGAGCGCGATCCAGCTCATGTACTGCGTGCCCGGGCCCACCACGCCTCCGAAGCCCATCCTGAAGAGCGGGAGCAGCTTGCCCAGCGCGCCGCCCGTCGGGCTCAGGACGATGCCAGTCCGCAGGTGCACGACTCGGATGCCTGCCGAGGCGGCGGGCTCGGTCGCCTGCTCCCACTCGACGCACAGCCGGCCCAGAAAGTCGGCCGCGGGGGCGTCCTTCTCCGTGACCGCCACGTCACCGCGGTTGCCGTAGTAGCCGATGGCCGAGGCCGAGACGAGCACCTTCGGCTTCCGCCGCAGTCCCGCGAGCGTCTCCGCCAGCAGGCGGGTCGGCCCGATCCGGCTCGACCGCAGCCGCGCCTTCTTCGCCCCGCTCCAGCGCCCCTCGGCGATGCTCTCGCCGGCCAGGTGCACCACCGCGTCGGCGCCTTCGAGCGATCGCACATCGACGGTCCCTGCCTCGGGGTCCCAGCGCGCTTCGTCCGGAGCCCGTGGTGCGCGGCGGACGAGTCGCACGACCTCGTGGCCGCCCGTCGTGAGGAAGGGGACGAGCGCGCTGCCGACGAGTCCGCTCGAACCGGTGATGGCCACCTTCATCGCGCGCTCTCCATGACACGCCGCATGCGCGGCAAGGTCGTCGGCCGTGAGGCGATGCCGGTAGGCGAACAGGCTCGTGAGCATCGCGCGGATGCTCGGGCCGCCGACGAGGTCGCCCACCCGGCCCGCGGGGAGCGCGTACTCGATCCGGTCCTCCAGCGTGCAGGCGGCGTCACCCTCGGGCTGCATCCGGTGCGTGTGCTCCCACAGGGCGAACGGCCCCTCGACCTGGCGGTCGTGGAACTCGCGGCCTGGCACAGCCCCGGTGTGCTCGGCCACCCAGCGCTGGCGCAGCGGCCCGACACGCAGGACGACGCGCGCGCCTTCGTCCTCGATGCCGCCACTGCGTGACTCGACGACTGCACGAGTCCACGGCGGACTGAGGCGCTCGAGCGCGCCCGCGCGCGCGTGCCAGCGGTAGACCGCGTCGGCGGGCGCCTCGAGACGCGAGCGGCGCACGAACGTCCGTCGTGTCATGCGACCTGGTGGCTCCTCGACGTCGCCAAGGCCTCAGCGGCGCGTCGGATCCCGTTGAGCATGCGGCCGAACACCACGGTGTGCATCGGCAGCACGACGTACCAGTAGGCGAGGCCGAGCAAGCCGCGAGGCAAGAACCGCGCGGTCTGGACCAGGCGGCATCGGTCGGGGCGTGCGGCCGACGGCTCGATCGAGAACTCCAGGAGCGCTTCACCAGGCAGCCGCATCTCGGCACGCAGGGCCACCCGCCGACCCGGCTCGACGCCCGTCACGCGCCAGAAGTCGATGGCATCGCCGAATGCAACGCGCGAGGCGTCGCGACGCCCGCGCCGCAATCCGGGCCCACCGGCGAGATGGTCAAGAGCACCGCGGACTTTCCATAACCATCCCACGCCATACCAGCCAGTCTCGCCGCCGATCCGCGACACGGTGGCGAACACGTCGTCCGGGCTCGCGGCGACCTCGACTTCGCGCCGATCGGTGAAGACCGTGCCCCCCGCCCAGTCGGGGTCGCCAGGGATCGGCCCGGCATCGTACCAGCCGGTCTCGACCTCGCGGTGCGCGACTTGCTCGAGCGCCACGCGGATGGCCTCGCGTACCCCGAGCAACCGCTGGGGCATCAGGCGCGCGGCCTCGTCGTCGCGGCAGACGACGGGGTTGCGCAGTCCCTCGGCGAGCGGCCGGGCGATCCGATGGCTCACCGGGGTGACGAGATGGATCCACAGCGAGCTCAGCCGCGGCGTGAGTACCGGGACCGGGATGACGAGCCGTCGGCGGAGGCCACGCTCCTCCGCCATGATCCGCATCAGGTCCAGGTAGGTGACGATGTCGGGGCCGCCGATGTCGAGCGTCCGGCCGATGGTCGCGGGCACGGAGAGACAGTCGACGAGATAGGTCAGGACGTTGCTGATCGCGATCGGTTGCGACACCGTCGTGACCCACCGCGGTGTCACCATCACCGGCAGCCGCTCGACGAGGTAACGCAGGATCTCGAACGACGCCGAGCCCGATCCGATGATCATCGCCGCCCTGAGGACGGTGACGGGCACGGGACCCGCGGCCAGCACCGCTTCCACCTCGCGCCGCGACGCGAGGTGCTTGCTCAGTCCCTGGCCCCGTTCGCCGAGGCCGCCGAGATAGATGATGCGCTCGACCCCCGCGCGCCCGGCCGCCGCCGCGAACCGCTCGGCGAGCTGCCGATCGGCCTCGGCATATCGCGTCCCGGTCGAGACCATCGAGTGCACGAGGAAGTAGGCGGCCTGGCAGCCGGACATGGCGGACGCGACGGCGCCGACGTCGTTCAGATCCGCCTCGATGATCTCGACGCGTGGGTTCGCCGACCAGGGACGGGCCGCGAGCTTGGGCGCCGAGCGCGCGAGGCATCGCACCCGGTACCCGGCGTCGAGCAGCCGCGGCACCAGCCGGCCACCGACGTAGCCGGTGGCGCCCGTGACCAGCACGGTCGAGTGGGGTTCCCTCATCTGCGATCAACGCGGACGGCGGCTTCGTTCCTGCGCAGGAATGGAAGCGTGGACGGTGCGTCGTAGAAGAGGATCGCAGGATCGCCCGCCGGCCGCCACGCCGTCGTCGCGAGCGCCTCGAGCAGCTCCGCCTCGCGCCGCGCGAGCTCCTGCGCCGTGCCTCTCCCGGAGAAGCGCAGGACGGCGACCGTTTCCTCCGCCACCGGGACGATTCTGATCCGTTCGTCCGCCGGGCGCGGCGCGGTCTGGGCGGTATATCGCGCGGGCAGGAAGAACTGCATCTGGAGACCGCCGTCCCTCGATGCGGATTCCACGGGAACGGTCATCGCGATCTTCTCGGTGCGCGCGTTCGTGGCGACGGGCACCGTCATCTCGATCTTTTCCGCCGCGACGTTCCCGCCCGTGATGTAGCGGAACAGGATGCGAAAGGCCTCGTTCCGCGCTGCCGCCCCATCTGCGGGCACGGCGACCTGGGCGGCGAGCCGAGGCGCGTAGCGGCGGATCTCGACGCCGTCGGGCAGCGTCGCGAGCACGGCATAGCGCGGCTCTTCGTAAGGCCGGATCCCGATGACCCCGACCGCCGCTTCGAGGAGCACCTGCGTGTAGTAGACGATGTCGCGCAGCATCCTGTCCTTCCTCGAGTCCGCTTGCAGCGCCCGGACTCTCAGGCGCCTCCCCGCGTGCGTACGCTGGCGAGCCCGCCATCGATGCCGAGCACCTGGCCTGTGACCCAGCTCTGCGCCGGGTCGAGCAGCCAGGCGATGGCGGAGGCAACATCCGAGGGCTCGCCGAGGCGGCCGAGCGCGTGCATGCCGATCGAGGCCTTGCGAGCCGCGTCGCTGGCGGTGAGCCGCTCCGTCAGCGCCGTGCGCACGAGTCCCGGCGCCACGGCGTTCACCCGGATGCCCCGCGCCCCGTACGACGCAGCCCCCGCGAGCACGAGGCCGATGATGCCGGCCTTGGCGGCCGCGATGGCTTCATGGTTGGCGAGCCCCAGCCGCGCCGCGGCCGACGAGACGAGGACGATCGAGCCGCCGGTCTCGAGCATGGCGCGGGCGCCGGCGCGAGTGGCGGCGAAGGCCGAGGTCAGGTTCGTGGCGAGCGTCGTCGCCCACTCGGTCTCCGTCGTGAGGTGGGCGGGCTTCAGGGAGCAGCGATCCCACGCAGCTGGCGATGCCGCTGACGCGGCCGAATCGCTGCGTCGCGAACGCGACGCACGCATCGACCTCCTTGACCTGGGTCGCATCGACGACACGGCTCCGCCCCGAGGCTCGAGGCCAGCGCCGCGACGCGCGCGTGGTCGCGCGCCGCTACGACGAGTCGCGCACCGGACTCCGCGAGGCGATGGCAGAGCGCAGAGCCGATTCCGCCGGTCGCTCCCAGGACGACGAAGGCCGTCTCCGCGTCGATCATCGGCCGGCTCCAGCGTTCGGCCGCGAGGTGCGCGCGCGGTTCGCGACGACCGCGAGGCCCGCGAGCAGCATCCCGAACGGAGTGACGCGCGTCATCCCATGACCGGTCGTCAGCAGCGTCACGCCCCGGGCGCGGACCCGGATCATCGCTGACGCCCCGCGCAGGCCGGTCACCAGCGGCACCGCCCACGCGCACGCCGAGGATCCCGCGCACGCGGGCGGACACGCTAGACCTTCTTGACCCAGGCACTGCACCAGGCGCCCGCGGGCACCTGCTTGTTCCCGAAGATGCTGCAGGGCGCCGAGGGTCCCGCGCCCAGGTAGAGCTGGCAGTTGCTGCACTTCTGATCGGACTTGTACTGGGGGAACTTGCTCGTGTTGGCCTTGGTCGGCGCCTCCACGTAGCCCAGTGTCACGGCCAGGGGATCCTTCGGATCGAGCCTGGGCCCCGGAGCCGCTCCCTTCGGTGTCTGGGATATCGCCTCCCTCGCCGACGCTGAGACGACGGTGGCGGCGAGCACGGCGATCTTGACGAAGGACCTGCGATGCATGCTGACCTCCTCCTCAGAGTGCATGGGCGCGCGGCCGAGTCGCGTCGGCAGCGCGCCGCGATCGTGGCTATCCGAGGCGCTCTCGCGGCTCGGATGTCCTCACGCGGACCGTGCCGTGGATGTTCCAGCGCGCCTGCGGTGCATCGTGGCCGGTATCGCGTGGCACACGGACCTCGACGTTTTCGAACTCGTACTCGATCGTCGCGCCGCGTCCGGTCAGGAAGCTGTAGAGTCCCTCGGCGATCTGCGGCCAGGTGGTCGTCTCCATTGCGGTCTCCCTCTCACCCCGTGCGGGCTCCGGTTGAAGTAGTACATATACTACTTACTGGAACTCGTATATCAAATATGTTAGACAATAGCATCAGCCGGGAACGGTCACGACGGGACCTGGCGGCGGCGACCTGGACGACCCCCACATCGGCGACGGAGGACGCGTGCCGAGCGGACGTGACGAGCGACACCGACGGTACCTGGAGGCGCTGCTGCGCGGCGACGCCGCGCGCGCTGACGCGCTCGTGGAGCAGGCGCAGCGGGACGGATGGAGCGTGGAGCAGATCTACCTGCATCTGCTCGCGCCGGCCCAGGTCGAGGTCGGAGCTCTGTGGCGCGCCCGCCGCCTCTCGGTCGCGGACGAGCACCTCGCCACGGAGATCACGCTCGGTCAGATGGACCGGTTGCGCGCGCATCTCGTTCCACGATCGGATCTCGGCCGCCATGCCGTCGTCACGTGCGTCGAAGGGGAAGGGCATGCGATCGGCGCGCGGATGCTCGCCGACTTCCTCCTCATCGACGGCTGGGCGGTCGCGTACCTCGGGGCGAGCACGCCCGTCGGCGACCTCGTCGACTTCGTGGCGCGCCGGCATCCCGACCTCGTCGCGCTGTCGGTGACGCAGCCCGAGCGCCTGCCCGCGGTGAGCGCCACCGCGACGGCCCTTCGCGGTGTTGCCCCGGTCCCGAAGATCCTCGCCGGCGGCACCGCGCTCCGCGGTCGCCCGCGCGCGGCCGCGACCCTCGGCGTCGACGGCGTCGCGGCCGACGCGCTATCGGGGATGCACGAGGCGCGGCGTCTGATCGCGGGACCGCCGCCCGTGGGAGTAACGAGCGAGGACTACTTCCAGCGCCTCGGACGGTGGGTGCAGGAGCTCCGTTCGGGCAAAGGCTGGACGCAGCAGCAGCTCGCGGAAGCAGCCGCGCTCGATCGCACCTATATCAGTGGTCTCGAGCGCGGCAAGCAGAACCCGACGCTCGGCGCGTTGCTGCGCCTGACGCGCGCGCTCGAGGTGCCGCTGGATCGGCTTGTCGTCCCCGGTGCCGACAACGGCGATGGGCCCGTGCGGCGCTGAGCCCGCCTCGTTACCGGATCGCGACGTCGCCGAAGGAGAAGGTGTCGGCGGCAGGATCGTCGGTGCGCGGCGGACGCGATGACGGCATCCGGCCCGGCACGGGCGGGAGCGCGCGCAGGTAGCGCAGCATCGCGCGCCGATCTTCTTCAGACCAGTTCGAGGTGAGGTCCCAGGGCATCGCCTGCCAGTGCAGCGCCCGGCCGTCGCGCCCGACGCCGCTCGTCATGGCGCGCAGCAGTCCGGCGTCGTCCGCCGCGCCGATCCCGTCCGGGTGAGCCGTCAGGTTGCTCGAGACCGTGCGTCCGTACACGCGCCATCGGGCCTCCATGCCGCCCGCGAGCGTCCGCCCGGTGAGAAATCCGGCAAAGGCGTCGGCCGGCGTGTGGCAGAGACCGCACGGCGCGACCGTCGACAGGTACTCGCCCCGCTCTACGAGCGCGCGTGGCGCGCCTGTCAGCGACGCCGGGAGCTCCGGCGTGCCCAGGAAGAGCCAGCGCGTCGTCTGCTCCGGGCTCAAGAGCGCGAGCGGAGGCCAGCCACCGAGCACGCCCCACGCGGCGATCGCCACGACGGCGCACGGCAGGACGAAGCGGCGTCGCCACCGGACGCCGGGTCGTCGAAGCGCGAAGGCGCCGGAGCCGAGGGCGAGGATCAGCGTGCCCCAGCCGAGCGCCCGCGCGGCACGGCGGCGGCCCAGCGGCACCACGTCCGGGAGGTCGTGCGTGCGCGCGGCGTTGCCCCCCCAGAAAGCGACCGCGGCCTCCGCGCCCGCGAGCGCCGCGAGCTTGCCGCCGACACGTTCCCCGAAAGAAATGGTCTCGGGGGGCGGCACCGCGTTCGGCATCGGCGGCAGCGACCGCAGATACGCCACGATCGCGCGCGCATCGCCTGGACTGAGCCGTGAGAACCACGGCCACGGCATGGCCATCGGGTCGAGCCGGCCGCCGTCGGGACGCACCCCGCGCGTGACGGCCGCAACGATCGCGTCCTCGCTCCAGCCGCCGAGCCCCGTCGCGACGTCGGGCGTCAGGTTGCGGCTGTACCAGACGCCCCATGGCCACGCGCTGACGCGCATGCCTCCCGCGAGGAAATACTGCGTGTCATAGGCGCCGGTCTCGGCGCTGATCGGCGTGTGACAGAGCGGACACTGCATCGCGTGCACGAGGTAGCGTCCGCGCTCGCGAGGGTCGGTGGCCAAGCCCGCCGTGGCGACGCGCGCGGGATCGCGCTCCTCCCAGATCGGTGGGCGCGCGAGGGAGCGGACGTAGCGCGCGAGCGCGCGCGCCTCCGCGCCGCTCAGCGCGTCCGCGTACGCGGGCATCGCGCTGCCGTCGAGGCCCGTGAGGATGCGTTGCGCCACGGACACCTCGTCGCTTCCCGCTCGAAATGTCCACGGCTCGTCGAGCCGCGTCGCCGGGCGCCCGCCCCACGGGGGCGCGCCGGATGTGCGCCATGCGCTCCCGCGTCCATCGGCCCCGTGGCACTCACCGCAGCCGGCGCGTGTGAACAGTGCGGCGCCGTCTCCGCGCGCGACGGCCGGCAGCGGCAGTGGCGCGGCCCGATGCGCGGCCGGCGGGGCGAGGGCGAGGACGTGGCGTGCGACTGCTTCGATCTCGCCCGGCGCCAGCAGATCGCCGAAGCCGGGCATGCTCGTCCCGCGCAACCCGCGCGCGGTGGTGGTCACGACGTCGGCGAGCGTCGGCAGACTCCCGGTCGGTGTGGAGCGGAACTTGTAGTGTCCCGTCGTGAAGTCGCGGGGACGCGGCGCGAGCAGTCCCGCGGCCGGCCCGTCCCCGCGCCCTTCCGTGCCGTGGCAGACCGCGCAGCGCGCGCGGTAGACCACGTCGCCGTCGGCGGCCGCCGGCGCCGTGACGAGCAGGAGGGTGAGGAAGGCGAGCGCGCCCGCGAGCGCGGTCACAGGAGCCCGAGCACGACCTCGACGACGCGCGACACTGCCGCGTCACTCGACGACCCCGTCGTGACCAGGCGCACGCGGCCCGCGCGGTCGGCCACGACCACGGAGGAGCGTGTGGGGTCGGCCCCGAAGAGGACGCTCATGCGATCGTCCCAGTCGAGCCAGAGCGAGAAGTCCGCGGGCGTGTGCTGGCGGACGACGGTGCGGATGATCGGCCGGAAGGTCGAGGGGATGCCGCCCATCTGCGCCAGCGCGAGGATCGTCACCGGCCGTTGCTCGAGCGCGTCCGTGCCGCGATACACGCCGTGCGCGATCAGCGCGTGCTCGAGGCGGCGCCCCCAGGCGATGTGCGCGTCCACACGCTCGCGGGTCCCGTACACGATGATGACGACCCGGCCGCGCAGGTCGATGAGCGCGAGGTGACGGCCCTCCTGGTCCTGGAGGCTGAGCGCCGGCAGCACCGTCGCGTCCCCGCCACGCACGTGCACCGCGATCGCCAGCAGCCCCGCTACGAGGACGGTGAGCTTGACCATAGGTGCTCGTCGGCGACGGCAGCCGCCGGCCGGGACGCGGGCATCCTTCGGGTCGCGTGGTCATGAACGATCGCCTCGGCGACCATCCGTCCCGCGGTCGTCACGATCGGCACGCCACCGCCTGGATGGACACTCGCGCCGACGTGATACAGGCCCGCGTAGCGGCGGGAGCGGATCGTCGGCCTGAACGGGCCCGACTGGAGCAGCGTCGCGGCGAGTCCGAACGCCGAGCCGTGGCTGAGGTTGTACCGGCGGCCGAATGTCTCCGGCGTGAGCGTCGTCTCGGCGACGATGCGTCCGGACAGGTCGGCGAAGCCGGCCTGCGCGAGCCGCGCGAAGACCCGCTCGCGGAATGCCGGCAGCTCCGCGTCCCAGTCCACGCCGCTCTCGAGCGTCGGCGTCGGCACGAGCACGTAGAGCAGCTCGGTGCCCGCGGGTGCCAGCGAGGGGTCGGTGGCGGTCGGTCGCGACACATAGATGGATGGATCCGCGGGCAGGCGCCGGCGCTGGAAGATGTCGTCGAGGTTGCCTCGGAAGTCGCCCGCGAGGAGGAACTGGTGGTGCGGCCCCTCGAGCCGCCCGCGCACGGCCAGGAGGAAGAGGACACCGGAGGCGCCCCAGTCGCGTCGTCCGACACGCTCGCCCGCGCGCAGCAGCTCGCGCTGCGTATATCCCCAGTCGGCGTTGGCCACGACGACGTCAGCCGCCACGCGCTGTCCCTCCGCGAGCACGACACCGGCAGCTCGCCCGCGCTCGGTGACGATCTCGCTCACCGGCGTCTCGAGATGGATCTCCGCGCCGAGCTTCTCGGCAAGTCCGGCCATCGCCAGCGCGATCCGGTGCACGCCACCCATCGGATACCACACGCCGAGCGCCGCCTCGACGAACGGGATCATCACGTACGCGCCTGGCGTGGCGTCGGGGCGCGTGCCGAGGTAGAGCGTCTGGAAGGAGAAGGCGTGGCGCAGGGCGTCCGAGCGAAAGTGCTCGGCGACCATGGACGCGACGGTCGCACGCGGCCGCGCGCGGAGGAGCGCGCGCAGCACGTCCGGTCGCGTGACGTCGCGCGGACCTCGAAAGGTCCGCTCGATGATGGGGCCGCGCGTCCGGCCCATGAGCCGCTCGGCGGCGGAAAGGAACGTGAGGTACCCCGCGCCGCCGCCCGGCTCCAACGCCTCGACGTTCGCGACCATGCGCGGCAGGTCACCCGTCAGGTCGAGGTGGCGCCTCCCACCAAACACCACCCGGTAGTGCGGGTCCATGCGCATGAGCTCCACGTCGTCGTCGAGCCGCCGGCCGGCTGCCGCCCATAGCTCCCTGAGGACCTCGGGCATCATGATCAGCGTCGGTCCGCAGTCCCAGGTGAAATTCCCGACGCGCACCGTGCTCATGCGGCCGCCGGGCTCCGAGTTCTTGTCGAAGACGCGCACCCGCCAGCCCTGTGCCGCGAGGCGTACGGCCGTCGCGAGCCCGCCGAGTCCAGCACCGACGATCACTGCCGAGGAGGCCATCGTCCCTATCCTTTCCCTGCGTAGACTCGCGCGCGCCACGTCACCGGGCGCCGGCGGACGGTGTTGACGTAGGAGTGCACCTGGATCGCGAGCATCAGCGTCACTGCGAGCGGCGTCGCCAGGGTGGTCCACGCGGGCGCGCCGAAGCGGTGCGCGAGCGTCGCGCGGATCGCGAGCGCGATCGCGGCCGGGCCGGCCCAGGCTGCGGTGGCGATCCCGAGCCCGGTGGTGGCGAGCGTCCACGGAAGCGCGACGAACGGCAGGACGAAGAGCGCCCCGTTGAGGACGACCATCGTGGCCAGGGCCGGGGGCGAGCCGAGCGCCTCGTAGGCGTTGCGCGTGAACCCGCGCCACGTCGCGCTGAAGCCCACGTACATCCGGCAGGTCGCGACGTCGCTGCCGTCGAACACGCCGACCGCCACCCCGGTCGCCTTCATGCGACGGGCGAGCATCAGCCCGTCGTGGAGCGTGCCGCGGATCGCACGGTGCCCACCGGCCGCGAGATAGGCGTCGCGTGCAACGAGCATCAGCTGGCCGCAGCCGGCGACGAGGCTCGGGAGGGCCACGCGGCGCACGAGCCAGATCGGCAGCCAGGAGAGCAGCACGAGGTGGATCAGGGGCACCACGAGCGCCTCGCCCGTCGTGAGCGTGCGCTGCCGCGGGAAGGCCGTGACGAACGGCGCGGCCTGCGTGCGGGCCACCGCGAGCGCGCGCGCCGCGGCGTCCGGCGAGAGGCGGACGTCGCAGTCGACGAACATGAGCCAGCCGTGCCGGGCATGCTCGGCCCCGAGCTGCCAGCACGCCCACGCCTTGCCCGCCCATCCGGGAGGCAGCGGGCGGCCGCGGACGACGCGGAGTCGCGGGAGCTCGCCCGCGAGCCGCGCGAGGATCGCGGGCGTCGCGTCGGTCGACTCGTCGTCCAGCACCACCACCTCGCCCGGCGCCGTCTGCGCACACGCCCCGCGCACCGTCGCCTCGATCGCCTCCGCCTCGTTCCGCACCGGAAGGAGGATCGACACCGGCGGCAGGTGTCCAGGCGCCGCGGGAGCCCGGCGAAACACCGTGAGGTTCTTCGCGACGATGGCGGCGACCGCGAGGGCCAGGCTCAGGACCGCGAGGGCGAGCACGGTCATCGCGCGAGTCTCCGCGGGTCCGAGACGATGTCGCCGTGGCGCTGCGGGTCACGGCGTCCCGTGATCCACGCGCGAAGCGCGCGCACCCGGTCGTAGACAACGCTCGTCGAGGTCTGGCCGGCGACGAGCGCGGCGAACCGGGTAAAATCGCGCGCGAGGATGGCGGCGCGGAGCGTATCGAGCTCGGCCTCCAGGTCCTGCTCCATCACCGACGTGATCCGCTCCGGATCGCCGCCGTGCTCGAAGACGCGCGGGGCGCCGAGCTTCACCAGCACCTCGGGACGCGGCTCCTCGAGGAACTCGTAGGCGACGGCGACGGGCACGACGGCGACGCGTCCCACGCGGGCCACGAGGTGGCCGAGACCCGGCTGGAAGCGCACCGGCCGCCGCCAGTGCGGCGCGATCTCGCCTTGCGGCGTGATCCAGAGCGCGCCGCCCTCACGCAGCAGCCCCGTCGTGTAGCGGAGGAACTCCCGCACGCCGCCGAACGAGCCGCGGTCCACCGAATACACGCCGAGCCGGGTCAGGATGCGGTAGCGCGCGAGCTGCGCCTCGTCCATCGGCGCGTAGCTCTCGACGCCGATCACCCGCCGGGCGAGGGCGTAACCGACGAGCACGTCCCACCACGAGGCGTGGCTCATCGCGAAGATGAGGGGCCGCACGCGGAGGATCGCGGGGACGTCCAGCGGTTGCCACAGGAGCACCCGATGGAACCGCCGCCGCAGGTAGCGCTCGACGTACCGATCGAAGAAGAACAACATCGCCGGGGATCGCCGCGCCGGGATCACGTCCGCGCTCCCGGGGCGACCAGTTCCGCCGCCCGGAGCCCCGACCGGGTCACGTTCGCCAGGCCGGGACCGGGGAAGACGCCGCCGCCCGCTCTCACGAGGTTCGCGACCCCCGGCACGTGCTGCGACGGGCGGAAGCCGGCGAACAGCCCCGGGCCGATCGCCGCGCCGTAGCACGACGCGCCGCCGCCGGCGACGCCATGTGCAAGGACTCGACCCGTGGGCCACGAGACGGCACGGACCAGACGTGCGCGAACCTCTTCGGCGAAGGCAGGACCAGCCGCGACGCCCGGCCGGCCGTGCAGGAGCGCGTACAGCACGCTCACCCCGCTGGGGGCGAGCGTCGGGTCCGTCAGCGACGGCACCGCGACGTAGAGCGGGTGAGCGTCCTCGGCGTCGAAGTGGAACGCGTGGTGGATGGGACGTCGAGGCATTCCCTCCACGACCCACCAGGCCACGCGGGCGGCGTACGCCGGCTCGCTCGGGACGGAGGCCTCGGGCATCGCGAGCCAGCGCCCGGTGCTGTCGGGATCGACCGCAGCGACACATGCCTCGGCCGCGATCCGGCGGCCGTCGCGGGTGACCGCGGCGAGGAACCGACCATCCGCGACCTCGAGCCGCGCGACGGGAGCGCCGGTCTCCACCTCGGCGCCGTGCTTCACCGCGAGATCGCGCACCGCGCGCGCGAGCGCGGCCATCCCACCGCGCGGGTACCAGATGCCCGCCGTCGCGAAGAGATGGGGAATGACGAGCGTGACGGCGGGCGCGCGGTCGGCGTCGAGGCCGAGAAACCGGGCGCAGTGGCCCAGGAGCCGCCGCAGCTCCGGCGTGCGCACGTGCGCCTCGAGCAAGCGGGCGAGCGAGCCGTGACGCGCGAACGTGGCGACGTCGTCCAGCCGCACGCCCCCACCCAGCACGAAGCGCAGGAAGTCCCGGGGGCCCGCGACGTCGCCGTTCGCGTAGAAGTGCGCCGCCAGGCGCGCGGCACGCGCACCGAGCTCGCCGATACGCCGCCAGTCGTCTCGCGCCGCGGGCCCGAGCTCGGCGAGATGGTCCGCCATGGCGGCCGGATCGGCATGCAGCACGAGTCGCTTATCGCCGGGGAACGTCGCCACGAGTCCCGGATCGAGGCGCGTGAGGGACACCGCGTTCTCGAGCGCCACGCCCGCGGCGGCGAACAGGGCACGGAGCGGCTCGAGGTCCGCGAGGATCGTCGGCCCCAGGTCCACGCGTGCGCCCGCGGCCTCGATCGCGTGCGCCTTGCCGCCCACCTCGGCCGCCGCCTCCAGCACGCGGACCCGGCATCCCCGCGCCGCCAGCGCGGCGGCGGCGACGAGCCCCGCGAATCCGCCGCCGATCACCAGCACGCCGCTCACCGGACACCTCCCGCCAGACGTGCAAGTGCGCGCGCCGCCGCGACGAGCGCGGTGAGGCGCCGGTGTCCGCGGGCGAAGGCGACAGCGATCGTGGCGCGAAAGAGGTCGACCGGCGCGGCGCCGGCTGCCGCGTAGTGGCGGCGCCGGGCGCGGAGCGGCGTCGTCGAGATCACCTTCGGCGTGACCATTTCCATGAGGCCGGCGAGGCCGCGGCTCGCGCCGAACCCGCTTGCGCCGCGGCCGGCGAGCGGCACTTCCGGGTGGGCCGCCGGCTGGAGCTGCTCGTTGATCCACACCTGCCCGACGTCGAGGCGGCGCGCGATCGCGTGGGCGCGCGCCGGGTCGCCGCTCCAGATCGAGGCCGACAGGCGGAAGGGCGCGGCGTTGATCCATGCGATCGCCTCGTCGAGGGACGCCACGGTCGCGAGGCCGAGCACCGGCCCCTGTACCTCCTCGTCCACGACGCGCATCCCGGGCCGGACGCCCGCGAGCAGGGCCGCGCCGCCCGCGCAGCCCCAGACGAGCTGCGCGCCGAGCGCCTGTGCATCCTCGACGATGGCGGTCAGGCGCACGGCCTCGTCCGGGGGGCATGGCAACGCGAGACCGTCCGGCGCGAGAGCGGGGAGCGTCACGGCCAGCGCGTCGAGCACGGCGGGAGCGACGGATCGCTCGGCGAGCACGAGCTGGACGGAGAGACAGTTGCGCCCCGCGTTGGCGAGCTTGCCCCACGCGATGCCGCGCGCGGCGAGCGCCGCGTCCGCATCGTCGAGCACGAGCGCGGCGTGGCGACCCGAGAGCTCGAGGACAGCCGGGCGCCCGCGAGCGGCGTGAAGTCGATAGAGCTCGAGGCCGGCGCGCGTGCCGCCGGTGAAGTGCAGCAGGTCGACTCCGGCGAGGACGATCTCGCGGGCCACGTCGGCGCCCCCTTGCACGACCTGTAGGGCGCCTGACGGCAGGCCGGCGCGCGCGAGAACCGACGCGACCCTGCGCGCGACCGCGGCGCCCGCCGGGGCCGGCTTCCACAGCACGGCGTTGCCCGCCACCAGCGCGGCCGCGACTTGGGGCACGGCCAGGAACAGCAGCGAGTTGGACGGCGTGACGATGCCGACGACGCCGCGCGGCTCCCAGTGGAGCTCGTGCCTCGTCGCGCGAAAGTACCACTGCAGGCGCGCGCGTCCGAGCGGCCGCGGCTGCAGAGCCTCTGCGCCTGCGCGTGCGAGCCAGCTGAGCGCGTCGAGCGTCGGCACGATCTCGGCGCTCCAGATCTCGCCCCCGGGCCGTCCGCCCGCCGCGCAGAGCTCCGCCGCGAGCGTGTCGGCTTCCGCCGCGAGGAGCGTTGCGCTCCGCGCGATCACGCCGGCGCGTGCAGCGACAGGCGTCCCCGCCCACGCGGGCCGGCCCGTACGCGCGGCGGTCGCGGGAGCGTCCACGCGCGCCTCGACGCTCATCGCGCGTTCACCGGCACGCTGGCGCCCAGGAATTCCTCGATCCGTTGTCGGCGGTACTCGAAGATCGCCGCGAGCTGGCGCCGGATCACGAGGGCGTCGAGGACCGCGCCGAGCCGACCGAGTGGCGGCTCGTAGACCACGAAGTCCTCGATGAGCGTCCCGCCGTTCTCACGCCGGAACCGGTGCCGGTGGTCCCAGAGCCGGTAGGGCCCGATGACCTGGACATCACGGAAGCCGTGCGGGGCGTCGTACTCGGCGATCTGGGACCGCCAGTGCGTCGGCATCCCGAGCACGCGGACCGTGTAGTCGATCACGAGTCCGCACCGCATCGTGAGCGGCGGCGGCGTCAGGATGCGGAACCCGAGCCACGGCGGCGTGATGCGCGGGAGGTTCTCCGGGCGCTCGAAGAAATCGAAGACCTCATGCAGGCTCCGCGGCACCCACTGCCCCCGGTGCAGCGTGCGGATGGGACGAATGATCATGGGCTGCTCCTCGCAGGCCTCATGTGGACCGCCGGCGGCGGAAAGCGGCTGCGGCTTCGTCGTGATCCACGAGCGGCGCGCAATAGTCGAGCCGTTCTCGCTCCGCGGCGGGCAATCGCCACGGGGTGTGGACCCGCGCACCGGTCACCGTGGCGAGCTCCGGCACCCAGCGCCGGACGTACGCGCCCTCGGGATCGAATCGCAGGGCCTGCCGGACTGGGTTGAAGATGCGATTGGGCCGTGTGTCGTTGCCCGTGCCGGCCACCCACTGCCAGTTGCCGGAGTTATTCGCGATGTCGCCGTCGACGAGCAGGTCGAGAAAGTGTCGGGCGCCGAGCCGCCAGTCGAGGCCGAGGTCCTTCAGGAGGAACGACGCGGTGATGAGCCGTGCGCGGTTGTGCATCCAGCCTTCCGCGGCGAGCTGGCGCATGCCGGCGTCCACGAGGGGATAGCCGGTGCGTCCGGCTGTCCACGAGGCCAGAAGCTCCGCGTCGTCCGCCCAGCGCTCGCCGCGCGGGCGATACTCCTCGCGTGCGATGGCGGGGAAGGCGGCAGTGACCTGATGGTGGAAATCGCGCCAGCACAACTGTCGCAGGAACGCGTCGCTCCCCCCACGAGCGAGGCACCGCGATGCCACCTCGACCGGAGACAGACAGCCGAAGTGCAGATAGGGGCTGAGGCGCGACGTGCCCTCGATGGCAACCACATCGTGCCGATCGGGATAGCGGGCGAGCCCGTCGCGACACCAGGCCTCGAGGCGGGCGCGGCCGAGCGTCTCGCCCCCGCTGACCACCTGGGGCGACGCCGCCCCGACCGTGAGCTCCGAGAGCCGCGGCACGACGCCGCGCGCGAGCCCATCGGGCACCGCGATGCGCCGGGGCGGCTGCGCGAGGGGGCGCAGCGGCAGCGCTCGCCATCGATGCCAGTACGGCGTGAAGACTCGGAAGTGATCGCCCCCGGCTGGTCGCACCGCACCGGCCTCCACGACCGTCACTCCCGGGAACGTCCGGAACTCCACGCCATGCTCGGCACAGGCGGCGGCCAGACGTCGCTCGCGACGCCGCGCGTAGGCGCTCACGTCGGCGCTTGCGAAGACCCAGTGCGCGCCGGCGGCCTGTGCGACCGCGAGGACCTCGCGCACGGCATCGCCCCGGCGGACGACGAGGTGGCCGCCGAGCGCTCGCAGGGAGCCGTCGAGGTCCGCGAGCGCCTCGAGGAGGAACAGAAGACGGTTGGGCCGCGCGTACCGGGTCGCGAGCAGGGCGTCGTCGAGGACGAAGAGAGGGACGACCCGTGCGCTCGCGTCCGCGGCTTCCGAGAGCGCCGGATGGTCGTGCACGCGCAGATCGCGCGTGAAGAGCACGACGGTCGTGCGCCCGCTTCCTGGCTCTGGATGAGAACTCACCCGCACTCCTTCACCTTCGGATGGATCCGATCCGTCCCGCCGGCGCTCGGCGGCGGGACGGATCGGGCTGGCGTTATTGCGGAAGGATCACGGCGTCGATCACGTGGATGACGCCGTTGCTGGCGACGACGTCGGTCTTCACGACGTTGGCGCTGTCCACCTTCACGCCTCCGCTCGTGGTGATCTTCACGCTCTGACCCTGGACAGTCTTGGCGCTCGAGAGCTTGACCACGTCGGCGGCCATGACGGTGCCGGGGACCACGTGATAGGTGAGCACCTGGGTGAGCTTCGCCTTGTCGGCGAGGAGCGCATCCAGGGTGCCCGCCGGCAGCTTCGCGAAGGCCGCGTCCGTGGGCGCGAACACGGTGAACGGACCCGGCCCCTTCAGGGTCTCCACGAGCCCGGCGGCGGTAAGGGCTTTGGCCAGCGTCGTGAAGCTGCCGGCCTGGATGGCCGTGTCGACGATGTCCTTCTTGGCGTCTGCGGTCCGCGCGGGAGTCGCGGATCCGAAGACCAGGGCCAGTGTGCTGACTGCGACGGCGAGACGGGCGAAGGGTACGCTGCGCATCGGTTCCTCCTCCTGGGTGCTTCGACCTATGTGGTCGAAGTCTTATATAGACTACACAATGAACCCCAAGTGTCAAATATAAACTACACACGCCTCAGCCGGAACGCTCGGCAAGGAGAGAGAGCGGCGAGCTTGTCGCACATAATCGGCATGAGGGAGGCATGAGAAGGCGAGACGGAAGAGGCGGGACGAACGGCCGCGGGGCGCTCGATCGGCGATACCTCGCCGCGTCGCTGCGAGGCGACGCGGCAGGCGCTGACGGGATCGTCGAGCAGGCACGGGCTCGCGGCTTGACGACGGAGCAGATCTACCTGCATCTTCTGGCCCCCGCCCAGGCAGAGATCGGCGCGCGGTGGCGCGCCCGCCGGCTCTCGGTGGCCGACGAGCACCTGGCGACCGAGATCACGCTGGGTCAGATGGAGCGACTGCGCGAGCGCCTGACCGTGCGACCCGTGTCCGGCCGGCGGGCGGTGCTGGCATGCGTGGAAGGCGAGGCGCACGCCGTGGGCCTGCGGATGGTCGCCGACGTCTTCCTGATCGACGGCTGGGCGATCGACTACGTGGGCGCCAGCACGCCTACCGCGGACCTCGCGGAGTTCGTGGCCCGTCGCACGCCCGATCTCGTCGCGCTCTCGGTCACGCAGGCGGAATACTTGCCGGCCCTCAGCGCGGTCGCGGCGGCCCTGCGTCGCGTGACCCCTCCGCCCCGCCTCCTCGCCGGCGGCGCCGCCTTGCGGGGGCGCCCGCGGGCGGCGACGATGTTCGGCGTCGACGCGGTCGCCCTGGACGCGCGCGCCGGCGTGCACGAGGCACGGCAACTCACTGCCATCGTGCCGGCATCGCCGGGTACGGCGGAGGATTACTTCGAACGCCTCGGCCACCGCCTGCAGGAGCTGCGCTCGGCCCGGGGCTGGAAACAGCAACAGCTCGCCGACGAGGCGGGCCTCGACCGCACGTACATCAGCGGCCTCGAGCACGGCAAGCAGAACCCCACCATCGGCGCGCTCCTGCGACTGGCGCAGGCGCTCGAGGTGCCGCTCGATCGGCTGGTAAGCGTGCAGCGTGGCGACGTTGGCGTCCCTTGACAGAGCCGGTCGCCGACGGACGATCGCCGCGCCATGGCCGCCGAGCTCCCCGACCTCTCGATCGCCGCACGGGAGCTCTCCCCGGTCGAGCTCGTCGAGACGCTCATCCGTCGTGTCGAGGCCTTCGACGCGCAGACGCACGCCTTCATCACCCCCACGTGCGAGCTGGCGCGGCGGCAGGCGAACCCGCACCTACTGGCGGGATTCTTCCACGACCGGCCTGTCCCAGAGCCTCGCGCGTGGAAACTCCTGCCTCCGCGCTGTGCGCGGCGCGGCAATGGGTTGAATACCCTTCGGAAGCGGAGTGCGAGGTCGGCCGCCGGAACAGCGAAGCGAACGCCCGTCGCGGTCTCGCGGCGTTGGCCCGGCACCCCACCGGCGGAGCGGAAGTCGAACGGGCTAAGCGCAGCGTGCGATTCGAGGGCGAAGTCGAAGGCCTCCGCTTCCAGGAGGCTCGATGTGTCCGGACCGCGCAAGCGCCACGCTAACGCATGAGGTGCCGAGTGACATGAGGGCTGACCACGAGCTACTTCGGGAGCCTTTTGGTCGATGCGCCGAACCGGACACGAATCGGGCCCGCACCCTCTGGGACTCAGAGGCAACGGGACTCCCGAGGGCCTCGATCGGTTCGGCGCTGCCGGTGTCAATCCCGGTGCGACTCACCCGGCGGCGGTGGTCTACGTCCGTCCTGGTCCGTCGCGTCCACTCGTCGCGAGTCCCGCCAGCACTGGCGCATAGATGGGATAGACTGACGGCGACGGAGCAGGACGGACGATGACCCGCGAAAAACGCTCGAAACGGCTTCGTAATCAGTAGGTCGCGGGTTCAACTCCCGCCCCCGGCTCCACGTCTTTCCACACCGCATACGGCCCGAAGTCGCGGATCTCTTGGTATTCCGCGCGCAGGCACCGACTCAGCTCCGGATTCATCGCCTCGAACGATCCCCCGCGCCAGTGAGCGGCGAGACGCGCGGCGCCGCACGACCACGGCGCGCGGCCGCGACGAGGCGAACACCACGGCGCCGACCACGAACGCGCACCACCAACCGACCACCGCGCGCCAGATCAGTCAGGAATGCGATCCCCAGCCGGGACACGGTACGCTGGCGCGGTGGCCAAGGTCTACGTCGTCACCGCGCCCGAAACCATCCGCGGCATCTATCGCACATGGGCGGAGTGCGAAGCCAAGGTGAAGGGTGTGCGCGGCGCCCGCTACCAGGCGGTCGCGAGCGAGGAGCTCGCCGAGGCCATGCTGCGCGGCGAGGGCACGGCGCTCACGCGCGGGCTCTGGGCCTTCGTCGACGGCAACCACCTCGGCGGCGTCGGCGTCGTGATCGTGCAGAAGGTCGACGACGAGGAGACGGTCCTCGAGCAGGGCGGCTTCACGGTCGTCGAAGTGCTCGCCGGCGCCGGCATCCGTGAGCTCGCGTCGACGAAGGCGATCAACGCGGCGCTCGGCCGTCTCCGCAACATCCTCTCGGAGCTCGCCGCGCTCTACCTCGCGCTCACGCTTTCGCCCGAGGGCGCGACGGTCACGATCGTCCACGACTACGAGGGCGTCGGCGCGTGGATGGAAGGCCGGTGGAAGACCAAGGACGCGACCGTCGCGGCGCTCGTCGACGCGTGCCGCGCGCTCGTCACCAGGCGGCGCCTGACGGCGGCGTATCGCCACCAGCGCGGGCATCAATCGGCGTGGGCCGGCCGCGACGACTTCGCGCACTACAACGGGAAGGCGGACGCCCTCGCCGCCGAAGCTGGGGAGCGCTTCTGGTGAGCCGCATCGACGACGCGCTCGCGCTCGCGCGCCGCGGGCGGTACGACGACGCCGAGCGCCTGCTGTGCGAGGCCGTCGCGGCCGAGCCTGGTGACGTGCGCGCGCGCCTCGAGCTCGCCGTGGTGCTGCGGCGTCAGCGGCGCGGGCCGGAGGCCGAGTCGGCGCTTCGCGAGGTCGTGCGCCTCGCTCCCGATCACGCGACCGCGCGCGTCGAGCTCGGGCGCGTGCTCTTCGAGCAGGCGCGCTACGTCGACGCCGCCGCCGTCCTGACGGAGGCCGTCGCGCGACGACCGGAGTTCGCGCGCGCGCATCTCAATCTCGGCCTCGCGCTCGAGCGCGCCGGGCGCTACGTCGAGGCCGAGCGAGCGCTGCGCGAAGCGATGCGCCTCAATCCGCGCGATGCCGCCGCGCGCACGAACCTCGCGACGGTGCTGCGCCGACAGCGCCGCCCCGCGGACGCCGAAGCGGTGCTTCGCGAGCCGGCGACGACGCCGGCCGTCGATCACGGCCTCGCCGCCGTGCTTTTCGAGCAGCGCCGCTACGTCGAGGCGTGTGCCGCGTATCGCGAGATCCTGGACGATCGTCCCGACGACCTGCGCGCGTGGATGGGACTCGGGCGTGCGCTCGAGCGGCGCGGCCGGATGCTCGAGGCCGCCCGCGTCTACCGCGAAGCGGCCGTGCACGCGCCGCGCGACGCCGGCTTGCGCGTGCGCGCGGGTATCGCGCTGCGCAAGCGCAGCCGATTCCGCGCGGCCACGGCGGCGCTCCGCGAGGCCGTCGCGCTCGAGCCGGCGTCGGCCGACGCGCACTACCACCTCGGCGTGACGCTCGAGCGGAACGGACGCTTCGACGACGCTGTCCGCGCGCTGCGCGAAGCCTCGCGACTGCGGCCCGCGTGGATCGCGCCGCACCGCATGCTCGCCGCCGCGTACCAGCGCCATGGCCGCTGGCGCGACGAGGCCGCCGCCTGGGCGGCCGCGGTCGCGCTGCGCCCCGACGACCCCGAGCTCCACGCGAGTCACGGCCTCGCGCTCGGCGCCGCGAGCGACTACCCGGCGGCGACCGCCGCGTTCGCGCGCGCGGTCGCGCTGCGGCCCGACGACCCGGAGTTCCACTGCGAGCTCGGCGTCGCGCTCGGCTCGCAGGGACGGCACGCCGACGCGGAAGCCTCGCTGCGCGAAGCCATCCGTCTCGCGCCCGACCACGTCAAGGCGCGCGCGAACCTGGCGCTCGGTCTCGGACGGCAGGCGCGCCACGTCGAGGCGGAGACCGTGTATCGGGAGACGCTCGCGCTCCGTCCGGCGCACCCCGTCCTCCTGCGCGGGCTCGGCGTCGCGCTCTACTGGCAGCAGCGCTTCGACGAGGCGCGCGCGGCGTTCGAGGAAGCGGTGCAGCGGCGGCCGGACTACGTGCGTGCGCGGTGCGACCTCGGCGAATTGCTCGCGGAGCGCGGCGACCACGAGGGCGCGGTCGCGGCGTACCGCGTGGCCATCCGCGCGAAGCCGCGCGCCGTCCGCGCGCACGTCGAGCTCGCGGCGAGCCTGCTCGCGCTCGGCCGGCCGGCGGAGGCCGAAGCCGCCTGCCGCGACGCGCTCGCGCTCGATCCCGAAGCCGCGCGCGCGCACTATCTCCTCTGGGACGCGCTGGACGCGCAGGAGAAACATGCGGAGCTCGAGGCGGCCGCGCGCGCGGTGCTCGATCTCCAGCCGGACCACGCCGACGCGCACGCGCGCGTCCGGCGGGCGCGCGCGGCCCGCGGTCTTACGGGAGGCTGAGCAGCTTCCGGAACGCCGCGAGATCGGCCGGCGCGACGTCCGGCTCGCGGGCGAGATCGCTCACGATCCCGGCCGGATCTTCCTCGATCGCGCGGGTCACCCGGGCGAAGACCTTCACGAGCGTGCGCGCCTCGCGGTCCGCCTTCGCGCGCGCGATGGGCGTGAGGACCTTCAGCGCCGCGGCCAGGACGGTGCTGTCGAGCTTCACGTAGCCGGTCACGACCGGCGCGATCAGGCTCCGCCCGTTGCCGTCCGGGCGCACGGCGTACTCGATCATCACCACCGCCTCGCCGCGGATGTCCGGAAGGAGCCGCTTCTGATAGACGCCGCGCGCGTACATCACGCGCGTGTTGCCCGTCGCGTACACGATGTCGAAGCGGCCGACCGCGCCCCAGCCGTCGTCGAGGTGCAGGCCGTCGGCCTCCCGCCAGATCCGGTAGCGTGCCGCCTTCAGCACGCGCGTGACGCGGCTCGCGAACTCCGGGTGATCGAGCAGGAAGCGGAAGACGTCGGCGCGCGCGGGAAAGGCCTCGGCTTCCACGCGCGTGGCGACCGTGGCCGCCTGCGCGAGCGCTTCCAGGCGCGCGCGGTGCGACGGCGGCAGATCGGGCGGAAGCGCCGCGCCCGCGGCGGCGACGACGCTGACGAGCGCGAGCACGAGCGTCCCCGCGGCGACGAAGCGGCGTGATCGCACGACGGGTGCGATTATGGCACGCCGCGTCGCGCCGGCTGGCGGAGGCACCTTGACGCCCGTGCGGCCGCGGGCGTACGCTCCGCGCCAGTTCGAGCCCTCCTGGCGACACTCCGCGTGAGAGGCGACGTGCTGCATCATCTCTACGGAATCCTGGAGAGGCCGCCCCTGGCGTCGCGGGTCCCCGACGTCGGCGTCGACGATCGTCCCGTGCTCGTGCGCCGCTTCGGACCCTTCGCCGTGCTCTCCACGCTCGTCGAGCGCACGCCGCGCGCCACGCCCTGCGCGATCGCTCGCCACCACGACGTCCTCGCCGCCGTCGCCGCGCCCGGGCCGCTGTTCCCGTTGCCGTACGGCGTCGGCGTTCCGCTCGGCGCGCTCGAAGCGTGGCTCGCCGTCCGCGCGGCCTCGCTGCACGCGGGACTCCGTCTCGTGCGCGGGTGCGTGGAGATGCACGTGAGCGTGCTCGCCCTCCATTTCGGTGACGGCGATCCGGTCCGCCTCTGCAAGATCGCCGACCGTGTGGCGGAGGCCACCGGAGTCACGAGCTGGCGCAGCCGCGTCTCGGGACGCGGGGGCAATGCCGCCATCACGCTGGCATTCCTCGTGCCGCGGACGGAGGTGCCGGGGTTCCTGGCGCGGATCGCGCCGATCGCCTCGCGCGCCGGCGACCTCGCCGTGGTGCCCTCGGGGCCGTGGCCGGCGTTCACGTTCGTGCCGTCCCTCGACGGCCCGGCGCCCGCGGGCGCCGAACGGGCCGCCGTGCCCGTGCCTTTCGCCGTCTAGACGGAGGCTTGTGGCCCGCCCGGCCGTGCGTTAGGCTCTGCAGCCACTTCAAGAGGGGTTGGGGGGTCCTGGGCATGAAGCGACTCCCGGTGGCCGCGGTCGACGAGATCATGCAGCAGCATCCCGACAGCTCGCTGGAAGCGGCGCTCGACGTGTTCGAGGTGTTCGCGAGCGGGTCCCTGAGCGACGAGGTCTACATCCTCGACGACGTGGCGGGCAAGCGCATCGCGATCGCGCCCGGCGCCGTCAAGGACAAGTACCGACGGGGGTGAAGCCATGGCGGTGATCACCATCTCGCACCAGATGGGCGCCGGCGGTCCCGAGATCGGCATGAAGCTCGGGCAGAAGCTGGGCTATCGCTACGTCGACCAGGAGCTCGTCCTCGACGTCGCGCGGCGCTACGGCGTCGCGGAGGACAAGCTCTCGCATCTCGACGAGTCGAAGCCGACGCTGTTCGAGCGCTTCGACACCGAGACGCGCTACTACATCACGATCTTGCAAACGAGCCTCCTCGACTTCGCCGAGATGGACAACCACGTGCTCATGGGCCGCGGTGGCCAGTGGCTCTTGCGCGGGATTCCCCACGTCCTGCGCCTGCGCGTGATCGCGCCGTTCGAGCTGCGTGTGAAGCGGTGGATCAGGCGCACGGCCGACATGACCGGCGAGACGCCGACCCAGCGCGCCGCCGCGGACTTCGTGCGGCGCGACGACACGGAGAAGTCCGGCCGCATGAAGTACCTCTACGAGGTCGACCTCGCGGATCCGATGCTCTACGACATGACGGTGAGCACCGAGCGTCTGAGCTACGACGCGGCGGTCGAGATGATCAGCTCGGCGATCAACCGGCCGGAGATGGCCACGAGCGACGCCGCGCGCCGCACCGTCGCGTCACGCGCGCTCGCGTCGCGCGTGCAGGTCGCGCTCGCGATCAACGCCGAGACGCGACGCTATCGCATCTCCGTCGAGGCCGACGACGGCGTGGTGACGCTGGAGGGCACGGGCGCGCTCGAGCGCGCGGTCGAGGTGGCGCGCGATGTCCCGGGCGTGCGCGTCGTCACCACGCGCCAGCTCGAGGTCCCGCCCATTCCGCCTTTTGTCGCCTAGACGGCGACGACATGGGGGGTGCGAGACGCACCCCCCAAGCCCCCCCCTACGCTCCGGGTCGGGAGTGAATCCCGACCCTCCGCGAGTGCCGGATCGATCGAAACTCGCGGCTTCGCCTAGCGCGGGGCGGCGCCGGGGGCGGCCTGCTCGGGAGCCTCCGCGATCTTCAGCGCGACGGTCTTCTTGTCCTTCTTCCGCACGATGTCGAGCTTCACGCTGCGTCCGACTTCCGCGTCCGCCGACAAACGCTGCAGGTGCGCGTAGTCCTCGACGGGCCTGCCCTCGAACGCGACGATCACGTCGTTCTGCACGAGGCCCGCGGCCGCGGCCGGGCTGTCCGGATACACGCGCGCGACGACCGCGCCGCGCGTGTCGGTCAAGCCGAGCGACTGCGCGAGCTCCTTCGACAGCGGCTGCACGGAGACGCCGAGCCAGCCGCGCGTCACCTTGCCGCGATCCACGAGCTGGTTGGTGACGCGCTTGACCATGTTGGCCGGGATGGCGAAGCCGATGCCCTGACCGGCGGCGACGATCGCCGTGTTGATGCCGATGACCTCGCCGCGCAGGTTCACGAGCGGACCGCCGGAGTTGCCCGGGTTGATCGACGCGTCGGTCTGGATGAAGTTCTCGTAGGTCGCGATCCCGACGTCGCCGCGCGCGGTCGCGCTCACTACGCCGACCGTCACCGTCTGGTCGAGCCCGAAGGGGTTCCCGATCGCGATGGCCCATTCGCCGACGCGCACGCTGTCGGAATTGCCGAGCGTCGCGACCGTCAACGGCGCCTCGGGCTGGAACTGGACGACGGCGAGGTCGGTTTTCGGGTCGGTGCCCACGATGCGGCCCCGGAACTCCTGCTTGGACGAGAGCCGCACGGTCACCGCGTCGGCGCCGCGAATCACGTGGAAGTTCGTCAGGACGTATCCGCGCTTGTCGAAGATCACGCCCGAGCCGAGGCCCGACTGCCGGAACTCCTCCGACGGCCCCTGGCCGCGACGGCCGAAGAACTGGTCGAAAAAGTCCTTGAAGACGGGATCGTCGGCGAACGGGCCGGGAACGGCGGGACGGCGCGCGCTGCGGGACATCTGCACGGTCCCGAGGTTCACCACCGCCGGCCGCACGCGCTCGGCCACCTGCACGAACGCCGACTGCAGCGCGTCGGCCGTCGTGATGGGGGACCCCGCGGCGGGGGCGGAAGACGCGCTCCGGCCGGGCCAGAGGGCGTGCGCGACAAAGCCGATGCCGAGGGCGAACATGAGCGCACCGGCAAGGAGACCGGCACGGGCGGTGCGAGGGGTCATGGACGGCTCAACAGGCGGTGGCCTCGAGCGTCGAGGATACGGGAACGTGGCGGGAGGCTGTCAAGCGACGACACCGGCTTTTTCCTTGACGCTTCCGTCGCAGAAAAGAGACAATTACAGGATCGAACCCGTGTCTCATAAACATCGGACTCCACGTACCTTTTGTCGCCCTGTGGCCCTGCTCTTGATCGTCGCGCTCCTCAGTCCGACGCTCGCGCAAGCCCAGACGCCGGCGCCGGCCCCCGCCCCCGCGCCGGCCCCGGCCCCCGCCCCCGCGACGCCATCCACACCGTCGACACCCGCCGCGCGACCCGACTCGCTGCTGCTTCCAGGCACTCAGCGCGTCATCGTCGGTCCCGACTATCGCCTCGGGCCCGGCGACCTCATCGAGATCCAGATCACCGGCCGCGTGGACGTCCAGCGCGCGCAGCTCGTGATCGACGTCGAAGGCAACGTCAACATCCCGCCGATCGGCAACATCCCCGTCGGCGGCCTCACGCTCCTCGAAGCCACGCGCCGGGTCACCGATCACGCGCGCGCGTTCTTCCGCTACGCCGACGTCGCCATCACCGTGCTGTCGCCCCGGACGTTCGAGGTCGCCGTCACCGGCGAAGTGCAGCGTCCGGGCGCCGCGCTCGTCTCCGCCGCGCGGCAGCATCCGGCGCGTGCGCGTGATCCGCGACGCCGCCGAGCGTGAATACGACCTGCTGCGCTTCGAGCTCGGCGGGGACGTGACCCAGAATCCGCTCGTCGAGGAGGGGATGCGCGTGCACGTGCCCGTCCGCCTCGGAAGCGTCACGCTGACGGGCGGCGTGCGGCGTCCCGGCGAGTACGAGGTGCTGCCGAACAGCTCGCTCGCCGACCTCCTCGCGCTGGTGGGCGGGCCCACGGAGATCGCGGCGCCGTCGCAGACGCGGCTCACGCGCTACACGCCGGACGGCCGCCGCGAGACGTTGACCGTCGATCTTCGCACCGCGATCACGCGTCCTGCCGACGTCATCCTGAAACCCGGTGACGTGCTCGCCATCCCGAGCACCACGCCGGCGATGGACGTCGTGGAGGTGCGCGGAGCCTTCGTCGGGACGGCGGAAAGCGCGAAGGGGACGACCTTCGGCAAGCCGGTCATCGTCCAGCGCCTCGAGCTCGCGCAAGGCGATCGGGTGCGCGACGTCGTCGGCCGTGTCGGCGGGGCGGCGCTGACGGGCGATTTGCGGCTCGCGTTCGTCGACCGCCGCCGTCCGCGGGGCCCCCGCAGCGGATCCCCGTCGACCTGTACAAGCTCTACATCGACAAGGACGAGACCCAGAACATCACGCTCGAGAACGGCGACGCGTTTGTGCTGCCGGTGCTCGAGGACAAGATCTTCCTCAACGGCGAGATCCGCGGCTCGGGCGCGCAGGACTTCCGGCCCGAGTGGACGCCGCGCGACTACATCGCGAGCAGCGGCGGCTTGACGCTCCGCGCGAAGCCGGACGACGCGTTCGTCACGTTCCGGAACGGACGCACGTACCGGCTCACCGACGCGCCCGCGCTGGAGCCCGGCGCCACCATCGTGGTGCCCGAGGTCTCGGTGAAGTGGTACCAGGACTAACCTCACGATCTCGAGCACGATCATCGGCCTCATCAGCTCGTACATCGGCCTCTTCGTCCTGTTTGGCGGCACCACCTCGCAGGTCAACATCTTCGGCTCTTCGCCGTCCACCGGCGGCGTCACGACCGGCGGCGCCACGCGGTAGCGATGTACGAAGCCTACTGGGGCCTCAGCGAACCGCCGTTCGACAACTCGCCGAACCCGAAATTCTTCTACCTCTCGCCCGAGCACGAGGAAGCGCTGGTCCGTCTCGTCTACACCGTGCGCCATCGCAAGGGCTGCGGGATGCTGACCGGCGAGTACGGCTGCGGCAAGACCACGCTCTCGCGCGCGCTCATCCAGCGGCTCGAGGCCGAGCGCTACGAGATCGGCCTGCTCACGAACCCGAGCTGGACGGCCACCGACTTCCTGCGCGAAGTGCTCTACCAGCTCGGCGTCGAGACGCGCGAGACGGCGAAGCCGGAGCTCCTGCACCTGCTCAACGACGTGTTCTTCCGGAACTTCCAGGGCGGCCGCGACACCGTGATCATCGTCGACGAGGCCCAGCTCATCGAGGACGACTCCGTGTTCGAGGAGCTCCGGCTGCTCATGAACTTCCAGACGGACGACCGCTTCCTCGTCACCGTGCTGCTGATCGGCTCGCCCGAGCTCGTGGCGAAGGTGCGGCGCCTGAAGCACCTCGACCAGCGCATCGCCATCCGGTACCATCTCAACACGCTGGACGACACGCACACCGCCAACTACATCGCGCACCGGCTCAAGATGGCGGGACAGCCGAATCCGATGTTCACCGACGAAGCGATCAAGCTCATCTTCGACTTCACGCGCGGCACCCCGCGGGAGATCAACAACCTCTGCGACATCTCGCTGCTCGTCGGCTTACTCGCGGCGCGCGCGCGAGATCGACGAGAAGATCGTCGCCGAGGTCATCAAGGACATGGTCGGGGTGGCCTGATGGTGCGGATGAGCGATCTCGTCCGCGGTCCCGCCGCCGCGCCGCCGCTGCCGGCGATCGAGGAGGAGGTTCACGAGCCCGCGCCGCCGCCGGCACCCGTCGCGCCGCCCCGGACCGCCCGCCGCGCCGCCGGCGCCGGCCGCGTATGCCCCGCCCGCCGCGCCGGCCGTCCGGCACGACGTCGACACGCCGAAGGGCATCTTCGACGAGATCCACATCGTGCTCGCCGCGTTGAAGGAGCAGGTGGCCACGGGCACGACGCCGGCGTGGGACGACATCGACCAGCTCTTCATGCGCGTCGTGCTCGCGCTCGAGGATTCCGCGGAGCTGTTCTGGCTCGCGAACGCGCCCACCGTGCCGGCCGGCGTCGACTACCTCGTCGCGCACCAGAGCCGCGTCTCGATCCTCGCCGCGCGCATCGCGCTCAACATCGGCTACGACCGCCCGCGCGCCATCGCGCTCGCGACGGCGGGGGCGCTCATCGACATCGGGCTCTGGCAGTCCCCCGAGGGCATCCTTCGCCGCCTCGACAACCTCGGCGCCGAGGAGCAGGCGGTCTACCGCGCGCATCCGCAGCGCAGCGCGGCGCTGCTCACCCAGTGGGGCGCGCCGGAGTCGCTCGTCGAGGCGGTCCTGCAGCACCCCGAGCGCGAGCAGGGGCAGGGGTTCCCCCAGCGCCTGACGGGAAGCGCGATCTCGCAGGACGCGAAGATCCTCGGGCTCGTCGACGCCTACACCGGGCTGACGCTGCCCGCGTCGCGACGCGCGGGGCTCCGCCCGCACGAGGCGATTCGCGAGATCGTCCGCTCGAAGCACGAGTCGTTCTCGCCGGCGCTGATCAAGGCGCTGCTCTCCGAGATCTCCGTCTTCCCTCCCGGCACGCTCGTGCGGCTCAACACGGGCGAGGTCGGGCAGGTGGTCGCCGTCAATCGCAACCATCCGCTGCGTCCGCGCGTCGAGGTGGTCGCCGACTCGAAGGGCAACCGGCCGGCGTCGGCGAAGACGATCGATCTCTCCGAGACGCCGTTCCTCTACATCACGGGGCCGGTGTCGGACTCCACGAAGTGACGGGGCTGTAGGCGATGGCGCAGTACGAGATGAACCTCCGCGACTACTGGATGATCGTGCGGCGCCGCCGCCTGATCATCATCGTCGCGACCCTCGCCGTGATGGCGCTGAGCTTCTGGCTCGCGAAGCAGAAAGTCCAGGTCTACCAGGCGACCTCGGCGGTGAAGTTCGAGCAGTCGGCCTCGCTGACGGGGCTGCTCGTGGAGGTGCTGTCGTACTCCGGCGCCGACAACATCGAGACGCAGGCGGCGCGCATCCGGAGCTACACGATTCTCGAAGAGGTGGCGCGGCGCGTGGGCGCGGTGCCGACCGGCAAGGACGCCCTCCCACGCGATTCCAATGCCTACCGGCTCGCCGTCGAGAACATCGGCGGCAAGCTCCGGACAGCCCGCGTCGGCGGCACCTCGATCATCGAGATCACGGCCACGTCGACGAACGCGCGCGAGGCGGCGGACCTGGCCAACACGGTGGCCGCGGTGTACCAGGACAACAACCGGCTGAGCCGGAACGCGCGGATCGTCGAGGCGCGCAAGTACATCGACGGCCAGCTCGAGGAGATCCAGGAGCGTCTCAAGCGGACCGAAGACAACATCTGGGCGTTCCGCGACGAGAACCGGATCATCAGCCCCGGCGCCGAGTCGGGCGTGCTGGTCTCCCTCTTCACGCAGACCCGCGTCGACATCGAGAAGGCGCGGCAGCAGCGGAGCGAGCTCGAGTCGATCCAGAGCCGCCTGGCGGCGACCGAGCGCGCCCCCGCCACCGAGCGCATCGTCGTCGACTCCGGCAACCCGGCCATCGCGCGGCTGCAGGGCATGCACGTCGATCTGCTGCTGGAGCGCAACAACCTGGCGCTCGAGCTCACGGACAAGCATCCGCGCCTGCAGGCTCTCGACGACCGGCTGCGCGAGGTCCGCCGCGAGATGCGGCGCGAGGTCGCCGCGCAGATCGCGAATCTCCAGGTGCGGGAGACCCTCCTGGACCAGCAGCTCCAGGAGGTCTACCAGCGCAACCGCGCGGTGCCCGCGGTGGAGCTCGGCCTCGCACGCCTGCAGCGCGAGCAGAAGTCCAACGACGACCTCGTCGCCCTCCTCAAGACCCGGCAGGAGGAGGCGCTGATCAAGGAGGCGGAGGTCATCGAGGAAGTCGCGCTCATCCGCCCGGCGACCGAGCCCGAGGCGCCGCTGTCCGGCCAGACGATGAACACCGTCATCATCGGCGCCTTCCTCGGCATGGTGCTCGGCCTCGTCCTCGCGTTCATCCAGGAGACGCTCGACACGTCGATCGGGACCATCGAGGACGTGGAGACCTATCTCGAAGTGCCGGTGCTCGGCGTGGTGCCGCACATCGACACGCGGGCGACCATCGAGCGGCTCGTCGAGCGCCGGCCCACGCTCGCGCAGATGGACGCCGACGCGCTCGCGAGCCACGCGCTCCTCATCACGCACTTCGACCCGAAGTCCCCGGTCGCCGAGGCGTACCGCACCCTGCGCACGAAGATCCAGTTCGCGCGCATGGAGCGGATGGCGAAGACGATGGTGGTCACGAGCCCCACGCTGCAGGAAGGGAAGACGACCACGATCGTCAACCTGGCGCTGACGATGGCGCAGAATGGACAGAAGACGCTCCTCGTCGGCGCGAACCTCCGCCGCCCGAGCATCTATCGGTTCTTCGGGATCGAGCGCGAGCCCGGCCTCTCCGACATCCTCGTCGGCAACGCGCAGTGGCGCGAGTGCATCCGGACCGTCGCCGACATCCTGATGGGCCGGTTCGAGATGGAAGACATCATGGCGGCGCCCGGGCTCGACAACCTGCACATCATCGAAGCCGGGCCGATCCCCGCGAACCCGTCCGAGCTGCTGTCGACACCGGCGATGGGCGAGTTCCTCCGCGCCGTTCGCGAGGAATACGACATCGTCCTCATCGACACGCCGCCCGTCCTGCCCGTGACCGACTCGACGATCGTGGCGGGACAGGTCGACGCCGTCGTCCTCGTCTACCAGGCGGGCAAGGTCGGCCGCCTCGTCCTCAAGCGCGCGAAGGTCCACCTCGAGAGCGCGCGCGCCCGTGTGCTCGGCGTCGTGCTCAACGACGTTCAGACGGAGGTCGCGGGCTACCAGTACGCGCACTACTACACGCACTACTACGGCGAAGAGTCCGGGGCGCCTCCGGAGCCCACGAAGATCGGCCGTGCATGGCAGACCGTGCGAAACACCTTCGACCGCTTGCGCGGACGTTCGACGAAGCCGGAGCCGGCGCCGGAGACGGAGACGTGGGCGAACGACGACGACCTCACGCCTGGAGGCGATGCTGTCTCCGACCCTGGCGCCGGCCGCACGCGGCCGCGCCGCTATCGGAACACGATGCTCGGCGTCCTGGTGCTGGCCGGTCTCGCCGCGACAATCGGCGGCGCGCTCGCCTGGCGTGCCGCGCGCACGAATACCGCGACTCCCGTCACGCCGCGCGAGGCACTCCGCGAACGTCTCGGAGGCCAGGCGGGCCAGCCCGCGCCCGCGAAGCCGGCGCTCGCGCCGGCCCCGCCCGTGA
>Ga0194128_10000299_pt1 | contig 90882 bp, 93 predicted proteins | sample TA2KigCa65mmetaG_FD_148650 | JGI IMG/M metagenome (GOLD analysis project Ga0194128, IMG submission 148650) | Freshwater microbial communities from Lake Tanganyika, Tanzania - TA2015037 Kigoma Deep Cast 65m | ecosystem: Environmental > Aquatic > Freshwater > Lake | place: Tanzania: Lake...
TGTCGTCGAGCGCTACGTAGGTAGTATCCTTCTCCATGACCGGCCTCCTATCGCCTGTGGCTCTGTTCCTGCCCGGAACAACCCACGACTATGCGATACGGCAGGCCGGTCCTTCCATATTGTCTAGAACAGCGCCAGCTGCGTCGCTCCGGGCTCCGCCTCCTCGCCCGTGTACGGGTGGAGCCCGGGGCGGTTCGCGAACATGCGAAAGCGGTCCCAGATGTCCCGCACCTTCGACTGGTAGAACTCCACGTTCTCATCCGGGTGCGCGGCGTTCCAGTCCGACGCCAGGCGCGCGTACTCGTGCACGGTCACGCCGGCCGTGCGGCCCACCACGTACCAGGAGATCTGATCGCCCTCCGCCCACGTGCGGCCCGACGACGCGGCGACCTCGTACGCGGCGGACGGCGGACGGCCCTTCGCGACCTGCGCGCGATAGTGCTCGACCGACTCCTGCAGCGTCTCCGTGCGCGCGAACGAACGGATCGGCACGCGATGGCGCGCGAAGTCGTCGAGCCAGCGCTCGATCACGGCCTGGGCGTCGGCGCCGCGATCCACCAGGAACAGGTGGATCAGCGCCTCGATGAGCTGGCGCTGGAAGGGCTCGAGGCCGCGCGAGCGGAAGCCCGAGCCCTTGATGGTGACGCGGCCGCGCTCGTCGAGGAGCGCGTAGGTCTTCATCTTGTAGCTCAGCATCGCCGCGTAGCGGCCGTCGAGCTCGAGCGCGATGCCTTCCGGCAAGGTGCGCGCGAGCGTCTCGAGCAGCGCCTCGTCGTGTTCACGGGCGTGGGTCGACGGCGGCACGAAGTACACGCCGTCGGTGTCGGCCTCGACCGGCGTCGCGCCCGCGGCGGTGAGCGCGTCGAGGATGGTGCCGACGACCGCGCGCCCTTCCTCCGTCACGCGGTTGGCCGCCTCGAAGTCGTTCCAGTGCCCCGTGCCGAACGCGAGGTAGCCGTAGAAGGCGTTGATCAGGATCTTGAACGACTGCTGCAGCGCCGCGAGGTGCGTACGCTCCTCCGCGGTCGGCGCGGTCCGGCTCGCGCGCTTCGCCTCGACCCGGACGTCGCGCAGGTGCGCGAGCAGCGCCCCGAAGACGCCGAGCGTGTCGCTCTCCGGCGCGATCTTCCGCGTGAGCATCAGCGAGGGATAGAGCGACGTGACGTCCACGTGCAGGACGGGCCGCGCGACGCCGCGCTGGAACACCGCGGTGTAGCCGCCGCCGACCCCGCGCGGCGGACGCGGGACGGGGACCGCGCGGCGCTGCCGCAGGTATTCGCGGAGCAGCAGCGCGTCGATCTTCGCCGCCGCGCCGCGCAGCGCCGTCGACTGGTAGTCGAACGGCACGAACTGCGCCTGCGCGAAGTAGGGCGGCGCGAAGACCGCGCCGATGCCCAGCGTCTCGACGGCGTCGTCGGCGGCGTAGGCCATCAGCTCGTCGGGGGACTCGGCGAACGCCCGCGAGATCCGCGCCGCGTCGACGTACGTGCGATCGGCGGCGGCGAGGCCGAAGTGGCGGGCGATGTCCTTCAGGCCGAGCGAGGGCAGATCGCGCGTGCCCGCGTCGTGCATCAGCGCGAGCATCCACGTGTCGACGATGTGGCGGCCCGCGAGCTCGTAGCGCCGGTACGGGACGCTGCGCTCGGCGATCGAGAGCCGCGAGGGCCGGCCGCGGAGCGGGCTCCCGTCGCGTCCCCACGTGAGCGGCACGTCGTGACGCCGCGCCCGCGCCTCGAGGTACTCGAGGTCGAAGCGGAAGATGTTGTGGCCCTCGATCACGTCGGGATCGCGCTCGGCGATGATGCGCCCGCACTCGACGAGCAGCACGCGCTCGTCCATGCGGTCGCCGCGGATTACGTGGCGGAAGCCGGTCGTGTCGGCGAGCGCGACGGCGACGATCCGATCGCCCTCGCGCGCCGGGTTGGGGAACTCGAAGCCCTCGGTGGTGATCACCTCGATGTCGAGCGCGAGCCGCCGGAGATCACCGAACCGCAGGCCGCCGAACGACGTGCGCCCGGTCTGCAGCAGGTACGTGTGGCTCGCGTCGCCCGGGAAGAGGTGCGGCGCCGCGGCTCCCGCGCCCTCGCGGTACCGGTCGCGAGCGGCGAGGGCGTCGGACCAGGACGCGAAGGTGGCCAGCCACGCCAGCTCGCCGGCGCCGTCGAGCCGATCGAGCGACGTCACGCCCGTCGCGTCGCGAGCGGGCGCGGGATCGGCCACGAGGAGGAACGGCGCGAAGGGCTCGCGCTCGACGATCGTCTCGGCGCCGACCCGGCGATACAGACGGATATGACGGCCGTCGGCGTCGAGATGGCAGGCGAGGATGCCCGGCGTGGCGTCCCACCCGAAGACGATGGGCGGGCGCGTCTCACTCACGCGACCATTCTAGCGCGAGACTTTGTATGCTCACCCTCATGGCACGACGAGTGGGTTGGCTCCTCTTCGCGCTCCTGCTGCTCGGCGGTTGTGGCCACGCCCGCGTGACCTATCTCAACGCCACGCCGTCGACGCCGCGCTCGATTCCCGCGGAGGTGTTTCGCCCCGGCGGATCGGGGCCGTTTCCCGCCGTCGTCCTGCTCCACGGCTGCGAGGGCGTCTCCGAGAACTCGCGGCGCTGGGCGCGCTGGCTGAACGAGGAAGGCTACGTGGCGGTCGTCGTCGACAGCTGGACGCCGAGGGGGCTGAAGGAGTCGTGCTCGTTCACCGTGGAGGATCCGCCGAACACCGAGCGCTTCGACGACGCCATCGGCGCCCTCCGGTACCTCCACGCGATGCCGGATGTCGATCGCCGGCGCATCGGCGTGATGGGCTGGTCGAACGGCGGCGTGTTCTCGATGGCGGTGGTCAACGGCCCGAGCCTCGAGCGCGCGAAGGCGCGCGGGGTCGTGATCCCGGAGCCCGGCTTCGGCGCGGCAGTCGGCGTCTATCCGGGCGGCTGCGACTCGCTGGCGCGCGAGCGGGCGGTCAAGCCGCTGCTCGTGGTCATCGGTGACGCGGACGACTGGACGCGCGCCACGACGTGCGCCCACATGGTGGAGGCGATGCGGAGCCGTGGCGCCGACGTCACGCTCGAGCTGCTGCCCGGCGCCTACCATTACTTCGACTTCGTGGGCCAGCAGCGCACCGTGCTCGCACACGTCGGCAACGACAACAAGCCGGGCGGCTGCTGCGGCGCGACCGTGGAGTACAACGCCGCCGCGCTGGAGACCGCGCGCCGCAAGATCGCCGCGTTCCTCGGCTATCATCTCCGAGCGAGGTAGATGGACGCACCCGTCCCACTGGTCAAGTTTCTCCTCGAGACCGTCGTCAACCTCCACGCGACGGTGCCCCGCGACCATCCGTCGGCGGCGATCCTCGGCAACGAGCGCATGGGCAGCGGCGTGGTCGTGGACGACGACGGCCTGATCCTCACCGTCAACTACGTCGTCATGGGCGCGCAGACGGTGCAGGTCTCGCTCATGAAGGGACGGCGGACCAAGGCCGAAGTGGTCGCGCTCGACTTCGAGACCGGCCTGGCGCTCGTGCGCGTGAAGCGGCAAGGGCTGCGTCGCGCCGCGCTCGGCACGATGGAGGGCCTCGAGCGCGGCGCGGCGGTGATCGGCGTCGGGTCCACGGGGACTCAGGAGCGCCGCGTCTCCGGCGGCCTCGTCACGCACCTCGGCGAGTTCGAAGCCTACTGGGAGTACCTGCTGGACCGCGGCATCGTGTCGAGCGCGGGCAATCCGGGCTACGGCGGCGGCGGGCTCTTCGACATGGCCGGGAACCTGATCGGCATCCTCTATCTGAACCTCAACGAGGTCGCGCGTAATTCGCTCTCGATCCCCGTGGACGCGTTTCAGACCCACGCGCAGGAGCTGCTGCGGTACGGTCGCGTGGTGAGCCGGCCGAAGCGCGCCTGGCTGGGCGTGTTCGCGCATGCGCTGGAAGAGGGCGTCATCGTCGCGGGCGTGGTGCCCGGCGGGCCGGGCGAAGTGGCGGGGATCCGAGAGGGCGACGTGATCGTATCGTTCAACGCCGAGGAGATCGGCTCGCGCCGCGACCTCTACATGCGGCTCTGGAGCCACGAGCCCGGCGAGCGGCTGTCGATCGAAGTCATGCGCGAGGACAAGGTGAAGCGCTTCGAGGTCACCGGCGGCGACCGCGCCGAGTTCTTCAAGCAGCGATAAATCATCGGAGGGCGCGAGATGGACTTGGGGATTCGGGGCAAGGCAGCTTTGGTCACCGCCGCCAGCAAGGGCATGGGCAAGGCGACGGCCCTCGGGCTCGCGGCCGAAGGGTGCCGTGTCGTCATGTGCGCGCGGACCGCGGCGGACATCAAGGCGGCGGCGGAAGAGGTGCGCGCGAAGACCGGCGTCGAGGTCGTCGAGGTCACCGCGGACGTGACCAAGAAGGAGGACGTCGACCGCCTCGTCAAGCGCGCGCAGGACGCGTTCGGCGGTGTGGACATCCTGGTCGCCAACTGCGGAGGTCCGCCGCGCGGCAACCTCGAGGAGATGACCGACGAGCAGTGGTACGGCGCGTTCGAGGTCGCCACGCTCTCGGTCGTCCGGCTGATTCGCGGCGTCGTCCCGTCGATGAAGCAGAAGCGCTGGGGGCGCATCCTCACGATCCAGTCCGTCTCCGTGAAGCAGCCGGTGCCGGGACTCCTGCTCTCGAACGCGGTGCGGCCGGGTGTCGCCGGCATGGTGAAGACGCTCTCCGAGGACCTGGGCGAGCACAACATCACGATCAACGTCGTGTGCCCCGGGAAGATCATGACCGACCGCCTGCTCGGCGGCGCGAAGCAGGCCGGCCTGCCGCGCGAAGAGTTCCTCGCGAAGGCGGGGCTCGACGTCCCGCTCGGGCGCGTCGGCACCCCCGAGGAGTTCGCGAACGTGATGGTGTTTCTCGCGTCCGAGCGCGCGTCGTACGTGACGGGTGTGGCGCTCCAGGTGGACGGTGGCCTGATCCGCAGCAACGTGTAGGCGCCGCGCGCGACGATGTTCGCGGGCGTGCGCGGGGCGTGGGCGCGCTTCTTCGCGGCCGACGGGTTCTTCGTGGCCGCCGGCCTCGCCTTCTTCTTTCTCGTCACGATGATCCCGCTCGTGCTGCTGAGCGTGGCGATCGTCGGCTTCGTGCTGAGCTCGGAGCAGGCGGGGCGGGAGATCGTGTCCCAGCTCACGCGCAACTTCCCCGTCTATCGCGACGAGATCGGGCGTGCGATCTACCGCATCGTGCAGACGCGCACGACCTCCGGCGTCGTGGGGACTGTCATCCTCGTCGTCTTCTCGACGCCGCTCTTCAGCGCCTCACGCCTCGTGCTCCACCGGCTCATGGGCGTGCGCGTGGGGCGCGGGTTCCTCCGCGGCATGGCCGTCGACATCGGGATGGTCTTTCTCCTCGGCGTCCTGCTCTTCGCGCTGACCGCGATCACGTGGGCGTTCTACTGGTTCCAGGTCTTCGTGCTCGCGCCGGGCGGCGTGCCGCGCGGCTGGCTCGCGGGCGCGACGCTCGGCTTCAGCCTGCTGCTCTCGATGCTGATGTTCTATCTCGGCTACCGCTACGTGCCGGTGCGCCACATGCGTCCCGGCCCCGCGCTCGCCGGCGCGATCGTCGCCGCGCTCCTGTGGGAGGTCGCCAAGCAGCTCTTCCGGCTCTACATCCGGCACTTCGGCGTCTACGACCAGATCTACGGCACGCTCGGCGTGCTCGTCGCGTTCGTCATGTTCGTCTACTACTCGGCGATCGTGTTCGTGGTCGGGGGCGCGTACGCCGCGTCGCTCGACGGCGGGCGTCCCCAGCGCTGATCCTCCCACGCTGGCGCGTCGGACCGCGAGGGCCGGGCTCGGTTGGGGGTGGGGCCTCTGACCCCCGACCCGCACCGCCCGGTCTGACGCTCGTTATTTCCATCGAACGGCGGCAGCCCGCTTTGCGTAGCCGTTCCGGGGACGGGTCAACCGGCCCCACCCCCAACCGAGCCCAGCCCTCGCGGTCCGGCGCGCCGTCGCCTGACCACCAGCGTGTGAGGACGGCGGCTTCGAGGACTCGCCGGTAAGCGCAGTCGATTGAGCGATCCGGTCATCGATCGATCGAACACCGACGCATCGCGTTCGCGGTTGCGCGTTCCGTGGTTGCCGGGTGTCGAGGAGATCACGAGCGCGCGCCCCGCCGCTTGATATGGAAGCGACACCCGCGTTGCGGATTCGAGACACCGACACGCCACATTGCGGGCGCCGAGCGCAGGCGGGCGCGAGGGGCGTGTGTGTGCGGGGTGGGGCCGGTTGACCCGTCCCCGGAACGGCTACGCGAAGCGGGCTGCCGCCGTTCGATGGAAATACCTGACGCCGGACCGGACCGCCGCGGGGCGGGGGGGGCAGAGGCCCCACCCCGCACACACACGCCCCTCGCGCTTCGCCCGCGCTCGGCACGCGCGAGGTCACGTGATAGTGTGTCGCGGCCGGTACGGGGGATGACGATGCTTCTGAAAGACAAGGTCGCCGTCGTGACGGGCGCGGCGCGCGGGATCGGGCGCGAGATCGCCCTGCTGCTCGCGCGGCACGGCGCGCGCGTGGTCGTCAACGACTACGGTGGGAGCGAGGCGGGGGCGGGGACCGCGTCGGCGCCGGCGGATGAGGTCGTCGGCGAGATCAAAGCGGCGGGCGGGCAGGCCGTCGCGAACTACGACTCGGTCGCGTCGATGGCGGGCGGCAAGAGCATCGTCGACACGGCGGTGCGGGCGTTCGGGCGCATCGACATCGTGGTGAACAACGCCGGCATCCTGCGCGACCGGATGATCTTCAACATGTCCGAGGAGGAGTGGGACGCGGTCATCAACACCCACCTCAAGGGCTCGTTCGCCGTCACCCGCGCCGCCGCTCCGCTCATGCGCGAGCAGAAGTGGGGACGCTTCATCAACATGACCTCCACCTCGGGGCTGGTCGGTGACAACTCTCGACATGGCCCGCTACAACGTCACCGCGAACTGCATCTCCCCGTTCGCCTGGACCCGGATGATCGGGACCATCCCCACCCAGACCGAGGCCCAGAAGTCCCGGGTCGAGAAGATCAAGAAGATGTCGCCGGCGCATATCGCGCCCCTGGCGGCGTTCCTCTGCTCGGACGACGCCCGGGACGTGACCGGGCAGGTCTTCGGCGTTCGGGGTAAGGAAATCATGCTGTTCGGCCACCACCGGCCCGTCATGCGGATCCACCACGCGGAGGGCTGGACGCTGGAGCGGCTCGCCGACATCTTCCCGGGGACCCTGCACCAACACCTCGTGCCCCTGGAGACCTCCGGCCAGTACTTCAACTACGATCCCCTGGCCTGAGCCGTAAGTCATTGTATTTGTAATAAATACACGATAATATAGAAGATAGTTTTCTGTACGGGTCGCGCGTTCGTGTAACATCCCCCGGCGAGGTAGGCAATTCGTTTCATAGCTCCGATCACCCAAGACCTCGCCTCTTCGATGCCTGCGGCAAGGAGATTCGCGTGACGCTTTTCGGCGCGCTTCCGGCTCGCATCCGGCAGTACGGTCTGGCCTGCGGATCCCTCCTCCTCGTTGCGCTCGTCGTCGTCGCCGGCTGCGGAAGCGGCCGCGTCGTCCTCCCGGTCACGATCGATCCGAACGTGTCGATCGTGCCGACGGACAGCCGTGAGATGACGAATCACGAGCGCGCGGTGCAGGGCATCGCCGCGATCCTCGCGAAGGACCTGAAGCTGCCGATGCCCGAGCGCGTGACCGTCTACGTGTACTCCTCACGCCAGGTCTTCGAGCAGGGTCTCATTCGCGACGCCCACGTCTCTCCGATGCGCGCCGCCGAGCTCAGCGACTTCGCCATCGGCGTCGGCCGTCGCCGCCAGCTCCTCTTCAACGACGAGGCCTACGATCACCGCGGGCGCGAGTGGCTGCGCCTGATCGCCCACGAGCTGGCGCACGTGTCGCAGATCGAGCTCGCGCAGGGCGAGGGCCGCGCCGAGCAATGGCTCGCCGAGGGCATGGCGGAGTGGATCGCGTTCAGCGTGCTCGAGCGCCTCGGTCTCGACACCGTGCAGCATCGCCGCTCGATCGCCGCGGCCGGTATCCGCACCCACGCCGCGCTCGTCGCCGCGAAGCTGGATCTCGACACCCTCGGGACGCCGCGCGGCTTCACGGTGCGCCATCTCAAGGAAGGCTCGCTGCCGACCTACCAGCTCGCGTTCCTGATGGCGGACTACCTCATCACGCGCGACGGGTTCGATCGCACGGTGCAGTACTTCCAGACGTTTGGGAAGGGCGGAGGCCGGCGCGACACGTTCCGGACCGCCTTCCACCAGACGCTCGAGCAGTTCGAAGACGAAGTGCTCGGCCACCTGAAGACGATCGTCCGCTAATTAGTTCTCGATAAAGGCTTTGAGGTTCCGGCCGCGCAGCGGGTGGCGCAGTTTCCGGAGGGCCTTCGCTTCGATCTGCCTGATCCGCTCACGCGTCACCGCGAAGCGCTTGCCGACTTCCTCCAGCGTGTGCTCGCCCTCCTCGCCGATGCCGAACCGCAGGCGCAGGATCTCCTTCTCCTTCGGGCTGAGCGTGGCCAGCGCCCGCTCGACCTGATGGGTCAGGTCCTGCGTCATCAGCGACTCGTTCGGCGAGCTCGTGGACTTGTCCTCGAGGAAGTCGCCCAGCTCCGAGTCCTCGCCGATCGGCGTCTCGAGCGACAGCGGCTTGCGCGAGGACTCGAGGATCAGCCGCACCTTCTTCGCCGGCACGCCGGTACGCTGCGCCAGCTCCTCCGGCGTCGGCTCGCGGCCCATCTCGTTGATCATGTTCCGGTTCACCCGCGAGATGCGGTTGAGCGTCTCGACCATGTGTACCGGGATCCGGATCGTCCGCGAGTGGTCCGCGATCGCCCGGGTGATCGCCTGGCGGATCCACCACGTCGCGTACGTCGAGAACTTGAAGCCGCGGCGGTACTGGAAGCGGTCCACGGCCTTCATCAGGCCGATGTTGCCCTCCTGCACGAGGTCGAGGAGGGACAGATCGCTGCCGAGATACCGCTTGGCGACCGATACCACCAGCCGGAGGTTCGCCTCCATCAGCTCGCGCTTGGCGATGCGCACCCGACGGTCGCTGGTCTCGATCTCCGCCAGGAGCGCCTGGATCTGCCGCCGCGAGAGCCCGACCTCCTGCTGCAGCTTGCGCAGGTCGCGCGCCGCGCCCGCGGTGCGCCCGCGCCGCGCCTCGGCGCCGAGCTGCTCCAGTCGATGACACATCCGCCGCACGGTGCCGACGATCTCGTCGATCAGCGCGGGCTTCAGCGGCATCTCCGCGACGACCTTCTGGATCGCCGCGCGCTCCGACTCGCTCAGCGTGAGCTGGCGCTGACGCGATGCCGCCGAGCGACGCTTGTCGCCCAGGCCTTCCTGCAGGCTCTCGATCTTCCGCGCGTGGCGGCGGATGCGCGCGAACTTGAGCAGGACCGGCCGCACGGCCTTCGGATCGAGCTCGCCGCCTTCGGCCAGCACCATCACGTCGTCCGCAGGGATCTCCTCGCGCCGCAGGCGATCGCCCACGTCGAGCAGCGTGCCGACGGCCATGGGAATGCCGGCGAGCGCGCGGCGTAGCGCGATCTGACCGACTTCGATGCGGCGGCCGATCTCGACTTCCTGCCGGGCGGTGAGGAGCGGGACCTTGCCGATTTCCTTCAAATACAGCCGGACGGGGTCCTCACCCTTCGCGGGGAGGGCCGCGATCGGCTCCTCGAGGACGGTGCGCTCCTCCTGCTCCTCGACCTCGACGGTCAAGGTCGGGACAGCGACAGCATCCCCGTCGTGCTCGGTTTCTCTGAATGTCATGGTGTCACCAGGAGGGCTTGCCTCACCCTGTATGATGAGTGCGCCTTCGCGAGAGATACACGAAACACGCCACAGAGCGGCCCTCTTGCTAAAGTCGTGTAAGAGTTACTTTCAACGCGTGGACGGCCGGATTTCGGCTGATACGACTGGGTAGCGGCGTTCTCTATTCAGTGCGTACGCGTGGGACATCGTCGCCGGTTTGACGGACTCCGACGGCGCAGGGTAAAAGCGAGGAAACGGCGGTTATGGCGGTTCTTCCGAGCGCGTCCTACAGCCTCACGATCCGGCTCCAGATCACGAACCGGCCCGGCATGCTCGGGCGCGTCGCCAGCGCGATCGGCGCCGCCGGCGGCGACATCGGCGCCGTCGACCTGGTCGAGCCCGGGCGCGAGCAGATCCTCCGCGACCTCACGGTCAAGGCGCGCGACAGCGAGCACGGCCAGGAGATCGTCAACCGCCTGCGCCGGGTGCCGGGCGTGCGGGTCGTCAACGTCTCCGACCGGACCTTCCTGCTGCATCTGGGCGGCAAGATCGAGATCCAGAACAAGGCCCCGGTCCGCACCCGCGACGACCTGTCGATGGCCTACACGCCGGGCGTTGCGCGGGTGTGCCTCGCGATCCGCGACGACCGCGAGCGGGCGTTCGCGCTCACCATCAAGCAGAACACCGTCGCGGTCGTGACCGACGGCACGGCGGTCCTCGGCCTGGGCGACATCGGCCCGGAGGCGGCGCTGCCCGTGATGGAAGGCAAGGCGATGCTCTTCAAGGAGTTCGCCGGCGTCGACGCGTTTCCCGTCTGTCTCGCCACCCGGGACGTCGACAAGATCGTCGAGACCGTGAAGCTGATCGCGCCGGGCTTCGGCGGCGTCAATCTCGAGGACATCGCGGCGCCGCGCTGCTTCGAGATCGAGAAGCGCCTGCGCAAGGAGCTCGAGATCCCGGTCTTCCACGACGACCAGCACGGCACGGCGGTGGTCGTCCTCGCCGCGCTGCTGAACGCGCTGAGATTGGTCAAGAAGGAGGTCCGCAAGATCCGCGTGGTGGTGACCGGCGTCGGCGCCGCGGGCACCGCGACGATCCGGATCCTCCAGGCGAGCGGCGTGCGGGACATCGTCGGCGTCGACGAGTTCGGGATCATCCACACGAAGCGCGCACAGGAAATGGACTTCAACAAGCGCTCGGTCGCGGCGTCGACCAACCCGCGCAGGCTCACCGGGCGTCTGGCCGACGCGGTGAAGGGCGCCGACGTCTTCATCGGTCTCTCGGTGCCCGGCATCCTCACGGTGCGCGACCTCAGGCAGATGGCGCGCGACCCGATCGTCTTCGCGATGGCGAATCCCACGCCGGAGATCCAGCCGGAAGAGGCGGGGACGCACGCGCGCGTCATGGCGACGGGGCGCTCGGACTACGCGAACCAGATCAACAACGTGCTGTGCTTCCCCGGCTTCTTCCGCGGGCTCCTCGACTCGCGCGCGCGCACCGTGAACGACGAGATGAAGCTCGCGGCCGCGCGCGCGATCGCCGCGTGCGCCAGCCGGAGCGAGCTCAGCGAGGAGTACATCATCCCGAGCGTGTTCAACAAGAACGTGGCGCCGGCGGTCGCGCGGGAAGTGGCGCGCGCCGCGCACGCGACGGGCGCCGCGCGGCGGCGGCGCCGCCGGCGTCTCGACTCCTCGTCCCTTTCGTGACGGCTCCGCGCGTCGCCTGGTCGGTGGTCATCCCCGCGTTCAACGAGGCACGCCGGCTGCCGCCCTATCTCGAGGAGATCATCGCGTTCTTCGACGGCCGCGGGGAGCCGTACGAGGTCATCGTCGTCGACGACGGCAGCCGCGACGGCACGGCGGAGCGCGTGCGCGAGACGGCCGGCGCCGCGCCGGTGCGCGTGATCCCGCTCGCGGGCAACGAGGGCAAGGGCGCCGCGGTCCGTCACGGGATGCTCGCGGCGGTCGGCGCGTTCCGGATGTTCGCCGACGCCGACGGCGCGACGCCGATCAGCGAGCTCAAGCGGCTCGAAGCGGCGCTCGTAGCCGGTGCGGAGGTCGCCATCGGCTCGCGGGTGGTGCGCGATCCCGCGGTCGCCGTCGTCGCGCGTCCGCACCGCGTGCTGGCGGGACGGCTCTTCAACGGCGTCGTCGCGCGCGTCGGGCTCCCGGACGTGGGCGACTCCCAGTGCGGGTTCAAGGCGTTCAGCGCGCGCGCGGCCGAGACGATCTTCGGCAAGCTGCGCACGCGCGGCTTCGGCTTCGACGTCGAGGTCCTGATGCTGGCGCGCTTCTACGGGTTCCGCGTCGCCGAGGTCGCGGTGAACTGGTCGGACAAGCCCGGCAGCAAGGTCGGCGTGTTCAAGACGGGCCCGGGGATGTTCTGGGAGATCCTGCGCGCCCGGGTCCGCATGGCGCGGCGATGACGGTCCGCCGCGCCCTCGAGATCGAGCCCTTCCTCGCCGTCGAGATCGCCGAGCGCGCGTTCGAGCTCGAGCGCGCCGGCGTCGACGTCGTCCACCTCGAGTTCGGCGAGCCGGACTTCGAGGCGCCGCCGGTCATCACCGACGCGGTCATGCGCGCGATCAAGGACGGACGCACGAAGTACACGGGAAGCCTCGGGATCCTGCCGCTGCGCGAGGCGATCGTCGACCACTACGCCGCGACCTACGGCGTCCGCCTCTCGCCGGACCAGGTGCTCGTCACGCCCGGAACGTCGCCCGCGATGCTGCTGCTCTTCGGGCATCTCCTCGACGCGGGCGACGAGGTCGTGCTCGGCGATCCGTACTACGCCTGCTATCCGAACTTCATCCGCTATGCCGAAGGCCGCATGGTGACGGTGCCGACGGACGAGCCGCACGGATTCGCGCTGCATCCCGATGCCGTCCGCGAGCGAATGACGCCGCGGACGCGGGCGGTGCTCATCAACTCCCCGGCGAACCCGACCGGCGCGGTCATGCGCGCGGAGGCGATGGCCGGGATCGCGGACGTGGCGGGCCGCGGCGGCGCCGTCGTGGTGTCCGACGAGATCTACCACGGGCTCGTGTACGAGGGCCGCGCGCGCTCGATTCTCGAGTTCACCGACCGCGCCTTCGTGCTGAACGGGTTCTCCAAGGCGTTCGCGATGACGGGCTGGCGCCTCGGCTACGCGATCGGGCCGGCGGCGGACATCCGCGCGCTCCAGACGCTGTTCGGGAACTTCTTCATCTCCACGAACGAGTTCGTGCAGTGGGCGGGCGTCGCGGCGCTGCGCGAGGCGGTGGAGGAGACGAGGCACTTCCGCACGATCTTCGCGGAGCGGCGCCGCGCGATGATCGACGGGCTGCGGCGCATCGGCCTCGGCGTGGGCTTCGAGCCCACCGGCGCGTTCTACGTGCTCGCGAACGCCCGCGCGTACACGAACGACTCCACGCACTTCGCGAAGACGATGCTCGAGGACGCGCACGTTGCGGTCACGCCCGGCGCCGCATTCGGTCCGAACGCCGAGGGCTACCTCCGGTTCTCGTACGCCTCGTCGGTGGAGCGGATCGAGGAGGGCCTCGGACGCGTGGGCCGCTTCCTGGCCGCACGCCGGTGAGCGCGCCGGCCTGCACGTTCTGCGCGGGCGCGGCGCCGGCGGCCGACCACCGGATCGCCGAGCTCGGCGTCACGGCCGCGTACCTGAACGACGACCAGTACTTCCCGGGATGGGTCGTCCTGTTCCTCAAGCGTCACGCCACGGAGCTGTTCGAGCTGGAGGCCGAGGAGCGGCGGCAGATGATGGACGACGTGACGCGCGTCGCCGCGGCGCTGTACGCGCTCTTCTCCCCCCGCAAGATCAACTACGCGTTCCTCGGCAACCAGCTCCCGCACATCCACTGGCACGTGACACCGCGCCTGCCCGACGATCCCGCTCCGCGCGACGCGATCTGGGCCGTGCCGCACGCGCCCGTCCGGCTCGCCCCGGCGGAGCGCGACGCGCGGATCGCGCACGTGCGCGCGAAGCTCGCGTCGGGCTGACGTGGAGCGCGCCTACGCCGCCGTTCACATCGAGGAGGACCGGCACCACTGGTATTTCCGCGGGCGCCTCGCGGTCCTGCTGACGGCGCTCGAGCGCACGCTGCCCGCGGCGCCGTCCCGGGTGCTCGAGCTGGGCTGCGGCACGGGCAACGTGCTGCAGGCGCTCGGCCGGTTCGGCGAGGCCGTCGGCGTCGAGCGCGATCCCGAGCTGCGCGCCGTCGGCGCGGCCGCGGGGCTCGACATCCGCGCGGGGTCGTTGCCGGACGACCTGCCGCTGCCGGACGGCTGGGCGGACGCCGTCCTCCTCCTCGACGTCATCGAGCATCTCGACGACGACGTGGCGGGACTGCGGGCCGCGCGTGACGCCGCGCGCCCGGGCGGCATCGTGATGGTGACGGTGCCGGCGTACGCGTGGTTGTGGAGCGGCCACGACGTCGCGCTCGGCCATCGGCGGCGCTACACCGCGCGCGGGCTGCGCACGGTGATCGAAGCGGCGGGGCTCCGCGTCGAACGCCTCTCCTACTTCAACGCGGTCCTCTTTCCTGCGATCGCCGGCGGCAGGCTCGCAAAGCGCGTCCTCGGGCGCACGAGTCACGACCTCCATCGTCCGGCGCCGTTCGTCAACGAGATGCTCACGCGGCTGTTCGCGCTCGAGCGCCACGTCGCGCTGCGGCCGGGCCTGCCGTTCGGCTCGTCGATCCTCGCGGTGGCGCGCCGGTGAGACGGGAGTGGGCCCTGGTCACGGCGACCTTCGCGGTGCTCGCGAGCGTCGCCTTCGCATGGCACGCGATCGATCGCCACCCGCCGGAATGGGATCACGCCAACCACCTCGAGCGGGCCGTCCTGTGCGGCCGGGATCTCGCCGCGGGCGACGTCGACGCGGTGATCGCCCGCTCCGCGTTCTATCCGCCGCTCGTCCCATGCCTCGCGGGCGTGCTCGCTCGTGTGCTGCCGTCGGACCTCGCCGCCGCGCAGGTCGTGCTGCTCGGATTTCTCGCCCTCGGCATGGCGATGGTCTATTCGATCGGCCGCGATCGTGTCGGCGGCGCCGCGGGAGTGACCGCGGCGCTGATCTTCGGCTCGGCGCCGTTCGTGGTCTTCAACACCTTGCGCTTCCAGCTCGATCTCCCGCTCGCGTCGACGGTGGCCTTGGCCGTGTGGCTGACGCTGCGCACCGAGGGGTTCGCGCGGCGAGGCTTCGCGATTGCGCTCGGCGCGGCGATCGGCCTCGGCCTTCTCGTCAAGCCGCCGTTTCCCTTGTACGTGGCGCCGGCGCTCGTGTGGGCGCTCGTCACCGGACGCGGGCGCGGCCGCACGGCGAACGCGGTGCTCGCGGCGGCGGTCGCCGCGCTCGTCAGCATCGCGTGGTATGGCCCGCGACTGGTGGGGCTGCCCGCGCAGATCGCCAACCGGTCGTTCAAGCAGGCGGCGGAGTCGGGCCACCCCGATCCACTCTCGTGGACCGCGCTCGCGATCTACCCGGCGACGCTCCCGATGTTCTTCGGCGCCGCGGCGACCGTCCTGCTCGCGGCTGGACTCGTCGTCGCCCTCCGCCGTCGCGCGTGGCTCGAGCTCGCCACGGTCCTCGTTCCGTTCGCCGTGTTCCTGGTGATCCAGAACAAGAACGCGCGCTACACGCTGCCGATCCTCCCGATGGCGGCGATCGTCGCGGCGATGGCGCTCGAGGCGCTCCGTCCGCGGTGGCGGGCGATCGCGACGGCCGCGACCGTGCTCGTCGCCGCGACGCAGGTGAGCGCGACCGCGTTCGCGAAGCCGGCGACGCTGCACGTGCCGGGGACGCGGCTCGCCGCCGCCGTCCCCGCGCCGCCCAGCCGGGACGACTGGCATCACGCCGAGATCCTCGAGGCGATCGCGCGCCACGCCGGGGGCCGCGACGTCGCCGCCGCGGTCAGCATCGTGCCGAACCACGCGCACTTCTCAACGTCGAACTTCCGCTACTACGCGGTCCGCGACGAACGCGCGCTGCGGATCGTCCGCGCGTGGGACGACGTGCCGATCGGCGTGCGCTACATGGTCCTGAAGACGGGCGACGTCGGACCGCCGTGGACGGAGCCGAAATCGCGGCGGGCGATGGCGCGGCTGGACGAGGACGCGGATTTCCGCCGCGCGTTTCCCGTCATCGCCGAGCTGCCGCTGCCGGACGGCTCGCGTGCGACGGTCCGCGCGCGCGACGTCGCCGCCGGCGTCGACGCGCCTGCCGCGGCGATCGCCGCGACGCTCGCGCGCGCGACTCGCGCGGCGCTCGGCGACTTCGTGGAGGACGTGGCGCGCCTCGACGTGCGCGTCGAGCATGACGGGGACATCACCCGCGGTCACGTCCGCCGGCTGGTCATCGTCGCGGAGCGCGCGACGGTCGGCGAGCTGCGCAAGCGCAATGCCGCGCGCCTGACGGTCCACGACCTCGAGCTGGCCGTCGACGACCTCCTCGTCAACCCGTGGAGCCTGGTCCACGCGGGACGGTTCGAGCCGCTGGACGCCGGGCGTGTCCGTCTCACGCGGGGGACGATCCGCGCGGCCGAGCTGCGAGCTTTCCTCGCGGCGCTGAAGGGGCTCGCCCGGACGTCCGTGCGTCTCGAGGCCGACGGGATGCGCTTCGCTGTCGAGCTTCCGGGCCCGGACGTGAGCGGACGCGTCCGCGTGGTGCGAGCACCCGGTCGCCCGTTCGCGCTCGTTCCCGACGGCGTGCGCGTCGGCGGCGTGTCGGTTCCGGGGCCGCTCGTGAGCTGGGTCTTCCGCAACCTCGATCCTTCGGCACGACTCGGCGATCGCCTGCCGGTGGCGGTCGAGCTCGCGCCCGTGCGCGTCGCCGCCGACGCGATCTACATCGGCCGCTAGCCATGCGTGAAAGCCCGGAAGCCAGGCGGAAGCGCGCGCGCAGCATCATCACGGCGCTCGAGAAGGCGTATCCCGACGCGAAGTGCGCCCTGAACTTCACGACGCCGCTCGAGCTCCTCGTGGCGACGATCCTCGCCGCGCAGTGCACCGACGAGCGCGTCAACATCGTCACGTCGTCGCTGTTCAAGACGTACCGAAAGGCGGCCGACTACGCGGCGGCGTCACCCGCGACGTTCGAGCGCGAGATCCAGTCGACCGGGTTCTTCCGCGCGAAGACCAGGTCGGTCCTCGGGATGGCGAAGGCGCTGATCGAGCGGCACCGGGGCGGCGTGCCGCAGACGCGCGACGAGCTGGTGGCGCTGCCCGGCGTGGGCCTCAAGACCGCCAACGTGGTGCTCGGCAACGCCTTCGACGAGCCCGCGATCGCCGTCGACACCCACGTCTTCCGGGTGACCCAGCGGCTCGGCCTCACCAAGGCCGAGGACCCCGACAAGATCCACGATCAGCTCACCCAAGTGATCCCGAAGCCACGCTGGACCCGGTTCTGTCACCTGATCCAGGCCCACGGGCGGCGGACGTGCACGGCGCGCAAGCCGGCCTGCCCGGTCTGTCCGGCGCGGACGTGGTGCCCGTGGCCCCACAAGACCCGGCCCTGGACGGCCTGAAATTGACAGAACCGTGCTTTTCAGTTAAGGTGTGGCGTTGCGATTTTTGTAAGTCTTCAGGCGTACTTACCGGCTCGAAAGGGAAATCATGCCGACGTCGATGCCCAGGGAGAGCGACATCCAGCGGAAGTGGTTCGTCGTCGACGCGGACGGCCAGGTGCTCGGGCGCCTCGCCACGCGCGTCGCGACCATCCTCCGCGGCAAACACAAGCCCACCTTCAGCCCGCACCTCGATGTCGGTGACCACGTCGTCGTGATCAACGCCGAAAAGGTCCAGCTCACGGGGCGCAAGCTCAAGAACAAGCAGTACCGCTGGCACACCGGCTACATCGGCGGCCTCAAGGAAGTGAGCGCGGAGACCATGCTGCGCACGCATCCGGACCGCGTGATCGAATGGGCCGTGGAAGGCATGCTGCCGAAGAATCGGCTCGGCCGCGCGATGGCCAAGAAGCTCAAGGTGTACCGCGGTGGCGAGCACCCGCACGGCGCGCAGCAGCCGCAGCCCCTGGAGGTCAGGTAATGGCGGTCCTCGATCGCTTCTACGGCACCGGCCGCCGCAAGACCTCGGTGGCACGCGTCTGGATCCGGCCGGGCTCCGGCCGCATCGTCGTCAACCGCCGCTCGTTCGAGGACTACTTCCCGCGCGAGACGCTGCGGATGATCATCGCCCAGCCGCTGCAGATCACCAACACGTTCGGTCAGTTCGACGTGCTCGCGACCGTCGCCGGCGGCGGCCCGACGGGCCAGGCCGGCGCCGTGCGCCACGGCCTCTCGCGGGCGCTCGCGCGCTTCGACGAGAAGCTCAGGTCGCCGCTCAAGAAGGCCGGGCTCCTCACGCGCGACCCGCGCATGCGCGAGCGCAAGAAGTACGGCCAGCCGGGCGCCCGACAGAAGTTCCAGTACTCGAAGCGGTAGGGGCGGCGATGATCCGCGTCGCGGTCGCCGGCGCCAGCGGGTACATGGGGGCGGAGCTTCTCCGCCTGCTCCACGTGCACCCGCAGGTCACGCTCACGGGTGTGACGTCCGATCGCCTCTCCGGCGAGCGTCTGGACGCCGCGTATCCGCATCTGCGCGGGCTCACCGATCTCACGTTCCACGAGCTCGACCCGCGCTGGCTCGCGGAGGTCGCGGACGTCGTGTTCCTCGCGCTGCCGCACCTCGAGTCACAGCGCGCGGTGCCGGCGCTGCGCGCGGCGGGGACGAAGGTCGTCGACCTGTCCGCGGACTATCGGCTGCGCAGCGCCGACGACTACGTCGAGTGGTACAAGGCGGCGCACCTCGATCCCGACGGCCTCGCCTGCGCGGTGTACGGCCTGCCGGAGCTGCACCGGAAGTCGATCGTCGGCGCGTCGCTCGTCGCGTCGCCGGGATGCTATCCCGTCGGAGCGATCCTCGCGATCGCGCCGCTCGTGAAGAACGGGCTCGCGCGGCTCGACGGCATCGTCGTCGACGGCAAGTCCGGCGTGACCGGCGCGGGCGCGCAGGGGCGCAAGGTCGACCCGATGTACCTCTACACCGAGTCGAACGAGAACGTGCAGGCGTACGGCCTCGCGTTCCACCGTCACACGGCGGAGATGGAGCAGGAGCTGTCGCTCCTCGCCGGCGAGACCGTTCGCGTGTCGTTCACGCCGCACCTGATCCCGCTCAATCGCGGTCTCTTCACCACCGCGTCGGTGCCGCTCGCGACGAAGCTCGCGACCCCGGACCTGGTGCAGGTCTATCGCGAGTTCTACGCCGGCGAGCCGTTCGTGCGCGTGCTCGGCGAGGGGCAGCGGCCGGCCACGCGCGCCGTCGTCGGCTCCAACTACTGCGACCTCACCGTCGTCGTCGACGCGCGCACGAGTCGCGCGGTCTGCGTGTCGGCCATCGACAACCTGGGCAAGGGCGGATCCGCCAACGGGATCCAGTGCCTGAACGTGATGCTCGGCTGGAACGAGCGCACCGGCCTCGAGGCCCCGCCGGTATACCCATGACCATCGGCACCCGCGGAGCGGCACGGCTTTGCCGGGACGCGGAGCGCCGGGGGGCTTGGGGGGCGCCCGGAGCCCCCCATGTCTGACATAACCTGGCTCGACGGCGGCGTCACCGCGGTGCCCGGCGTCCTCGCCGGCGGCGTGGCGGCAGGCATCAAGCCCAGCGGGCGCAAGGACCTCTCGCTCATCTACTCGACCACGCCCGCGCGAGCGGCCGCGGTCTTCACGTCGAACCAGGTGAAGGGCGCGCCCGTGCTCGTGTCGATGGATCACGTGCGCGGCGGCATCGCGCAGGCGATCGTGGCGAACGCCGGCTGCGCGAACGTCTGCACCGGCGAGCAGGGCCTGAAGGACGCGCGCGAGATGACGCGGCTGACCGGCGAGCTCTTGAAGATCCCGCCCAAGCACGTGCTCATCGCGGCGACCGGCGTGATCGGCGTGACGCTGCCGATGGACAAGATCCGCGCGGCGCTGCCGAAGCTCGTGAAGTCGCTCTCGCCGAAGGGCGGACGCGCGGCGGCCGAAGCCATCATGACGACCGATACGCGTCCCAAGGAAGCGGCGCTCCGCTGCGAGGTCAACGGGCGCCCGGTCACGATCGGCGGGATCGCCAAGGGCGTCGCGATGCTCGAGCCGCACCTGGCGACGATGTTCTGCTTCATCGTCACCGACGCGGTCATCGCGCGTGACACGCTCGGCGCGGTCACGCGTCAGGTGGTGGGGCGGTCGTTCAACCGCGTGACCGTGGACGGCGATCAGTCGACGAGCGACACCGTCGCGGTCCTGGCCAACGGCCTCGCCGACAACGCTCCGCTCGAGACCGGCGGGCGGGGGATGCGGCCGTTCGTGCGCGCGCTCGACGCGCTGGCGGGCAAGCTCGCGCGGATGCTCGTCGCGGACGGGGAGGGCGCCACGAAGCTCATCGCCGTCACCGTGCGCGGCGCGGCCAGCCGGCGCGACGCGCTGGCCGCGGCCCGGAGCGTGGCCAACTCGCCGCTGGTGAAGACCGCGATCAACGGCATGGACCCCAACTGGGGCCGCATCATGATGGCGCTCGGCAAGTCGCCGGCGCGCATCGACCAGGACAAGGTCGCGATCAGCTTCAACGACGAGACCCTGGCCGAGCGGGGGATGCTGCGCGACGGCGTGCGCCTCGAGCGCGTTCGCGAGATCATGGGAGGGACGGAGTACACGATCGCCATCGACCTGGGACTGGGCCGGGGCGAGGAGACCGTCTGGACGTGCGACCTCAGCGAGGAGTACGTCCGGCTCAACTCGAAGTACACGACATAAACGGGTCGGTTGTCACCACTACGCACGCCGCGCACGCATCGGTCCGGCGCAGAGCGCCGGGAGCGCGGCGGAGGCTAACCGAGGAGGAGACATGGCCGCGCTGACGATGAAGGAACTGCTCGAGGCCGGAGTGCACTTCGGCCATCAGACCAAGCGCTGGAACCCGAAGATGCAGAAGTACATCTTCGGCGAGCGCAACGGCATCTACATCATCGACCTGCAGAAGACCCTCAAGAAGTTCCGCGACGCCTACGCCTTCGTCCGCGATCTCTCCGCGCAGGGCGGGACGATGCTGTTCATCGGCACGAAGAAGCAGGCGCAGGAGACGGTGTTCGAGGAGGCGGGCCGCTGCGGGATGTACTACGTGAACCAGCGCTGGCTGGGCGGCACGCTCACGAACTTCGCGACGATCCGCAAGTCCATCGCCCGGCTCAAGAAGCTCGAGGAGATGAAGGAGACGGGCGAGTTCGACCGCCTGCCGAAGAAGGAAGTGCTCGAGCTCGAGCGCGAGCGCGAGAAGCTCGAGAAGGCGCTCCAGGGCATCAAGACCATGGACTCGCTGCCGTCGTCGGTCTTCATCATCGATCCCCGCAAGGAGAAGATCGCGGTGATGGAGGCCCAGCGGCTCGGCATCCCGATCGTGGCGATCGTCGACACCAACTGTGACCCCACCGGCATCGACTACCCCATCCCGGGCAACGACGACGCGATCCGCGCCGTCCGTCTGATCACCGCGCGCATCGTCGACGCGATCAACGAGGGGCGCGGGACGCTGTCGAAGGACGAGGCCGAGCCTACCGGCGAGGAGGCGGAGCCCGAGATGGCGGCCGCGCAGGCGGAGGCGTAGGAGGATGGCGGCCAGCGCACAGCTCGTGAAGGAGCTCCGGGACCGCACCGGGGCCGGTGTGATGGACTGCAAGGAGGCGCTCAACGCCTCGAACGACGACCTCGAGACGGCGGTCGAGTACCTGCGCAAGAAGGGCATCGCGTCCGCCGCGAAGAAGGCCCACCGCGAGGCGAAGGAAGGCGTGGTCGGCTCCTACATCCACGCGGGGGCGAAGCTCGGCGTGATCGTCGAGGTCAATTGCGAGAGCGACTTCGTGGCCCGCACCGACGCGTTCCAGGGGCTCGTGAAGGACCTCGCGATGCAGGTGGCGGCGGCCAACCCGACGTACGTCGCGCGCGAAGACATCCCGGGCGACGTGCTCGAGAAGGAGCGCGAGATCACCCGCGCGCAGATGGCGGACCAGAAGAAGCCGCAGCAGGTCCTCGACAAGATCGTCGAAGGCAAGCTCGAGAAGTTCTTCACCGAGGCCTGTCTGCTCGAGCAGCCCTTCATCAAGGATTCGACGGGCAAGACCAAGGTGAAGGATCTCGTCGCCACCGCCACCGCCAAGACGGGCGAGCGGGTGGTGGTCAAGCGCTTCGCGCGCTTCCAGGTCGGCGAGGCGAGCTAGGCGCGTGACCGCCGGCGGAAGCGTCGGACGTCCGGCCTACAAACGCGTCGTCTTGAAGCTCTCGGGCGAGGCGCTGGCCGGCGCCGGCGAGTACGGCATCGATCCGGACGTCCTCAAACGCATTGCCGCCGAGCTGCGCGAGGTCATCTCCATCCGGACGGAGGACGGCCACGTGCAGGTCGCGGTCGTCATCGGCGGCGGGAACATCTTCCGCGGCATGAAGGCGGAGCAGCAGGGAATGGACCGCGGCACCGCCGACTACATGGGCATGCTCGCGACCGTGATGAACGCGCTCGCGCTCCAGGACGCCCTCGAACGCGAGGGCGTGCACACGCGCGTGCTGTCGGCCATCGAGATGCGCGCGGTCGCCGAGCCGTACATCCGCCGCCGCGCGACGCGCCACCTCGAGAAGGGGCGGGTGGTGATCTTCGCGGCGGGCACCGGCAACCCGTTCTTCACCACCGACACCGCGGGCGCGCTCCGTGCCGTCGAGATCGGCGCCGACGCGATCATGAAGGCCACGAAGGTCGACGGCATCTACTCGGCGGATCCCAAGCGCGATCCGACCGCGAAGCGGCTGTCGCACGTCACCTACCGCGAGGTCCTCGCCAAGGGCCTCGAGGTGATGGACGCCACGGCCGTCTCGCTGTGCATGGACAACAAGCTGCCGATCGTCATCTTCGACCTCACACGCGCGGGCAACATCAAGCGCATCGTGCTGGGCGAGCCGGTCGGCTCGATCGTGTCCGCAGAAGGAGGTTGACGGCCATGGGGCAGAACGCCATGCAGGGCGTCCTCAAGGACATCGACACCCGGATGAAGGCCGCGCTGGAGGCGCTCGGACGAGAATTCGCCGCCATCCGCACCGGCCGCGCGTCAGCGAACCTGCTCGATACCGTGCGCGTCGACTACTACGGCAACGCGACGCCGGTGAACCAGATGGCGTCGGTCTCCGTCCCCGACGCGCGCACGATCGTGATCCAGCCGTGGGAGCAGGGACAGCTCAAGGCCATCGAGAAGGCCATCCAGATCGCCGACCTGGGGCTGAACCCGCAGAACGACGGCAAGATCATCCGGCTCGTGCTGCCCACGCTCACGGAAGAGCGCCGCAAGCAGCTCGCGAAGTCGGTGGGCAAGGTGGCCGAGGAGGGGCGCGTCTCGGTCCGGAACATCCGCCGTGAGGCCAACGACAAGCTCAAGGCGATGGCGAAGGACAAGAAGGCGCCGATCACCGAGGACGAGGAGCGCCGCGGTCACGACCAGATCCAGAAGATGACGGACCAGTACATCGCGAAGGTCGACGAGCTCCTCAAGAAGAAGGAGCAGGAGATCCTGTCCTTCTGATGCGGTGGCGGCGCGGCTCCACCAAGGCGGCGGAGAGCGAGCGCGACGAGCGCACCGCGGAGCGCCTCGACGCGCTGGGCGAGCGCGAGCTCGCGGAGCTCGTGCGCAGCCAGCCCGTGCCGGCCCACGTCGCCATCATCATGGACGGCAACGGCCGCTGGGCGACCCAGCGCGGGTACCCGCGCATCGCGGGCCATCGCGAAGGCGTGAAGACCGCGCGGAAGATCGTCCGCGCCGCCGACGCCGTCGGCGTCCGCTACCTCACGCTCTACGCGTTCTCGACGGAGAACTGGACGCGGCCCGAAGACGAAGTCTCGATGCTCATGACGCTCCTCGAGCACACCGTGCAGTCCGAGCTGCCGGAGCTGATGGAGCGCAACGTGCGCCTGCGCGTGATCGGCCGCACCGACGGCGTGCCGTCCGGCGTGCGGCGCGGCATCGCCAAGGTCGTCGACGGCACGCGGGCCAACACCGGCATGCAGCTCATGATGGCCTTCAACTACGGCGGGCGGGACGAGCTGCTCGACGCGTTCCGCCGCCTCGCGGTCGAGGTGCGCGACGGCCGCCTCGAGCCCGAGGCCATCAGCGAGAAGGACGTGAGCCGCGCGCTCTACACCGCCGACATCCCCGATCCCGACCTGCTCATCCGCACGAGCGGCGAGATGCGCCTGTCGAACTTCCTCCTGTGGCAGATCGCCTACACCGAGCTCTGGATTACGCGCGATCTCTGGCCGGACTTCGACGGGCGCGCGCTCTATCGCGCCATCGCCGACTTCCAGGGCCGGACGCGGCGCTTCGGCGGCGTGTGACATGGACCTGGTGGCCGGGGCGGGCGTGGCCGTCGGCTCGGCGGGGAAGCCGGCGTTGCTGAAGCGGCTGGCGAGCGCCGTCGTCCTGCTGCCGGTGTTCCTGCTGATCGTCGTCAAGGCGCCGGCGTTCCTGTTCAACGCGCTCGTCGTCATCGCGAGCGCGCTCGCGTTGTGGGAGCTGATGCGGCTCTTCGAGCAGGGCGGACGCCCGGCGTATCGCACGCTCGGCGTCGTGGCGGGCACGGCGGTCACCGCCGCGTTCGGCGCGTCGCGCCTCCTCGAGCCGATGACGCTGCCGGCGCTCGTCCTGGCGCTCGCGGTCGGCGCCGTGCTGTCGGCGCCGCTCTGGGCGAAGGCGCCCGCGACGGAGCCCGCGGCGAACACGCTGCTCGCGATCCTCTACGTCGGGTGGCTGCTCGGCTACGGCATCCTCCTCCACCACACGTCGCCGATCGGCGACGAGCTCGTGCTGTTCCTCGTCGGCGTCACCTGGATCGGCGAGACCGCCGCGTACCTCGTCGGCTCCGCGGTCGGCCGCCACAAGCTCGCGCCGGTCATCAGCCCCAAGAAGACCGTGGAGGGCGCGGCGGCGCAGGTCGTGATGTCGGTGGTCAGCGGCGCCGCCCTCGGCGCATGGCTGCTTCCGCAGTGCGGGACCGCGGTGGCGATCGCCGGCGGCGCGCTCGTCGGCGTCGTCGGCCAGGTCGGCGATCTCGCGGAGTCCGTCATCAAGCGGAGCGTCGGCACGAAAGACACGGGAGGGATCATTCCCGGCCACGGCGGCGTCCTCGATCGCATCGACAGCCTGCTCTTCAACCTGCCCGCCTTCTACTACTTCACGCTCGCGGCGGGATGCCGATGAAGCGCGTCACGCTCCTCGGCGCCACCGGATCGATCGGGCTGCGGGCCCTCGAGGTGGTGCAGAGCTACCCGGACGAGCTCGCGGTGGCGGGGCTCGCGGCGCGCGGCTCGAACGTCGAGCTGATCGCCGATCTGTGCCGCCGCCATTCGCCCGCCGCCGTCGCGCTCATCGACCCGGACGCCGTCGACCGTCTGGCGAAGGCGCTGCCGTCGCCGCGGCCCGAGCTCCTGCGGGGTCCCCAGGGGCTGGTGACGCTCGCGCGCGAGGTCGACGCGGACATCGTGCTCTCGGCGCTCGTCGGCGCGGCGGGCTTGCTGCCGACGATGGCGGGCATCCAGGCGGGGCGCGCGATGGCGCTCGCCAACAAGGAAACGCTCGTGATGGCGGGCAGCCTGATGACCGCGGCCGCGCGCGACGGCCGCGTGCCGCTGCTTCCCGTCGACTCCGAGCACAGCGCGATCTTCCAGTGCCTCGCCGGTCACAACGGCCGTGACGTGCAGCGCATCCTCCTCACCGGCTCGGGCGGTCCGTTCCGCGAGACGCCGAAGGCCGCGCTCGCCACGGTCACGGTCGACGACGCGCTCCGCCACCCCACGTGGAAGATGGGGCCGAAGATCACCATCGACTCCGCCACGATGATGAACAAGGGCCTCGAGATCATCGAGGCGCGCTGGCTCTTCGACGTGGACCCCGAGCAGGTGCAGGTCGTGGTGCACCCGCAGTCGATCGTGCACTCGATGGTCGAGTACGTCGACGGCGCGGTGATCGCCCAGCTCGGCGTCGCCGACATGGGGATTCCGATCCTCTACGCGCTCACGTATCCCGAGCGCCGGCCCGTGCCCGGCTCGCGTCTCGACCTCACCAAGGTCGGGGCACTCACGTTCTTCGAGCCGGATCCCGACAAGTTCGCGTGCCTCAGGCTCGCGCGCGCCGTCCTGGATGCGGGCGGCGTCGCGCCGGTGGTGCTCAATGCCGCCAACGAAATCGCCGTGGCGGCGTTCCTGGACAAGCGCATCCGTTTCACGGCGATCGCCGAACTCATCGAGCGCGCGCTCGCGGCCATGCCGCCCGCCGCGCTCACCTCGATCGAGCAGTGCGTCGCCGTCGACGCCGAGGCGCGCCGCCGCGTCGAGGCGTTCGTCGACGCCGGTATCGGAAGAAGGTAGAGAGCTGTGACGACCATCATCTCGTTCGTGATCGTCATCGGGATCCTGATCCTGATCCACGAGCTCGGCCATTTCTTCGTCGCCCGGTGGACGGGCGTGGGCGTCGAGCGGTTCTCCATCGGCTTCGGTCCGGTGCTGCTGCGCTGGCGCGGCAAGGAGACGGAGTACTGCCTGTCCGCCATCCCGATGGGCGGTTACGTGAAGATGCTCGGCGAGGAGAACCCGCTCGAGGGCGGCACGGAGCTTCCCTACGACCCGAAGAAGGCGTTCGCGCTGAAGCCGCTCTGGGCGCGCTTCCTCATCGTCTTCGCGGGACCGGGGATGAACTTCGTGCTCGCCGCCGTCATCGTCGCAGCCGTGCTCGCGACCGTCGGGCGCCCCGTGTGGCCCGCGATCTCCGGACGCGTCGTCGAGAACGGTCCGGCCGCGAAGGCGGGGCTCCGGTCGGGCGACGTCGTGCTGTCCATCGACGGGCGCCCGGTGAAGTACTGGGAGGACGTGGACCGCGCGGTGGCCGCGTCCGATGGCCGGCCGCTCGAGATGGTCGTGAAGCGCGGCGAGACCTCGCAGACGATCACGGTCGCGCCGCAGCGCACGACCGTGCAGGACCCGATCCTGCGCGAGTCGAAGGAGACGCTCGACATCGGCGCCGGGCCGCAGAGCGTGCCCCAGATCAGCTCGGTGAATCCCGGCTCGCCCGCGGAGAAGGCGGGGCTGCAGCCGGGCGACGTCGTGCTGGCCATCGGCGGCAAGCGCGTCTTCACGGCCGAAGATCTGGTGCAGGCCATCCGCTCGCGTCCGGGGCAGACGGTGCCGATCGAGATCGAGCGCGAAGCCAAGAAGCTCACGCTGACGGTCACGCCGAATGCGGAGGAAGAGAAGCAGCCGAGCGGCGAGACCGTGCAGGTCGGACGCATCCAGGCCGGCATCGGCAGCAAGGCGGTGAGCTTCGTCGCCTACGATCCGATCCGCGCGATCTGGCACGGCAGCGTCTGGACGAAGGACATGACCGTCATCACCGTGAAGGGGTTCTGGAAGCTGATCGTCGGCACGATCGATCGCTCGAACATCGGCGGGCCGATCCAGATCGCCTCGATGGCGGGCCAGCAGGCCAGGGAAGGGTTCGGGCCGCTCGCGATGTTCACGGCCATCATCAGCGTGAACCTCGCCGTGCTGAACCTCTTGCCCGTGCCCATGCTCGACGGCGGCCACCTCTTCTTCTTCATCATCGAGGCCGTCCTCGGCCGCCCGCTCTCGCTGCGCAAGCGCGAGGCCGCGCAGCAGCTCGGCTTCGTGCTGCTGATGCTGCTCATGGTCTACGCGCTCTACAACGACCTCGTGCGGATCGACGCGTTCAAATTCCTCAAGTAGGGGCGACATGATCACACGGCGGAAGAGTCGGCAGATCCAGGTCGGCAACGTGAAGGTCGGCGGCGACGCACCGATCACGGTGCAGTCGATGACCAAGACCGACACGCGCGACGTCCAGGCCACGCTGCTCGAGATCTGGTCGCTCGAAGCGGCAGGGTGCGACATCGTGCGCTGCGCCGTGCCCGTGCGCGAGGCCGCGGAGAAGCTCGGCGAGATCAAGCGGCAGATCCGCATCCCGCTCGTGGCCGACATCCACTTCAACTACAAGCTCGCCCTCATCGCGCTCGAGCAGGGCGTCGACGGTCTCCGGCTCAACCCCGGCAACATCGGCGGCAAGCAGTTCGTGATGGACGTCGTCAACCTCGCCAAGGAGCGGAAGATCCCCATCCGCATCGGCGTCAACGCGGGCTCGCTCGAGAAGGACCTGCTCGCGAAGTACGGGGGGCCGACGTCCGACGGGATGGTGGAGTCGGCGCTCCGCCACATCCGCATCCTCGAGGACTGCAACTATCCCGAGATGAAGGTGTCGCTCAAGGCGTCCGACCCGCTGATGATGATCGAGGCGTACCGGATGCTCGCGGACAAGGTCGACTACCCGCTGCACCTCGGCGTGACCGAGGCCGGCACGCCCGGTGTCGGCACGATCAAGTCGGCGGTGGGGCTGGGCGCGCTGCTCTCGGAGGGCATCGGCGACACGATCCGCGTGTCGCTGTCCGCCGATCCGGCCGAGGAGGTTCGCGTCGGCATCGACATCCTGAAGTCGCTCGGACTGCGCAAGGGCGGGCTCACGTTCGTCTCCTGCCCGTCGTGCGGCCGCGCGGACGTCGACCTCGTGAAGCTCGCGAAGGAGATCGAGGACGAGTTCAGGGGCCTGAGCGAGGAGATCCACATCGCCGTAATGGGATGTGAAGTCAACGGGCCCGGGGAAGCGCGCGTCGCGGACATCGGTGTGGCCGGAGGACGCGGGATCGGGTTGATCTTCAAGCGCGGCGAAGTGATCCGGAAGGTGAAGGAGACGGAGATTCGCGCGGCGATGCGCGAGGAAGTCGATAAATTCCTGGCCGAACGCAAGGCCGAGATGGGAGCCGTCTGATGGGTCAGTACGAGAAGCACGTGTTCGTCTGCACGAGCGGCGAGGACTGCCCCACGCGGGGCGACGTCGAGGCGATCGTGAAGTACCTCCGCGGCGAGGGCGTGAAGGCCGGCATGAAGGAAAGCCTGCGCGTCAACAAGGCGGGCTGCTTCTCGCAGTGCGGCCACGGCCCGATGCTCGTCGTGTATCCGGAAAACGTCTGGTACGCGGGCGTGAAGGAAAGCGACCTCCCGGAGATCTTCGAGTCGCACATCAAGAACGGCAAGCCCGTGCAGCGTCTCGTCTACGACCCCGGCGTCAAGGGCGCGAACAAGACTCCCGACGCCCACTAGCGGCATGCGGGTCACGCGGTCGCTCCTGCCCACGCTCCGCGACGATCCGGCGGACGCGGAGGCGATCAGCCACAAGCTGATGCTGCGCGCCGGGCTCGTCCGGCAGCTCGCCGCCGGGATCTTCGTCTGGCTGCCGCTCGGCCAGCGCGTGATGGACAAGGTCGGCGCGATCCTCCGCGAGGAGATGAACGCGATCGGCGGGCAGGAGATCACGATGCCCGTGATCCATCCCGCGGAGCTGTGGAGGCAGACCGGCCGCTACGACACCATCCCCGAGCAGTTCAAGCTGAAGGACCGGCACGGCCGCGACCTCGTGCTCGGCATGACGCACGAGGAGGTCATCGCGTGGCTCGCCGCGCGCGAGATCCGCTCGTACCGCGACCTGCCGCAGACCTGGTACCAGATCCAGACGAAGGAGCGCGACGAGGCACGCCCGCGCTCCGGCGTCCTGCGCACGCGCGAGTTCGTGATGAAGGACTCGTACACGCTCGATCCCGACGAGGCCGCGCTCGATCGGTCGTACGCGGCGCACGAGGGCGCCTACCGGCGGATCTTCGACCGGTGCGGGCTCCGCTATCACGTCGTCGAGTCGGACACCGGGATGATGGGCGGCCTCGGCGCCCACGAGTTCATGGCGCCGAGCGCGGCGGGCGAGGACGACATCGCGATGTGCGCGCAGTGCGGCTACGCCGCGAACGTCGAGCTCGCGCGGTCGGTACCCGCGAAGCCGGACTTCCCGGCGTGGACGCGCGAGGACGTGGCGACGCCCGACGCGAAGACCATCGTGGAGGTCGCCGCGTTCCTGAAGATCGATCCGCGGCTCACCATCAAGTCGCTGCTCTACGTCGGCCCGACGAAGGGCCCCGTGCTCGCGCTCGTCCGTGGCGACCACACCTTGCACGAGCGCAAGCTCATGCGCGCGGTCGGCGAGGAATGCCGGACGGCGCACCCCGACGAGGTGCGCCAGCACCTCGGCGTGTCGGTGGGTTCCGTGGGGCCGCTCGCGGCGCGCGTGCCGCTCCTCATCGACGAGACGCTGCGCGAGGGCACCTACGTCGTGGGCGCGAACCGCGAAGGGTTCCACGTGCGCGGCGTCGCGGCGGGACGCGACTTCTCCGGCACCTTCGCCGACCTGCACGTGGCGCTCGCCGGCGAGGCGTGCGTCAAGTGCGGCGGGCCGCTCGCCGTCGAGCGCGTGATCGAGATCGGCAACATCTTCAAGCTCGGCACCAAGTACGCGGAGGCGCTCGGCGCGAAGTACCTCGACGAGGCCGGCAAGGAGCGCCCGGTCGTGATGGGCAGCTACGGCATCGGGCCCGCGCGCATCGCCTCGGCCGCGATCGAGCAGCTCGCGGACGCCGACGGCATCGTGTGGCCGTGGGCGATCGCGCCCTTCCACGTGCACGTCGTCTCCGTGGGCCGCGACGACGCCTCGAAGCAGGCGGCGGAATCGATCTACGCCGCGTGCTGGAAGGCGGGGCTCGAAGCGCTCCTCGACGACCGCGACGAGCGGCCCGGCGTAAAGTTCAAGGACGCCGACCTGCTCGGCATCCCGGTGCGCGTGACCGTCGGCAACCTCCTCGCGAAGGAAGGCGTCGTCGAGCTGCGCGTGCGCCGCACGCGCGAGGACCGCAAGATCCCGCCGGACAAGGTCGTCGAGACCGTCACGTCACTCCGCCCGTCGCTGTAGCCCGCTCCGGCAAGGGGGCCGGTTTCTTGCTGTGCGGGGGCTCACGTGCTAAAGTCCTGAAAAGGTGGGCTTAGCCCGCTTTTTCCTTTGGCAGCAGGCGGGGATGGACGACGAGCAGGGGACTCGCATCGAGGACGTGATCGCGCCCGTGGTGCGCCAGCACGGCCTCACGCTCGTCGATGTCGAGTGGCGTGGGGACCGGCGGCGCGGGATTCTGAGAGTCTTCGTCGACAAGGCGGGGGGCGTGGGCATCGACGACTGCGGGCGACTGAGTCGGGAGATCGGCGATCTTCTCGACGCGGAAGGCGTGATCGATCATGCCTACGACCTCGAAGTCTCTTCCCCCGGCCTCGATCGCCAGCTGCGCAAGGATCGCGAGTTCCAGTGGGCCCTCGGCAAACCCGTTCGCTGCTGGCTGACCGGCGGAGCGGAGCATCACGGGAGGTTGACGGAGGTCGCGCCCGAGCGGCTGGTTCTCGACCGCGACGGCGAGCGTGTGGAGCTTCCCCGCGAGATCGTCACGAAGGCACAGCTCGACGCGAGCGTGCCCTGGCCCCGGGCGTGAGTCGGCGACATGAACCGAGAATTGATCATCGTCATCGAGCAGCTCGCACGCGAGAAGGGCATCGACTCGGAGATCCTCTTCGAAGCGGTGGAGTCCGCCCTCCTCTCGGGCTCGAAGAAGACGCACGCCGCCGCCGATAACAGCCGCATCGAGATCGACCGCAAGACCGGCGTCGTCCGCGCCTACACGCGCAAGAAGGTCGTCGCCGAGGTCACCGACGCGCACCTGGAGATCGCGCTCGACGAGGCCAAGGGCCTCAACCCCGGCGCCGAGCTCGACGACGAGCTCGAGCTGCCCGAGAAGCCGCCCGAGCTCGGCCGCATCGGCGCGCAGGCGGTCAAGCAGGTCATCCTGCAGCGCGTCCGCGACGCGGAGCGCGAGGGAATCTACTCGGAGTTCATCGGCAAGGAAGGCCAGATCCTGCGCGGCGTCGTGCACCGCATCGAGAAGCGCAACGTGATCCTCGAGATCGGCAAGGCCGAGGCGATCCTGCCGGAGCGCGAGCAGATCCCGGGCGAGCGCTACAACCCGGGCGACCGGATACGCGCGTACGTGCTCGAGGTGCGCCGCACGATCAAGGGCCCGCAAATCGCGCTGTCGCGCACGCATCCGGGCTACCTCGCGCGGCTCTTCGAGACCGAGATCCCGGAGATCCAGGAAGGCATCGTGATCGTGAAGGCGACCGCGCGCGAGGCGGGCGAGCGCGCCAAGGTGGCGGTGGCCTCGACGAAGCGCGACGTCGACCCGATCGGCGCGTGCGTCGGCCTGCGCGGGACGCGCATCCAGGTGATCAGCCGCGAGCTGCGCGGCGAGAAGATCGACATCATCGAGTGGTCGCACGATCCGTCGACGTTCGTGGCGCGCGCGCTGTCGCCGGCCAAGGTGTCGTCGGTCACCATCCGCGAGCAGGAAGAGGGCGAGGAGCAGCCGTCGGCGCTGGTGATCGTGCCCGACAACCAGCTCTCGCTCGCGATCGGCAAGAAGGGCCAGAACGCGCGGCTCGCGGCGAAGCTGACCGGGATGCGCATCGACATCCGCAGCGAGGGCGAGATCGAGGCCGAGCGCGCGCAGGCCGAGGCGGAAGAGCAGGGACGGCAGGCGCTCGCGGGCCTGCCCGGGGTCGACGCGGAGGTGCTCGGCGCGCTCCGCGAGGCCGGACTCTCCTCGCCCGCGGCGGTGGCGGAAGCCGGCGTGGAGAAGCTGCGCACGATCGAAGCGGTCGGTGATCGTGCCGACGCGCTCCACGAGGCGGCGGCGGCGTGGGTCACTGCCCATGCGCCGGCGCCCGACGCGGCGCCGGGTGAGTCGGAGGACGCGGCGCGCACGGACGACGCGGCGCGCACGGATGACACGCCGGCAGCGGAGGGACCCGACGCACGCACCGCGTCGGCGTCCGAGTAGGCGGCGACGGGACGCGCGAAGCAGTGTCCGGTCCGCACGTGCGTCGGCTGCCGGCGGTCGCGGCCGCGCGAGGCGATGGTGAGGTTGGTGCGCATGGCGGACGGCGTGGTGGTCGTCGATGCGCGGCGAAGGATGGCGGGACGGGGCGCGTGGATGTGTGCCGACGACGCGTGCGTGGAGCGAGGGCTCAAGCGCGAGCGTCTCGCGCACGTGTTCCGAAAGCCGTGCCGGGTGACGACAGGGCTGGGTGCGGAGATAATGGCCGGGTTGTCGAGCAGGAGGTGAGGGAGCTGTGCCAGCACCGAAGATAAAGGTCATGGAACTCGCGAAGGACCTCGGGGTCACGAGCAAGGACCTCATGCTCGCCGCCGAGGAAATGGGTCACAAGGGCGTGCGAGTCTCGACCCCGCTGGACACGACCCTCGCCAACGCGCTCCGCACGAAGCTCGGCAAGGGGCGCGAGCTCCCCGAGGAAGTGAAGCCCAAGCGCGCGCCGCGTCCGAAGAAGACGGCCGCGGAAGGCGAGGACGGCGCCGCCGCGACCGCGAAGAAGCCGGCCGTGCCGCGCGTCCGCAAGCCGAAGACGACCGCCGAGCCGCTCGAAGAGACGCCGGTCGAGCTGAAGCCGACCGCGACGATCGTGAAGCCGAAGCCGGCGGAGCCCGTCGTCGAGCCGGTGGCGGCCGGGGCGGCCCCTGCGCCGCCGCCGATCAAGCCCGTCGAGCCGGTGGTGGAGTCTCCGCTCGCGCCGCCGGCGCCGCCCCTCGAGCCGGTGCGGCCGGCCGCCGTGACCGCGCCGCCCGCTCCGGCCGCGCCGAAGAAGCCGGAGCCGAAGATCGTTCCGTTCCGTCCGCTCGAGCGTCCGACGCCTCCGCCGCCGCCGTCGCGGCCGTCGCGTCAGCCCAGCGGGCCGTTCGCTCCGCCGCGCGTGACGGTCGGGCCGCCGCGTCCGGCGCCGCCGCCGCGTCCCGTCGTCGAGCGTCCCGCCGTCGAACGTCCCGCGGCGCCCGCCGCCGCGACGCCACCGGCCGCCATCGTGGCGCCGGCCGCGCCGCGCCCGGTCGAGCGCGTGGAGCGCGTCGAGCGTGTGGAGCGCGAGCGCGGGGAGCCCGCCGCCGCCGTCGCGGCGGTCGAAGCGCCGCCCGTCGAAGTCCGGCGTGAGCTCCTCAAGGTCGGCGAGTCGCTCACCGTCTCCGAGCTCGCCGAGAAGATGCGCCGCAAGTCGGGCGAGGTCATCAAGGCCCTGCTCGAGCTCGGCGTCATGCGGATGGTGAACGACCTCCTCGACCCGACGGAGGCGAAGCTCGTCGCCGACAAGTTCGGCTTCGATCTCGAGATCCGCTCGGTCGAGGGCGACGTCATCGACGAGGAAGAGCAGGACACGGGCCAGCTCTCGCTGCGTCCGCCCGTCGTCACGGTCATGGGGCACGTCGACCACGGCAAGACGTCGCTGCTCGACGCGATCCGGAAGTCGAAGGTGGCGGAGAAGGAGTTCGGCGGGATCACGCAGCACATCGGCGCCTACCAGGTCGCCACGCCGACGCACGGCAACGTCACGTTCCTCGACACGCCGGGCCACGAGGCGTTCACCGCGATGCGGGCGCGCGGCGCCCAGGCGACCGACATCGTCATCCTGGTCGTCGCCGCCGACGACGGCGTGATGCCGCAGACGGTGGAAGCCGTGAACCACGCGCGCGCGGCCAACGTGCCGATCATCGTGGCGGTCAACAAGATGGACAAGCCGGAGGCGGAGCCCGATCGCGTCAAGCGCGAGCTCTCCAACCACGGCCTCGTGCCGGAAGACTGGGGCGGCCAGACGATCTTCGTGCCGACGTCCGCGAAGCGCGGCACGGGCATCGACCAGCTCCTCGAGATGACCGCGCTGCAGGCCGAGGTCCTCGAGCTCAAGGCCAATCCGAACCGCGCGGCCAAGGGCGTGATCATCGAGAGCCGCCTCGATCGCGGCCGCGGTCCCGTCGCGACCGTGCTCGTGCAGAACGGCACGTTGAAGGAAGGCGACGCGGTGGTCGCCGGCTCCCACTCGGGCCGCATCCGCGCGCTGACCGATCCGTCGGGCAAGCGCGTGAAGCAGGCGGGCCCCTCGCAGCCGGTGGAGGTGCAGGGACTCGCGGGCGTGCCGTCGGCGGGCGACGTCCTCGTGGCGGTCTCCGACGAGCGCAAGGCGCGGCAGATCGCGACCATGCGCCAGGACCGCGACAAGGCCAAGGGCAAGGCCGCCACGCGCATCACGCTCGAAGGCCTGCACCGCCAGATCCAGACCGGCGAGGTCAAGGAGCTGCGCATCGTCCTCAAGGCGGACGTGCAGGGCTCCGTCGAGGCGCTCGGCGACGCCCTCGAGCGGCTCAGCACGGACGAGGTGAAGCTGAAGGTCATCCACGCGTCGGTCGGCGCCATCAACGAGAGCGACGTCATGCTCGCGTCCGCGTCGAACGCGATCGTCATCGGCTTCAACGTGAAGGCGGAGCCGAAGGCGGCGACGCAGGCCCAGGCCAACAGCGTCGACCTCCGGCACTACAACGTCATCTACGAGGCGATCAACGAGCTGCGCGCGGGCATGGCCGGCCTGCTCGCGCCCGAAGTGCGCGAGATCCCGCTCGGCAAGGCGCAGGTCCGGCAGATCTTCGTCATCTCCAAGCTCGGGCCGATCAACGGCTCGTACGTGGCGGAAGGCAAGATCGTGCGCGGCGCCAAGGCGCGCGTGCGCCGCGGCGACACCGTGGTGGGCGAGGGCACGGTCAGCTCGCTCAAGCGCTTCAAGGACGACGTGCGCGAAGTGCTCGCCGGCCTGGAGTGCGGCATCGGGGTCGACGGCGTGAGCGCGCAGCCGAACGACATCATCGAGGTCTTCAATACCGAGGAAGTGGCGCGGACACTCTGAGCGGCCCAGCGGCGACGACACAGGCTCGATTGCCCGGGTCGCCGTGGGGATCGTGGACCTGCACCTGCCCGACGTGGGCTCGTTGAAGGGCAAGCGGCACGCCCTCAAGGGACTGAAGGAGCGGGTGCGCGCCCGCTACGAGGTCTCGGTGGCGGAGGTCGATCACCACGATCTCTGGCAGCGCGCCACCCTCGCGCTCGCCTGCGTGTCCCACGACTCCCGGCACGCCAACGAGGTCGTCTCGAAGGCCATGGATTTCATCGAAGAGCACGTGGAAGGACGCGTCATCGACACGTCGGTGGAGATCCTCTGATGCAGGGCAAGCGGCTCGATCGCGTGAACCAGCTCATCAAGGAGGAGGTGTCGCTCCTCCTCCAGCGCGAGCTCAAGGACCCGCGGCTCGGCTTCGTCACCGTGACCGAGGTCGAGACGAGCAAGGATCTCAGGCAGGCGAAGATCTTCGTGTCGGTCCTCGGCGGCGACGAGCAGTGGAAGGGCTCGCTGGCCGCGCTCACCAGCGCGCGCGGCTTCGTGCGCAACTGGCTGCGCCAGCACCTCGACCTGCGCGTGACGCCGGAGATCGCGTTCCTCCCGGACCGCTCGATGGAGCACGCCGCGCGCATCCAGGCGCTGCTGAAGGAGTTGAAGGAATGACGGACATCGCCGGCGCGGGCGTGCCGCAAGGCCGGGGGCCCGCGCCTTCAAATGAAGCCCGGGTGCCCGTCCCTCCGGACGTCCTCGCCGTCTTCCGGCGGAAGCCCGGGCGCGCGCTGATGCTCGGCCACGTGCATCCCGACGCCGACGTGCTCGGCACGCTGCTCGGCGCCGGGCTCGCGCTCGAGAAGGCGGGCTGGAGCGTCGTCTACGGCGGGCCGCACGCCGCACCGTCGGTGCTCGACTTCCTGCCCGGCATCGAGCGCTACACGCGGCTCGCGCGGCTCGACGGACGCTTCGACTTCGCGCTGCTCACCGACTGTCCGAATCCCGCGCGCACGGAAGGTCTGATCGACCAGGCGCGCGACGCCGTCGCCACGATCGTCAACGTCGATCACCATCCCGACAACCGGCGCTACGGCCACGTGAACTGGGTGGACGCGAGCGCCGCGGCGACGGGCGAGATGATCCACGCGCTCCTCACGGCGTGGCCGGCGGAGATCACGCCCGACATCGCGACCAACCTCTTCACCGCGGTGCACACGGACACCGGCTCGTTCCGCTACTCGAACGTGACGGCGGACACCTTCCGCATCGCCGCGGAGCTCACGGCCGCCGGCGCGGCGCCGTCGGTCGTCTCGAACGCGCTCTACGAGCGCCGGCCGGTCGACGCGCTCGGGCACCTCGGGCGCGCGCTCTCGCTCGTGCGGGTGAGCGAGGACGGCCGCGTGGCGTGGCTCGCGCTGCCGCACGGGACCGTGCCGGAGTCGTTCGTGGAGAGCGAGGAGCTCGTGAACTACCCCCGCTCGATCGCCTCGGTGCGCGTCGCCTGCCTGCTGCGCGAGGTCAATGGCGCGGTGAAGGTGAGCCTGCGCGGCAAGGGCGACGTCGACGTGCAGGCCGTCGCCGCGCGCTTCGGAGGCGGCGGCCACAAGAACGCCGCGGGCTTCACGCTGACCGCGCCGTCGCTCGAGCAGGCGACGCGCGACGTCTTGGCAGCCGTGCGCCTAGCGGTGTCGGGGGCGGGCCAATCGGCACTCGCGGAGCGCCGCGGCACTCGAGCGACATGGGGGACCGAGACGGTCCCCCATGCCCCCCGCGCTCCGAGCCCGGAATGAATCCGGGCTCTCCGCGAGTGCCGTCGGGCATTGTCGTCGTGGACAAGCCCGCGGGCGTGACGTCGTTCGACGTCGTCGGGCTCGTGCGCCGGCGTCTCGGCGTGCGGCGCGTCGGCCACGCGGGCACGCTCGATCCGGACGCGACCGGGGTCCTGCCGATCCTGCTCGGCGAAGCGACCAAGCTCATGGCCTACCTCGCCGACCACGAGAAGGTGTACCGCGCGGTCGTGCGGCTCGGCGTGCGCACCGACACGCAGGACCTCACCGGACGCGTGCTCTCCGAGGTGCCCGTCCCCGCGCTCGATCGCACGACCGTCGCCGCGGCCGCGCGGCGCTTCGTCGGCCGGATCGGCCAGACGCCGCCCATGTATTCGGCGGTGCACCACGACGGACGCCGTCTCTACGAGCTGGCCCGCGAGGGCGTCGAGGTCGAACGCGCGCCGCGCGAGGTCGTCGTGCACGCGATCGACGTGGAGGACGTGAGCGGCGCGCGCGTGACGCTGCGTGTGGTCTGCGGCAAGGGGACGTACGTGCGAACGCTCGCCGCGGACATCGGTGACGCGCTCGGTGTCGGCGGCGCCGTCGAGCAGCTCCGCCGCCTGCGTGTCGGGCCGTTCGGCGACGACGACGCGGTGACGTGGGAACGTCTCCGGGACGCGCCGGTCGCCGAGCTTCGGGGACGTATCGCTCCGCCCGAGTCCGCGCTCGCCGGCTGGATGGTGGTGCACCTCGACGAGCGTCGCGCGACCGCGTTCCGCCACGGCCAGCCGGTCGAGAGCCGCGCCGGCGCCCCCGGCATGGCGCGCGTGCACGACGAGACAGGCGCGCTCGTCGGCGTGGGTGAGGTGGACGCGGACACGGGACGGGTACGGCCGGTCAGGATCCTCCATGCGGATCGTTCGGACGCTCGAGTCCTTCCCGCCTGACGCGCGTCCGAGCGTCGTCGCGCTGGGCGTCTTCGACGGCGTCCACCTCGGCCATCGCGCGATCCTCGACACCGCCGTCGCCCGCGCGACCGGCGCGTCGAAGGCCGTCGCGTGCACGTTCGACCCGCACCCCGCCGAGGTGCTGCAGCCCGGCCGGGCGCCGTTGCCGATCACGACGCTGGAGGAGCGTCTCGCGCTGATCGCCGAGAGCGGTCTCGAGCTGGCGGTCGTCGTGCCGTTCACCACGGTGCTCGCCGCGATGGAGCCCGAGGCCTTCGTCAGTGAGATCCTGCTCGGCTCGCTCGGCGCGCGCGAGATCGTGGTGGGCTTCAACCATCGCTTCGGCCGGGCCGCGCGCGGCGACGCCCGCCTGCTGCGCGAGCTGGGCGGCCGCTTGGGGTTCCATGCGGAGGTCGTCCCGCACACGGACGTCGACGGCGCCCCGGTCTCCTCGAGCGCGATTCGCGCGGCGCTGCAGCGTGGCGAGGTGGACGTCGCGGCCCGCATGCTCGGACGTCCGTACTTCGTGGGCGGCGAGGTCGTCGGCGGGGCCGGCCGCGGACGCACGCTCGGATTTCCGACGGCCAACATCGCGGCCCAGCGGCAGCTCCTCGTGCCCCCGGGGGTCTACGCCTGCCGCCTCCACGTGGGCGAGGTCGTCCACCGCGCGGTGCTGAACGCCGGGGTGCGCCCGACCTTCGAAGAGAGAGTCTTCACCCTCGAGGCCCATGTCCTCGATTTTTCAGGCGATCTCTATGGGCGACCGGTGCGGCTCGACTTCGTCACGCGGATTCGCGAGGAGCGAAAGTTTCCCGGCGTGGAAGCGCTCAAGGCGCAGATCGCCGCGGACATCGACGCCGCCCGCATGGCGCTGGGCGCGTAGTCGCGCGTCCCTTGCGCGTAATTTTACTTCCCGGGGGGCGCATGGTACCGTGATTCCCACGTAATTATCGACCAAACAAGGTTTTTGGAACCCGTCCTCAGGGGGAGCGAGCGCCTGCGATCTCCCGGACGTGGCGATTGGAGGAGGCCTCCACATGCCGCTGGCCCTCGACCGCAAGAAGAGCTTGATCGAACAGTTCCGCACGCACGACGGCGACACGGGATCCCCCGAGGTCCAGATCGCCCTCCTGACCGAGCGCATCAACGGCCTGACCGAGCACTTCAAGACGCACGCGAAGGACCATCATTCGCGGCGCGGCCTGCTGATGCTGATCGGCAAGCGGCGCGGGCTGCTCGGGTACTTGCAGAAGAAGAACGTCGAGCGGTATCGGGCGGTCATCGAGAAGCTGGGCATCCGCCGCTAACGCCGGCGGAGAGACGATTGACGGCCACGAGCCGTCAAGGTTTGGGAAGTCAAACGGTTGGTCCTCGGTCGGAAAGAAACCGGGGGCCCCGAGCGGCCGGAACGGCCGCTCCATCACACGTTCGCCGGTTTCCGGACGAACCACGAGGACAACGGTTCACATGAGTCACACAGTCTCGGTCGACATCAACGGCCACCCCCTCTCACTCGAGACCGGCAAGGTGGCCAAGCAGGCGGACGGCGCGGTCGTCGTCCGCTACGGCGACACGATGGTCCTGGCGACCTGCGTCGCCGCGAAGTCCGCCAAGGAATCGCAGGACTTCTTCCCGCTCACCGTCGAGTATCGCGAGAAGGCGTACGCGGGCGGCCGGATCCCGGGCGGCTACTTCAAGCGCGAGGGCGCGCCGGTCAAGAAGGAGACGCTCACGTCGCGGCTGATCGATCGCCCGATCCGGCCGCTGTTCCCCGACGGGTTCAGGAACGAGGTCCAGGTGATCTGCTTCGTGATCTCCGGCGACCAGGCGAACGACCCGGACGTGCTCGCGATCAACGGGGCCTCGGCGGCGCTGTGCCTGTCCGGGATTCCGTTCGACGGCCCGATCGGCGCGGTGCGCGTCGGCCGTGTCGACGGCGCGTTGGTCGTCAATCCGAGCACGAAGCAGCGGGAGCAGTCGTCACTCGATCTCGTGGTGGCGGGCACGGAGGACGCCATCCTGATGGTCGAGTCGGGCGCGAAGGAAGTGCCCGAGGAGATCATGCTCGAAGCGCTCGCGTTCGGCCACGCGGAGTGCAAGCGGTTGGCGAAGGTGCAGAAGGACCTGGTGGCCCAGGCCGGGAAGCCGCGCTGGGCGTTCGACGCCCAGGCCGGCAAGAACGCCGAGCTCTTCGCGCGGGTGAAGGAGCTCGCGACCCCGAAGCTCCGCGAAGCGTTCCGCACGCCCGCGAAGCACGCGCGCGCGGAGGCCGTGGCGAAGGTGTTCGACGAGGTCGCGGCGGCGCTGGCCGTGGACGAGGCCGCGAAGCCGGCGCTCAAGGCGGCGTTCGAAGAGGCGGAGTCGACCGCGGTGCGGCGCCTCATCGTCGAGGAAGGCCTGCGCGTCGACGGTCGGCGCGTGAACGAGATCCGTCCGATCTCGATCGAGACCGCGTATCTCCCGCGCGCGCACGGCTCGTCGCTCTTCACCCGCGGCGAGACCCAGGCCCTCGTCTCCGCGACCCTGGGCACCAAGGCCGACGAGCAGAAGATCGAGTCGCTGGAAGGGGAGTCGTACCGCTCCTTCCTGCTGCACTACAACTTCCCGTCGTTCTCGGTCGGCGAAGTCCGCCGCTTCGGCTCGCCCTCCCGCCGCGACATCGGCCACGGTGCGCTCGCCGAGCGCGCCGTCGAGGCCGTGCTGCCGCCCAAAGAAGAGTTCCCGTACACGATCCGCATCGTGTCGGAGATCCTCGAGTCGAACGGCTCGTCGTCGATGGCGACCGTCTGCGGCGCCTCGCTCGCCCTCATGGACGCGGGCGCCCCGATCAAGAGCCACGTGGCCGGCATCGCGATGGGCCTGGTGAAGGAGGGGGACCAGTACGGGATCCTCACCGACATCATGGGCACCGAGGACCACTACGGCGACATGGACTTCAAGGTCGCCGGCACCGAGACCGGAGTCACCGCGCTCCAGATGGACATCAAGATCAAGGGCGTCTCGATCGACATCATGCGCGAGGCGCTCAAGCAGGCGCGCGAGGCGCGTCTCTACGTGCTCGGCAAGATGCGCGACGCGGTGAATCGCCCGCGGCAGGAGCTGAGCCCGTACGCGCCGCGGTTCGTGACCATCAAGATCCGCACGGAGAAGATCCGCGAGATCATCGGCCCCGGCGGCAAGGTCATCCGCGGCATCCAGGAGCAGACGGGCGCCAAGATCGACGTCGAGGACGACGGCCGCGTCACCATCTTCTCGCCGGACAACGAGTCGGTGCAGAAGGCGCTCGGCATGATCCAGGACATCTGCCGCGAGGTGGAGGTCGACCGGATCTACGTCGGCAAGGTGAAGAAGATCGTCGAGTTCGGCGCCTTCGTCGAGGTCATCCCGAACACCGAGGGCCTGCTGCACATCTCGCAGATTGCCGAGAGCCGCATCCGCTCGGTGCAGGACGTGCTCACCGAGGGCGACGTCGTCGCCGTGAAGGTGCTCGAGGTCGACGGCAACGGCAAGATGCGCCTGTCGCGCAAGATGGCCCTGCGTGACCAGCCGGCGCTGGCCGAGAAGGAACAGCTGAAGAACCCGAACGCGAGCTCGCCACCGCGTGAGTGAGGACTACCGCCGCAGCGTCCTGCCGAACGGCATCCGCGTCCTCACGGAGCGGATGCCCCACGTTCGGTCGGTCGCCGTCGGCGTGTGGGTCGAGACCGGGTCCCGCCGCGAGCCCGAGCCGCGCGGCGGGATCTCGCACCTGATCGAGCATCTCGTCTTCAAGGGCACGGCCACCCGCTCCGCCGAGGAGATCGCCCGCACCATGGACTCCGTGGGCGGGCAGATGGACGCGTTCACCACCAAGGAGCACACGTGCTTCTACGTGCAGGTGCTCGACGAGCACCTGCCGCTCGCCGTCGAGCTCCTGACCGACATCCTCCTGCACCCGCGCTTCGACGCCGAGGAGCTCGAGCGCGAGAAGCAGGTCGTCCTCCAGGAAATCAAGATGGTGGACGACACGCCCGACGACATCATCCACGACATCTTCGCGGAGCAGATCTGGAAGGGGCATCCGCTCGGCCGGCCGATCCTCGGCACGAAGGAGCGGGTGACCGGCTTCGGCCGCGACGTGATCGCCGAGCACTTCGCCGAGGAGTACGTGCCGCCGAAGGTCATCATCGCGGCCGCCGGCAACGCGACGCACGAGCAGGTGCTCCAGCTCTTCCAGGCCGGCTTCGACGGCTTCGACCGCCGCCCGATCGAGCGGGCCCACACGACGCCCGATCTGACGCCGAGCGTGAACATCGTGCACAAGCAGCTCGAGCAGGTGCACGTGGTGATGGGGTTCCCCGGGCTCCGCCAGTCGGCGCCCGAGCGGTACGCGCTGTTCCTCCTCAACGACGTGCTCGGCGGCAGCATGTCTTCCCGGCTCTTCCAGGAGGTGCGCGAGCGCCAGGGTCTCGTCTACGCGATCCACTCGGGCGTGCAGGCGTTCCTCGACACGGGCGTGCTCTACTTCTACGCCGCCACCGATCCCGGCAACTTCTCCAAGGTGCTGAAGTCCGTGCTCAAGGAGATCCGCGACCTCAAGAAGAACGGCGTCGGCGCGGAGGAGCTGAAGCGCGCGAAGGATCACCTGAAGGGCAGCCTCATGCTCTCGCTCGAGACGAGCTCGAGCCGCATGAACCGGCTGGCCAAGCACGAGATGCACCTCGGCTCGTTCCTGACGATGGACCAGATGATCGGCGCGATCGACGCCGTCCAGCACGAGCAGGTCCAGGCGCTGGTCGACGAGCTCCTCGACGAGGAGCGCCTCGCGCTCACGACGCTCGGCCCGCTCGACCGCCGCAGCTTGCCGAAGGACTTCGTCCGGCACTGACCGAACGCGGGGAGAAGCGATGGCTCGGCTCCTGACCCTCGTCGCGCTCGTGCTCCTCGTCGTCACCGTTGCCCTGCCATCCGCCGCGGGACCGACCATCGACCTCGATCGGCCCGGCGCTCTCGAGGCGCTCGCGCAGGGCAATCCCGAGCACTACGCGAAGGTGAAGGTCATCCTCGAAGGCATCGCGCGCCAGCGTGACGCCGATGTCCCGCGATGGATGCGCGTGGGATTCGACGCGCGGGACGTGGGCTACGCGCCCATCGTGCTGACGAGTCACCCGGCCAAGCGGCGGTTGTCCTTCGCGCTCGACGACACACGCTACGTCGCCGTCGTCACGCTCACGCACCTGCGTGGCGACGTCGTCCCCCTGAGGTAGATCCGTCCCGGTTCCGCTCGCCCGCTGGTTCCCGCGCGTCTTCTACGGCTGGTGGATCGTCGGCGCCGGCTTCTGTATCGAGGTCCTCGTCGGCGCCTTGATGTTCCACGCGTACGGCGCGTACGTCGTGAAGCTGCGCGAAGAGTTCGGCTGGAGCAAGACCCTGCTCTCCGCCGCCTTCGCCATGGCCCGCGCGGAGAGCGGGATCTTCGGCCCGCTGCAGGGGTGGCTGACCGACCGCTTCGGCCCGCGCGTGCTGATCCGCACGGGGATGGCGATCTACGGCGTCGGGTTCGTCCTGTTCAGCTTCGTCAACGGCCCGGTGACGTTCTTCCTCACGTTCTTCCTGATGGCCGTCGGCTCGAGCCTCGGCGGCTACCTGCCGATCGGCGTCGCCGTCGTGTCGTGGTTCCGGCGGCGCCGCGCGCTCGCGCTCAGCATCAGCTCGTGCGGGATGTCGGCGGGCGGCATCCTCGTCCAGCTCATCGCGCTCTCGCTCACACACTGGGGCTGGCGGTGGACGGCGTTCGCGTCGGGTGTCGTGATCCTCGCCGCCGGGATCCCGCTCGCGCAGGTCGTGCGGCACCGCCCCGAGCCCTACGGCTTCCTGCCGGACGGGATTCCGACCGACGCGCCTCCCGACACGCCGCGGCGCGCGCGGCGCAGCGTCGATTTCACCGCGGGCGAGGCGATCCGGACGCGCGCGTTCTGGCTGATCTCCGCGGGGCACGGCGCGGCGCTGCTCGTGGTCTCCGCCGTGATGGTGCACCTGATCGTCCACGTGACCGAGCGGCTCGGGTACACGCTGCAGCAGGCCGCGACCGTGCTCGCGCTGCTGACGGTCGTGCAGCTCGTCGCGCAGCTCAGCGGCGGGTGGGCCGGCGACCGGTTCAGCAAGCGGCTGATCTGCGTGGGCTGCATGGTGGGGCACGCCGCGGGCCTCGTGATCCTGGCGCACGCCACCGCGTTCTGGATGCTGCTCGCGTTCGCGATCATCCACGGCGCCGCGTGGGGGATGCGCGGCCCGCTGATGTCGGCCATCCGCGCGGACTACTTCGGCGCCGCGTCGTTCGGGATGATCAGCGGCGTCTCGTCCATGGTCCTGATGGTGGGGATGATGGGCGGCCCGCTGGTCGCGGGCATCCTCGCCGACCGCACGGGCAGTTACGTCCCGGGCTTCCATATCCTGGCCGCGCTTGCCGCGCTCGGCTCCGTCGCGTTCGTCTTCGCCACGCCGCCACGGCCGCCCCGTCCCATCCGCGCGTCGGCCGCCCCCGACCCGTCGGAGGCCTGACCGGACGCAACATGCTGGGTCGCGGCGGGTCCCCCCTTCCACTCGTTGTGGTTTTGCCGTATGGTGAAGGCCTACCCATGATCGAGCGGTACACGCGGCCGGAGATCGGGCGCATCTGGAACGAAGAGGCGAAGTACACCGCGTGGCTGCGTGTGGAGATCGCGGTGTGCGAGGCCTACCATCGCCGCGGCCAGATCCCCGCCGAGGTCATGCCGCGCATCCGCGCGTTGAAGGTCGACGTCGCGCGGATCCTCGCGATCCAGGAGCGCGTGAAGCACGAGATGATCTCGCTCCTCACGTCGATCGAGGAGCAGCTCGGCGCGGAGTCGCGCTTCGTGCACATCGGGCTCACGACGAACGACGTGTGGGACACCGCGCTCGCGCTGCAGTGCCGCGACGCCGCCGATCTCCTCCTCAACGGTCAGGAGCGGCTCAGACAGGCGCTCGGCGCGCTCGCGCTCAAGCACAAGGACACGCTGATCGCCGGGCGCACGCACGGAGTCCATGCGGAACCCACGACGTTCGGCCTGAAGGTCGCGGTCTGGTACGACGAGGCGCGGCGCAACCTCGATCGCCTGCGCCGCGCGCGCGAGGTCATCGCGGTCGGCAAGCTCTCAGGGGCCGTCGGCAACTTCGCGAACGTCGACCCCGAGATCGAGGACGAGGTCTGCCGCGAGCTCGGGCTCACGCCCGCGCCGGCGTCGACGCAGATCGTCCAGCGCGACCGGCACGCGGAGTTCTGCGCGGCGCTCGCCATCGTCGCCGCCTCGATGGAGAAGATCGCGCTCGAGATTCGCGGGCTCCAGCGCACGGAGGTGCTCGAAGCGCAGGAGCCGTTCGGCGAGGGGCAGAAGGGCTCGAGCGCGATGCCGCACAAGCGCAACCCGGAGCTCGCCGAGCGCATCTGCGGCCTCGCGCGGCTGATCCGCACCAACGCGCAGGCGGCGCTCGAGAACGTCGCGCTGTGGCACGAGCGCGACATCAGCCACTCGTCGGTCGAGCGCGTGATCCTGCCGGACTCGACGATCCTCACGGATTACCTGCTGCACCTGACCACGTTCATCGTCGAGGGGCTGGACGTGGACGCGGCGCGGATGGCCGAAAATCTGGGATTGAGCTACGGGCTCGTCTACTCGCAGCGCGTGCTCCTCGAGCTGACCGACGCGGGGCTCCCGCGACAGAAGGCGTACGAGATCGTGCAGCGCAACGCGATGCGGTCGTGGCGCGAGCGGCGCCCGTTCCTGGAGCTGCTCCACGCGGACCCCGACGTCACCAGGCACCTCTCGCCCGACGACCTGAAGGCGTGCTTCGACCCGGCGTGGTACCTGCGGCACGTGGACACCATCTTCAAACGCGTGGGGCTCACATGAAAATCGAGCTCGGCCAGAAGCTGTACGAGGGCAAGGCGAAGATCGTCTACGCGACCAACCGGCCCGGCACCGTCGTCCAGTACTTCAAGGACGACGCGACGGCGTTCAACGCGCTCAAGCGCGGCACGATCGTCGGCAAGGGCGAGGTCAACAACCAGATGTCCGCGACGCTGTTCCGGCTCCTCGAGAAGGCGCGCGTGCCGACGCATTTCCTCGAGCAGCTCTCCGGGCGGGAGATGCTGTGCCGGCGCCTCGACATCATCAAGATCGAGACGATCGTGCGGAACATCGTGGCGGGGAGCCTCGCGAAGCGCACGGGCCTGCCCGAGGGCACGCCGGTGCGGCCCCCGATCGTCGAGCTCTACTACAAGTCGGATCCGCTCGGCGATCCGATGCTCAACGACGAGCACGTGCGGATGATGAAGCTCGCGTCGCCCAAGGAACTCGCGTGGCTCAAGAAGCAGGCGCTCCGGATCAACGACGTGCTGCGGCCGTTCCTCCTGAAGAAGGGGCTCCTGCTCGTCGACTTCAAGCTCGAGTTCGGCCGGCACCGCGGCACGCTCTATCTCGGCGACGAGATCTCGCCCGACACCTGCCGCCTCTGGGACGCGAAGACGCGGCAGAAGCTCGACAAGGATCGCTTCCGCCAGGACCTCGGCGGCGTCGAGGACGCGTACCAGGAGGTCTACCGCCGCGTGGTGCAGGACGGGAAAGCGGCATGAAGGTCCGCGTGCTCGTCCGGCTGCGGCCCGGGATCATGGACGTGCAGGGCGCCGCCGTGCAGCGCGCGCTCGTCGGCCTCGGTTTCGGCGACTTGCGCGACCTGCGCGTGGGAAAAGTGATCGATGTGGACGTCGATGCGTCGAGCGTGCCCGCGGCACGCGTGCGCGTCGACGAGATGTGCAAGAAGCTCCTCGCGAATCCCGTGCTCGAGGACTACACGATCGAGCCCGTCGAGGCGTCCAGCCTTGAAGCGACCAGTGCGCTCCGGTAAGATCGCGCCATGAAATTCGGCGTCGTCGTCTTCCCCGGCACGTGGAGCGACTGCGACTTCCATCACGTCGTCTCCGAAGTCCTGCATCAGCCCGTGAAGTACGTGTGGCACCGCGAGCGTGACCTCGGCGACGTCGACTGCGTGATCCTGCCCGGCGGCTTCTCGTACGGCGATTACCTGCGCGCGGGCGCGGTGGCCGGCCGCTCGCCGGTCGTGGAGGCGATCCGCGACTTCGCCGCGAAGGGCGGGCTCGTGCTGGGCTCGTGCAACGGCTTCCAGATCCTCTGCGAGGCCGGGCTCCTGCCGGGCGCGCTGTTGCGCAACGAGTGCCTCCAGTACCGCTGTCAGTCCACGCACCTCGTCGTCGACAACGTCGACACGCCGTTCACGCGCGGGCTCCGGCCGGGACAGGTCCTCACGATGCCGATCTCGCACGGCGAGGGGAAGTACCAGGTCGACGCGCCGGCGCTCGCGCAACTGCGCGAGCACCACCAGATCGTGTTTCGCTACGCGACGGCGGAGGGCGCGGTCACGCGGGCCGCGAATCCGAACGGCTCGCTCGAGAACATCGCGGGCATCGTCAACGAAGCGGGCAACGTGCTCGGCATGATGCCGCACCCCGAGCGCGCGGCCGAGGCGGTGGTGGGCGGCACCGACGGGCTGCTGCTCTTCCAGTCGCTCCTCGGCAGCCTCGTCGAGGACGGCACCTTCTTGAAGCGCTGAGCTTGGCCCTCGCCGAGCCGAAGGTCACTCTCGACCTCGCGCGCGGCCTCGGCCTCACGGCCGACGAGTACGATCGCATCCTCCGCCAGCTCGGCCGCGAGCCCACGTACACCGAGCTGGGTCTCTTCTCCGCGCTGTGGTCGGAGCACTGCGCCTACAAGCACTCGCGTGTCTTCCTGAAGCGGCTGCCGACGGCCGGCCCGCGCGTGCTGCAGGGGCCCGGCGAGAACGCAGGCGCGATCGACATCGGCGACGGCTGGGCGGTGGTCTTCAAGATGGAGAGCCACAACCATCCGTCGTTCATCGAGCCGTTCCAGGGCGCGGCCACCGGCGTCGGCGGGATCCTCCGCGACATCTTCACGATGGGCGCCAGACCGATCGCCATCCTCGACTCGCTGAGGTTCGGCGACCCCAACGATCCCAAGGTGCGCCATCTCGTCGCGGGCGTGGTCTCCGGCATCTCGTGGTACGGCAACTGTTTCGGCTGCCCCACGGTCGGCGGCGAGATCGCGTTCGCGCCGGAGTACGCGGGCAACCCGCTGGTGAACGTGATGTGCGTCGGGCTCGTGCGCGCCGATCGGATCTTCCGCGCGCGCGCGGACGGGATCGGCAACCCAGTCTTCTACGTGGGCAACAAGACCGGGCGCGACGGCATCCACGGCGCGACGATGGCTTCGGCCACGTTCGATGACAAGGCACACGAGCAGCGGCCGACGGTGCAGGTCGGCGACCCCTTCACCGAGAAGCTCCTGCTGGAGGCGTGCCTGGAGGCGATGGCCACGGGCGCGGTCGTCGGCATCCAGGACATGGGCGCCGCCGGGCTCGCGTGCTGCACGTCCGAGATGCCCGCGCGCAGCGGCACCGGGATGGAGGTCGAGCTCTCCTCCGTCCCGCAGCGCGAGGAGGGAATGACGCCGTACGAGCTGCTCCTGTCGGAATCGCAGGAGCGCATGCTCCTCGTCGCCGCGCGCGGGCGGGAGGGCGACGTGCGCCGCGTCTTCGCGAAGTGGGAGCTCGACGCGGTGAAGGTCGGCACGGTGATCCGCGACAGCGACCTGATCGTCCGCCACCAGGGTCACGAGGTCGCGCGGGTGCCCGTGGACGCGCTGGCGGACGGGCCGCGCTACGAGAAGCCGACCGCCGAGCCCGCGTGGCTCGCGGAGCGCCGGGCATTCGATCCGCTGACCCTGCCCCCACCCGAGGACCTACCGATCGCGCTGGTCGCGCTCATGGGCTCGCCGACGATCGCCTCGAAGGACTGGGCGTTCCGCCAGTACGACCAGCAGGTCGGGATCAACACCCTCGTCCTGCCGGGCTCCGATGCCGCGGTGCTCAGAGTCAAAGGTACGCGGCGCGCCCTGGCCGTCGCGACGGACGGCAACGGGAGGCAGGTCGACATCGACCCGCGGCGGGGCGCGGCCATGGCGGTGTGCGAGGCGACCCGGAACGTCTCCTGCGCGGGCGGGGAGCCCGTCGGATTGACCGATTGCCTCAACTTCGGCTCGCCCGAGCGGCCCGAGATCCTCTGGCAGTTCGCGGAGACGATCGAGGGCATCGCCGAAGCCTGCCGCGCGCTCGAAGTCCCCGTGGTCGGCGGCAACGTTTCCTTCTACAATGAGACCTCCGGACAGGCGGTTCTCCCCACGCCCGTGGTCGGCGTGGTCGGCGTGCTCGAGGACGCAAACCGGCACGCCACGCAGTGGTTCAAGAGTCCCGGGCATCGGATCGCGCTGCTCGGACCGGACGACGTGAGCCTCGGTGGCAGCGAGTATCTGTGGACGCGGCACGGCCGAGTCGCGGGAAGGCTCGCGCCGCTGGACCTCGGGCTGGAGCGGCGCGTGCAGCGCGCGGTGCGGGCGGCGATCTCCGCGGGACTGGTGACCGCGGCGCACGACTGCGCCGAGGGCGGCCTCGCGGTGACGCTGGCGGAGAGTTGCGTGACCGGTCCGGCGCGCATCGGCGCCGAGGTGGCCGTGGAAGCGCCGGGGCGGATCGACCTCGTGCTCTTCGGCGAGGGGCCGTCGCGGGTGATCGTGAGCGTCGCGCCCGAGCGCGCGCGAGGGTTCGAAGCGGCGATGGCCGAGGCGGCGATCCCGTGGCGGTGGATCGGCGTGACCGGAGGCGAGCGGCTCGTCATCCGGACGGGTCGGGCGGCGGTGAGCGTGGGGCTCGCGGAGATCGACAACGCCTGGAGGAGCGGATTTGAGCGCCACATGGCGTGACGACAAGTTCCACGACGAGTGCGGCCTCTTCGGCATCTGGAACCATCCCGAGGCCGCCAATGTGACCTATCTCGGGCTCTACGCGCTCCAGCACAGGGGGCAGGAGTCCGCCGGCATCGCCGCCACCGACGGTGACAACTTCCACATCGAGAAGGCGATGGGCTGGGTCGCGGACGTGTTCAGCCGCGAGCGCCTGCGGCGGCTGCCCGGCCACCGCGCCATCGGCCACGTCCGCTACTCCACCGCCGGCAGCTCGAACCTCCGCAACGCGCAGCCGATCACGGCCAAGACCGCGCGCGGGCCGATCGCGATCGCGCACAACGGCAACCTCACCAACGCGGAAGAGCTGCGCAAGGGGATGGAGAAGGGCGGCGCGATCTTCCAGTCCAACTCCGACACCGAGGTGATCCTCCACCTGCTCGCCCGCGCGCCCGCCGGCCCGCTGGAGGAGCAGATCCCGCACGCGCTGGCGCAGGTGAAGGGCGCCTACTCGCTGCTGATCATGACGCGCGAGGCGATCTATGCGATCCGCGATCCCCACGGCTTCCGACCCCTGACGCTCGGACGCCTCGACAGCTCGTGGGTGGTCGCCTCCGAGACCTGCGCGCTCGACCTCCTGGAAGCGAAGCCGGAGCGCGACGTGGAGCCGGGCGAGATCGTCGTGGTCTCCGACGCGGGCCTCCGCTCGCAGCGGTTCGCCACGCCGGGCGAGAAGCTCCAGTGCGTCTTCGAGTACGTGTACTTCGCGCGCCCGGACTCGACCCTGTGGGGCCGCAACGTCCACACCGTGCGCAAGGCGTTCGGCCACCAGCTCGCGCGCGAGTATCCGGTCGCCGCGGACATCGTGATCCCGGTGCCGGACTCGGGCACGAGCGCGGCGCTCGGCTACTCGGAAGAGGCGGCGATACCCTACGACATGGGGCTCATCCGTAACCATTACGTGGGCCGCACGTTCATCGAGCCGCAGCAGGGCATCCGCCACTTCGGCGTGAAGGTGAAGCTGAACCCGATGCCGGACATGGTCGGCGGCAAGCGCGTGGTGGTCGTCGACGACTCGATCGTGCGCGGGACGACGAGCCGCAAGATCGTGCGCATGATCCGCAGCGCGGGCGCGCGCGAAGTCCACGTGCGCATCTCGTCGCCCCCGATCCAGTGGCCCTGCTACTACGGCATCGACACGCCGACGCGCAAGGAGTTGATCGGCGCGAGCCACGAGGTCGAGGAGATCCGGCGCTATCTCGGCGCGGACTCGCTCGGGTATCTCTCGCTCGACGGCATGCTGAAGGCCACCGGCAGCGATCCGGAGAACTTCTGCCACGCGTGCTTCACCGGGACCTACCGCGTGGGCATGGAACCCGAGCAGACGCCGCAGCTCCCGCTCTTCGAGGCACAGTAGCCTGGATCCGCTGACGTACCGCGACGCCGGGGTCGACATCGAGGCCGGCGACGAGGCCGTGCGGCGGCTCACACCCCACGCCCGGAGCACGAGCCGTCCCGAGGTGCTCGGCGGCATCGGCGCGTTCGCGTCGTTCGTCAAGATCCCGCCCGGGTATCGCGAGCCCGTGCTCGTGTCGTCGACCGACGGCGTCGGCAGCAAGCTGAAGGTCGCGTTCCTCGCCGATCGTCACGGCACCGTCGGCATCGACCTCGTCGCGATGGGCGTCAACGACGTCCTCGTCCACGGGGCCGAGCCGCTCTACTTCCTCGACTACATCGGCACCGGGCGCGTCGATCCCGCGCGGATCGAGCGGATCGTCGCGGGCATCGCCGAAGGCTGTCGCCGCGCGGGGTGCGCGCTCGTCGGGGGCGAGATCTCGGAGATGCCGGAGATCTACACCGCGGGCGAATACGATCTCGCGGGCTTCGCCGTCGGCGTCGTGGAGGCGAGCCGTATCATCGACGGCCGGGCCGTCCGGCGCGGCGACGTCGTGCTCGGCCTCGCGTCGACCGGGCTCCACTCGAACGGCCTCACGCTCGCGCGGCGCATCGTGTTCGACGTGCTTCACCTCCGCGTCGATGCGGCGCTGCCGGGGACCGGCCGGACGGTGGCGGAGGAGCTCCTGGAGCCGACGCGCATCTACGTGCCGAGCGTGCTGCGCGTGCTGAAGGAAGTCGACGTCCACGCGATGGCGCACATCACCGGCGGAGGCCTGCCCGGTAACATTCCGCGCGTGCTGCCCGAGGGCTGCCGTGCCGTGCTGCGGCGCAACGCCTGGCCCGTGCCTGCCGTGTTCGAGACGTTGCGCGGCGCGGGCCGCGTGGCCGACGCCGAGATGTTCCGCACGTTCAACATGGGGATCGGGTACGTCGTGATCCTGCCGGCGCCCGCGGTCGAGCGCGCGGCGGCGGTGCTGACGGCGGCTGGGGAGACCGTGCGCACGATCGGCGAGATCGTCAGCGGCGAGCGCGGCGTGGAGCTCGTGGCGTGACGGGGCACGCGGACGTGCCCGTGCGGGGGGCGCGGCTGCGCGTCGGCGTGCTCGCGTCGGGACGGGGGTCGAATCTTCAGGCGATCCTGGACGCGACCCGCGCTCCGGGCTACCCCGCGCAGGTCGTCATCGTGGTGTGCGATCGCGAGCGCGCGCCGGCGCTCGAGCGGGCGCGGGCGGCGGGCGTCGAGGCGCTCTTCCTGAATCCCAAGGACTTCGCGGATCGCCCCGCGTACGACGCGGCGCTCGTGAAGGCGCTCACCGCGCGGCGGGTCGAGCTGATGTGCCACGCCGGCTGGATGCGCATCCTCTCGCCCGTGTACATCGACGCGTTCGCGGGCCGCGCGCTGAACATCCATCCGTCGCTGCTGCCGTCGTTCCCCGGCCTGCGCGCCCAGCGGCAGGCGCTGGAGCACGGCGTGAAGGTGGCGGGCGCGACCGTCCACTTCTCGGACGAAGGCATGGACACCGGGCCGATCGTCGCGCAGGCGAGCGTCCCCGTTCTCGAAGACGACACGGAGGACACGTTGGCGGCACGCATTCTCGTGGAAGAGCACCGGATGTTTCCGGAAGTCATCAGGCTCTTCGCCGAAGGGCGGCTGACGATCGAGGGCCGCTGCGTGAGGGTCAAGCGATGAAGGTCCGGCGCGCGATCGTCAGCGTGCACGACAAGACCGGCGTGGTGGACCTCGGCCGGCGGCTCGCCGCGCTCGGGATCGAGATCCTCTCGACGGGCGGGACGGCGGGCCTGCTGAAGAAGGAAGGCGTGCCGGTGCGCGAGGTCGCGGACGTCACCGGGTTCCCCGAGATGATGGACGGCCGCGTGAAGACCCTGCATCCGAAGATCCACGGCGGCATCCTCGCGCGGCGGGATCAGCCCGCGCACCTCGACGCGCTCGAGCGTCACGGGATCCCGCCGATCGACCTGGTCGTCGTCGCGCTCTACCCGTTCGAAGCGACGATCGCGAAGCCCGGGGTCACGCGCGCGGAGGCGATCGAGCAGATCGACGTCGGCGGGCCCACGATGATCCGCGCGGCGGCGAAGAACCACGACGCCGTCGCGGTGGTCACGGATCCCTCGCAGTACGCGGAGGTGCTGCGTGAGCTCGAGGGGAGCGGGGGCGCGCTGAGCCGCGAGACGTGTGCCCGGCTCGCGGCCGAGGCGTTCCGTCGTACGTCGCGCTACGACGCCGCCATCACGCAGTTCCTCGGAGGGGGGCTTTCTTCGGAGGGGGCCGCCGAGGCCCCCTCCGAAGCCTCCCCCCAGGAGGAGGGCGCCGGCCAAGCCGGCGCTCGAAGCGACGAATACTCCACGGTGCTCCGTATCGAGGGGGAACGCGCGCTGAGCCTGAAGTACGGAGAGAACCCTCACCAGACAGCAGCGTTCTACCGCATCGTCGGCGCCCCGACGGTCGGGCTCGCGGCGATGAAGCACCTTCACGGGCCCGAGCTCGGCTACAACAACCTCCTCGATTTCTCCGCGGCGCTGTCGCTGCTGCTCGAGTTCGACGACCCGGCGGCCGTCGTGATCAAGCACACGAATCCCTGCGGCGCGGCGCTCGGCCGCACCGTCGCCGAGGCGATGGCGAAGGCGAAGGCCTCCGATCCCGTCTCGATCTACGGCGGCATCGTCGGCGTCAACCGCGTGCTGGACATGGGCGTCGTGGAGGCGCTCGCCGGCATCTTCGTCGAGATCCTGTTCGCGGCGTCCTTCGCCCCCGACGCGCTCGCGGAGCTCCGGCGTACGAAGAAGAAGTGCCGCGTGTTCGAGATCCCGTGCGAGCGCGCCGCGCTTCCGCGGCGGATGCCCGAGTACCGCAGCGTGCTCGGGGGGCTCCTCGCGCAGTCGACCGACCTCGACGACCTGGACGAGCGCGCGCTCAACGTCGTCTCGAAGCGCGCGCCGACGGCGGACGAGCTGCGCGCGCTCCGCTTCGCCTGGCGCGTCGGCAAGCACGCCAAGTCGAACGCGATCGTGCTCACCACCGCCGACCAGGTCATCGGCGTCGGCGCCGGCCAGATGAACCGCGTCGACTCCGCGCGCCTCGCCGTCATGCGCGCGCGCGCGCAGGGGCTCGAGACGCGCGGGACCGTCTGCGCGTCCGATGCCTTCTTCCCGTTCCGCGACGGGCTCGACGTGGTCGCGGAAGCGGGCGCGACCGCCGTCATGCATCCGGGGGGCTCGCTGCGCGACGACGAGATCATCGCCGCCGCCGACGAGCACGGCATGGCCATGGTCCTCACGGGGATGCGCCACTTCCGCCACTGACGTGAGGCGCGCGTTCCTCGCCCTCCTCCTCGTCGTCGCCGCCCAGGGCTGCGCGACCGTGGAGGTCACGCCGCTCACGACCGCCGCGCCGACGGCCGAGCGTCCGTCGTACGCCCGCGGCCATCGGTGGATCCGCTCCGACGGCCTGTGGGAGCTGACAGCGGCCACCGACGAGGGCTACGTGTTCACGCGCGCCGACCTCGCGACGCTGTTCCTGACGCGGGATCTCTTCCCCGCGCGCGTCCACGTGTACCAGACTCCACACGATCCGGGCCGCCCCGACGACCGCTTCGACTTCGCTCCCTCGCCACGGATCGCTTGGCCGCTCACCGTGGGCAAGCGCGGGTCGTCGAAGGGCACGTGGACGTCCGACTTCGACGAGATCGGGCGATTCAGGAATCCCGCGGGCCACGAGTACACGCGCAACATGCGATTCCGTACGAGCGCCGAGGCGACGCTGACGTGGGTGGTCGAGGCCTGGGAAGAGGTCCGCGTCCCCGCCGGCCGCTTCGAGGCATTCAAGCTGTCCTTCACGGTGACTGCCGACGATCCCGCGGCTCGCAAGAGCGCGCCGGCCTGGTCGCTGCGCATGTGGTACGCGCCGGTCATCCGCCAGATCGTGGCCGCCGAGGGCCGAGCGCAGCGAGGCGGTCGAGCCGACGGTCGTCGTGACCGGCCGTGCGTCCGCGGGCCGCGGCGTCGCGCGCGTGGCGGTCAGCGTGAACGGCGTGGAAGCCGCGCGTCGTGACGAGCCGGCCGCGCCCGTCGAAGTGGCGCTCGAGATTCCCGTGACGCTACGGCCCGGCCGCAACGTCGTCATCGTGAGCGCCACCGACACCGGCGGCCAGACCCAGCAGGAAGCGCGCACGGTCTTCTTCGATCCGGCGACGCGGCGCGCGGCCGTCGAGAGTCAGCGCGCGACGATGCAGGCGGCGCGCGCGGAGGCGCAGGCCGCCGAGGCGCCGCGGCTGGGCCCCGAGGCGTGGGCGAAGGCGTCGGCGGCCGAGGCGGAGGCGGAGCGCGCGCTCGCGGCGAGTGACTTCCCGCGCGCCGACGACGGCTTCCGCCCGGCAGGACGCCGAGCATGCGGCCGCCGAGCGGCACGCGCGCGCCCGGATGGACGAGGGCCGTGCCCGCGAGCGCGAAGGCGCCGAGGCGCTCGCGCGCGGCGAGGCGCCGGTCGCGCGTGCGCGGTACGAAGCCGCCGCGCGCGCGGCGGCTCTCCGCGAACGGCGGCTCGCCGAGGCCGCGGAGGCGGCGCGGTTCGCGGACGCGCTCCAAGCCGACGCCCGACGCAAGTGAGCGTGCGCTTCCCGGACGAGGGCGCCCGTGTCGCGCAGGCCTCGTCGGTCGTCGCCGCCGTCGCCACCTCGAGCCGCGGCGTCGAGCGCATCACGATCACGCTGAACGGCCGCCCCGTGCACGAGCAGTCCGAGCGGCGGCCGCAGCGTTCGATCGTCGTGGCCGCGCCGATCGCGCTCGACCCGGGGAGCAACGCGATCGAGATCGCCGCGATCGAAGCGGGCGGGGCGCAGCGGCGCGAGCGGCGGACCATCGTCTACGAAGCGCCGAAGGCGGCCGCGCCCGCGCCGGTCGCGAGCGCCGAGGCGCCGCCCGAGCGCTGGGCGGTCATCGTGGGCGTGGGCGCCTACGATCATCCGAGCATTCCCCGCCTGCGTTACACGGTCAACGACGCCGAGGCGCTGCAGCGCGCGCTCGTCGAGACCGGCGGCCTGAAGCCCGCGAACGTGCTCCTCCTCACCGATCGCACGGAGCGCAAGCCCACGCTCCGGACGCTCAAGTGGGCGCTCGGCACCTTCCTCGCGCGCTTGGCCCGCAAGTCGGACACCGTGTTCATCTTCTTCGCGGGCCACGGGGCGCCCGAGGTCGACGTGAGCGGGCGGGAGCGCGACGGGCTCGCGAAGTACCTCGTGCCGATCGACGCGGACCCCGACGACCTCTACGCGACCGGGCTGCCGATGGAGGAGTTCGAGACGATCTTCTCGCGCATCGAGGCGGAGCGCGTGGTGGTGTTCCTCGACGCCTGCTACAGCGGCGCGGCGGGCGGCCGGACGTTCTCGTCGCGCAAGACGCGCGCGATGGGCGTCGACGCGACGTTCCTCGACCGCCTCGCGAAGGTGCGCGGCCGCGCGATCGTCACCGCGTCGCGCGCCGCCGAGCTGTCGCTCGAGGTCGGCGAGCTGGGCCAGGGGCTCTTCACGTACTATCTCGTCGAAGGGCTCAAGGGTTCGGCCGATCTCGACGGCGACGCCACCGTCACGCTCCAGGAGCTCTACCAGTACGTCGAGCGTGAGGTGAGCCGCCGCTCGCGCGCGATCGGAGGCACCCAGCATCCCGTGCTGAAAGGTGAGCTCGAAGGCCAGCTCCCGATGGTGAAGGTGCGCCGATGACCCGTCCCGACCAGATCTACGGGCTGCGCGACCTGATGCGGATCCTCTCGCTCACGCCGAAGCGCATGGGACAGCTGCGCCGCCTGGAGCTGCTGCGTCCCGATGGGGTGGGCTACACGTTCCGCGACCTCTTCGCGCTGCGCGCGGCCGCGGCACTGCTCGACGCCGGCGCGTCCGTCCGCCAGATCAAGCAGGCGCTCGTCGCGTTGCGCCGGCAGGACCCGGAGCTCGAGCAGCCGCTTGCCGAGGTTCGTCTCACCGTGGACGGCGGCCGCCTGATCGCGCAGTCCGATCGCGTGCGCTTCGATCCGCGGACGGGACAGACGGTGCTCGACCTCGAGCCGAAGGATCTGCAGGCCGCCGCCGAAGCCACGCTGGTGATGGGTCTCGTGCGGCCGCTCTCGCCGCCCGCGGAGCAGGCCGAGGCGTGGTTCGAGCGCGCGAGCGAGAAGGAGAGCGATCCCGCGCACTGGGACGAGGCCATCGACGCCTATCGCCGGGTGGTGGAGATCGATCCGACGTACGCGGCGGCGTGGAACAACCTCGGCCTCTTGTTGCACCGCATGGGGCACTACGACGAGGCGCAGGAGTCCTACGCGACGGCGCTCACGCAGGACGAGCGGTGCTGCCAGGCCGCGTACAACCTCGGCTCGCTCCACGAGGACCGCGGCGACGTGGAGATGGCGATCCGCCACTACCGGATGGCGCTCGAGCTCGCGCCGGACTACGCGGACGCGCACTTCAACCTGGCCGCCGCGCTGTCGCGCGCGGGCCGCGCCTCCGACGCGCTCCGTCACTGGCAGCGTTACGTCGAGCTCGACGCGGGCAGCCCCTGGGCCCGCATCGCGCGCGCGCATCTCGATCTCGTCGAGCCCGGAGGGCCCGAGCCATGAGAGTCCTGCTCGTCGGCGGAGGGGGCAGAGAACACTCGCTCGCGTGGGCGATCGCGAAGAGCCCGCGCGTGACCGCGCTCTACGCCGCGCCGGGCAACCCCGGGATCGCGCGGCACGCGACGTGCGTGCCCATCGCCGCGGACGCGCTCGACGACCTCGTGCGCTTCGCCGATCGCGAGCGTATCGATCTCACCGTCGTCGGTCCCGAGGTGCCGCTCGTCGCCGGACTCGCGGACCGGCTGAGGGCGGCCGGTCACGCCGTCTTCGGACCGAGCGCGGCGGCGGCGCGGATCGAGGGCTCGAAGGCGTTCGCGAAGGATCTGATGGCGCGCTTCCGGATCCCCACGGCGCGCTTCGAGACGTTCACCGACGCCGCCGCCGCGCGGCGCTTCAGCCGCGAGCTCGGGGCGTGCGTCGTGAAGACGGACGGGCTCGCCGCGGGCAAGGGCGCCATCGTCTGTCCCACGGCCGCGGCGGCCGACGAGGCGATCGCGCAGTGCCTGGAGCGCGGCGAGTTCGGCGCGTCCGGGCGCACGGTCGTCGTCGAGGAGTTCATGGAGGGCGAGGAGGTCTCGTTCTTCGCGCTCGTGAGCGGCACGCACGTGGTGCCGCTCATCGAGGCGCAGGATCACAAGACGGTGTTCGACGGCGATCGTGGGCCGAACACGGGCGGCATGGGCGCGTTCTCGCCGGTGGGAAGTTTCGACGAGCGCATGGCGGCGCGCGTGATGGACACGATCATCCATCCCGTCGCGGCGGCACTCGCCGCCGAGGGGGCGCCGTATCACGGGGTGCTCTACGCGGGGCTGATGCTGACCGCCGAGGGGCCGAAGGTGGTCGAGTTCAACTGCCGCTTCGGCGATCCCGAATGCCAGGTCTTGATGGTGCGGCTCGCGGAGGACCTCGTGCCCGCCCTCGGCGCCGTCGCTCGGCGCGAGCCCCTGCCGCGCGCGCTCGCGTGGACGAGCGACGCCGCGGTGTGCGTGAATCTCGCCTCGGGCGGCTATCCCGGGCGCTATCCGACCGGGCTCGCGATCACGATCCCGAGCGATGTCGAGCGCGACGGCCTGCAGGTGTTCCACGCGGGCACGGCGTCGAAGGACGGCCGGCTCGTGACCGCGGGCGGCCGCGTGCTGTCGGTCACGGCGACGGCGCCGTCGCTGCCCGACGCCATCGCGCGCGCCTACGCGGCGATCGACCGCATCCGGTTCGACGGCATGCACTTCCGCCGCGACATCGGCAGACGGTCGACATGGGGGGCCGGCTCCAGCGGCCCCCCAAACCCCCCGGCGCTCCGGGCGACGGCACAGCCGTCGCCCGGAGCGAGTGCCGCGTGGTCCAGACCCGCGGTATGAACCCGAGCGTGGATCGTCCCGTCCGCGTCGGCATCGTGCTCGGCAGCGACTCCGACCTCGACGTCATGCTCGAGGCGGTGAAGGTGCTGGACGCGCTCGAGATCGGCTGCGAGGTCGTCGTCGCGTCCGCGCATCGCACCCCGAAGCGCACCGAGGAGTACGCGACGTCCGCCGCGGGGAAGGGGATCGGCGTGCTCATCGGGGCTGCCGGCGGCGCCGCGGCGCTGCCCGGTGTCCTCGCCGCGTCGACGCCGTTGCCCGTCATCGGCGTGCCGATCGCGTCGACGCCGCTCGGGGGGATGGACGCGCTCTTCTCGATCGTCCAGATGCCGCCGGGCGTGCCGGTGGCGACAGTGGCGGTCGGGAAGTGGGGCGCGACGAACGCCGCGATCCTCGCGGCGCAGATCCTCGCGGCGACCGACGCCGCGCTGGCCAAGCGCCTCGCGGACTATCGTGCGCGCCTCGCCGCGCAGGTGGACGACCGCCAGCGCCGCGTCGCCGAGAAGCTCGCGGCGGCGCGCACGTCGACCTGACCACGGCCACGCGCGTGCTCGCCGTCGACGCGTCGGCGCCGGACGGCGCCGCGATCGCCGAGGCCGCCGCGGTGATCACGACCGGCGGCGTCGTCGCGTTTCCGACGGAGACGTTCTACGGCCTCGCCGTCGCGGCGCTCGATGCCGCCGCGGTCCGCCGTCTCTTCGCGCTGAAGGGCCGCCCCGAGTCGCGGCCGATCCTCGTCCTCGTCGACGACCCCGCGCGCATCGAGCGCTTCGCGCTCCTCACCGACGCGGCGCGCGCGCTGATCGCGCGTCACTGGCCCGGCGCGCTCACGCTGGTGCTGCCCGCGCGTCCGATCGTGCCGGTGGAGCTCACCGCGGGGACGGGTACGATCGGCGTGCGGCAACCAGGCCACGCGGTCGCACGTGCGTTGGCCGCCGCGTGCGGAGCGCCGATCACCGCGCCCAGCGCGAATCTGACGGGCGAAACGCCGCCGACGACCGCGGACGACGTGCGCCGTGTGTTCGACGGCCGCATCGACGTGATCCTCGACGCGGGCGCGACGCCGGGCGGCTTACCGTCGACGATCCTCGACGTGACGGTCGATCCGCCGCGCGTGCTCCGTCACGGTGCCCTGCGGATATGAGGATCACCGGCGTCGTGCAGGCGGGCGGCAAGTCCACGCGCATGGGCGGCGAGCCGAAGGCGCTGATGGACGTCGGCGGCCGCCGCATCGTCGAGCGTGTCGTCGCGGCCATCGCGCCGGTGGTGGATGATGTGCTCGTGGTGACCAACACGCCGGAGCGGTACGCGTTCCTCGGGCTGCCCATGGTGGGCGACGCCTTCCCCGATCACGGCTCGCTCGGCGGGATCTACTCCGGGCTCAAGGCGGCTCCGGGCGACGTCGCGTTCACCGTGGCCTGCGACATGCCGTTCCTCCGCGCCGACGTGGTCCGGCTGGTGCTCGAGCGCGTGGCGGAGGCGGACGTCGTCATCCCGCGGGTCGGCGACCAGCTCGAGACCCTGCACGCCGCCTACGCGAAGGCGTGCCTCGCGCCGATGGAAGAGCGCCTGCGCGCGGGCCGCTTGAGGATCGTGGGCTTCTTCGACCGCGTGCGCGTGCGCGAGATCGCCGAGTCCGACGTGCGCGCGCTGGCCGATCCGGCGATCGTGTTCATGAACGTCAACACGCCCGACGAGCTCGCGCGCGCGCGGGAGCTGGAGCGGGGCGCGTAATGCGTCTGCGGCAGGCGGCGATCGTCCACTACCACGAAGTGAGCCTCAAGCGCGGCAACCGCCCGCTCTTCCTGCGCCACCTCGCCCGGAACATCGAGCGCGCGACGTCCGACGCCGGGCCCGTGCGCCTGCGCCAGCTCTCGGGACGCATCGAGGTCGACCTCGACCGCAACGGGGCGCCGGAGCTCGTGCGCGACCGCATCGCGCGCGTGTGCGGGGTCGCGAGCGTGGCGCTCGCGTTCCGCGTCCCGTCGACGGTCGAGGAGATGAAGGACGTGATCGGCCAGCTGCTCGAGGGCCGGCGGTTCGCGTCGTTCCGCATCAGCGCGCGCCGCGCCTTCAAGACGTACCCGCTCACGTCCGTGGAGCTCAACCGCGAGCTCGGCAGCTTCGTCGTCGAGCGCACGGGCGCGCGGGTCGACCTCCACGGCGCCGAGCTGGAGATCCACGTCGAGGTGCTGCCGGCGGAGACGTTCGTCTACGTCAACCGCGTCGCGGGGCCGGGCGGGCTGCCGGTGGGCGCCAGCGGCACGGTGGCCGCGCTGCTGTCCGGCGGCATCGACTCGCCGGTCGCCGCCTGGCGCATGATCAAGCGCGGCTGCCGCGTGGTCCTCGTCCACTTCCACAGCGTCCCGTACCTGCCGGACATCTCGCAGGCGAAGGCCAAGGCGCTCGCGGAGCGCCTCACGGAGTGGCAGTACCGCTCGCGGCTCTTCCTGGTGCCGTTCGGCGAGATCCAGCGCGAGATCGTGCTGTCGGTGCCCGGCCCCGCGCGCGTCGTCGTCTACCGGCGGATGATGATCCGCATCGCGGAGGCGATCGCGCGCTCCGTCGGCGCGCACGCCCTCGTCACGGGGGAGAGCCTCGGCCAGGTCGCGTCGCAGACCCTCGAGAACCTCGCGCGGATCGACGAAGCGGCGACGATGCCGGTCTTCCGGCCGCTCATCGGGACCGACAAGCTCGAGATCACCGGCGAGGCGCAGCGGCTCGGCACGTTCGAGATCTCGATCGAGCCCGACGCCGACTGCTGCACCCTGTTCACGCCCCGTCACCCGGCGACGCGCATGTCTCACGAGGCCGTCCAGAAAGTCGAAGCGAACCTCGACGTGCCGCGCCTGGTGGCGATGGGGACGTCCGGCGCCACGCTTGCCACGTTCGCCTTCCCCAAAGAGGACGGCACAGACTAGATGTTGTGAGCTTGACTTAGGCAACACCCTACCGGTATGGTCCTTCTGTATGACTGTCGTCGCGCTGGGTGCGGATCACGCAGGATTCGCCCTCAAGCAGGAGCTGAAGCAGAGGCTGGTCGCCGAGGGCCACACGGTGGTCGACGTCGGCACGCACTCGACGGAGTCCGTCGACTATCCGGATTTCGCCGCGGCGGTGGCACGCGCGGTGACCAGCGGCGAGGTGCAGCGCGGCGTGCTCGTGTGCGGCACGGGCATCGGCATGGCGATCGCGGCCAACAAGGTGCCGGGGATCCGCGCGGCGGTCTGTGGCGACGTCGAGACTGCGAAGATCTCGCGGCAGCACAACGACCTGAACGTGCTCGCGCTCGCGGGCCGCGCGACGGCGCCCGAGCAGGCGATCGCGATCGTGCGCGCGTGGCTCGAGACGTCCTTCGACGGCGGCCGGCACGTGCAGCGTCTGGCGAAGGTCACGGGGCTCGAAGAGGTGGCCGGTGCGCAGCCTCGCTGATGTCGATCCCGACATCGCGAACGCTCTTCGCCAGGAAGCGCAGCGCCAGCAGCGCAATCTCGAGCTGATCGCGTCGGAGAACTTCGTCTCCGACGCCGTCCTCGAGGCGGTCGGCTCCGTCCTCACCAACAAGTACGCCGAAGGGTACCCGGGCCGGCGGTACTACGGCGGCTGCGAGGTCGTGGACGTCGTCGAGGATCTCGCGATCGCGCGCGCCAAGGAGCTCTTCGGCGCGCAGCACGCGAACGTCCAGCCGCACTCCGGCGCCCAGGCGAACATGGCCGTGTACTTCACGGTGCTCAAGCCCGGCGACGTCGTGCTCGGTCCCAACCTCTCGCACGGCGGCCACCTCACGGCCGGCAGCGCCGTGAACTACTCGGGGAAGTTCTACTCGATCGTCGCGTACGGGGTCAGGCGCGACACCGAGCTCATCGATCTCGACGAGGTGCGTGACCTCGCGAAGAAGCACCGCCCGAAGCTCGTGATCGCGGGCGGGTCCGCGTTTCCGCGCTCGATCGACTTCAAGCCGTTCGCCGAGATCGCGCACGAGGTCGAGGCACCGCTCATGGCCGACATCGCGCATCCGGCGGGGCTCGTCGCCGCGGGCCTGCATCCGTCGCCCGTCGGCGTCGCCGACTGGGTCACGAGCACCACGCACAAGACGCTGCGCGGACCGCGCGGCGGCATGGTGCTGTGCGGGTCGGAGCACGCGGCCGCGCTCGACAAGACCGTGATGCCGGGCGTGCAGGGCGGGCCGCTCATGCACGTGATCGCGGGCAAGGCCGTCGCCTTCAAGGAAGCGCTGACGCCGGAGTGGCGCGCCTACCAGCAGCAGATCCTGCGCAACGCGAAGGCGCTCTCGGCCGCGCTGCTCGCGAAGGGCTATCGGCTCGTCACCGGCGGCACCGACACGCACCTGCTGCTGCTCGACCTGGGCGTGCGCGGTCTCACCGGCAAGGACGCCCAGGAGGCGCTCGACCGGGCGTGGATCACGGTCAACAAGAACACGATCCCGTTCGAGACGAAGAGCCCGATGGTGACGAGCGGCATCCGGCTCGGCACGCCCGCGGTCACCACGCGCGGGATGAAGGAGCCCGAGATGGCGCAGATCGCGGCGCTCATCGACCGGGTGCTCTCCAGCATGGGCTCCGAGAGCGTCGAAGCGAAGGTGCGCGGCGACGTCCAGGAGCTCACCAACCGGTTCCCGCTCTATCCGGAGCGAACGTGAGAGGGGTGGTCAGATGAAATGCCCGTTCTGCGGCCATACCGAAGATCGCGTCGTCGACTCGCGCGTCGGCCGGGAAGGGGAGTTCATCCGCCGGCGCCGTGAGTGCCTGAAGTGCCGCCGGCGCTACACGACCTACGAGTACATCGAGGACGTGCTCCCGCACGTCGTGAAGCGCGACAGCCGGCGCGAGCCGTTCGACCGCCAGAAGCTGCGCGGCTCGATCCTCAAGTCGTGCGAGAAGCGCTCGGTCGGCGTCCAGGCCGTGGACGACGTGGTCGCGGACATCGAAGCGCGCCTGCACGAGCGCGCGGAGAAGGAGATCTCGAGCCTCGAACTGGGCGAGCTCGTGATGGAGCACCTGCAGAAGCTCGACCAGGTCGCGTACGTGCGCTTCGCGTCGGTCTACCGGCAGTTCAAGGACATCAACCAGTTCATGGACGAAGTGCGCGGGCTCCTGAAGGACGACGGGAAGCCGAAGCCGCTGACGCCCGTCAACAAGCTCCGTCCTCCCGTGAAGGTGACCAAGTAGGGCCGAGGCCCACAGATGGCTCGGCCCTGCCGGAACGGGAGACCGGCAGGGCCGAAGCACTTCAGCGGCGCTTACTTCTTCTTCTTCTTGCCGCCCTTTTTCTTGGCCACCTGGTCACCTCCCCTCCCGGCACCGCTGTTCTGGCGGCATGCTAGGAGCCCTGACAACTGCTGTCAAGCGTAAAATCCCATATACGGGGTTCCATGCGGCCCGATGACCCCAGACGTTGTTGACGCGACCCCTGCGGTTGAGCCCGAGGGACTCCGTAGACGGAGGTTTGACAACGCGAGGGTCGCCACGTATCGTGAGCGCCGTCGCCATCACGCCAGTGCGCACGAGAACGCGTCGTCACCCCCGGAGACCGACTACATGAAGATCCTCTTCGTGAACCCACGATTCCCGAAATCGTTGTGGGGCTTCCAGGGGATGTACGACCTCATCGGCGTCAGATCGGGGCAGGCGCCGCTCGGCCTGATGACCGTGGCGGCGCTCACGCCGCCCGAGATCGCGGTCGAGCTCATCGACGAGAACTGCTATCCGCTCCGCTACGACACCGATGCCGACGTCGTCGCGATCGGCTGCTGGAACGTCCAGTACCGGCGGGCGCGCGAGATCGCGGCGGAGTTCCGCCGCCGCGGCAAGCTCGTCGTGGTCGGCGGCCCGTACGCGAGCCTCTGCCCGGAGCGCTTCGAGGACGGCGCGTTCGACATCGTGTTCAACGGGGAAGTCGAGATCACCTGGCCGCAGTTCTGCCGCGACCTCCTCGCCGGCGCCCCGAAGCCGCTGTACCGGCAGATCGGCAACGTCGACATCCAGCTCTCGCCCGTCCCGCGCTACGATCTCATCAAGCCCGAGGACTACCTCTACTACTTCGCGCAGACCACGCGCGGCTGTCCGTTCGCGTGCGAGTTCTGCGACATCATCGTGACCGACGGCCGGATCCCGCGCACGAAGCCGGTCGCCCAGGTCGTCGCCGAGGTCGAGGCGATCGCCCGCCTGGGCGGGAAGTACGTCAGTTTCTCGGACGCGAACTACATCGGCAACGTGAAGTACGCCGAGGAGCTCACGCGCGCCCTCGCCGACTTCGGCCAGAAGAACGGCTACCCGGTCTCCTTCTCCGCCGAGATGACGATCACGGTCGCCGAGCGGCCGCACCTGCTCGAGCTCCTCCGCCAGGCCAACTTCACCGGGATCTTCGTCGGCATCGAGTCGCCCAACCTCGAGTCGCTCAAGGAGACGAAGAAGCGGCAGAACGTCGCCAAGCCCCTCATCGAGAGCATCCGGAAGATCCAGTCGCACAACCTCATGGTGATCGCGGGCATGATCGTCGGCTTCGACAACGACGACACGCGGATCTTCCAGGCGCAGTACGACTTCCTCCAGGAGGCGGGGATCACGTTCACGACGTGCGGCGTGCTCACCGCGATCGAGAAGACGCCGCTCCATGCGCGGCTCGAGAAGGAAGGGCGCCTGCTGCCGTACGACTCGGCGAACGTCCTCGGCCACGGCGCGGCGGACCTCAACTTCGTCCCGAAGCGCATGACGGCCAGCGAGGTGCACCGCGGCTACAACTGGCTGATCCGCGCGCTCTACAGCTACGACGGCTACCGCACGCGTCTCACGACCGCGTTGCGCCAGTTCCAGGCGCGGCCCGAGGTGAGCCGTCGCGGCGCCGTCGGCCTCGACTGGAAGATGGTCGGCATCGCCGTGAAGACCGCGAAATACTTCCTCTTCACGCGGTCGACCCAGCGGCGGCGGTTCTTCCTGAGCACGCTCCGCGAGGTCATCGCGATGGGGGCGTCGCCCGCGAAGCTGATGGCGGCGGTCTCGTACCTGATCGCCCACAAGCACTTCCACGAGTACGTGACGAGTGCCCACGGCGATCCCGAAGCGGTGCCCGTGGTGTCGCCGTTCAGCGGGGCCGCGACCACGCGCGAGTGGTGGCAGGCGGAGTTCGACGGCGAGCGTGTCCGTGCGTTGAAGCGGGAAGTGTCCGGCGGATGGCTCGGCTGGCTCCGCCCGCGCGGGCGGCGGGCGGTGGCCGTCCCCGAGGCGTTCCTCACGGAGAAGATCGGCGAGTGCCTCCGCCGCTACCTGGCCGAGCTCAACGTCGATGTGGTGCCGGTCGCGACCGCCGCGATCTCGCGTCTGCGCGACCGGGCCGACCTCCTCGTGCTGCCGATCCTCGGGTCCGTACGCAAGGGCCGCGAGGAGCTGCACCAGATCGCCGCGCAGCTCCACGAGCGGGTCCAGGCCGATCTGGAGCGGCTCCCGCGCGTCGTCCCGCTCGCCCTCGACGGCGATCACCGGGCGGTCATCGACGCCTTCGCGCGCATCGGATTGACGTTCACGCGCCGGGTGGAGCGGCTACGCGACGCGTACACGAAGGCGATCCAGACGGTGATGGCGCCGGGAGGCCCCGGCGTCTTGAAGCCCTTCTGAACGACATGGGGGGCCGCGGCGGCCCCCGAGCCCCCCCGGCGCTCCGGGCCGGGAGTGAATCCCGGCCCTCCGCGAGTGACGATTCGTGGACTAATTCCGGCCGGTCAGCGATCTAGTTCCAGTCGATACGCCAGACGGGGCCCATGAAGTAGAGCGGGCCCTCGAAGCGGAGGAACGCCGGGGCCTCGCCCGCGGCGATCCACGCCTTCACGTCCGGCAGCGCCACGACCAGCAGCGACGCGAGGAGCCCGAGCTGGGGCTTGATGTGAAACCGCGTCGCCGGCACGACCGCGGGCCCCATCGTCACCGGCTCCTGCGCCATCGGCTCAGCAGCATCTTGATCGCGCGGGGCTTCGGCGTGAACGCGACGATGTGGACCGTCTGGGACTGTCCGGCTTCCAGATTCTTCAAGACGGTGCACAAGAGGCCGTTGTACGCGTCCGCGGGAATCTCGAAGCTGCCGCTCAGCACTTCCTCGGCGCTCTGCTCGTCGGCCCGATAGCGCACCCGGTACTCGCCCGTCTCGCGCTCGAAGCTCGCCTCCAGCGTCTCGGGGAACGACGGCCCGCGCTGCACGACCCGGTAACTCAGCAGCGTGAAGACGCCGCCCTGGTCGTAGGTCACCGTTTCGTCGTAGATCGAGCCGTCGTGAAAGCGGAAGACCAGACGGTTCTCGACGCGATTGGCGCGCGCGACCTGGACGAGGTCGCCCTGCGCGAGGACCTCCCCGCTGGCGGAGCGCAGCACCGGGAACCCGCGCGCGACGCCTTCGGTGAAGCGGACGGTGACCGGCTCGGCGTGAGCGGCGGCGGCGAAGAGGACGACCGAGGAGGCAACGATTCCGAAGAGTGCGCGTCGCATGGCTACCACGTCGGCAAGAGACGTGCCGTGGCGCCGTGAACGCGCTAGGACCCGCGCCGCTCCTGTGCCGATGCGGGTCGGCGCTGATTGCGCCGCCGCACGAACTCCTCGTTGAGGGGAACGCCACGACGGCAGAGAGGGCAATCCTCGGGACTGTAAGTGGGAAAGTCTCTACTCACGAGGCTGAACATCGGCTTGCCGTTGAGCTCGACGGAGGTGCGGCGCCAGAGGCAGCCGACGCCGACCACCTGCGCGCCCATCTGCTCCACGAGGTCGATCAGGAGCTCGAGCGTCGACCCGGTGCTGACGAGGTCCTCGACCAGCAGCACCGTGGTGCCCTCGCGGATCAGCCGCTGGAACTCGACGGGCAGGGTGACGCGCCGCTTGCCGCTCGCCATGCCCTTCATCCCGTAGACGACGACCGGGCGGGAGGGATGGGCGCGGGCCACGCAGTGGGAGAGAATCAGCGCCGCCGGACCGGTCGACAGCACCACGTCCACCGGCCACGGCGCGAAGTGCTTGGCGATGACCGCGCCCAGGCCCTCCGTGAACGAGGGCTCGGTGGTGACGAGGGTCTTCTCGATGTACTCGCTCGTGTGGTGGCCCGACGGCAGGAGGACGTGATCGTTCGCGTGATACGCGCCCGTCCGCTTGAGGATCTCGAGGTGGATCTTCTCGCGAACCTCGGACTCCATGGCGACGGCGTCTTTGCGGGGGGCGGCGCTCATCAGCTCCTCCTTGAACATGGGGCCCCGCAACTGGAGGACCCCAAACCCCTGCGGGCTCCCCGGCATTATCGCATTCCGCCTGCTAGACTGGCCGCCATGCGCGTCCTTGCCGTCGACACGTCGACGATGGCCGGCGGCGTCGCGTTGCTCGACGGCTCGCGCGTCATCGGAGAATCGCTCGTCGACGTCCGGACCACGCACTCCGAGCGCCTGATGGTCGCCGTCGACCGCGCGCTCTCCGACGCGGGCTGGGCCCCCGAGAACCTCGACGGCTTCGCGGTGACCATCGGTCCCGGGTCGTTCACGGGATTGCGGATCGGCCTCGCCGCCGTCAAGGGCCTCGCGCTGGCGCTGGGGCGCCCGATCGCCGCGGTGCCGACGCTCGACGCGATGGCGGCGGGATTGCCGTGGGCCATGCGCCCGGTGTGTCCCGTGCTCGACGCGCGGAAAGGCGAAGTGTACGCGTGCCTCTATCGCTGGGACGGGCTCATCATGCGCCGTGAATGGGAGTACCTCGCGCTCGCGCCGGACGCGCTGGCGGCGCGCCTCACCGAGCCCGTCATCGGCGTCGGCGACGGCGCCGCGCTCATCGCGTCGTCGTGGATGACGCCGACCGAGCCCGTGCGCCGCGGGCCGTCCGCCGCCGTCGTCGGCTGGCTCGGCCACGAGCGCCTGCGCCGCGGCGAGACCGTCGATGCCACCACGCTCGTGCCACTCTATCTCCGGCCGTCAGAGGCCGAGCTCAAGCGCCGTGCCGTCGTTCTCCATTAGCCCGATGCGCGCCGAGGATCTCGACGAGGTCGTCGCCATCGAGCGTGCCTCGTTCGGGATGCCGTGGTCGCGCGGCGCCTTCCTCTACGAGATCGAGCAGAACCGCGTGGCGCGCTGCTGGGTGCTGCGCGAGGGCGACGCGGTGGTCGCGTACCTCTGTCTGTGGGAGATCGGCGAGGAACTCCACGTGACCAACATCGCGGTCCACCCGCGCCTGCGGCGTCGGGGCCTGGCCCGGCAGCTCCTGACCGCGATCCTCGACGACGGGCGCAGCCGCCGGCTGCGCTCCGTCACGCTCGAAGTCCGCCCCACCAACGAGGAGGCCCGGACCCTCTACGAGTCGTTCGGGTTCAAGGTCGTCGGCCGGCGGAAGGGGTACTACTACGACACCGGCGAAGACGCGCTGATCATGGAGACCGACCTCCAGACGGGGCGCCTCCGGGCCGGGTCGTGACTCTCCGCCGGAACCACCGGCGTCCATCGCGTGTTCTGCATTCAGTCATGGCCGACGCCGCCGGTCTGCCTGGAACCCTCCTCTTTCTCGCCGCCGCCCTCGCCCTCCTCTCGGTCGCTCTCTCGCCGTCAGCCGCGGCCGCCCAGGCCAATCAGGCGGAGATCGCGCGCGGGAAGTACGTGTTCGGCGCCACCGGCGGGTGCGGGTGTCACACCGAGCCCGGGAAGGGCAGGCCGGTCAATGCCGGCGGGCGGAAGATCGATGCGCCGTTCGGAACCGTGTACGCGACGAACATCACGCCCGACCGCGAGACGGGCATCGGGGGCTGGACGGACGAGCAGATCATCGGCGCCACGCGCCTGGGCCGGCGGCCGAACGGCGAGCGCATCCTCCCGGTCCACCCCTTCGGCTCGTTCAACGGGATGGCGGAAGGCGACCTCAAGGCGCTCGTCGCGTTCCTCAGGACGCTGCCGCCCGTGAAGAAGCCGAATCAGCCGAAGAAGATCACCGTGCCGCTGTTCGAGAGCGTGTTCCTCCCGGCGTGGCTCGCGGCGTTCGCGGTCTCCGAGAAGCCGCCGGCCGCCGCGCCGACGAGCGGAGTCGCGCGCGGGGAATACCTCGTGAAGGCCGTCGGCCATTGCGGCGAGTGCCACACGCCGCGCACGCGCTTCCAGGCGCTCGACAACGGCCGGTTCCTCGCGGGCAACCCGACCGGCCCCGAGAACTCCGAGGTGCCCAACATCACGCCGGACAAGGAGACGGGCCTGACGTGGTCCGTCGACGAGATCGCGTATTATCTCGCCTCCGGCAACAAGCCGGACGGCGATGTCGTGGGCGGGATCATGGGGGAAGTGATCTACGGCAACGTCGCCGGGTACAAGGACATGACGAAGGCCGACCTCACGGCGATCGCGCAGTACCTCAAGTCGATTCCGCCGGTGCGGTACAAGATCGGGAAGTGAGCGCAGTGCGTATCACGGCTCGCCCGACCGGGCGACCGACTCGCGGAGGACAACGCATGAAGCGTGCATGGATCGGGCTCACCGCCGTGGTCGCCAGCGCGGGTCTCCTCGCCGCGTGCGCGACGACCGACACCGCGTCGAAGACCCCGGCGCAGTACGTCGAGGATCGCCAGAAGCTCATGAAGGCGCACGGCGAGAACTGGAAGGGGGTGCAGGACGGCGCCAAGGCGGGCAACTGGCAGCAGGTCGCGACCAACGCCGACGCGATGGCGAACAACGCGAAGCAGATGCCGGGACTCTTCCCGCCGGGCTCGATGACCGAGAAGTCGAAGGCCAAGCCGGAGATCTGGCAGCGCAAGGCGGAGTTCGACGCCGCCGCGAAGAAGATGGAGACGGAGTCGGTGCGGCTCGCGGGCACCGCGCGCGGCGGCAACGCGCAGGCGACGGGCGACATCATCAAGGACTTCGGCCGCAACACGTGTGGCAACTGCCACACGCCGTTCCGGGTCCCGCCGCCGCGTTCCTGACTCGGAGGGGGCTTCGCCCCCCGTCCGACGAGCAAAAAACGGCGAGCCGTTCGGCTCGCCGTCTTTGCTCTGCCTCCCCCAGGAATCGGATTGCGCGCGCGAAGCCCGCGCTCGATCGCGGACATGCTTCCAGGAGCAGTCATGAAACGCATCCAGTCCGCGCGGTGCCGTCGGGACGGCGGGGACGTCCGTCCCGGCGTGCTAGATTCGGCGGGTGAGCCGCGATCCGATCGTGCTCGTCGAGAAGATGCTTGGCGGCGATCGGCTCGCCCTGGCGCGGCTCATCACGCACCTCGAGAACCGAACGCCGGCCGTGCCCGCCATCATGAAAGCCATTCACGGGAAAGGTGGGGAGGCGTACGCCGTCGGCGTCACCGGGCCGCCCGGGGCCGGAAAGTCGACCGTCGTCGATCGGCTCACCGGGCACCTTAGGCGCGAGGAGCGCACCGTCGGCATCGTCGCCGTCGATCCCTCGAGCCCGTTCACCGGCGGCGCCGTGCTCGGCGACCGCATCCGCATGCAGGCGCACACGCTCGACAGCGGCGTCTTCATCCGCAGCATGGCGACGCGCGGCTCCGTCGGCGGGCTCGCGCGCGCCACGCGCGACGTGCTGAAGCTCCTCGCCGCCGCCGGCTTCGAGTGGCTGCTCGTCGAGACCGTCGGCGTGGGGCAGACCGAGCTCGACGTCATGCGCCTCGCCGACACGACCGTCGTCGTGCTCGTGCCCGAGTCGGGTGACGCCATCCAGACGATGAAGGCCGGCCTCATGGAGGCCGCGGACGTGTTCGTCGTCAACAAGGCCGATCGCGCCGGCGCGCCCGCGCTCATGGCCGAGCTGAAGTTCGCGGCGCACCTGCACTACGCGAGCCCGACGTCGTCGAAGGACGTGGACTGGGAGATCCCCGTGCTGGCCGCGCAGGCGCACGCCGACGTCGGCATCGCGGAGATGCTCGCGGAGATCCGGCGTCATCAGGGAGCACTCACCGTCGCCGGCGCGCTCGCCACGCGGCGCGAGGAGCGCCGGCGCGAGGAGCTGCGCGCGGTGCTCCTCGAGGAGCTCAGCGCGAGCGTGCAGCACCGCCTCGAGCGCGGCGAGCTCGCGGGACCGTTCGACGAGGTCGCCGCGGGCACGACCGACGTCTATTCCGCGGCGCGCGCGATCCTCGACCGGATCCTCGCGCAGCGCTGAGGGCGTGCGCCGCGCCATGCTATCGTTGACCGGCTCATGACGCCTTCCGTCCCCTTCCGCGACACCTTCTGGAACGTGCCCGTGTGGGCGCAGATCCTCCTCTACGTCGGCGGCGCCGTCGCGGTGGCGATCTTCGCGTATGGCGTGTGGCAGCGCGTGCGGCTGTGGCGCGCCGGCGGTCCCGAGAACCGCTGCGACCGGATCCCCGAGCGCGTGAAGCTCGTGGCGAAGCACGCGCTCGGCCAGGCGCGGGTGCTCTCGGAGGCGTATCCCGGGATCATGCACGCGACGATGTTCTGGGGCTTCCTCGCGCTGTTCATGGGCACCGTGCTCGCCACGATCGACTACGACATCACGCTGCCGCTGTTCGGCGTGAAGCTGCTGAAGGGAACGTTCTACCTCGGCTACGAGACCGTGCTCGACCTCTTCGGGCTCTTCTTCGTCATCGGGCTCGGGATGGCGGTGTACCGGCGATTCGTGGTGCGGCCGGCGCGGATCGATCCGACCGCGCGCTTCGCGAACGTGCTGCTCCTCCTCTTCCTGATCAACGTGACGGGCTTCGTGCTCGAGGCGTGCCGCCTCGCCGTCGTGCGGCCGGAGTGGGCGCGATTTTCACCCGTCGGCTGGGCGCTGGGACAGGCGATGGCGGGCGCCGGGATGTCGGACGGGGCGCTGCGGACGACGCACTTCGCGGTCTGGCTGTTCCACGCGGTGATCTCGCTCGGCTTCGTCGCGATCGTGCCCTACTCGTACTTCAGCCATCTCGTGACGACGCCCCTCAACATCTTCTTCTCGAAGCTGGGCCCGCGCGGCGCGATCCGGCCCATCGAGAACATCGAGGAAGCCGAGAGCCTCGGCATCTCGAAGCTCGAGGAGTTCTCGTGGAAGCGGCGCCTCGACTTCGACGCGTGCCTCGAATGCGGCCGCTGCCAGGCGGTGTGCCCCGCGTACATGGCGGGCAGCGCGCTGTCGCCGAAGCGCGTGATCGTGAAGCTGAAGGGCCACCTCCACGGCGTGCTGCCGGGACCGATCCACGGCGCGCTGATCCAGCCGGACGAGCTCTGGGCGTGCACCACGTGCATGGCGTGCGTGGAGGAATGTCCGGCCTTCATCGACATCGTCGACACCATCATCGACCTGCGGCGCTACCTGACGCTTTCCGAGGGCGCGCTGCCCTCGACGGCGCCGCAGTCGCTGCAGAACATCCAGCGCGCGGGCAACCCGTGGGGGTTGCCGCCCGCGGAGCGGCTGGCGTGGGCCGAGGGGCTCGACGTGCCGCTCATGGAACCGGGCAAGGAGGTCGAGTACCTCTACTGGGTCGGCTGCTCGGCGTCGTACGACAAGCGCAATCAGTCGATCGCGCGCTCGGTGGTGAAGATCCTCAAGACGGCGGGCGTGAGCTTCGGCGTGATGCCGGAAGAGCGGTGTCACGCGGAGGTCGGCCGCCGGCTCGGTGAGGAGTACCTCTACCAGACCGTGCAGCGGGAGAACGTGGAGGCGACGAAGCAGTACCGGTTCAAGAAGGTCATCACGCACTGCCCGCACTGCTTCAACACCATCAAGAACGAGTTCCCGCAGTTCGGCGGCACGTACGACGTCGTGCACCACTCGGTCGTCATCGACGAGCTCATCGCGTCGGGCAAGATCACGCCGACCAGGCGCACGGACGCGACGGTCGTCTTCCACGACTCCTGCTACCTCGGGCGCTACAACGGGATCATGGAGGCGCCGCGCGCCGCGGCGAAGAGCGTGCCCGGGCTGCGCGTGATCGATCCGCCGCGGGCGCGCGGGCGCGGGCTCTGCTGCGGCGGCGGCGGCGGTCACATGTGGATGGAGATTCCCGCCGAGAAACGCGTGAACATCATCCGCACCGAAGAGCTGCTCGCGCAGAAGCCGGACGTCATCGGCACGGCGTGCCCCTTCTGCCTTGCGATGGTGGACCTCGGCCGCAAGGTGAAGGAGGCCGAGGCGACCGTGCAGGTGAAAGACATCGGCGAGCTCGTGGCCGAGAGCCTTCCCTGAAAGCGCTGCTGCGCGCGCTGCCGGACATTGGCCGGCTCATCGCGCGACTCGTTGCCGATCCGGTGCTGCCGCGCACGGCGAAGATCGCGCTCGGCGCGGCGGCCCTCTACCTGCTGAGCCCGGTCGATCTCATCCCGGACCTCATCCCGTTCCTCGGCTACGCCGACGACGTCCTGCTGGCGGCCATCGTGGTGGACGGAATCCTGAACTACGTGGACCGCGCGCTGGTCTTGAAGTACTGGCCCGGCTCCGCCGAATCGCTCGACCGAGTCGCCCGCGCCGCGCGCGTCCTCGCCGCGTGGGTCCCCCGCCGCTTGAAAGCCCGCGTGTTCGGCCCCCGTTAGGACAGGCGTGTTCGAGCGCCGGCTTCGCCGGCGCAATCCTGACCTGGGGGGAGGCAGGGAGGAGCACGCCGTGAGGCGTGCGACGACCGCCGGAAGGGGGGCGAGCCCCCCTCCGGGTCAATACGACCAGGAGAGCATCAGGGAGAGGACGCTGCGCGAGTAGTCGGAGACCTGGATGTTCGACTTGTTGTGTGTGAGCTGGTACTCACCCGCGAGCGTGAGACTCGCCGGCAGCGGCAGCTCCAGCCGGAAGACGTTGTTCAGCTCCTGATCGCGCCGCTTGAGCTGCTCCGGCCGCGTCGTCGGCAGGAACAGGTTGGTGCTCCGATACTGCCGGAAGTGCACGTCGAAGTCCCACTTCGCGCGGATCGCCCGCCACGGCAGCGTGTACATCGCGCCGGCCTGGAGCCGCCGGCCGTGATAGCCGTGGTTGCGACCGTCCGTGTACTCCCAGTCCTGCTGGAAGCCCACCTTGATCAGGTGCTTGTCCTGCTGGAAGCGGAAGAGGTGGAGGAAGCCGATCATGTAGTTCTTCGCGTCGCGGTCTTCCGGCGCGGGCGTCCCGGCCGTGAAGTCCTTGTCCTGGAACCGGATGAGGAGCTGGGTCAGGTTGATGTCGTCCTCGGCCACCGCGCCGACCACCGAGACGGTCTGGCGCTGCACGAAGATGTCGTCGTTCAGGAAGAGCGCGTCGTATGCGTAGCTCACGCCGGCCTGGGCCGGCATCCCGAACAGCGCGGTCTTGTAGGTGGCGCCGAGGCTGCCGAGGTGGTTGGTGACGTTGAACGACGGCAGGTCGTTGTTGTACGTGGCGAAGAACGAATACCCCGCGGTCAGGTCGATGTTCTCGTCGCGGTAGTACACGTAGTCCGCGCGCGCACCGAAAAGCTCGCCACTGCTGGAGCTGCCCGTGCGCCGCAGCGAGCGCACGAGGGATTCCTTGCTCGAGCCCGTCGGGTTCGGAATGACCGCGACGTTGTCGTCGTAGACGAAGCCGAAGCGCACTTCCGCGGAGAGCCGCCGCTCCTGCTGCCGCGTAGCCACGAGCGTGTCGCGCAGCCGCTCGGCCGGACCGGTGAGCGCGGAGGTCGGCGCGAGCCGCATCGCCTGCTCGACCTCGGCGGAGGCTTGCGCGGGGAGGCCGAGGACCGCGAGCGCGAGACCCGTGTAGAAGCGCGCGAGCTGCTGGATGTCGGGATCGCTGGAGCGGCCGGCGCGGAACGCGTTCACTGCGCCGCGGTAATCCTTGTTGCGATAACGCATGAACCCGACGTAGTAGCCGAGGCTGTCCTGCGTCGGATTCGTCCGGAACACTTCTTCGAGGAGCGGCAGCGCCTTGTCGTACTGCTGCTGCGCGAAGTACGCGAGGCCGAGCTGGTAGGCGACCGACGCGTCCGCCGGCGCCTTCGCGCGCGCCCGCTCGAGGAACTGCACGGCCTGCTCCGGCCGGCGCTGCGCCATGTGGACGACGCCGATGTAGTAGAGGGCCTCGACGTGGTCCGCCTCGATCTCGAGCGCCTTGCGGAAGTTCGCCATGGCGCCGTCGTAGCGCTGGTCGTCGAAGTCGAGGACCCCCTGCGCGACGTAGACGTCGGCCTCAGTGGTCTGGGAGGTCGCCGCGGACGAAAGAGACAGAGCGAGAACAGCGCCGAGGACGAGGTGGATCAGGGCGCGCCTCACGCTTGGGGTTATAGCATGGCGAGCGGACCGCTCAAGGGGAATCCCCTTGCTGGGAAAACCTTTCCGACTCGTGACCGGCTCGCGATGGGGGCACGCGGATGTGCCCCGCTCAGCACCTGACCACCGTTGCCGTTGTGGCAAGGATCGCGGATCGGCTGGAGCGCGGCGATGGCGTGACAGATCTCGTGCAGGTCGATCTCGAAGGCCATCTCGGAGGGGAGGGCGTCCGTGTACCGGACGATCTTCACGATCCGCGCGGTCTGCCCGTCCGGCTGGGTCACCGGCCGCGAGGTCTGGCAGCCGAGGATCGGGGTCGCGGTGATGCGCGGCGGACATTCCTGCGCGACGACCGCCTGCTGCCGACTCACGACGAGCGTGACGAGCGCGTCGCGGGTCGCCAGCACGCCCATGGTGCCCGCGCGGGTGCCCGCGCACCCGCCGGTGAGGACACCGAGCATGACGACCAGGACCGCGAGCCGCCGGGCCACGCCCATGCCCTCGGAAAGGGCAAGGCGCGTACCACGCGCGACCGGGCCCGAAATCGCCGCGCACACGGCCTCGCGCTGCAGCCGCGGCGGCCTTTTTGGGAAGTTCGCTGCGGCGGGGCGGTTACGGTTTGGGCGCCAGTGCCGCGATGACCCGGCAGAGCTCCCAGGGATCGATCGGCTTCTGCAGGTGGGCGTCGAAGCCGGCGGCGAGCGTGCGCTCCGGGCCGTGCGCTTCACCGTGCGCCGTGATCGCGATCGCGGGCACGCGCTGGCCCTTGATCGCGCCGAGCGCGCGGACCTCGCGAATGAGCCAGTAGCCGTTCTCGAGCGGCATCGCGATGTCGCTCACGACGACGTCGGGCGTGACGCGCTGGAGATGGCGGAACGCGTCGCGCGCGGCGGCGACGACGGTGACGAACGCGCCCGCGTATTCGAGGACGGTCCGGATGAGGTCGCGCGCTTCGGAATCGTCGTCGACCACGAGCACGTGCAGGCCGACGAGCGCATCAACGGGAAAGCGATCACGACGTCCCATGCGCGTGCGTCGGTATCCGGGCCGCGCCACAAAAGATCAAGACGAGCGGCGCGATCAGTGTGTAATCTTTTTCCACCATGCGCGCCCACGCGGTGACGGTGAACGGCCGCAGCTACCGGCGTCCCGCGAAGCCGCTCGTCGTCGTGTGCGTCGACGGCTGCGAGCCGGCGTATCTCGACGAGGCGCTCGCCGCGGGCGTGATGCCGTACATGGCGAGCGTCCGCGCGACGGGCACGTACCGTCTCGCCGACTGCGTGATGCCGAGCTTCACGAACCCGAACAACCTCTCGATCGTCACCGGCGCGCCGCCGTCCGTGCACGGAATCTGCGGGAACTACTTCTACGATCCCGACGCCGGCGTCGAGGTCATGATGAACGACCCGAAGTACCTGCGCGCCGACACGATCCTCGCGGCGCTCGCGGCCGCGGGCGCGCGCGTCGCGGTGGTGACCGCGAAGGACAAGCTGCGGCGCCTGCTGGGCCACGGGCTTCGCGGCATCTGCTTCTCCTCCGAGAAGGCGGACGAGACGACGGTGGAGGAGCACGGGATCGACGGCGTGCCGGCGATGGTGGGGCGGCCGCTGCCGTCGGTGTACAGCGCGGACCTGAGCGAGTTCGTCTTCGCCGCGGGCGCCGCGCTGATGGAGCGCGTGCGCCCCGACGTCCTGTATCTGTCGACCACCGACTACGTCCAGCACAAGCACGCCCCCGGCACGCCCGAGGCGAACGCGTTCTACCGGATGCTGGACGGCTACCTCGGGCGCCTCTCGGCGGCCGGCGCGGCCATCGCGCTCACCGCGGATCACGGGATGAACGGCAAGACCGACGCCGCCGGTGCGCCGCAGATCGTCTTCCTCCAGGACACGCTCGACGCGTGGCTCGGCGCCGGGGTCGCCCGCGTGATCCTGCCCATCACGGACCCGTACGTCGTGCACCACGGCGCCCTCGGCTCCTTCGCGACGATCTACCTGCCGCGGGGCGCGGCCGTTGCCGACGCGCGGGCGCGTCTGCAGGCCGTGGCGGGCGTCGAGCTCGTGCTGGACCGCGGTGATGCGTGCGCGCGCTTCGAGCTGCCGCCGGACCGCATGGGCGACCTCGTGGCGATCGCGCGACGGGACGTCGTCCTCGGGACCAGCGCGAGCCGTCACGATCTCTCGGGGCTCGACGCGCCGCTCAGGTCACACGGCGGGCTCTCGGAGCAGCGCGTGCCGTTCGTGATCGATCGTCCCACGGGCCTGCCGGATCGCCCGCTGCGGAACTACGACCTGTTCGATGTGGCGCTGAACCGATAGGGCACTCGCGGAGGGCCCGGATTCATTCCGGGCGCGGAGCGTGGGGGGGTTGGGGGGTGCGTCTCGCACCCCCCATGTCTCTCGATCCGCGCATCCAGCGCCAGGCCGACTCGACGATCTCCTCGAGCGCGGGATGGCGCGGCGCCCAGCCGAGCGCCAGACGGATGCGCTCCGTGCTCGCCACCAGTCGCGCCGGGTCGCCGCGCCGACGCGGCGCCACGCGCACCGCGATCTCGCGCCCCGTGACCCGGCGCGCGACGTCGATCACTTCCCGCACGCTCGTGCCCGCGCCTCCGAGGCCGAGGTTGTAGACCTCGGCGCCGTCGACGCGCGCGAGCGCGTCGAGCGCCTGGACGTGGGCGAGCGCGAGATCGCTCACGTGGACGTAGTCCCGCAGGCACGTGCCGTCCGGAGTCGGATAGTCATCGCCGTAGATCGTGATCGCCTCGCGCGTGCCGGCGGCGGCCTGCAGCACGAGCGGGACCAGGTGCGTCTCGCGCGCGTGACGCTCGCCGCTGCGCCCGGTCGCGCCGGCGGCGTTGAAGTAGCGCAACGACGTCGACCGCAGCCGGTACGCCGTGTGATACCACCTGAGCGCGCGCTCGAACGCGAGCTTCGTGTCGCCGTAGGGATTCTTGGGGAGCGGCGGATCGCCCTCGTCGATCGGCTGGCTCGCAGGCTCGCCGTAGACCGCCGCGCTCGAAGAGAACACGAGGCGGCCGACCTCGGCGGCCCGCACGGCCTCGAGGAGCGTGAGCCCCGCGGTGACGTTCGCGCGGTAGTAGCCGGCGGGGTCGGCGACCGAGTCGCCGACGAGCGAGCGCGCGGCCATGTGCACGACCGCCTCGATCCGGTGCGTGCGCAGCGCGGCGGTCACGGCGCGCGCGTCCAGCAGGTCGCCTTCGACCAGGCGCGCCGGCGCGACGACGGCATCGCGATGCCCCGTGCTGAGGTCGTCGAAGGCGACCACGTCGTGCCCCGCGTCGAGGAGCGCTTCGATGACCACGCTGCCGATGTAGCCGGCGCCACCGGTGACGAGGACCCGCATGCGCGGTGAGCATACCGCGCCGTCTGCGCGGGGCGTGGCCGTTGGTGTATGGTCTCTGCGCAGTGGCTCCGCGCGTCTGGCCGGTGTTCCTCGCGTACCTCATCGCGGTCCTCACGATCATCCTCGCGTCGCTGGCGGCGCTCGGCGCGTTGCGCGCCATGCATCCCGACGTGCCCGACACGGAGCTGCTCGGCGGCGTGCTCGGCCTCATCGCGGGCGGGTTCGCGTCGTCGACCGCGCTCGTGCTGACCGTGGCGCTGGTGAGCCAGCCGTTCGAGCCCGCGGCGCTGCGCCTCGTTCCCGGCCGCGAGACCGGCGTCGACCTCGCGGCAGCGGTGCTCGGCATGCTGTCGCTCGGGCAGGTGCTCGACTCCGCGACGATGCTCGCGGGCCTCGGACGCGTGGGCAGCATGCCGGCGATTCGCCAGGCGCTCACGGGCATCGGCGGCGCCGAGCTCTTCGGCGCCGTCCTCGTCCTCGGCCTGATGGCCGGCGCGGCCGAGGAAGTGTTCTTCCGCGGGTACATGCAAACGCGCTTGCGTCTCGTGTGGCGCGCCGGGCCCGCGATCGCCGTCTCCAGCGCCGCGTTCGCCTTGCTGCACATGGAGTGGATCCATGCGGCGATGGCGTTCGTGCTGGGTCTCTACCTCGGCGTGGTGACCGAGCGGGCGGGCAGCGCGCTGCCGGCGATCGTGTGCCACGTCGCCAACAACAGCGTGTTCACGGTGGCCACCGCGATCGCGGGAACGGTCGACGATCGCGGGATCAACGTGCTCCTCCTCGCCGCGTCCCTCGTCGTGTTCCTCGCGTGCGGCGCGTTCCTGCTGCGGCGCCTGCCGCGCGCCGTCACGCCGTGAGCGACTTGCGACGCGCGCTCCCGGCACGTTAGGCTGGGGCGCCATGGCCGCCGCCGATTCCCTCGTCGAGCACGTCCTGGCCGCGCGCGCCTCCTCGGTGGCGAGCCCGCTGCCCACCGAAGGACGCTCCGTGTCGCTCGAGGAGGCCTACGACGTGCAGGACCGCGTGCGCCAGGCGCTCGTCGCGCGCGGCGAGCGCGTCATCGGCTGGAAGGCCGGCTTCACGAGCCGCGCCACGCAGCAGGCGTTCGGCACGGATCGCCCCGTGTGCGGCTTCCTGCTCGGGTCCGGTGTCTACGCGAGCGGCGCCGAGGTGCCGGCGTCGGGATTCCTGTCGCTCGCCGTCGAGGCCGAGGTCGCGCTCGTGATGGGCCGCGCGCTCGCGGGCCCGGGCGTGACGCCCCCGCAGGCGCTCCTGGCCGTCGAGGGCGCGGTGCCCGCGCTCGAGCTGGTCGACTTCCGCTACGCGGGCAAGCCGACCGCCATCGACGCCGTCGCGGACGGCGTGCTCGCCAAGGCCATCGTGCTCGGCGCGCCGCTCACCGACGTCACGCACATCGACCTCGCGCGCGAGGGACTCGTGTACGAGGTGAACGGCGCGATCGTGGCCACGAACACCGCCGCGGAAGTGCTCGGGAGCCCGATCAACTCGCTCGCGTGGATCGCCAATCACCTCGGCGCGCGCGGGCTCGGCCTCCGCGCGGGCGACGTCGTCATGACGGGCTCGGTGTCCGCGGTCCTGCGGCCCAAGGCCGGCGACGCCGTGCGCGCCCGCTTCACGCGCCTCGGCATGGTGGCGGCGCGGTTCGTCTGAGCGGAGCCGTCACCACCGAAGCGCTCGTCGCGCTCGCGCGGGCGCGGCTCTCCGCGTACACGCGGCGCGTCGTGCCGCCGGGCCCGCTCATCGCCGCCGCGGTCCTCGTGCCCATCGTCGATCACGCGGGCGAGCCCTACATGCTCTTCACCAAGCGCACCGACCGCGTGGGCCATCACAAGGGCCAGATCTCCTTTCCGGGCGGCGTGATCGATCCCGACGACGCCGGGGCGCTCGACGCGGCGCTGCGGGAGTGCGAGGAGGAGATCGCGCTGCCGCGCGCGGCTGTCGAGCCGCTGGGCGTGCTCGACGACAGCGAGACCGTCGCGACCAGCTTCGTCATCACGCCGATCGTCGGCGTCGTGTGGCGGCCCGTCGCGTGGCAGCCCGACGGCGAGGAGATCGAGAAAGTGATCGAGGTGCCGTTCGAGCGCCTCGCGGCGGAGGGGAGCTGCCGTGTCGAGCACTGGGAGCGCGACGGGATCACCCGGCCGGTCTACTTCTTCGACTACGAGGGCGAGACGATCTGGGGCGCGACGGCGCGCATCCTCGTGCACTTCCTCGACGTCCTCCGATGAGCTTCGAGACGCTGCTGACCTCGCGGGCCGACGGCGTCGCGCGGATCGTCCTCGATCGGCCCGAGGTCCGCAACGCGCTCTCGCGCGCGCTCATCGAGGAGCTCGGCGTGGCACTCGCTGCGTTCGAGGCCGACGCGGACGCCCGGGTCATCGTGCTCTCGGGCGCCGGGGACAAGGCGTTCTGTGCCGGCGCCGATCTCAGGGGGGTGACCGATCGCGGGACGACGCTGCAGGCGCGCGAGTCGTACGCTGGACTCGCGAAGATCCTCGAGGCGATCCCGGCGATGCGCACGCCGGTGATCGCGCAGGTGCACGGCTACGCGCTGGCGGGCGGCTGCGGGCTCGCCGTCGGCTGCGATCTCGTGATCGCGTCGGAGGACGCGACGTTCGGGCTACCGGAGATCAAGGTGGGCCTCCTGCCGCTGATCGTCAGCGCGCCGATCCTGCGCGCGGCCGGGCGCAAGCGCGGCCTCCACATGATCCTGACGGGCGAGCCGGTCAGTGCGCGTGAAGCCTTCGACATGGGGCTCGTCAGCCGCGTCGTGCCGCGTGACCGGCTCGACGCCGAGACGAGCGCGCTCGCCGCCACGCTCGCGTCGTTCAGCCCGACGGCGATCGGCCTGATGAAGGAGGCCGCGGCGACGACGCAGGACATGGAGTACGGCAAGGCGCTGCGCTACCTGCGCGAGCTCCTGGTCCTCGTGGGGATGTCGGACGACGCGAAGGAAGGCATCGCCGCGTTCTTCGAGAAGCGTCCCCCGCGGTGGAAGGGCCGCTGACCGATCCCGGCCTGTGCGCGCGCTGCCGCCACGCGCGCCCCGTGACGTCCGCGCGCGGCTCGGCGTTCTGGCGCTGTGTGCTCTCCGAAACCGACGACGGCTATCCGAAGTACCCGCGTCTCCCCGTCGTCAGCTGCCCCGGCTTCGAAGCCCTCTCTACGGCAGCCACAGATACAGGAACTTCGGACCGGGGCCGGTGAGGAGGCCGAGCGCGCCGAGCGATCCCAGACCGCCGTCGAGCGGCTGCGCCTCGGCGTAATAGGTCGCGCGGTACTGGCGCGGGCGGTGATAGACGACCACGCGCGCCTTGTCGAGCCCGGCCGTCTGGCGCGCGACCTCCAGCGCGTCCGGCATGTAGCCGACGCGGTCGATGAGGCGGTGCGCGAGCGCCTGCTCGGCGGTGTAGACGCGGCCGTCGCCGAGCGCCTGCGCGGTGGCGTCGGGAAGCTTGCGGCGCGCGACGACCTTCGCGACGAACTGCCGGTGCAGACCGTCGATGACGGACTGGAAGATCGCGCGCTCGTCAGGGGTCATCGGGCGGAACGGGCTGCCCATGTCCTTGCGCTCGCCGGACTTGATCGGCTGCGCGGCGACGCCGAGCTTCTGCATGAGCCCCTCGGCGTTGAACGTCAGCACGATCACGCCGATCGAGCCCGTCACCGTCGTCGGGTGCGCGACGATCGTGTCCGCGGCGAGCGCGACGTAGTACCCGCCCGACGCCGCCACGTCCATCATCACGGCCACGATCGGGATCGGCTTCTCCTTCTTGAAGAGCTCGAGCTCGCGGAAGATCACGTCGGACGCGGTGACCGTGCCGCCGGGGGTGTTGATCCGGAGCACGAGCGCCTTCACCTTCGGATCGTCGGTCGCTTTCTTCAGCTCCTCGCGGACGCGCACGAGCAGCGGCACGCGCGGGGGCGGCGCCGTGATGTTGAGCAGGTTCGACGTCGACTCGTCGCTGAGGAAGCCGGAGAGGTCCATGAGGAGGATCTTCGAGTCGCCGGTGCCCTCGACGGTCTCTTCCTCGAGCGGACGGATGCGCGGTGAGAGATCGATGGAGAGCACCGAGCACCCCGCGGTCAGCAGGGCGAGGACGAGGAGGACGACCGCGCGCATGGCGGTGAGTATACTCGCCACACCGTGGCTCACGATCTGACCCTCGACGACGTCCGCGCCGCCGCGGAGCGCCTGCGCGGGCGCGTGTGCCGCACGCCGGTGCTCGTGTCCGAGGCGCTCGACGCGGCGAGCGGCTACAGCGTCCACCTCAAGTGCGAGAACCTCCAGCGCGCCGGCTCCTTCAAGATCCGCGGCGCGCTCAACAAGCTGCTGACGCTGTCGGAGGCCGAGCGTGCGCGCGGGGTCGTCGCGTTCTCGTCCGGCAACCACGCGCAGGGCGTCGCGCTGGCGGCCCGGATCGTCGGCACGAGCGCCACGATCTGCATGCCGACCGACGCGCCGGCGCTGAAGCTCGAGGCGACGCGCGGCTACGGCGCCGAGGTCGTGCTCTACGATCGCCAGAAGGACGACCGCGAGGCCATCGCGCGGCGGATCGCCGCTGACAGCGGCCGCGTGCTCGTCCCGCCGTTCGACGACTACGCGATCATGGCGGGGCAGGGGACCGCGGCCCTGGAGCTCTTCGAGGAGGTCCCGTCGCTCGACGCGCTGCTGGCGCCCGTGGGCGGCGGCGGGCTCATGGCAGGCTGCAGCACGGTGGCGAAGACGCTGTCACCGGCCACGGCGGTCATCGGCGTCGAAGCCGACACCGCCAACGACACCTACCTCTCGTTCCGCAAGGGCGAGCGCGTGAGCATCCCGCCGCCGCCGACGATCGCCGACGGCATCCGGCTCACCACGCCGGGGGCGCTGACGTTTCCGATCCTCAAGGAGAACCTGACGGACGTGGCACTCGTCTCGGACGAGGAAATCCTCGCGGCCATGCGGCGTTTGGCGACAGAGGCTCACATCGTGGTGGAGCCGACCGGCGCCGTCCCTGCGGCCGCGGTGCTGTCGGGCCGCTTGCCGCTTCCGAAGGGCGCGCGGGTCGGCGTCGTGCTGTCGGGCGGCAACGTCGATCCCGCGCTGCTCGCGTCGGTGCTGACCTCGCGCTAACGCGCGTGGAAGTCGGGGACCACCTCGCTGCCGAGGTGCCACAGCTGGTCGAGCATCCGGTCGGACGGGCACATCGGGCGCAGGATGAACTTCGACGCGCCGCCGGCGACGTATTCCTCGAGGCGCTCGCGGACGAGGGCGGGCGGGCCGAACGCCGTGCACTGCGCGAGGGTGGCGTCATCGACGCGGTTGCGCGGCACGAAGGGGGCCGCGAGCGCCTGCGCGCGCGCCGGGTCGTCGTCGAGACAGAAGTAGAAGAGCACGCCGAAGTGATCGACGGGGACCTCGCGGCCCGCGGCCGCGGCGAACTCCTGGGTCTTCTGCACACCGTCCGCGAGGCGCGCGGGCGTGATGAACGACGGGATCCACCCGTCGCCGAGGCGTCCCGCGCGGCGCATGGCCGCCTCGCTGTTGCCGCCGATCCACAGCGGGAACGGCCGCTGGATCGGCTTCGGCAGCACGGTGATGCGGTCGAGCTTCCAGAACTCGCCCGCGAAGGTGACCTCGTCCTCTTCCCAGCAGCGGCGCATGACGACGATCGCCTCGTCGGTGCGCCGCCCGCGCTCCTTGAACGGCACGCCGGCGGCGAGGAACTCGCGCTCCTGCTCGACGCCGATGCCGAACGCGGGCAGCATGCGTCCGTTCGAGAGGACGTCGATCATCGCCAGCTCGCGCGCGGCCATCACCGGCGAGCGGAACGGCGTGATGAGCACGCTCGGGCCGAACTTCAGCCGCGTGGTCCGCGCGGCGATGGCGGCCATCGCGGTGATCGGCTCGGGCACGGGGACGGGTGAGGACAGCCGCTCGGAGAACCAGAGCGAATCGATCGCGCTCTTCTCGCACGTCTCGACGAAGCGCCAGAAGAAGTCGGCGCCGCCGTCGGCGCCGCTCGGCCACGGCCCGGGCATCACCCCGATCCGGTACTTGATGTCCACCCGCGGATGCTAGCACGCGTGTACAATGAACCGCGGTTCAGTCATGCGCGAGTCCGACAAACACCAGCAGATCATCGAGGCGGCGGTGCGCGTCTTCGCGCGCAACGGCTACTACAACTCGCGCGTGTCGGACATCGCGCGCGAGGCGGGCGTGGCCAGCGGGACCATCTACCTCTACTTCAAGACGAAGGACGACATCCTCGTCACGCTCTTCCGCGAGAAGATGGCGGCCTGGGTGGCGCACGTGCGCGAGCGCATCGCCGTCGAGCCGGATCCCGTCGCGAAGGTGCGCCGGCTCGTCGCCCTCCACTTCGACACGCTCGAGCGCGATCCCGCGCTGGCGGAGGTCGTCCAGGTCGAGTTGAGGCAGGGCCACAAGTTCTTCCGCGGCGCCTCCGCGCACGAGGTGTCCGCCTACTTCGAGCTGATCGGGTCGGTGCTGGAGGCGGGACAGGCCGCGGGCGTGTTCCGTGGCGACGTCCCCGTGAACGTCGCGACCAAGGTCCTGTTCGGCGCGATGGATCAGATGGCCACGTCGTGGGTGCTGGGCAAGCGCAAGTACCGGCTGACCGACGCGGCCGACGCCGTCGCGACCGTCTTCCTGAGAGGAGTCACCGTCGATGGCGCTTGAGACCCTGCTCGTCAGCCGCGAGGAGAGCTTCGCGATCATCACGCTCAACCGGCCGCCCGCCAACGCGATCAGCGAGCCGCTGGTCCGCGAGCTGAACGACGCCGTCAGCGGGCTCGCCGACGACGACCGCCTGCGCGCCGTCATCATCACGGGCGCGGGCGACCGCATCTTCTGCGCGGGCGCCGACCTCGGCTCGGCGTTCTCGGGCGGCAACGTCGACGCGTTCATCCGCTTCGGCAACTCGGTGCTGCGCACGATCGAGCGCTTTCCGAAGCCCGTGATCGCGGCGATGAACGGGCACGCGCTCGGCGGCGGCTGCGAGATCGCGATGGCGTGTCACCTCCGCCTGCTCAAGGAGGGTGCCAGGATGGGGCAGACGGAGTCGAACCTCGGCATCATCCCCGGGTTCGGTGGCACGCAGCGGATGACGCGGCTCATCGGGCGCGCGAAGGCGCTCGAGCACATGATCCTCGGGACGCAGATTCCGGCGGCGGAGTGCCTCGCGCTGGGCCTCGTCAACCACGTGTCGAAGGAAGGGCAGACGCTCGAGGACGCGAAGACGCTCGCGCGCCAGATCGCGAAGCGCCCGCCGATCGCGACGCGCTTGATCATCGAGGCGGTCGACGACGGGCTCGAGGCGCCGATCGACCAGGCGCTGGAGGTCGAGACGCGCGCGTTCCTGAAGGTGCTGCGCACCGAGGACGCCGCGGAAGGCATCCAGGCATTCCTCGGCAAGCGCGAGCCGCAGTTCAACGGCAGGTAGTCGCATGGACCTGGGCATCCGCGATCGGGTCGCCCTCGTCACGGGTGGCGCGCGCAGCCTCGGGAAGGCCGACGCCGAGCTGCTCGCGGCCGAGGGATGCCGCGTGGCGATCGTCGACCTGAACGAGGAGGGCGCCGAGCGGACCGCGAAGGAGATCGGCGCCGCGGGCGGCACCGCGCGCGGGTACGTCTGCGACATCCGCGAGGCGAGCGCGGTGGCGGACGCGGTCGCGCGTGTGGAACGCGACCTCGGGCCGGTGGACATCTGCGTGAACAACGCCGGCTTCATCTACACCGTCGCGCAGCTCAAGGACATGCGCGACGACGACTGGGATCTCAACCTCGCCGTCAATCTGACCGGCACGTACAATGTCACGAAGGCCGTCTTTCCCGGCATGCGCGAGCGCCGCTGGGGTCGCGTGATCTGCATGGCGTCGATCGCGGGGCTCATGGGGGGCTTCGGGCAGACGGCGTACGCGACGACGAAGATGGGCGTGATCGGCTTCACGCGGTCGGTCGCGCTCGAGGGCGCGCGCTACGGGGTGACCGCGAACGCGATCGCGCCGGGCATCATCGGCCCGAACGCGAACCTGAGCCCGATGTACGAGCGGATGGTGAAGCGCGTCGCGATGCAGAAGGAAGGCACGCCCGAGGACGTGGCGAACGCGATCGCGTTCCTCGTCTCCGAGCGCGCGCGGTACATCACCGGCGCCGTGCTCACGGTGACGGGAGGTATGGATCTGTTTACCTTCTAACGACATGAGGGGGTGCGAGAGGCACCCCCCAAATCCCCCGCGCTCCGGGCCCGGAGTGAATCCGGGCCCTCCGCGGGTGCCAAGGAGCACAGCGATGCCGACAGTTCAAGAGACCTTCGACGCGATGCCCGGCCGGTTCAAGGCGGACAAGGCCGCCGGCACCAGCGCGACCATCCAGTACGACATCAGCGGCGACGGCGGCGGCACGTGGAACGCCGTGATCAAGGACGGCACGTGCACGGTCAGCCCGGGCGCCGCCGCGAGCCCCAACCTCACGCTGCAGATCGGCGCGCAGGACTGGCTCGACATGCTGGGCGGCAAGCAGTCGGGGCAGATGCTCTTCATGTCGGGGAAGCTGAAGGTGAAGGGGGACATGGGCCTGGCGATGAAGCTCGGCTCCCTGTTCCAGATGTAGGGGGCGCCTGCATGGCTCAGGAGCGCTTCGCCGACGTCGTCGAGCGGTTCGCGAACGGCTACGCCGATCTCGCGGCCGCGTCCCCGGAGATCCTCAAGAAGTGGCAGGACGAGCTCGAGCGCGGGTTCAAGCGGATGACGAACCTCGCGCAGATGGTGCAGAGCCCGGTCGAGCCGCGCACCGGGCAGACGCCGCGCGAGGAGATCTACCGGAAGGGCAAGGCGCGGCTCTATCGCTACGCCTCGAAGCGGACGCATCGCACGCCCGTGCTCTTCGTGCCGAACCTCGGGATCAGCCGGCCGTACATCTTCGATCTCCTGCCGGGCGGCAGCTTCATCGAGCACATGACGAAGGAGGGCTTCGACTTCTACCTGCTCGACTGGGGCGTGTTCGGGCCCGAGGACAACGACCTGAGCTTCGAGGACTGCGTGGTCAAGATCCTGCCACGCGTGACGCGCAAGGTGCTCGAGTCGTCCGGCGCCCCGTCGCTCTCGGTGCTCGGCTACTGCATGGGCGCGCCGCTGTCCTCGTCGTTCGTGGCGTCGCATCCGGAAGTCCCGGTGAAGAACTACATCAACATGGCGGGTCCGATCGACTTCTCGAAGGTCGGGATCTTCGGGCTCTGGCTCGACCGCCGCTTCTTCGACGTCGACCGCTTCATCGACACCATGGGCTACCTGCCGGCCGACATGGTGAAGGCCGGCTTCAAGCTGCTGCGCCCCACCATGGACCTGTCCACGAACCTGAACCTCTGGTGGAACCTGTGGAACGACAAGTACGTGGAGGGCTTCAACGCCCTCAACAAGTGGGCGAACGAGTACGTCGCGTTCCCAGGCGAGTTCTTCCGGCAGTGGGTGCGTGACTTCTACCAGGGCAACAAGCTCTACCGCGGCGAGCTCGTCTTCGGCGGGCGCCCCGTGAAGCTCGAGGCCATCGACTGTCCCCTGTTCGTGGTCGGCGCGAAGGAGGACTACATCGCCCCGCCGGCGTGCGTGCGGGCGCTGATGAGCGCCGTGCGCAGCCGCGACAAGGAATACATCGAGCTGCCCGGGGGCCACATCAGCCTGATCGCCGGGCGGGGGGCGTCCGTGCATTGCTGGCCCCGCGTCTCGAGCTGGCTGGCGAGCCGGTCGTAGCCTGTCCGCCAATTTTCCGTTTGACCCGCGGAGCCACCGCGGGATAATCCGTCGACGCTCGCGACGTATTGACGAGCTGCCCACGGACGAACGATCGACGCGTGTGACTGGAGTGGACGTCTGAGATGAAGCCGTTCAACAGGTCACTGACGATCCGGACAGCGGACACGACCGAGGTGGCCGACCTCACCAAGCAGGTTCGTCAGGTCCTTCAGGAATCGATCGTGACAACGGGTATGGCGCTGGTCACGACGATGCATACGACATGTGCGGTTTTCGTCAACGAGTTCCAGAGCGCCCTGATGAACGATATCCTTGGCCTCGCGAATCGATTGATGCCTGAGCGAGGCGGCTTCCGCCACGATGATCCGCGGTATTCCGATTGCGAGCGCGGAAACGCGCATGCGCATCTCCGCACCGCGCTGTTGGGACAGAACGTGACAGTGGGTGTGGTCGACGGTGAGCTCGTTCTCGGCCGGTTCCAGTCGATCATCTTCGCGGAGTTCGACGGGCCCAGGGTCCGCGAAGTCCGTGTCCAGGCCGTCGGTCAATAGCGTGATCTGAAGGCTCATCGGGTTCTACGCCGGGTTGGCCGGGTCAGACGTGTCGGCGCGAAGCGTCATTCCCGGTATACAGTAAGCTACCGGTATGACCGACGTCAGCGCCGCCAGCCAGCAGCTCTTCGACATGTGGAAGAAGCAGATGGACGAGGGGGCGCAGGCCTGGACGCGCCTCCTCGGCCAGAACCCGACGCCGACGCCCGATCCGCTCTCGTTCTGGAAGCCGGCGATGGAGCACGGGCTCCAGACGTGGGCGCGGATCTTCGCGACCACGCCGGTCTCGCCCGACCTCATGGCGCAGTGGAAGCAGTTCCTCGATCAGACCATCGAGGCGTGGTCGAAGGCGCTCGGGCAGGTGATGACGACCGACGCCTACGCGCGGGCCATGGGCAAGTCGCTGGAACAATGGCTCGCCAGCTACGCGCCGGTGAAGAAGCAGGCCGAGCAGTCCATCGACGCCGCGCTGCAGGCGCTGAACCTGCCCTCGCGCGCGCAGGTCACGTCGCTGGCCAAGCAGCTCGTGGATCTGGAGGAGCGTCTGGACCGCT